>Ga0154441_1099_pt3 | contig 8983 bp, 11 predicted proteins | sample RifGroC2_FD_115945 | JGI IMG/M metagenome (GOLD analysis project Ga0154441, IMG submission 115945) | Candidatus Rokubacteria bacterium GWC2_70_16 | reverse complement strand
CCGCCTCGGCTCGCACTACCAGGCCGCGACGGAGAAGGCGTTGGGGATGTGACGGATCGCCTTGACCCCGCCCTCGTCGTTGACGATCACCGCCACGACGTCGAAGCGGCAGGGCGTCTCCCGCATCCGCTTGAGCTTCAGGTAGCCGTGCGCGAGCCTCCCCAGCCGGTTCTGCTTGCGCGTGTTGACGCCCGCCTGGGGCGGATCGCCCGCGAGGTCCTTGCGCGTCTTGACCTCGACGAAGACGAGGGTCTTGCCTTCCTTGGCGACGAGGTCGATCTCGCCGGCCCTCGTCCGGACGTTCTTGTCCAGGATGGCGTAGCCGCAGCGCGCCAGGAAGCGCGCCGCTTCCTCCTCCCCCCTGATCCCTGTGGCTCTGCGAGTGTCAGTAGGCACGCGTCACTCCTTGATCGACACGAGATCGAACGTCACGTCGGTTCCTTGAACAGCTCGCCCTGGCGGCCCACCCCGCGGAAGCTCATCCGGTGCAGGGGACACGGCCCGTTCTCCAGGATCGCCCGCTGGTGAGCGGCTGTCGGGTAGCCCTTGTGCCGGCCGAAGCCGTACCCGGGATACTCGCGATCCAGCGCCTCCATGATCCGGTCGCGTGTCACCTTGGCGATGATCGAGGCGGCCGCCACCGTGGCAGACCGCCGATCTCCTCCCACCAGGTTGCGCTGCGGGCACCCGAGGCCCCGCAGCCTCACGTGGTCGGTCAGTACCAGTTCCGGCTCGACGCCGAGCCCCGCCAGGGCCTGACCCATGGCCAGCCGCGTGGCCTCCAGGATGTTCACGCGGTCGATGGTCGCCGCATCCGCCGCCCCCACGCCTACCGCCACCGCCTGCTCCCGGATCAGGTCGAAAAGCCGCTCCCGCTCGGCGGGGGCCAGGCGCTTCGAGTCGTCCAGCCCCTCGATGGGGCGCCCGGGCGTCAGGATCACCGCGGCGGCGACCACGGGTCCCGCCAGCGGCCCCCGCCCCGCCTCGTCCACGCCGGCCACCCGGGTCAGGCCCCGGCGCCAGGCCTGCCGCTCGAAGCGATAGGGCGCAGCCGTGGCCGAGCCCTCAGGTCGACGGCGTCTCCCCCGAGGCCGGCACCTGGACGAATCGCTTCTCCTTGAGCCGGGCCGCCTTGCCCGCCAGCTCGCGGAGATAGTAGAGCTTGGCGCGGCGCACCACCGCGCGCTTCATCACCTGGATCCTGTCGATCCGCGGCGAATGCAGCGGGAAGGTGCGCTCCACGCCCACGCCGTAGGAGATCCGCCGCACGGTGAACGAGGCGCTGGCGCCGCCGCCCCGCTTCCGGATGACGACGCCCTCGAAGGCCTGCAGCCGCTCCTTCTCCCCCTCCACGACCTTCACCGACACCTTCACCGTGTCTCCGGGCGCGAACCCCCCGCGGTCCTTCTTGAGCTGTGCCGCGTCGATGAGTCGGATCGCTTCCATGTCCCTCTCCGCTCCTTACGTGATGTAGTCCGAGGGCGTTCGGCCCTGGCTGAAACCAGCCACCCACTTCTGCTGTTCCGGCGAGAGATCCGCCGTCTCCAGCAGCTCCCGCCGGCGCTGCCATGTCCGCCACACGGACATGATCCGGCGCCACCGCTCGATCCGGCCGTGATCCCCCGAGAGGAGCACGGCCGGAACCTGCCACTCGCCGAAGCCCTCGGGCCGCGTGTACTGCGGGTGCTCGAGCAGGCCCCGCGCGAACGAGTCCTGCTCGGGCGCGGCCTCCTGGCCGAGCACGCCCGGACAGAGCCGCACCACCGCATCCGTCACCACCAGGGCGGCCGGCTCGCCGCCCGAGAGGACGTAGTCCCCGATGGACAGCTCCTCGTCCACCAGGTGCTCCCGCACCCGCTCGTCCACCCCCTCGTAGCGCCCGCATACCAGCACCAGGTGCGGGCGCCGCGCCAGCTCCCGGGCCTTGTCCTGGGTGAAGCGCCGCCCCGCCGGGTCCAGGAGAATCACCCGGGAGGCGGGCCCCCGGACCGCCGCGATGCAGGCCGCCAGCGGCTCGGGCTTCAGGATCATGCCGCCGCCGCCGCCGAAGGGCGCATCGTCCGTCACCTGGTGCCGGCCCCGGGCGTGATCCCGCAGGTTGTGGAGGCGGATCTCCACGAGCCCGCGCTCCCGCGCGCGGCCCAGGATCGACTCCCCGAGCGCGCCCTCGAGCAGTCCCGGGAACAGCGTGACGATGTCGATCCTCACAGCTCCAAGAGCCCCTCCGGCGGATCCGCCACGACCCGGCGCCCCGCCACGTCCACCTCGACCACGAATTCCGGCACCGCCGGGAGCAGCCATTCCCGCTCGCCGTCTCGGATCACCCACAGCGGCTGCGCCGGCGAGCCCTCCACCCGGAGGAAGTTGCCCAGCCGCCGTCCCTGGCGTGTCTCCACGACGGCGCCCTCGAGCTGCCAGGGGTAGAACTGCCCCGGCGCCGGCGGGAGGGCCTCGGCCCTCGGCACTGCCAGGAGCTGGCCGCCGAGCGAGCGAGCCGCTTCCGGCGACTCCACCCCCTCCAGCCCTATCAGCACGCCGTCCCCGTCGAAGCGGCGCGAGACGATCCGGCACCGCTGGCGCCCATCGGTGGCGGGCTCCCACAGGAAGCACGCGCACAGCCCCTCGAAGCGTTCCCGCGGGCGGTCCGTCAGCGGCCGGACCCTCACCTCGCCCCTGAGCCCGTGAGGCCGCAGCACCTCAGCGATCGCCACCAGGGGTGGGATGGCCTCGCCCTCGACTCCGCTCCGCTCGGGGGACTTCCCTATCGGCTCGCCTCGCCTGGGCTCGCTCACGCTCGCCCGGTCTGCCATATGCGCTCGCCTCGCCTTCGGCTGCGTCTCGCCCAGCGTGCGGCTCGCCGCCTCGCTCCGCTCGGGGGACTTCCCTATCCGCTCGCCTCGCCTGGGCTCGCTCACGCTCGCCCGGTCTGCCATATGCGCTCGCCTCGCCTTCGGCTGCGGCTCGCCCAGCGTGCGGCTCGCCGCCTCGCTCCGCTCGGGGGACTTCCCTATCCGCTCGCCTCGCCTTCGGCTGCGGCTCGCCGGACTCGTCACTCGAGGATCTCCAGGCACCATCAGCGTCTCGCTCTGCACCTCGTTCACCTGCACCTTCGAGGGATCATCGACTCTCTACCCGTTCCTGACGCCTACCCGGGCGAGGAGGTTCTTCACGGTGTTGGACGGCTGGGCGCCCTTCTTGAGCCACGCCGAGGCCTTCTCGGCCTCGATCTTGATGGTCGGCGGATCGGTCAGCGGGTTGTAGTGCCCGATGACCTCGATGAATCGCCCGTCCCGCGCCGCGCGGGAGTCGGCCACCACCACGCGGTACGCCGGTTTCTTCGTCGTGCCCGTTCGTCTCAGTCGGATGTGGACTGCCACTGGATCACCTCGCTCTCGGTGTGGTCATCGCGGGAGGAGCGGGAGCGCGCCCTTGAGCTTGCCCATCCGCCCCTCCATCTGCTTGAGCCCCTTCATCATCTTCTTGAGCTGCGCGTGCTGCTTGAGCAGCCGGTTCACGTCCGACACCGACGTGCCGCTGCCCCTGGCGATGCGGGCGCGGCGGCTGCCGTTGATGATCGCCGGCACGATCCGCTCGGCCGGCGTCATGGAGGCGATGATCGCCTCGAACCTCAGGAGCTCGTGCTCTTCCCCCTGGAGCTCCCTGGGCATGCCCTTGGCGCCCTTGAAGAAGGGCACCATGTCCAGGATCTGCTCCAGCGGCCCCATGGAGCGGAGCTGCCTGAGCTGCTGGGCGAAGTCCTCGAGGGTGAAGCTCTCCTCACGGATCTTCCGCGCCAGGGCCTCGGCCTGGGTCTGATCCACCGCGGCCTGGGCCCGCTCCACGAGCGAGAGGACATCGCCCATGCCGAGGATCCGCTGCGCCAGCCGGTCCGGGTGGAATGGCTCGAGCGCGTCCGTCTTCTCGCCCACGCCCACGAAGGCGATGGGGCGCCCCGTCACCTCGCGCACCGACAGGGCCGCGCCACCGCGCGCGTCGCCGTCCATCTTCGTGAGCACGATGGCGTCCACGCCGACGGCCTGGTTGAAGCGGTCGGCCACGGTGACGGCATCCTGCCCCGTCATGGCGTCCACCACCAGCAGGATGTGGTGCGGGGCGACCTCTCGCTTGATCTGCCGCAGCTCCTCCAGCATCTCCTCGTCGATGTGCAGCCGCCCCGCCGTGTCCAGAATCAGGGGCGACAGCCCCCGCTGCGCGGCCTCGTCGCGGGCCTGCCGGCAGATGGCCACGGGCGTCTGCCCCGCCTCCCCGAGCGCGGGGATCCCCAGCTGGGCCCCCAGCGTCTTGAGCTGGTCGATGGCGGCGGGCCGATAGACATCGGCCGAGGCCAGGATCGGGTGCTGCCCCTGCTTCTGGAAATGACGGGCCAGCTTGGCCGCGCTCGTCGTCTTGCCCGACCCCTGCAAGCCCACGAGCATGATCACGGTGGGCGGGTGGGGGGCCGCTGCGAGACGATGGCCCGAGCCGCCCAAGAGCTCCACCAGCTCGTCGCGCACCACCTTGACCACCTGCTGTCCCGGGGTGAGCGACTTGAGTACGTCCTGCCCGAGGGCCTTCTCCCTGACGCGCTCGACGAAGGCCTTGGCGACCTTGAAGTTGACGTCGGCCTCGAGAAGAGCCACCCGCACTTCGCGGAGGGCCTCCTGGATATTCTCCTCCGTCAGCCGGCCGTATCCGCGGAGCCGGTCGAAGATCCCGGTCAGACGAGTGGTAAGGCTATCGAGCATTGCGATTCCCGAGATTCGGTCCTGGAAAACCAGAGGGTAACTGCGGAGAAAGGAAAAGTCAAGCCAATTTCACTACTTCCGCTGCACTCCTTAGCTCCCGGACCGCCTGCCCGGGGTCGGCTGCGCCGAAGATGGCCGAGCCCGCTACGAGCACGCTGGCCCCGGCCCCTGCCAGCCGGGCAGCATGCTCCGGCTTGACCCCCCCATCCACGGATAGCTCCACAGCCCGCCGGCCAGTCAAAGTCCTTACTTGTCTGATCTTTGCGTAGGAAGACGGGATGAAGGCCTGACCGCCGAACCCCGGGTTGACCGACATGACCAGGACAAGGTCCAGGTCATCGAGGACATAGTCGAGGATGCCGGGTGGAGTTCCGGGGCTGAGCGCTACCCCGGCCCTGGCCCCCGCCTCCCGGATCTGGGAGAGGCAGCGCTGCAAGTGGGGGCAGGCCTCGGCGTGCACTGTGAGGAGATCAGCGCCGGCCCGCACGTAGGTCTCCACCCAGCGCTCCGGCTCCTCGATCATGAGGTGGACGTCCAGGGGCAGCCGCGCCCGCTTGCGGAGGGACTCGATGACCGGGGGACCGATGGTGAGATTCGGGACGAAATGGCCGTCCATCACGTCCACGTGGAGCAGATCGGCCCCTGCCGCCTCCACGCGCGCGATGGCGTCGCCCAGCGCGGCGAAGTCGGCCGAGAGGATGCTGGGCGCGATCTTGATCACGCCCTCACCATACTCGACCGGTTGCGCCCCTGCAAACTTCGCGCGACCCGGTAACCGGGGGCTACGCGGAGGCGAGTCGGCGGAGCCGGATGGCGCTGAACCCGTCGGTGCCGTGGACATGCGGGAGGAGCCGCACGAGGCCCAGCGGGTCGGGCGCCACGGGGAACCCCTCAGGGGCATCCACGCGCCAGTCCCGATGACAACCGAGAAAGGGCCGGACGACGTCCTCGTTCTCCTCGGGCTCGAGCGAGCACGTGGCGTAGACGAGCCGCCCCCCGGGCTTGGCGAGCGAGGCCGCGGCCGCGAGGATGGCGCGCTGCTTCTGCTGGAGCCGCCGCAAGTCGTCCTCCGTGCGCCGCCACTTCACCTCTGGATTGCGGCGGAGGACGCCCAGATTGGAGCAGGGCGCGTCCACGAGCACGCGGTCGCAGCGCCCTCGCCAGCCCTTGGCGAGCGTCTCCACCGGGCCGGTGTGACACTCGACGATGGTGAGGCCGAGCCGGGTCGCCGACTTCGCCACGAGCCGCAGCCGGGCCGCCTGGGGATCCATCGCGATGATCGCGCCGCGATTGTCCATGAGCTGGGCCAGATGGGTGGCCTTGGTCCCGGGGGCCGCGCAGGTGTCGGCCGCGACGTCCCCCGGGCGCGGGGCGAGGAGGCGGGCGACGAGCATCGAGGCCTCGTCCTGGACCGTGCACGAGCCGTCGGCGAAGGCTCGCCAGCGCCCCGGGCTCCCGCGCTCGACGACGAGCCCCTCGGGGGCCAGCGCCGTGGGGCGCGTCTCGACCAGCTCTTCCTCGCGCAGCCGTGCGGCCAGGGCATCGCGGGAGCAGCGCAGCGTGTTCGCGCGCACGGTGAGCGGCGGGCGCTCGCAGAGCGCCGCCATCAGGGCTTCCGCCTCCTGCTGGCCGTAGCGGGCGATCCAGCGGGCCGCCAGCCAGTCGGGGAAGGACCAGCGCACCCCGGCCGAGGCCGCGGGCGAGTCCGGCAGCGGGGGCGGCGCCTGCGCCCGAGTGAGCGAGCGGAGCACGGCGTTGACGAACTCGGCCGGCCCCGGAGTGCGCGACTTGAGCCTGGCCAGGCTCACCGCCTCGTCCACGGCCGCCCAGCGAGGGATGCGGTCGAGGAACAGCAGCTGATAGGCCGTGAGGCGCAGCAGCGCCCGCACCCACGGGTCGAGCTTGGCCATGGGGCGGCGCAGCTGGGGCGCCAGGCGCCAGTCCAGCTGCCGCTGCCAGCGCAGCGTGCCGTAGACGATCTCGGTGCAGAGAGCGGCCTCCCTCGGATCGAGCCTCGCCTTCTCGAGGGCATGCTCGAGCGCGATGTCGGCGAAGGCCCGGTCCTCCTCCACGCGCACCAGGATTCCGAGGGCCTCGAAGCGCGCCTGGGACACCGGCCCCGCCCGCAATACCGGAGTCACGCGATATTGGTGAGGTGGGCGCCGGGGGCGAGCCGGGCGCCGCGGAGGAACTCACCCCACCGCATGACCTTGCGGTTCTCCGGCTGCACCTCGACCGGAAGGAGGAGTCCGCCGCCCGTGGTCACGCCGACGGCCCCGGAGCCGGCGGCGACCAGCGTCCCGGGGGCGGCCGCCGCCGTGGCCGGCCCTGCTGTGGCGCGCCAGATCAGGAGACGGCCGCCCGGCGCCATCACCGCCGCGCCCGGCCACGGGTTGCAGCCGCGGACCCGGTTGACGAGGATCGGCGCCGGCTCGTTCAGGCGCAGCCAGCCGTCCTCCTTCTTGAGCCGCGGCGCGAGGGTCGCGGCCGCATGATCCTGTGGCATCGGGGCGAGCGAGTCCAGGCGCTCGAGAGCCCCCAGGAGCACCTCCGCGCCCACGCGCGAGAGCCGCGTCGCCAGCTCGCCGGCGGTCTCCTCGCTCCCGATGGGAACGCGCTCCTGGAGGAGCATGTCGCCCGTGTCCATCCCCGGGTCCATCTGGAAGGTGGTGATGCCCGTCTCCACCTCGCCTCGGATGATGGCCCAGGCGATGGGCGCGGCGCCCCGGTAGCGCGGCAGGAGCGAGGCGTGGACGTTGATGGATCCGCGCCCGGGCACCTCCAGCACGGCCCCGGGGAGGATCTGACCGAAGGCCACCACGACGGCGACCTCGGCGTGAAGGGCGGCGAGGCGCTCGGGCCACCCGGGATCGCGCAGGCGCGCCGGCTGCAGCACGGGAACCCCTGCCGCCTCGGCCCGCCGCTTCACCGGAGAGGGCTGCACGCGCTGCCCGCGCCCTGCGGGCCTGTCCGGCTGGGTGACGACGCCGACCACCTCGTGCGCCGCCAGCAGCGCCTCGAGCGTGGGCAGGGCGAAGTCGGGCGTCCCGTAAAAAAGAACCCGCACCCGCGGCCCCTACTGACTCTCGCGGAATACGCTGACAGCGGTGCGGCAGGGCCAGGGCCGCGGGCGTCCCGGGCGCACCCTATGGCGAGCCGTGTCGCCGCCCGCTGCGCAGGGCGGGGCGAGCGCGCGATCGCGGGAGGACAGCCCTCGCGCCGCCCCCTTTGGGGGATGGGGGGTCGCGCTCGGCCCGCCCGAGCGAGGCGCGGCGTACAGGCGAGCCATCCGGGGTGCGCCCGGGACGCCCGCGGCCCTGGCCCGGGGCTCACGCAATTCCGCGAGCGTCATCAGAGCGCGAAGGCGTGGTGGGGGGCCGCCTCGGGCAGCCCCTCCTTCTGGATGCGCTTCTTGATGCGATCGCGGGTGACCGGGGGCAGGTGGTCGATGAACAGCACGCCGTCGAGGTGGTCCACCTCGTGCTGGATCACGCGGGCGTGCAGCCCGCTCGCCTCGAAGGCGATGGGCGCGCCGTCGCCGCCCAGCGCCTCCACCCGCACCCATTCGCTCCGCTCGACCTCGCCGAAGATGCCCGGCAGGGAGAGACAGCCTTCCTCCGCGCACAGGGAGCCGCGTCGCTCGACGATGGCCGGGTTCACGAGGGGCCGGGCGCCCCGCTTGCCGTCGTCCATGACGATGAGGCGGAGGGGGATCCCCACCTGCGGCGCCGCCAGGCCGATGCCCACCTGCTGGAACATGGTCTCGACCATGTCGTCCAGGATCGCCTTGAGGTCGGGCGTCACGGCGGTCACGGGCGCGGCCTTCTGCCGGAGGATGGGGTCACCGTAGCGCCGCACCGTCAGCACAGCCATGCGCGGGGCAGCTCCTTTCTCGCCTCTCACGCGCCCGGCGGAGTCCTCACGCGAGCGAGAGCGGGTCCATCTCTACTTCTACCACACCGCTCGCGCGGCGACCCCGCTCGAGCACTGGCCGCAGCGGCTCGGCGATGAGCCGGGGCAGGTCGGCCGGCCCCTTGATGGCGAAACGCCAGAGCGGGCGCCCGGCGCCCGGGGCCCCACGGGCCGCCGCCGGATAGACGGTGAGCCCCGGAATGCCGCGGAGGGTGCCCGCGCACTCCGCGGCCAGCGCGCGCGCGCCTTCCTCGCTCCGCCCGCGGATCGAGACGAGGCAGAGGCGGCGAAAGGGGGGATAGCCCAGCTCGGCCCGGAACTTGAGC
>Ga0154441_1082_pt1 | contig 9005 bp, 9 predicted proteins | sample RifGroC2_FD_115945 | JGI IMG/M metagenome (GOLD analysis project Ga0154441, IMG submission 115945) | Candidatus Rokubacteria bacterium GWC2_70_16 | reverse complement strand
CAAGCGCGTGGTGCTGATCCACGAGGACGGCCTCTTCGGCAAGTCCACCGCGGACACGCTGGAGAAGCTCCTGCCGGGCATCGGCATGCAGGTGATCGAGCGCATCCCCCACAGCGCCGCGGCGCCCTCGCTCAACAACGAGGTGCTCAAGATCAAGGCCGCGAAGGCGGACATCGTGATCCCGTCCACCTACTACCCGGCCCACTCGCTCATCATCCGCACCATGGCCGAGCAGCGGGTGGACGTGGGCGCCATCCTCTCCGTCTACGGCGGGGCGGGCAGCCAGTACCGCTTCATCAAGGACGTGGGCAAGCTCGCCGACTACATGCTCGACGGCAACCACTGGTACAACCCGAAGCATCCGCGCATCAAGGGCATCATCGCGGCCTTCGAGAAGGCCTACAGCCAGCCCTTCGCCTACGAGTGGATGCTCGCCTACCAGTCGGCCTGGGTGCTCAAGGACGCCCTCGAGCGGGCCGGCGCCGCCGACCGCGACCGTGTCCGGGAGGCCCTGGCCCAGACGCGCCTCGCCGACCAGATCCTCCCCTACCCGATCTCCTTCGACGAGAAGGGACAGAACCCGGGGGCCCGCACGCTCCTGATGCAGGTGCAGCAGGGGCGCATCGCGGTGGTCTACCCGCCGGAGTTTGCCGAGGCCAAGCCGGCCATCCCCGTCCCCGCCTGGGACAAGCGGATGTGACCGAGGGCCGCCGGCCCCCGTCGCCCCGCGCTCTCGCATGAGCGCTGATGTCGTCCTGTCGAGCCTTGCCAATGGCGTCATGCTCGGCGGCCTCTACGCCCTCGTGGCGCTCGGCCTCACGTTGATCTTCGGCGTCATGAAGGTGATCAACTTCGCCCACGGCTCGCTCATGATGCTGGCCATGTACGCGACCTTCTGGCTGGCCACGCGCGCGGGCCTGGACCCCTACCTCTCGCTCGTGGTGACGCTCCCCGTGGCGTTCGCCTTCGGCTACGCCATCCAGCGGGCCGTCATCGCGCCGGTGCTGCGGGCCCCCGAGCACAACCAGCTCCTGATGACGCTGGGGCTCGCGCTCTTCCTCGACAACCTCGCGCTGGTGGTGTTCAGGGCCGACCCGCGCACGCTCCTCGTCGCCTATTCCCAGACGACGGTGCCGCTGGGGCCGGTCCGCCTCAACCTCCCCCGCCTGCTGGCCTTCGCCGGCGCGCTCCTGATCTCGGGGCTCCTCTGGCTGTTCCTCCAGCGGACGACGCTCGGCCGGGCGCTCCGGGCATCCGCCGAGGAGCGCGACGGTGCGGCGCTCTGCGGCATCCCCGTCGGGCGCGTCTACGCCGTGGCCTTCGGCGTCGGCACGGCCTGCGTGGCCGCGGCGGGCGCCATGGCCGTGCCCTTCTTCTACGTGTCGCCGGAGGTGGGGAACACCTTCGTCATCACCGCCTTCGTCGTCGTGGTGCTGGGGGGACTCGGCTCCTTCCCCGGCGCCCTGGTGGGCGGGCTCCTGGTGGGGGTGGTGGAGTCCCTCGGCGGGCTCTACTTCCACGGCTCGCTGGCCCAGATCGGGATCTTCGCGCTGTTCGTCGCCGTGCTGCTGATCCGGCCGGCGGGGCTCCTGGGCGCGCGCCATGCGTAGACGGGCCGCCGGGCTCGGGCTCCTCGCGGCCGCCGCGGCGGTCCCGCTCGTCGTCCGCTCCGAGTACGTCATCGGGACGCTCACCCTCATGTGCTTCTTCGCCTTCGTCGGCCAGGGCTGGAACATCCTCGGCGGCTACGCCGGCCAGTTCTCCTTCGGGCATGCCCTCTTCTTCGGGATCGGGGCCTACACCTCGAGCCTCTGCTTCCTCAAGGCGGGGCTCACCCCGTGGGTCGGCATGTGGCTGGGCGCCGCCGCCGCCGTCCTGGTGGGCCTCGTCACGGGACACCTGTCGTTCCGCTACGGGCTCCGCGGCGCCTACTTCGCGCTGGTCATGCTCGCCTTCGCCGAGATCTTCCGCGTGGCCGCCACCAACTGGGATTATGTCGGCGGCTCCTTCGGCATCCTCGTGCCGCTCCAGGGGCATGCGCCCCGGCTCTTCCAGTTCGGGGACAAGCGGTACTTCTACTACGTGATCCTCGCGATGCTGCTCGCCGTCACCTGGGCGGTGGCGCGGCTCGAGCGCTCGCGCCTGGGCTACCAGATGATCGCCATCCGGGAGAACGAGGCGGCCGCCGATGCCCTCGGCATCAACCCCTACCGCGTGAAGCTCGCCGCCATGGCGCTCTCGGCCGCGGTCACCGCGCTCGGGGGGGCCTTCTACGCCCAGTACTTCTCCTATGTGGACCCCACCATCGGATTCGGCCCGGGCAACTCCATCGAGATCCTGCTCCGGCCCATCATCGGCGGCGCCGGGACCCTCTGGGGACCGCTCCTGGGTGCCGTGCTGCTGGGGCTGCTCGGCGAGTCCACGCGCGGCCTCGTCAAGAGCTACGCGGGGCTCCACCTCATGCTCTACGGCGCGATCCTCATGGCCGCGGTGGTCTTCCTCCCGCGCGGGGTGATGGGGGCGCTCCGGAGCCTCGGCGGGGGCGCCGCGGAGCGCGCCCGAGCATGACGCTCATCGAGGTCCGCTCGCTGTCCCGGCGCTTCGGCGGGCTCCAGGCGCTCTCCCAGGTGAGCCTGGCGCTCGGGCGGGGGGAGATCCTCGGGCTCATCGGCCCCAACGGCGCCGGCAAGACGACGCTCTTCTCCGCGGTCACCGGCTTCCTGCGGCCGGACAGCGGGAGCGTGTGGCTCGACGGACAGGAGATCACGGGGCTGCCGCCCCACGCGATCTGCCGCCGCGGGCTGGCGCGCACCTTCCAGCTCGTCCAGCCCTTCCCCGAGCTGACCGTGGCGGACAACGTCATGGTCGGCGCCTTCAACCGGACCCGCTCGGCCGCGGCGGCGCGGCGGCGCGGCCTCGAGGTGCTGGCGCTGACCGGCCTCGCCCCCCTGGCCGGGAGGCCCGCGCACGCGCTGTCCATCGGGCTCCGCAAGCGCCTGGAGCTGGCGCGGGCGCTGGCCACGGGGCCGCGCGCGCTGCTCCTGGACGAGGTGATGTCGGGGCTCACGCCCACCGAGGTCCGGGAGACGGCGGAGGTGATCCGTGGCATCCGGGAGGGGGGCGTGTCCATCATCGTCATCGAGCACGTCATGGCCGCGGTGATGGGGCTCAGCGACCGGATCGCCGTGCTCCATCACGGCGAGCTGATCGCCACCGGGTCCCCCGCCGAGGTCGCGCAAGACCCCCGCGTGATCGACGCCTATCTCGGCGAGCCCCTGGCGGACTGGAGCGCGTGACATGGCCGACCGCCCTCCCCTCGACCTCCTCATCAAACGCGTGCGCGTCGTGCGCCCCCACCGGCCGGCGGTGGATTTGCTGGACCTCGGCGTCCGCGACGGCCGCTTCGCCCGCATCGCGCCGGAGATCCCGGCGGCCGCGGCGCAGCGGGTCTTCGACGCCGACCACCTCCTCGGCTTCCCCGGCGTGGTGGATGCCCACACCCACGTGGGGATCTACGCGCCGCTCGGGGAGGACGCGGCCACCGAGAGCCGGGCGGCCGCCACGGGCGGCGTCACGACCATGCTCACCTACTTCCGCAGCGGCCAGTACTATCTCAACCGTGGCGGCCCCTACGCGGAGCTCTTTCCCGAGGTGCTCCGCCTCTCGCGGGACCGCTACTGGGCGGACTACGGCTACCACCTGGCGCCCCTCGACAGGCGGCACATCGAGGAGCTGGAAGATCTCGCCACCGGGCACGGCGTGCCGTCCTTCAAGATCTTCATGTTCTACGGCGGCCACGGGCTGCACGGCGCGGCGGACCGGGACGCCCAGCGGCGGTTCCTCATGATCGGCGCGGACGACAGCTACGACCTCGCGCACTTCGAGTTCGTCATGCGCGCGGCGGCGCGCGTGCAGCAGGCGCACCCGCACCTGGCCGAGCACGTGAGCGTGAGTCTGCACTGCGAGGTGGCCGACATCCTCAACGCCTACACGACGCTCGTCCAGAAGGACCGGTCGCTGACCGGGCTCGGGGCCTACAGCGCCGCCCGGCCGCCGCATGCCGAGGGGCTGGCGGTGTGGATCGCCTCCTACCTGGCGCAGGAGACCGGGTGCCGGAACATCAATCTCCTGCACCTCTCCTCGCGCAAGGCGCTCGAGGCCGCGCTCCTGGTGCCGCAGGCCTTCCCGCAGGTCGATGTCAGGCGCGAGGTCACCGTGGGGCACCTCCTGCTCGACACGGAGACCCCCGCGGGCGCCCGGGCCAAGGTGAACCCGCCGATCCGGCCCCGCGAGGACGTCGAGTTCCTGTGGGAGATGGTCCTCGGAGGCAAGGTGGACTGGATCGTGAGCGACCACGCCTGCTGCGCGACGGAGGCCAAGCTCGCCGCCGAGCGCCCCGACGACATCTGGCTGGCGAAGTCGGGGTTCGGCGGCACCGAGTACCTGCTCTCCGGCGTCTTCAGCGAGGGGAGCCGGCGCGGCCTGTCCTACCACCGCATGGCGGAGTTGCTCTCCTGGAACCCGGCCCGCCGCTTCGGGCTGGGCGGCAAGGGCGACATCGCCCCCGGCTACGACGCCGACCTCGCGCTCCTGGATCCGGCGCGGACCTCCACGGTGCGGGCCGCCGAGTCCGAGTCGGCGCAGGGCTACACGCCGTTCGAGGGCCAGGAACTCACGGGCCAGGTCCGCGCCACCTTCCTGCGCGGCCACCTGGTCTATGACAGGGGGAAGATCGTGGGCCCGCCGGTGGGGCAGTACATCCCGCGCCCCTCGCCGGCGCCGGCTGGAGCCGCGCCATGACCATCACGCGCGGCTCGACGGCGCTCCTCCTGCTGGACTTGCAGTGCGACTTCCTCGATCCGGGCGGCGTCTACGCGCGCCACGGCCTGCCCGTGGAGCGGCTGCGCGGGATCATCCCCGTCGTGGAGCGGGTGGCGCACGCCAGCCGCGCCGCGCATGTGCCGGTCTTCGCCTCCAAGTTCACCATCTACACCTCGCCCGGGGGAGCGCCGCTGGGGCTCGACCACATCGTCAAGGCGCGCCCGTTCCTGCTGCACGAGGGCTTCCGCCTGCGGGACGCGGGGCGCGAGCTCATCCCGGAGCTGCCGCGGCCGGACTACGAGCTGGACAAGCCCCGCTTCTCCGCCTTCCACGGCACGCCGCTGGAAGTGCTGCTGCGGTCGCTGGGCATCGACACGGTCGTGCTCACGGGCATCGTGACCCACGGCGGCGTGGAGGCCACGGCGCGGGACGCCATGATCCGCGACTTCTCCGTGGTGATCCTCGAGGACTGCGTAGCGGCCTTCGACGAGGAGCTGCACCTGGCCTCGCTGCGCGGCCTGGGGATGTACCTCACCGTGATGGACTCTGCCGCGTACCTCCGCGCCCTCGCGCCGCTCTCCCCTCACGACTCCTGATGCTCGAGCTCGAGGAGGTCAGCGTCTTCTACGGGGACCTCCAGGCGGTCCACGGCGTCTCCCTGGCCGTGAGGCCCGGCGAGATCGTCACCCTCGTCGGAGGCAACGGCGCCGGCAAGACCACCACGCTCCGCACGATCTCCGGGCTCCTCCACCCCCGCGGCGGCCGGATCCGCTTCGACGGCCGGCGGATCGACCGCCTCCCCCCGGACCGCATCGTCGAGCACGGCGTCGTCCAGGTCCCCGAGGGGCGCAAGCTCTTCCCGTCCCTCACCGTGCGGGAGAATCTCGAGCTCGGCGCCTACACCCGGCGGGCCCGGCCCGCGCGCGCCACGACGCTCGATGAGGTGCTGGGGCGCTTTCCCGTTCTCCGGGAGCGCGCCTCGCAGCTGGCCGGGACGCTGTCCGGCGGCGAGCAGCAGATGTGCGCCATCGGCCGCGCCCTCATGGCCCGGCCCGCGCTCCTCATGCTCGACGAGCCGTCGCTGGGGCTGGCGCCGAAGATCGTCCAGGAGGTGTTCCGCGTGATCCAGCAGATCCACGCCCTCGGCGTGACGGTGCTCCTGGTGGAGCAGAACGTCCGCCAGGCGCTGGCGGCGAGCCAGCGCGGCTACGTGCTCGAGAACGGGCAGATCGTGCTCGAGGGCTCCGGGCGCGATCTCCTCGCCAGCGAGGCCACCCAGAAGGCCTATCTCGGGCGCTGAGGGACGTGCTAGGGTAAGAGGGTCAGAGGGGAGTAGCAGACCCGGCCCGCTCGGGCCGGGACCCGGGGTCAACATGCCAGGCGGCAACGCCTTGGCCCCGGGGCTCACGCAGAGCGTGCGAGACCTTTGGCGGGACCGACCGCGTACAGGCGGTTCCCGTCGAAGGTCTTTTTTTTCGGGAGGTGCCGGTGATCTCGATCCTCTGGGGCTCCTTCGTGATGGTGGCGCTCGCGGAGATGGGCGACAAGACGCAGCTCATCGCGCTGTCGCTCGCCTCGCGCTACCGGCGGCCGTGGACCGTTATGCTCGGCATCTTGATTGCCACCCTTGCCAACCACACGCTCGCCGCCTCGGCCGGCGTCTGGGTGGCCGGAATGATTCCCGCGGCGGCGCTGGGATGGATCGTGGGCCTCGGCTTCATCGCCTTCGGCGTCTGGGCGCTGTTCCCCGATGCCGCCGACGAGCCGGGCGAGCGGGAGGGCTGGGGGCCGCTCATCACCACGATCGCGGTGTTCTTCCTCGCCGAGATGGGCGACAAGACGCAGCTCGCCACGGTGGCGCTGGGCGCGCGCTTCAACTCCACCCTGGCCGTCACGGCAGGCACCACCGCCGGCATGGTCGCGGCCGACTCGCTGGCGGTCTGGGCCGGCAGCCGGCTCGGCGCGCTCGCCCCCATGCGGCGCCTGCGCTGGGCCGCCGCCGCCCTGTTCATGGCCTTCGGCCTGGCCGCCCTCACGGGCGCCCTCTTCTCCTGACGCCGCCTCGTCCATCCCCAGGCTACCCACATATGGTGGATAACTTTCTCCCGGGGCCCACGATGTGGTGCCCATCCCGCAGGGCAACGAGAAAGGCAAATGTTGACAAGGGTTTAAGCATGGTCTAGAGTATCCCACGCCACAGAACCCCGATCCGACACGCTGGCCCCACAGAGCTGGAGGGGTGGATGATCACGGTTCCCGCGCACCGGGTGAAGCAGTTCGGGGTGGAGTTCTTCCAGGCGTCCTTTTCCGCCAAGGACATCGACCGGCTCGTGAAGTTCGAGGTGCTCGGCTACGCGGGCGCCGAGGCGCCGAAGCCCTCCAAGCGCGCGAACCGGGCCCGCGTGAACTGGGAGATGCTCGAGAAGCGGATCGGGGAGAGCGAGACCGCCTACCAGCGCCCGGTGATCCGCCGCAAGATCGACGAGCTGGTCGCCTACTACCGCGACTGCAAGGAAGCGGGCACGCTGCCGGCCATCCCCGGCGCCGTCATCATCACCTCCGAGAAGCGCTTCACCTTCACCCCCATGGCGAGCCAGCACGACCTTGGGCTGCTCCAGATCCCCGAGGAGCATGGCGTGCTGCGCGTGCTCGACGGCCAGCACCGGCTGCTGGCGCTCCACGCCCTCACCCAGGCGGGGGAGAACCTGGGCATCGAGGTCCCCGCCGTGCTCTTCGACCGGCTGGACGCGCGCCAGATCGTCGAGCTGTTCGTGACGATCAACGCCAAGCACACGCGCCTGAACCCGTCCCACATCGTGAGCCTCGCGGGGCGCAAGCTCTACCCCGACCCGAACCAGGCGCTGGCCCACGACGTGATCCGCTCGCTCAACGAGGACGACACCTCGCCGCTGGCCGGCGAGATCAAGATGCTCGGCACGGGGCGCGGCCGCGTCTCGCAGGCGCCGCTGGCCGAGGAGATCGTGGAGTTCCTCGAGACGGTGGAGAAGATCGGCGGCGGGGCGCGCACGAACGAGCTGCGCCAGGGCGCCAAGCGCTTCTTCCTGAACTACATGAAGGCCCTGGCGGGCGTCTTCCCCGCGGCCTGGGCCGGGCGGAAGTACTCCATCAAGACGGGCGCGGCGCTGCGGGCCTTCATCCGCGTGGCCCCCGACGTGATGGCGCGCGCCCGCGAGCTCAAGAAGGACGCCTTCGACATCCACGCCATCCGGGAGGCGGTGAGGCCCTGGGGGGACCGTCTCAAGGATCGGCGCTTCGAGACCGAGGGAGAGTGGAAGAGCAAGCTGGCCGGCGGCACGCGCGGCACCGTGGAAGCGCTCACCCGCGAGCTGCGCGAGGCGCTCCGGCCGTAGCAGGCTGCTAAGCTGGGTTCGCCGGCCAGGGAAAGTTCGCCTCCAGGATCTCGAAGTCCTTCTTCCCGCCCGGCAGCTGGGCCACGACGCGGTTCCCGACGCTCTTGCCGATGAGCGTGCGGGCCAGCGGGGCCAGGATCGAGATGCGGCCGCGGAGCGGGTCGGCCTCGTCGGAGCCGACGATCTGGTAGCAGACCTCCCGACCGTCCCCGTCCTCGAGCCGCACCGTCGAGCCGAAGGTGACGCGGTCGCCGGACGTGGGCGGCTCGATCACCTCGGCGGCGCCGAGCTTGCCTTCCAGATCGTTGATCCGCGCCTCGACGAAGCTCTGCCGCTCCCGCGCGGCGTGGTACTCGGCGTTCTCCGACAGGTCGCCGTGGGCGCGGGCCTCGGCGATGGCCCGCGTGATGGCGGGGCGCTCGAGCTTCTTGAGCCGCTCGAGCTCGTCCTTCATCCGCTCGTGGCCGGCCCGGGTCATGGGAGTGCGCGTGAGAGCCATGGGTGCCGCTATCTTACGACAGCCTCGGGCGCGGGTCGAGAACTCGCCCGCGTGCGCCTCCCTGCGGTACACTGACGGCCTATGACTCGTCTCGGCGCGCCTCTCCTGTGCTGCTCGCTTCTCCTGGCAGCGCTCACCGGGGCAGGCCGATCGGATGCCCAGCCCCCGGCACGGCCTCAGGGCACGCCCGGAGCCATCAAGCCGCTCCCCATCACCGTGGCCCGGGCGGAGGCGCGGCCCGTGCAGCGCTCGGTGGAGACCGTGGGGAGCCTCGTGCCCTGGCACGACGTGCTCGTCAAGACCGAGCAGCCGGG
>Ga0154441_1004_pt1 | contig 9028 bp, 6 predicted proteins | sample RifGroC2_FD_115945 | JGI IMG/M metagenome (GOLD analysis project Ga0154441, IMG submission 115945) | Candidatus Rokubacteria bacterium GWC2_70_16 | reverse complement strand
CATCAGCGGCTACCACATCTCCGAGGCGGGCGCGACGTCCGTCCAGGAGGTGGCCTTCACCATGGCCAATGCCATCGCCTACGTGGAGGAGGTCACCCGGGCGGGGGTGCCCGTGGACCGCTTCGCGCCGCGGCTGGCCTTCTACTTCGTGGCCCAGGCCGACTTCTTCGAGGAGGTCGCCAAGTTCCGCGCCGCCCGCCGCATCTACGCGCGGCTCATGAAGGAGCGCTTCGGCGCCACGGTGCCTGCGTCCATGCGGCTCCGCTTCCACTGCCAGACGGCCGCCGCGACGCTCACCAAGGCCCAGCCCATGAACAACATCGTGCGCACCGCGCTGCAGGCGCTCTCGGCGGTGCTGGGGGGGGCCCAGTCGCTGCACACCAACGGCCTCGACGAGGCCTACGCCATCCCCTCCGAGGAGGCCATGAAGGTGGCGCTCCGCACCCAGCAGATCATCGCGCACGAGACGCGGATCCCGAACGTCATCGACCCGCTGGGCGGCTCGTACTACGTGGAGGCCCTCACCCGCGACATCGAGGCGCGCGTCGGCGAGATCCTGGCGAAGGTGGATGCCATGGGCGGCACCATCAAGGCCATCGAGGAGGGCTTCTTCCAGCGCGAGATCGCGGACTCGGCCTACGCCACGGCCCGGCAGCGCGCCACGGGCGAGCAGCCGCTCATCGGCGTGAACATGCTCGTCGAGCCGCCCCAGCCCGTGCCCGTGCCCATCCACAAGGTGGACGCCGCCGTCGAGACGCGCCAGATCCAGCGCCTGCGGCAGACGCGCCAGCGCCGCGACGGCGCTCGCGTCGCCCTCCTGCTGGACCGGCTCGAGCGTGAGGCGCGCGATCCCGCGGTGAACCTCATGCCCGTCACCATCGAGCTGGTGGAGGCCCGCGCCACGCTCGGCGAGATCGTCGCCCGGCTCCGCCAGCTCTTCGGCTCCTACGTCGAGCGCCCGGTGTTCTGATCCCCGCCCAATGAGCGCGCCCGCCCCTGTGCCCTTCACAGTCGCCGTCCCGGACGAGGTCCTTGCCGACCTGCGAGAGCGGCTCGCGCGGACGCGCTGGCCCGACGAGGCGCCGGGAAGCGGCTGGCGGTACGGCACGGACCTCGCGTACCTGCGGGAGCTGGTCACCTACTGGCGCGACCGTTACGACTGGCGCCGGCAGGAGACGGCGCTCAACCGCTTCCGCCACTTCACCGTTCCGCTGGCGGGCATCGACCTGCACTTCATCCACGAGGAGGGGCGCGGGCCGCGGCCCTTGCCGCTGCTGCTCTCCCACGGCTGGCCGGGCTCGGTCTTCGAGTTCCACCGGCTCATCCCGCTGCTCACCGATCCCGGCCGCCACGGCGGCGATCCGGCGGATGCCTTCACCGTCGTGGCGCCCTCGCTGCCGGGCTACGGCTTCTCCTTCCGCCCCGGCCAGCCGCGCTTCGGCGTCGTGGAGATCGCCGATGCCTTCGCGACGCTCATGACGAACGTGCTGGGCTACACGCGCTTCGCGGCGCACGGCGGCGACTGGGGATGCCTCGTCACGGCGCGGCTCGGGCGCGCCCACCCCGAGCGGCTCGCCGGCATCCACGTCACCAACGCCTTCATCGGCGTGCGGCGGGGAGGCGGCAGCGCGCTCGCCGAGGAGGAGCGCGCGTATCTCGAGGAGGCGCGGCGCTGGCAGCGGGAGGAGGCCGGCTACCAGTGGATCCAGGGCACCCGGCCCCAGACGCTGGCCTACGGGCTCACCGACTCGCCCGCGGGGCTGGCGGCGTGGATCGTGGAGAAGTTCCGCGCCTGGAGCGACTGCGGCGGGGAGGTGGAGCGCCGCTTCTCCAAGGACGATCTCCTGACGAACATCATGCTCTACTGGGTGACGGGCGCCATCAACGCGTCGTTCTGGCCCTACTGGGAGAACCGCCACACGCCGTGGCGGCCGACTCCGGACGATCCCATCACGGTGCCGACGGGCTACGCCGACTTCCCCCGGGAGCTGGTGCGCCCGCCGCGGGCCCTGGTGGAGCGCGCCTTCAACGTCCGCCGCTGGACCACGATGCAGGCGGGCGGCCACTTCGCGGCGCTGGAGGAGCCGGAAGCCCTCGTTGAAGACATCCGCGCCTTCTTCCGTGACCTGCGCTGAGGCGCCGGGGCCCCCCGCGCCGGCCTGTGCGGGGGACTACGCGGGGGCGGCGTCGAGGAGACGCACCGCGGCCTCCTCGCCGAAGCGCACGCAGTCGGAGATCCCGACTCCGCGATAGGCGCCCCCCACCAGGGCGAGGCCGGGATGGCGCCGCAGGCACTGCTCGATGGCCTCCACGCGGCCCAGGTGCCCCACCTGGTACTGCGGCATCGCCCTGGGGTAGCGGCAGAGCCGCACGAAGAGCGGCTCCCCTTTCACGCCGAGCAGCTCGGCCAGCTGGGCCCGGGCGATGGCCACGAGCTCCGCGTCGGAGCGCTCGAGCACGGCCTCGTTCATGGCCCCGCCCATGAAGACGCGGAGCAGCTCGTGGCCCCCGGGCGCGCGCCCCGGGTACTTCACGCTCGAGAATGTGCACGCGATGATGGGCCGGCCCTCCACCTGCGGCACGACGAAGCCGAAGCCGTCCAGCGCATGCCCGACGTCGGCGCGCCGGTGGGCGAAGGTCACCGTGGCCGACGAGGCGTAGGGGATCTCCTCGAGGAGATGCGCGAGGGCGGGATCCAGGTTCCGCAGCATCCGGGCGACCTGGTGCGCCTCCGGGGCGAGGATGACGGCATCGGCGCCCAGCGCCGATCCCGCGGCCGTCACCACGCGCCAGCCCGGGCCCTGGCGCGTCACCTCCGTCACGCGCTCCTTGAGACGGATGGACTCCGCCGGGAGCCGCGCCGCCAGCGTCTGGATCAAGTCCTCCATCCCGTCGGCGAAGGTCACGAAGAGCGACCAGCGCGCGCCGCTGGACGCGCCGGTGGCGGCCGGCGCCCGCCGCGCGGCGCGCCACATCGAGAGGACGATGCTCCGGTCCTTCCGCTCCAGCTCGAGGAAGCGCGGCATGGTGGCCGCGAGAGACAGCTCATCGGGATCGGCGGTGTAGATGCCGGCCACCATGGGCTGGGCGACCCGCTCCAGCGCCTCCTGGCCCAGCCGCCGCCTGACGAAGGCCCCGAGGCTCTCGTCCGGCCCGCCGCCACGCGGCAGCAGCAGGTCGAGCCCCATCCTGAGCTTCCCCCGCCACGAGAAAAGGCCGCTGCGCAGGAATGGCCCGAAGCGCGTGGGCGCGAGCAGCTGGAAGCCGTCAGGGAGCGGGTGGAGCCGCCCGCCGAACACGACGAAGTTGCGGCGCATGCGGTCGTTGGTGCCGACGAGCCGCCCCTCGACGCCGAGCCGCTTGCACAGCGCCAGGGCCCAGGGCTTTTCGGAGAGGAAGGAGTCGGGACCGCATTCCACGACGAAGCCGTCGTGCCGCTCGGTCTGGATGGTGCCGCCCAGGCGCGGGGCGGCCTCGAGGAGGGTCAGCGTGAGGGCGCGGCGGCGCTCCCGCGCGTACTCCACGGCGCGGTGCGCCGCGGCCAGCCCCGCGATCCCCCCTCCCACCACGACCAGTCTCATGAGGTCACGGGCCCGACTCTCCACCATCTGCGGGGGCCCAGAAATGGCCCCCGCCATGCCCACATTTCGCGCGAGGCCACGGGCCCGACTCTCCACCATCTGCGGGGGCCCAGAAATGGCCCCCGCACTCCCCCAGCCTGGTCGCATCCGGGGGCGGTCATGGTTCGGTGGGGGTGTTGAGGACGAGATCGGCGAGCATGGCGATGAAGGACGGGTGGTCCGAGGCCGTGCCGGCGCGCTGGAAGGTTATCCCAGCCTCTTCCGCCACCCGGCGCGCCTCCACGTCGAGATCGTACAGCACCTCCACGTGGTCGCAGACGAAGCCGAGCGGCACCACGACCACGTCGCGGGCCCCCTCCTCGCCGAGGGCCCGGAGGGCCTCGGGGAGGTCGGGCTCGAGCCACGGATCGCGCGGCGAGCCGCTCCGGCTCTGATAGGCCAGGGACCAGCGCGGGTGTCCGAGCCGCGCCGCCACGTCGCGGGCCGCGCCCTCGAACTGGGCAACGTAGGGGGAGCCGGCCGCCATCGCCGCCGGCACGCTGTGGGCCGTGAAGAGCAGGGCCGCGCGCCCCCGGCGCTCGGGCGCCACGCGGGCCAGCGCCTCGGCGGCGCGGTCAGCCATGGCCTCGACGAAGAGCGGGTGTTGGGCCCAGGGCGGCGCATAGGCGACCTCGGGCGCATCGGCGCCAACCTTGTCGCGCGCGGCGGCCACGTCCGCCACGTAGCGTCCCCACGAGGCCTCCGTCTGGAAGGCGGAGAGGATGATGCCGAGGGCCCGCCGGCACCTCCGGTCGCGCATCTCGGCCAGCGTCTCGTGGAGGAAGGGGTGCCAGTTCCGCATCCCGACGAACACGGGCTCACCGCGCCCTGCGCGCGCCAGCGCTCTGCGCAGCGCCTCGGCCTGGCGGCGGGTGTGCTCGGCGAGGGGCGAGCGGCCGCCCATCGCCTCGTAGTGGCGCGCCACCTCCTCGAGGCGCGCGGGCGGGATACGGCGGCCGGCTGCGACCGTGTCGAGGAACGGACGGATATCCTCCGGCCGCTCCGGCCCTCCGAAGGCGATGAGCAGTACCGAGTCTGTCCCGCTCATCGCCCCGACATCTCGTGGCGGCCGTCGACACACGCCTCGACCCCACCTCCATGTCGGCGCGAGGAGCGAGCCAGACGAGGCCCGAGGGAGCCAGCGACGCGAGGCGTACTCCCCGTACGTTGAGCGCCGCTGGCGACCGAGTAACGAAGTCTGGCGACGCTCATCGTGCCGACATGTCGTGGACCATGTCGACGAGCGCCCGGACATGATCCACCGGCGTCTCCTGGTGGACGCCGTGGCCGAGGTTGAAGATGTGGCCGGGCCGCCCCGCGGCGCCGGCGAGGATCTCCGCCGCCGCGCGCCGGATCTCGCCCACAGAGGTGAGGAGGATGCCCGGATCGAGATTGCCCTGCACCGCCACGTCGTACCCGAGCCGCTCCCAGGTCGGGCCCAGCTCCACGCGCCAGTCCAGCCCGAGGACATCGCCCCCGGCCTCCCGCATGAGGGGCAGAAGCCCGGCCGTCCCAGTGCCGAAGTGGATGACGGGCACTCCCGGCGCGATCGCCGCGATGACCGACCGGCTGTGGGGCAGCACGAACTCGCGGTAGTCGGAGGGGGAGAGCGTCCCGATCCACGAGTCGAAGAGCTGCACCGCCTGGGCGCCGGCGGCGATCTGGCCGTTCAGGTACTCGGCGGTGACGGTCGCGAGGCGCCCCATGAGAGCGTGCCAGGCGGAGCGCGCCTCCCGCATGAAGCGCTTGGTGTGGAGGAACTCGCGCGAGGCGCCGCCCTCGATGAGGTACGAGGCGAGCGTGAACGGCGCCCCCGCGAAGCCGATGAGGGGCAGCCGATCGCCCAGCGCCTGCCGCGCCAGGCGCACGGTCTCGAACACGAAGGGCACCGCCTGCTCGACCTCCACGGGCTTGAGCCGCTCGACATCGGCCGCGCTGCGCACGGGGCGGTGGATGCGCGGGCCGTCGCCGCGCGTGTACTCGAGTCCCACCCCGAGGGGCTCCAGGACGAGGAGGATGTCGGCGAAGAGGATGGCCGCATCCACCCCGAGGCGCTTCACGGGCTGGAGCGTGACCTCGGCGGCCGCCTCCGGCGTCTTGCACAGCTCGAGGAAGCCGTGCCGCGCGCGCATGGCGCGGTACTCGGGCATGTAGCGGCCGGCCTGGCGCATGAGCCACACCGGCGTATACGGTGTAGGCTCGCGGCGGCAGGCCTGCAGCAGCGGGAGCGGGCGGGGCGCCGACATCGCGCCTGAAGCGTAGCCTCCACCCCTGGCGGAGTCAAGGAAGCGGCTGTATCATCGCCCTCGGTGAACATCAGCTGACGCCGCGCGAGTGAGCGACCTCGCGCCGCATCGCGGCGGGGCTGGGCGTGGCGTCAGCCCGGGTGCCCAGCCCAGGTGAGGACGATCTATGCCATTTCTCTCCGGCAAGCAGGCGTTCCTGGAGATCCTCGTCCAGGAAGGCGTCGAGTGCATGTTCGGCAACCCCGGCACGACGGAGCTGCCGCTCATGGACGGCCTTGCGCGCGAGTCGCGCATTCGCTACATCCTGGCGCTCCAGGAGTCCGTCGCCGTCGCCATGGCAGACGGCTACGCCCAGGCCAGCGGCCGCCTCGCGGTGGTCAACGTGCACACCTCCCCGGGGCTCGGCAACGCCATGGGGATGCTGTACGACGCGCTGAAGGCGGGCTCTCCGCTCCTCCTCACCGCGGGCCAGCACGACCAGGCCATGAACCTCACCGAGCCCATTCTCTGGTCCGATCTGCCCCCCGTGGCCCGCCCGTACGTGAAGTGGTCCCACGAGATCACGCGCCTCGAGGACCTCCCCCGCGCCGTGCATCGCGCCGCGAAGACCGCCCTGGCCCATCCCTCGGGCCCCGTCTTCCTCTCCCTCCCGGTGGACGTCCTCAACGCCGAGCGCGAGCTGGACCTCCTGGCGCCCACGCGCATCGCGCCGGGCGTCCGCGGCGATGCCGCCGCTGTGGAGGCCGCCGCCGACCTCCTGGTGTCGGCGAAGCGCCCGATCCTGATCTCGGGCGACGCCGTGGCTCGCGGGGACGCATTGGCGGAGATGGCCGAGGTGGCCGAGCTGCTGGGGGCGCCGGTCTACACGGAGTGCGTGCCCTCGCTGTGCTCCTTCCCCTTCACGCACCCGCTCTACCGCGGCGCCTTCCCGCGGCTCGGCGTCCCCATCCGCACCCTCCTCATGCCCCACGACCTGATCTTCTCCGTGGGCGGGGATCTCTTCATGCTCTCGCTGCCGCCCGACGTCGAGCCCATGCCCGAGGGGCTGCCAGTGATCCATCTCGACACGAACCCGTGGGAGATCGGCAAGAACTACCCGGCGCGCGTCGGCATCCTCGGCGAGCCCAAGGCCACGCTCCCCGAGCTGGCCGAGGCGCTGCGCCGGCGGCTGTCGCCCGCGGCGCTCAGGGAGGCGCAGGCCCGCACCGAGGAGCAGCGCCGGGCCCGGCAAGCCGGGATCGACGATCTCCGTCAGCGGGCCGCAGCCGAGGCCGGCCGCAGCCCCATCACCCCGCTGGCCCTGATGGCCGCCGTGGCCGACGCCGTGCCGGAGGATGTCATCGTGGTGGAGGAAACCATCTCCTCGGGCCTCGGCCTGCGGACGCTGCTGCGCTGCAGCGACCCCAGGTCCTTCTTCGGCCTCCGCGGCGGCGGCATCGGGTGGGGGCTGCCGGCCGCGGTCGGCATCCGGCTCGCCCAGCCGGCGCGCCCCGTGGTGGCACTGGTCGGCGACGGCAGCGCCATGTACACGATCCAGTCGCTCTGGACCGCCGCTCACGACGGCATCGCGGTGGTCTTCGTCATCTGCAACAACGCCTCCTACCGCATCCTCAAGCAGCGGACGCTGGCGCTGAAGGGCTTCGCGGCCGAGGACGACCGCTACATCGCCATGGACCTGGTGAACCCGGCCCTCGACTTCGTGGGGCTGGCCCGCTCCCTCGGCGTCCCCGGCGAGACGGTGGAGAAGACCCCCGACATCGCCGCGGCGCTGGCGCGCGGGCTCGCCTCCGGCGGGCCCTACCTCGTGGACGTCCGCCTCGACGGGAACTTCAGGAGCTGACCGGGAGGGGCGCGGCGTGAGCGGCAGGCTCGCCGGCAAGGTCGCCATCGTCACGGGCGCGGGCTCGCGCGGTCCCGGGATCGGCAACGGCAAGGCCGCGGCGATCCTCTTCGCCCGCGAGGGCGCGCGCGTCCTCTGCGTGGACCGGGAGGCGCCGCGCGCGGAGGAGACGGTGGCGCTCATCGGCGCCGAGGGGGGTGAGGCCTCCGCCTTCGCGGCGGACGTCACGCGCGCCGAGGAGTGCCGCGGCATGGTGGCCGCGGCGCTCGACCGCTACGGAGCCCTCGACGTCCTCCACAACAATGTCGGCGTCGAGTCGCGGAAGGACCTCATGGAGACATCCGAGGAGGAGTGGGACCGCGTGATGGCCGTGGACCTCAAGTCCATGTTCCTGGCCACCCAGGCCGCGGTGCCGCCCATGGTCGAGCGCGGGCGCGGCGCCGTGGTCTGCGTGTCGTCGGTGGCCGCGCTCCGCGGGCATGGGCGCACGGCCTACGCCGCGGCCAAGGCCGGCATCATCGGCTTCGTCCGGAGCACGGCGGCCCAGCTCGGGCCCAAGGGCATCCGTGTCAATGCCATCGCGCCCGGCCAGGTCTGGACGCCCATGGTGGAGGCGCTCGGGCCCGAGGCGCGCGAGCGGCGCCGCCGGGCGAGTCCGCTGGGCACCGAGGGCTCCGGCTGGGACGTGGGGTGGGCCGCGGTCTATCTCGCCAGCGACGAGGCGCGCTGGGTCACCGGCCAGACGCTCGTGGTGGACGGCGGGCTCACGGTGACCACGCGCTGAGCGCGCCCGCTCGTCGTCACCTACATCGACCACAACGTCCACCGGGCGCCGGCCCCAGACAGCCCCGGACCGCCCCGCCCCAGCCCGACCACACCGCGGCCACCGAGTCACCCTCGCCCGAGCGGCCAGGCGGGCCTCTCAGAGGTCTCCCCGATCAACGGCGACGGCCGCCAGGGCAGCCGTCTGCCCCGCTCACGCGGCCCGACGCCCCCCCCCTGTCGCGGGAGCGGGATCCCCAGGATCACCGCGGGAGCCGGATCAGAGCCGGGCCGCGTCTGGCGCTCGGCCCAGGAGACCATGGGTCCCCGGAGGGGGGCCTGGATGCCCGCTGCACGGGTCGCGTGGCGGGAACTGGCGCTAATGTTTCCGATGCGCCCGGCTCACCGCTCCGGTGAAGCCGCCCCGCTCGTGACCGAAGAGTTCACTCCGGAGGCGGTCATGCGTGAAGTCGGCGCCTCTGGCCCTCACCCTTCGTCCACGAGGGCGAAGCGCGGGTCGGCCGCGCGGCATTCGGCTTCCGGCAGCCCCAGCTCCCGCC
>Ga0154441_1175_pt1 | contig 9082 bp, 5 predicted proteins | sample RifGroC2_FD_115945 | JGI IMG/M metagenome (GOLD analysis project Ga0154441, IMG submission 115945) | Candidatus Rokubacteria bacterium GWC2_70_16 | reverse complement strand
GGTCGGCCACTCCCGTGGAGATGATGGCGGACTCGGCGGTGACGAGGATGCCGTAGAGCAACCCCAGGGCCACGAGCGCTGCCCAGGACCAGGACAGCGCCCAGCCCATGGAGAGCGAGCAGGCCGCCGAGAGGAGCATGAAGGTGCTGATGGGCTTGGCGCGCCCCAGCCGATCCGACAGGAGCCCGGAGAAGGGATGGGGCAGCGCTCCCACGGCCAGCACCGCCGAGCCCGCCAGCGCGGCGGCGCGCGTGGCCTCCGCGAGATCAGTGCCCTTGGCGACGAGGCTGGCGGTGAAGAAGGGCACGATCCAGCCGCGCATGCCCATGAGCTCCCAGGTGTGGCCGCCATAGGCCGCGATGAGCCGGAGCGCCGAGCGGTTCCTCAGCACACGCGCCAGTCCGGCTCGCGGCTGGCCCCCGGCTGAGGCGGGCTTCGGCACCACGGCCATGCCACGGGGGAGGACGAACCAGGCGATGATCCCCGCGGCGAGCGGCCCCAGGGCCGTCACGGCGAAGGCCCAGCGCCATCCCCAGTGGGCATGGGCCCAGGCCGTGACGAGGAGCGAGACGGATGTGCCGATGGTGAAGGCGCCGATGTAGCACCCCATGGCGAAGCCCCGGCGGCGCGAGGCGAAGCGCTCGGCCACCAGCCGCATGCCCGGCATGTAGGTGCCGGCCAGCCCGAGCCCCACCAGCCCGCGCAGCACCAGGGCCGAGACGAAACCTTCCGCCCAGAAGGCGAAGGCGAGGCTCGTGAGGCCGGCCCACAGCGCGCTCAGGAGATAGATCCGCCGGGGCGGCACGTAGTCGGTGAGCGTGGCCAGGATCGCCACGGCCGCGATGTACCCGACCTGGTAGAAGCCCGTGATGGCCCCGGCCTGGGTGTCGGAGAGGCGCCACTCGAGCTTGAGCAGCGGCAGGAGCGCCGTGAAGTTCGAGAAGACGAGGAGCGTGCCGAGCTCCGAGGCGCAGACGGCCGCGAGCCAGGGCCCCCGGCTCACCCGCGGCCCCGCGCCCGCCGCTCCCTCCACTGGCGAAGCCGCGCCGCCAGCTCCTTCTCGAGGCCGCGCTCCGTCGGACGGTAGTAGATGCGCCCGCGGAGCGCCTCGGGCAGATGCTCCTGCGTCACCTGCGCGTCGGGGGCGTCGTGGGCGTACTGGTAGCCCTGGCCGTAGCCGAGATTCGCCATCAGCCCCGTGGGAGCGTTGCGGAGATGCAGCGGCACGGGCTCGGCGGGCTTGTCGCGGATGTCGTCCTTGACCTGGTTGTAGGCGACGTAGATGGCATTGGACTTGGGCGCCAGCGCGAGATAGCAGGCCGCCTGCGCCAGCGCCAGCTCACCCTCAGGCGTCCCGAGGAAGTGATAGGCCTCCCTGGCGTCCAGCGTGACCCGGAGCGCCTGGGGGTCGGCATTGCCCACGTCCTCCGAGGCGAAGCGCACGAGCCGGCGGGCGATGTAGAGCGGGTCCTCGCCCGAGTCCAGCATCCGCCCGAGCCAGTACAGCGCCCCGTCCGGATCCGAGTCGCGCAGCGACTTGTGCAGGGCCGAGATGAGGTTGTAGTGCTCCTCGCCCGACTTGTCGTAGAGGAGCGCCTTTCGCTGGGCGGCCTCCTGGATGGCGGCCTCGGTGATCCGCCCGCAGGATGCGGTGGCCGGGCGGGTCGATCCGAGCGTCGCCGCCAGCTCGAGGATGTTGAGCGCGTTCCTGGCGTCGCCATTGGCGAGGCGGGCGATGAGCCGGAGGGCGTCGGGGTCGGCCGCGACGCCGCTCTTGCCCAGTCCCCGCTCGGCATCCCCGAGGGCGCGCTCGAGGATGTGGATCACGTCCTCCTCGCCGAGCAGGTTGAGGACGTAGACGCGGCAGCGGGAGAGGAGCGCCGAGTTGACCTCGAAGGACGGGTTCTCCGTGGTGGCGCCCACGAGCACGAGGCTGCCCTTCTCCACGTGGGGCAGGAAGGCATCCTGCTGGGCCCGGTTGAAGCGGTGGATCTCGTCCACGAAGAGGATGGTGCGGCGCCCCGCGCGCTGGCGCTCGATCTCGGCCTCGGCGGTGACCTGGCGGATCTCCTTGACGCCGGAGAGCACGGCCGAGAAGGTGACGAAGTGGGCGCCCGCCACCTCGGCCATGAGCAGCGCCAGCGTCGTCTTGCCGGTGCCCGGCGGGCCCCAGAGGATCATGGAGTGAAGCGCCCCCTCCTCGAGGGCGCGGCGCAGGACCTTTGCCGGGCCCAGGAGATGGTCCTGCCCCACCACCTCGTCGAGCGCGCGCGGGCGCATGCGGTCGGCCAGCGGGGAAGGCGGCGGGGGCGTGCGGGGTACCGGCGGGTCGAAGAGATCCACGCCGGGATTATACCCGCCGGCGCTCATGCGAGCGCGGCGGGGAGATCCAGCAGCGAGGCGATGGAGGCGGTGATGGCGACCCCGCGGCGGGCCAGCTCGGCGTGGTCGCTCCGGTAGGCGATGAAGGGCACGCCGCCGGCCTGGGCGGCGAGCCCGTCCACCCAGGAGTCGCCCACCACGACGATGCGCTCGGCCCCGGGCCAGCGCTCTCGCACCACGCGCAGCCCGTCGGGATCGGGCTTGAGGTGGCGCACGTCGTCGCGTGTGACGACCAGGTCGAGATGCCTGCCGAGACCGAAGCGGGACAGGACGAAGTCGGCCGCGACGCGATCGTTGTTGGTCCAGACGGCCGTGGCGAAGCCGCGAGCCTTCATGGCCGCCACGGCCTCGACGGCGAAGGGCTCGAGGCTCGCCTCCTGCATGGCGCGCCGCTCGTGGGCGACGGGGATCGCGAGCACGTCGGCCTCCAGCTCCGGCGCCTCGCGCCGGACCAGACTCAGGAGCTCGGGCGCCGACCAGCGCAGCTCGCGCACCGGGACGTCGAGGCCTCGGGCGCGCATCAGCGCCTCCATCTCCCGTCCCACGGCACGCAGGTCCAGCGGCGAGGAGACGAGGGTGTGGTCGAGATCGAAGACGCAGACGGCCGTCGCAGCGGGCACGCCAACAGGGTAGCAGATTTCCCGGCCGGGGCGGGGGGCCCTCCCCGCGGAACACGCTGAGTCGCCACGCGCGTCAAGCTCTCGAGAGGGGCCACGAGATGGAGGTCTGCGGCTCCGGCATCGCGCAGAAGCCACGGTTCCGCGGGGAGGGCCCCCCGCCCCGGCCTGCTCTAGCGGGGTGCGGAAGAACCCTGCGGGCTGCTCAGGAAGGTCCAGATGCGAGGCGGCGCCCGACGGCTGCACGCGAGGCGTACTCCGCTTGGCGAGCCGAGCCGGAGGCGAGGGGAGCGGATCCGGAGATCCGGGCGAGCGTGAGGGAGCCACGTTGAGCGTGCGGCCGAGGGCGCCGTACCTCCGCAGATGGGCCTTTTTCAGGTGCGCCGTGAAGGTGCTGTGTTCTTGCCGGTGCAAGTCCGGCCTGGGGAGTTGTCGGTGCACCCCAGTAGCTACCGAGGCAGTGAGGAGGGCAACCGAATTGCTGAAGCTCTCGGGACAGGGGCCCACCTTGGGTGGGTCGGCAAGTCGACGGGCCGCAACGCGTGTGAAGCCCGAGCAGGCCTCGAAAGGAAATCGTGAGCGCCGACCTGCCCTGAAAACAGGGAAGGCCGCTGGATTGCGCTGGAGTAACCGACCAATGAAGGCGCGATCGCTCACCGGGGTAGGGGGCGTGGCACGTCGACACAGAGCATGGCGTCAAGCGGGAGCCCCAGCGCGGCGAGGGGTCGCGGCTCTCAGTTCCGGAAGGCGGGAGCCGCGCTGGGTGTCGGAGGGGTCCACCGTACCGTTTGGACTCACCAGACAACAGAACTGGTGGGGAGGGAGAGGACCCTGGTTCGGGGTGTGTCTCAACGGGCCAAGGGGCGGGAGATTGGCATGAGCCTGGCAACTCCATCCAAGCTCCGGCGGCTCCAAGAGGCGCTGTACACCAAGGCCAAGCAGGAACCGGCCTATCGGTTCTACCTGTTGTACGACAAGGTGTATCGGGCGGACATTCTGGCTCATGCCTACGCGGTCAGCAAGCAGCACGGCGGGGCGCCGGGCGTGGATGGGGTGACGTTCGAGGACATCGAGACAGCGGGTGTGGAGCGGTGGCTGGCCGCCGTAGGGGAGGCGCTGCGTACGGGGACGTACCGGCCTCAACCGGTGCGGCGGGTGCTGATTCCGAAGCCGGGCGGAGTTGGGGAGCGGCCCCTGGGGATCCCGGGGATTCGGGACCGGGTGGTGCAAACCGCCGCCTTGCTGATCTTGCAGCCGATCTTCGAAGCGGACCTGGAACCCACGGCCTATGGCTATCGGCCGGGCCGGACGGCGCTGGAGGCGGTCCAGGAGGTGCACCGGGCGCTGGACGCCGGGCACACAGAGGTGATTGACGCCGACGTGTCGCAGTATTTTGACACGATTCCGCACGCGGACTTGATGAAGTCGCTGGCGCGCCGCATCAGTGATGGGAAGCTGTTGGGGTTGCTGAAGCGGTGGCTGAAGGCGCCAGTGGCGGAACCGACCGAGGGCGGCGGGTGGCGATACACGGGCGGGAAGCGGGCGACGCGCGGCACGCCGCAAGGTGGGGTGGTGTCGCCGTTGCTGGCGAACGTCTACATGAATCGCTATCTGCGGGTGTTTCGTCTCCGGGGGCTCGACGGACAGTACGGGGCGCGACTCGTGAACTACGCGGACGACTTCGTGGTCCTGTGTCGGACTGGGGCCGGGGAGGTGCTCGCGCAGAGTCGGCGGTGGTTCACCACGATGGGGCTGACGCTCAATGAGCAGAAGACTCGGGTGGTGGACGGGCGGCGCGAGGCGTTTGACTTTCTGGGCTACACCTTTGGGCCGATGCGGTCGTGGAAGAACGGGCATCGGTACGTGGGGGCCGCGCCTGGCAAGAGGGCGGTGAAGCGGGTCAAGGGACGCATCCGGCAGATCCTCCGACCGGGCAACCAAGGCCCGTGGGGCGAGGTGAAGGAGGAGCTCAACCGCGTGGTGCGCGGGTGGGCGAATTACTTCAGCTACGGCACCCGGGCCAAGGCCTACCGGGCGGTTGATCGCTATGTCAGCGAACGCGTGCGGCACTTTCTGGGGCGGAGGCACAAGGTCCCTGCGCGAGGGACGAGGCGCTACCCCGCGGAGCGCATCTTCGGGGAACTGGGCGTGTTCCAGTTGCGGCGCTTTCAATTGAAGCGGCCTGCGCATGCCTCGGTGTGAAACCCGTCCGAGAGCCGGATGCGGGAAAACCGCACGTCCGGTTCGATGAGGAGGGGCGAGAAACGCGTGATGGTCCACTCGGCGAATGGACACCGGCCCGAAAGGGCGGAAACAGTGGGGCGCCGCCGGACCTGTACACGACCGCGCTCGCCCTTCACTCTACCAGCCTGCTAGCGGGCGATCAGGGAGACGACCGCGCCGCCGCCTGCCGTGAGCAGCACGACGAGCCAGGCCGGGGCCTTCCAGAACGCCAGCAGACCGAAGGCCGCCAGGGCGAGGGCGACATCAGCCGGGGCCCGGATCGCGCTCGTCCACACCGGGTGGTACAGGGCGGCCAGGAGCAGCCCGACCACGGCTGCATTGATGCCGCGGAGCGCCGACTGGAAGCCCGATCGCCCGCGGAGGTCATCCCAGAACGGGAGCGCCCCGATGATCAGGAGGAAGGAGGGCAGGAACACCGCCGCCAGGGCGAGTGCGGCGCCCGCGACGCCGCTGGGCGCTGGCCCCATCGCAGCTCCCAGATAGGCGGCGAAGGTGAAGAGCGGCCCGGGCACGGCCTGAGCGGCGCCGTAGCCGGCGACGAACTGCTCGCCAGCCACCCAGCCGGGCGGGACGACCTCGGCCTGGAGGAGAGGGAGGACCACGTGGCCCCCGCCGAAGACCAGAGACCCTGCGCGGAAGAAGCTCTCGAACACCGCCAGCGCGTGGCTCGGCACGAGCTGGCGCGCGATCGGCAGCGCGGCCAGCAGACCGAAGAACAGGACCAGCGCGGCGGCGCCCAGCCGGCGCCTGACGGGGGGCCGCGCAGGCGCGGAGGCGGGGGCGGCGGCGCCGGGCAAGAGGCGCAACCCCACGAGGGCCGCCAGCCCGATGATGGTGACCTGCGCCATTCCGGTCGGCCACAGGAGGGCACCTATGGCGGAGAGGAGGGCGAGGGTCGCCCGCCCGCGGTCCGGCGCGAGCGCTCGCGCCATTCCCCACACCGCCAGGGCCACGACGGCGACCGCGGCGACCTTGAGGCCGTGCAGCCAGCCGGCATCGGCGACCCCGAGCCCGCGTATGCCGTAGGCGAAGGCCACGAGCGCGATGGCCGACGGCAGCGTGAAGCCGAGCCACGCCGCCACGCCGCCGAGCAGACCGGCCCGCGAGACGCCGATGGCGATGCCGACCTGGCTGCTGGCCGGGCCGGGGAGGAACTGGCAGAGCGCCACCAGGTCGGCGTACGTCGCCTCGTCGAGCCACCTGCGCCGGACCACGTACTCCTCGCGGAAATAGCCGAGATGCGCGATGGGGCCGCCGAACGAGGTCAGCCCCAGGCGCGTCGCGACCCCGAGCACCTCCAGGACCCGGGAGGCGTGCCCTCCCGCCGGAGGGCTCGTCTGCACCTCCGCGCTTGGCGCCGCGCGTCCCCCGCTCGCCGGCGAGTCGCTCATCTCCTCTGCCGCCGCCCGCGCGCTCCCCTCGAGGAAGGCCGGGACGGGCGCGGCGGTGACGAGGGCGGGCGGGGAGGCCCCAGCACCTCCCCCACCAGCTCCATGATCTGCGTGCGCGCGGCGGCCAGCGCCCGCCGCCCCCGGGCCGTGCTCGTGTAGTACTTGCGGACTCGTCCGCCCACCACACGCTTCTCCAGGCGGAGGTATCCGGCCTCGGCCAGGCCATGGAGGATCGGGTACAGCGTGCCCGGGCTCAGCGCGTAGCCGTGGCGCCGGAGCTCCTCGATCAGCGAGAGCCCGTAGACGGGCTGCTCCGCCGCATGGTGGAGCACGTGGATCCGGATGAAGCCGAGGAAGAAATCGCGAATCATTTACGCTGGCCGATATCGGCGATACGTATAGCATCCACCGCCTGCCGGCGCAAGTCCGGCGGACCGTGGGGCTGGCCCGGGCCCTCCATGCCGATCTGATGGGCGCGGGTGCGAGTCCGGAGGCCGTGGCCGCCTTTTTCTTGGTTCGATACGGGGATGTGGTACTAGGTAGTCCTGCCTATGGGAGCGAGGGCCTTCGTGTCGAGCCTGCGTGCCCGCCTGCTGCTTCTCGTCCTCCTGGGCGCGCTTCCGCCGTCGGGAGTGGTTCTCTACGAGGCGTGGGACCATTACCGGCTGGTCGCGGCCCGGGTGCAGCAGGATACGCTCCGAGTCGCTACTGCGGCATCCTCCCGCCTGGCCCAGGCGATCGAGGGGGCGCATCAGCTCCTCACCGGCCTGGCGGCGCTCCCCGAGGTCCGGAAGCGCGACCCCTCGGCCTGCAGCGCGCTGTTCGCCGACCTCCTCAGGCGATACACGACGTACACGAACCTCGGAGCCGTCAGGCCCGATGGCGATGTCTTCTGCAGCGGCGTTCCCCTCGCCAGGCCGGTCAACGTGGGTGACCGGGCCTACTTCCGAGGGGCCATCGACAGGGGCGCCTTCGCGCTCGGCGAGTACGAGATCGGCCGCATCACCGGCAAGGCCTCGGTGTATGCCGCGTTTCCGGTCACGCCTCCCCAGGGTCCCGTCGAGGCCGTCGTCTACGCGGCGCTGGACCTGACGTGGGTCAATGGCACCCTGGCCTCCATGCGGGGGACGCCCGGATCGACCGTCACCCTCGTGGACCGTCACGGCATCGTGCTGGGCCGGCATCCCGATCCCGAGAAGTGGCTGGGGAAGCCCGCCCCTGAAGCGCCCGTTGTCCGGGCCGCCTTGCGCCTGCGCTCGGGCGTCGCCGAGGACCGCGGCGCGGACGGTATTCGCCGACTCTTCGGCTTCGCGCCGCTCGGTCACGCCCCTGAGGCGGATCTGTTCGTGATCGTCGGCGTCCCGACGGAGGAGGCGTATGCCGAGGCCAACCGCCTGCTGGTCGGCAGCCTCGCCGGGCTCGGGATCATGGCCGCTCTCGCGTTCATCGCGACATGGGCGTTTTCGGGGCGGTTCGTCCTGCGCCCGGTGAGCATACTGCTGGCCGCCACCAGGCGGCTGGAGTCCGGCGACCTGGGCGCCCGCACCGAGGGGCCATCCCCCCGCGGGGAGCTGGGGGAGCTGTCTCGCGCCATGGATCGAATGGCCGAATCGCTCGAGCGGAGCGTGTCGGCGCGCCTGGAGGCGGAGCAGCGGCTGCGCCGCGAGCAAGAAGTCCTCTACCAGAGCGAGAAGCTCGCCGCCATGGGAGAGCTCCTGGCGGGGGTGGCCCACGAGCTGAACAACCCCCTGGCGGTGATCATGGGGCGCACCGCCCTCCTCCGCCAGGCGCTCGGGACCGGCCCGGCGGCAGCGCAAGCCGAGAAGATCGCCGCTGCGGCGGAGCGCTGTGCGCGCCTCGTGAAGAACTTCCTCGCCCTGGCCCGCAAGTCCCCGCCTCAGCGGCAGCCGGTGGAGCTCAACCGCGTCGTCCAGGAGACCCTCGAGCTTCTGGCCTACCCCCTCCGGGTGGACAGTGTCGAGGTGGTCCAGGCCCTGGCGGACGATCTTCCGGTGATCTGGGCCGACCCCCACCAGCTCCACCAGGTCGTGATCAACCTCGCCACGAACGCCCACCAGGCCATGCGCGAGACCACGGGGCCGAGACGGCTCACCCTGGCGACCCGGTTCGACGCCGCCCAGGGGGGGGTCGTCCTGGAGATCGCCGACACGGGTCCCGGCATCCCGTCCGAGATCAGGCCCCGCATCTTCGAGCCCTTCTTCACCACCAAGCCGCAGGGACAGGGGACGGGGCTAGGGCTGTCCCTCTGCCAGGGAATCGTGGAGGGGCACGGGGGCTCCATTCGGCTGGAAAGCCGGCCCGGGCAGGGGGCCGTCTTCGTGGTCGAGCTTCCCCCCGGGGCGCCCCCCTCGGTCGAGTCGGAGGCTGCCGCGGTCGAGGCGCCGCCCCGCATTCGCGGCAAGGCGATCCTGGTGGTGGACGACGAGC
>Ga0154441_1062_pt2 | contig 9385 bp, 9 predicted proteins | sample RifGroC2_FD_115945 | JGI IMG/M metagenome (GOLD analysis project Ga0154441, IMG submission 115945) | Candidatus Rokubacteria bacterium GWC2_70_16 | reverse complement strand
CGGCATCCGGAAGACGCTTGACGAGTTCTCCGCGCTGGCCCGGGCCGGGCGCCTGGACGCCCGGGAGCTGGAGCCGGCCACGTGACCGCCGGCATCACCCTCCGCCCGGCCACCGAGTCGGACGCAGAAGCCATCTGCCTCATCTACAACCAGGGCATCGAGGACCGCATCGCCACCCTCGAGACCGAGCTGCGGACGCCGCTCGAGCGGCGGCACTGGCTGGCCTCCCGGAGCCATCGCCACCCTGTCATCGTGGCGGAGGCCTGGGTGCCCGAGCGCGTCGAGCGGAGCGAGGCGCAGGGACGGGCGGGCGACAGCCCGGGCGCCCGGCTCGCGGGGCCGCCCGAGCGGAGCGAGGCGCAGGGACGGGCGGGCGACAGCCCGGGCGCCCGTCCCATGGTGGTAATAGGCTGGGGCAGCCTCAACCAGTTCAACCCGCGCAAGGCCTACGAGCACGTGGCCGACTTCTCCGTCTACGTGGAGCGGGAGTGGCGCGGCCAGCGCGTGGGCCGCCGGCTCCTCGAGCGGCTCATCGAGCTGGCACGGGAGATCGGCTATCACAAGATGGTGCTCTCGACCTTCCCGTTCAACGAGTCGGGCGTGGCGCTGTACGAGCGGCTCGGCTTCCGCCGGGTCGGCGTGTACCGGGAGCAGGGCGTGCTGGACGGCAAATGGGTGGACACGCTGATCATGGAGATGCTGCTGTAGCGGGCCGCCGCTTGAACACCAGGCTGACCACGCCCTCCTCGAGCTTGCGCTCCAGGACGTCGGTGAAGCGCGTCAGGAGATCCAGCATCCGGTAGTTGTCGGCGAGCACGTAGGCCCGGAAGCGGCGGATACCCCGCGCCTCGCCCGCCCGCGTGACGTCGTCGAGGAGGATGGCCCCGAGGCCCTTCCCCTGCCAGCCGTCCTGCACCACGAAGGCCACCTCGGCGGTGTCCTGCTCGTCCGCCGGCTCATAGCGGCCCACCCCGATCAGCTCGAGCCGCCCCTCGTGCTCGTGCTCGGCCACCACCGCCATCCGCTTCCGGTAATCCACGTTGGCGAAGAAGTGCGCCCAGTCGGGCGGCAAGCGCTTCAGCACCGTGAAGAAGCGCTGGTAGGCGGTGTGGTGACCCAGCCGGCCGTAGAGGTCCACCAGGCGCGGCTCGTCGTCGGGACGGATCGCGCGGAGCCAGACATGGGCCCCGTCCTTGAGAACGACCTGGCGGTCGAACTCGCGGGGGATCTCCCCCGGCTGGGGGGTCGGCGGGTCGGAGGTGCCCATTGCCTCGGGATGCGCCGCCGGCCCTCAGGGGAGCGGCACGAGCGTGAGCTGAACCGTCACGGCGACCCGTCAGTACGCGTAGAGGCGCAGGATACCGTAGGCGACGGTGCCGAGCAGCAGGGCCGCCGCGATGAGTGTGAGCGCCGCCAGGGCCGCGCGGCTCACGGGGGCGATCCCGCCGCCAGCGCCGCCGCGCTCCGGGGCCGCAGCCGCTGCAGGCCCAGCGCGAACAGCAGCAGCCCGAGCCCCGCCAGGTCGGTGTACAGGCCTGGCTTGATCAGCATGAAGGCAGCGCCAATGAACAGGACGCGCTCCCACGAGCGGGCTTCGCGGATGAAGTAGCCCTCCAGGCCCGCGGCCAGCGCCACGACCCCGACGCCTCCGGTCACCACCGCCAGCAGGATCTCCTCCCAGGAGCCCGAGAACAGGAGCGCGGGCGAGTAAACGAAGAAGAAGGGCACGATGAAGCCCGCCGAGGCGAACTTCACGGCCTGCCAGCCGGAGCCCCACAGGCCCGACTTGCTGATGGACGCCGCAGCGTACACGGCCAGCGCCACCGGCGGCGTCACGGCCGACAGGCAGGAGAAGTAGAACGCGAACATGTGGGCCGCCATGGGGGCGACCCCAAGCTTGATCAGCGCCGGGATGAGGAGCGCCGCCTGCATGATGTAGGCCGGCGTGGTCGGCATCCCCATACCGAGGATCACCCCGGCGATCATCGTGATGACCAGCGCCAGCAGCAGGCTGCCGCCGGCAACGCTCACGAGGAAGCTGGTGAACCGGATCGCGAGCCCGGTCTGGAGGATCACGCCAATCACGATGCCGGCGGCCGCCGTGGCCATCGCCACGGGCACGGTCTGGAAGGCCCCGTCCCGGAGCGCCTCGATGGCCTTGCGAGGGGTGACCCGGGACTCCGGCCGCACCCACGACAGGACCAGGACCGCCGCCGTGGACATGATCGCGGCGTACGTCGCCGTGTATCCCTGGAGCAGCAGGATGAAGATGATCACGAGAGGGACGAACAGGTGTCCCTGCCGCATGATGATGTGGCCCAGGATCGGGAGCTCCTCCCGCGGGATCCCTCTGAGGCCGCTCCGGATCGCGTTGAAGTGGATCGCGGCGAAGAGCGCGCCGTAGTAGAAGAGGGCCGGGATCAGCGCGGCGATCATCACCTGGCCGTAGGAGGCCCCAAGGAACTCCGCCATCACGAATGCGGCGGCGCCCATGATGGGCGGCATGATCTGGCCGCCGGTGGACGCCACCGCCTCGATGGCCGCGGCGGCCTCCGGCTTGAACCCCGTCCGTTTCATCATGGGAATGGTGAGCCAGCCGTCTACCATGACATTGGCGACGGCCGACCCCGAGATGGTGCCGAACAGGCTCGACGACACCACCGCCACCTTGCCGGGGCCGCCCCGGGAGCCGCCGGCGATGGCGTTGGCGAAGTTCATGAAGAACTGGCCGGCGCCCGACCTCTCCAGGAAGGCGCCGAAGATGATGAACAGGATGACGTAGGTGCCCGCCACCCCGAGGGGGATCCCGAAGATGCCCTCGGTGGTGAAGTACGTCTGGTCGAGGAGGATCTCGAGCGACAGCCCCCGGTGCCCGAGCCCGCCGGGGAGCCAGGGGCCGAGGAGCCCGTAGCCGATGAAGCAGAGGGCCACCACCGGGAGGGCGAGGCCGATGGTCCGGCGCGTCGCCTCGAGCACCAGGAGCGTGCCGACCGCTCCGACGACCATGTCGGCCCGGCTCAGGGGCTCCGCCGTGGGCATCCGCGTCGTCACGTACTGGTAGTTCGCGAAGAGGTAGCCCATGCAGCCCAGCGAGAGCGCCGCCAGGCCGAGATCGCTCCAGGGGATCCGCTCGGGGCTGGCCCCGGCCTTCCGGGGGAAGAGCAGGAAGGCGAGGGTGAGGCTGAAGGCCAGCGTGATGATCCTGAGGGCGAGGCTGTCGGGCGCCGCCGTCGTGAGCCGGGCGTGGACGTGGTAGAGGGACATGACGACCCCCACCACGCCTACGACCAGCCCGGCGTAGCCCGCGAGCTTGCGCAACGGACGCGGCTACTTCAGCAGTCCGGCTTCCCGGTAGTACCTCTCGGCCCCCGGATGGCGGGGGAGCCCGAAGCTCTCGGCCATCTGCCCGGCGGTCACGCCCTTCATGGCCGCCGTGACGTTGCCGAAGGCGTCGCGGCCCTCGACGATGGCCTTGGTGATCTTGTAGATCACGTCCGCGGGCGTCTTCGACGAGGCGATGAGGATGGTCGGCGCCTGGATGGTCACCACGTCGGCCTCCACCCCCTGGGCCGCGTAGGCGCCCTTCGGGATCACGTGCCGCACGAAGCCGGCGTTGAGCTTCTTCATCTCCGCGATCTTGTCCTCGGGGACCGACAGCAGCCGGACCTTGCGCGCGGAGCCGAGGTCGAGGACGATGGAGGCGGGCACGGTGGTGAACCACCCCATGGCCACGGCCTGCCGGTTCTTGATCAGCTCGACGTTCTCGGTCAGCGAGCCGTAGCTCTTCGTGCCCAGGTCGTCGAGCTTCATCCCGTGGACGCGCAGCAGCAGCTCCCACCCCTCGGCGAGACTGGTGTTGCCGCGCGGGGGAAGCGCCACCGGCTTTCCCTTGAGGTCGGCGAGCTGCTTGACGTCCGAATCCGCGGGCACCACCAGCTGCCAGACGTTCGGGTAGTAGGTGGCCACCAGGAGCGGCTTGTCGGTCTGCTTGCCCTTCCAGGACCCCGCGCCGGCACGGGCATCCGCCATCACCGTCGTCATTGACCACCCGAGGTCGGCCTTGTCGTTGCGGATCTTCTCCATGTTGACCAGGGCCGCGCCCGGCTCCACCTGGACATCCACCTCGGGGAACTTCTTCCTGACGACGTCCGCGGTGGCCGCGGCCATGGGAGTCCACGAGCCGCCGGTGGGGCCCGCCGAGAACACCACGCTCGCTTTCTCCTGGGCCTGGGCAGGCGCGACGAGCGCCGCGCCGCAGAGCCCCAGCGCCAGCAGGACCGACAGGATACGCATCCCCAGAGTAGGCATGGCGGAATCTCCTTGTTCGTTAGTGAGCCAGCGGGACGATCTGCCCGCCCGCGTCGAAGCCGAGGGGGCGCGGGACGCCGATGACCTCCAGGTCAGAGCGCTGGGCGATCTCCGGCAGGAGGGCCTCGGAGCACTCGATCTCGCCGAGGACGAGCGTGTTCTTGACGCGGATGACGCGCGCCTGCTCGGGCCGGGTGAGCCCGATGCAGTCGAGCGCGCTCTCGACCGCCTCACGGTCCGAGTCGAAGACCAGCGGCAGCTTGGCGCCGTTGGGCGCGCAGGCCGTGAGGCAGTTGATGGCCGTCTTCTTCCAGTCGATCTTGTCGCGGAGCCGCCGCGTGGTGAAGTCGGCGTTGCCGATGCCCGTGGCGTTGCCGCCGCTCTCCTCGGTGAGGTCCAGCGCCACGATCCAGAGGATCCTGGGATCGGCGGGAAACGGCTCGTGGGGGTTGGAGGGCCGGCCGATCACGTTGGTGTCCATGCCGGCGCCGGAGATGTTCTTGCCGATCTCCTCCACCACCAGCACGTCGATGGGGGAGAAGGGCAGCCGCGCCATCCAGTCGCGGGCGTCCTTCAGGAGCCGGCGCTCTCCCGCCTCGAGGACCGCGGCGTTGAAGGCCTCCACCCGCGCCGTCTCGTCGTAGCCGTTCTCGACGATGCCGAGCCCGAAGCCGATCCGCGCCTTGGCGAGCATCTCCCGGCCCACGGCGGTGATCACGGTCTCGTAGCCGTGGTTGACATTGGCCCGGTGGTACTGGGTGGCGCCCTGCCACTTGCCGAGCCCGATGGTCAGCATCTTGAAGAGGCCGGACTCGATGCTGCCCTTGAAGTCGGTGTGGGGCTTGACGCGGTTGACGAGCCCGATCCAGTGGGCCTCGGAGGCGAGGCGGTCGAGCCACACGGGCATCCCCAGGGCCTCGCCCACCTGGACGACCTCCATGGTGGCGCGGATCTCGCAGCCCATGGCGCCTTCCGTGATGCCGTAGTGGGCGAGCACCTCCCGCTGGCCCTCGGGCGTGGCGCCGCCGTGGCTCCCCATGGCCGGGAAAATGAAGGGGCGCGCGCCGAGGTCTCTCAGGTAGCGGATGGTCGCCTTGACGATGGCGTCGATGTTGGCGATGCCGCGGCTGCCGGCCCCGACGGCCACTGTGTCGCCCGGCTTGACGGGCAGGCGCGCCGCGTCGAGAGCCGAATGGACACCGCCGGGGATGTCAGCCAGCCGGGGGCGCGGGAAGGTCTGCCGGACGCGCACCATCCTGGGAAGCGGCATCGGCGGGATCATACGGAAGGGATCGGGGCCTGTCAATCTCCTTGACTTCGCAGGGGTCTGACCGTACCTTCCTCACGAATGCGCCCCAGGTCGCAAGCCCTTCTGGTCCCCGCCGTGCTCGCGGCAGCGCTCCTCGTCGGAGGGTGCTCCTCCATGGGCTCGTACGTCGCAGACCTGTTCAGGCAAAGGCCGCAGCCGCTGCTGCCGGCCGCCGATCTCTACCAGATGGGCGAGTCGGAGATGAACAAGAAGCGCTACGAGGAGGCCCGGACCCACTTCCGCAAGATCGTCGAGCGCCACCCGCAGTCGAGCCACGCGGCGCGGGCCCGCTTCCTCATGGGCGAGACCTACTACCGCGAGGGGGAGTGGGACAAGGCCATCAAGGAGCTCGAGGGCTTCCTGGCCTTCTTCCCGCGTCACGAGATCGCCGACCTCGCGCAGTTCCGGCTGGCCATGAGCTACTACGACCAGCTCAAGCCCGTGGAGCAGGACCAGGGCATCACGGCCAAGGCCATGGAGGCCTTCAAGAAGCTGGTCCGCGACTATCCCGACAGCCGGTACGCCTCCGACGCGCTGGCCAAGATCGACATCTGCCGGGGGCGCCTCGCCCAGAAGGAGCTGTGGGTGGCCTCCTACTACATGGACCAGGGGAACCCGGCGGCGGCGCGCCAGCGGCTCGAGGCCCTGCTGAAGGAGTACCCGCGGACCCTGGTGGTGCCCGAGGCCCTCTACCGACTGGCGGAGGTCTATGCCCAGGAGGGCCGGGCCCAGGACTCCCAGGACAGGCTCCGCCAGCTGGCCACCGAGTTCGCCTACACCGACTGGGGCCGGCGCGCGGCCCAGCGCCTCCGGACGGCGGTGAGGTAGCCCGATGCACGACGTGGTGGACCTACGCTCGGACACCCTCACGCTCCCCACCCCGGCCATGCGGGAGGCCATGGCGCGCGCCGAGGTGGGGGACGACGTGTGGGAGGAGGATCCCACCGTCAAGCGCCTCGAGGAGGACGCGGCCCGGCGCGCGGGGAAGGAGGCGGCGCTCTTCGTCACCTCCGGCACCCAGGGCAACCTCGTCTCCGTGCTGGCGCAGACGCGGCCGGGCCAGGAGATCGTCCTCGACCGCGACTGCCACATCTTCAACTACGAGGTGGCGGGCACGGCCCTCATCGGCGGGGTGCAGACTCTCGCCATTGCCACCGAGCGGGGCTTCCTCACGCCGGAGCAGGTGCGCGACAGCATCCGCCCGAGCAACGTCCACATCCCGCGGACGGGGCTCGTGTGCCTCGAGAACACGCACAACCGGCACGGCGGCACCTGCTGCACGCCGGAGGAGATCGAGGCCGTGGCGGCCGTGGCGCACGCCGCGGGCGTCTCGGTGCATCTCGACGGCGCGCGGATCTTCAACGCGGCGGTCGCCCTCGGCCGCCCGCTGCCGGACTTCACCCGCCACGTTGATTCGCTCACCTTCTGCCTGTCGAAGGGACTCGGCGCCCCCGTGGGCTCCCTCGTCTGCGGCACCCGGGACTTCGTGGCGCGCGTCCGCCGCATCCGCAAGATGCTGGGCGGCGGCATGCGGCAGGTGGGCGTGCTGGCCGCGGCGGGGCTCGTGGCGCTGGAGACCATGGTCGAGCGCCTCGCCGAGGACCACGCCCACGCGCAGCGACTCGCGGAGGGCGTGGCCCGGCTGCCGGGCTGCCGCGTGGACCTCGCCAAGGTGCAGACGAACATCGTCATCTTCCGGGTGGAGCGGGAGGGCGGTGTCGTGGCGCTGGTCACGGGCGCTCTCGCGCGCAAGGTGAAGATCCACCAGATCGGGCCGGCCGCCATCCGGTGCGTCACCCACAAGGACGTGGACCGGGAGGACATCGACCGGGCGCTCGCCGCCCTCCGGGAGATCACGAGCAGCTGGTAGCGAACTGCCGTAACGACCCGCGGGTCGATCCGACCATCTGGCCCACGGCCAACATGCGACAAGCATGTTGGGGATAATTGAGGACAAGAGGACACGCCATGGCCGAGCGCCTCCTGGACGTCAAGAACCTCAAGACGTACTTCTTCACCGACGAGGGCACCGTCCGCGCGGTGGACGGCGTGGATCTCTACATCAACAAGGGCGAGACCCTGGGCATCGTGGGCGAGTCCGGGTGCGGCAAGTCGGTGACGGCGCTCAGCATCATGAAGCTGATCCCGCAGCCTCCGGGCCGGATCGTCGAGGGCGAGATCCGCTACGACGGCAAGAACCTGGTGGACCTGCCCCCGGGCAAGATGCGCAAGATCCGCGGCAAAGAGATCTCCATGATCTTCCAGGAGCCCATGACCTCGCTCAACCCGGTGTTCACCTGCGGCGAGCAGATCGCCGAGGCGCTCAGGCTGCACGAGGGGCTCGGGCGCCGGGATGCCATGGCCAAGACCGTGGACATGCTCAAGCTCGTGCACATGGCCAACGCCGAGCGCCGGGTCAAGGAGTACCCGCACCAGCTCTCGGGCGGCATGCGCCAGCGCGTCATGATCGCCATGGCGCTGTCCTGCAACCCCAAGCTGCTCATCGCCGACGAGCCCACCACGGCGCTCGACGTGACCATCCAGGCCCAGATCCTGGAACTGCTCAACGAGCTCAAATCCAAGCTCGGCATGGCCGTCATGCTCATCACCCACGACATGGGCGTCATCGCCGAGACCGCCCAGCGCGTGATCGTCATGTACGCCGCCAAGGTCGCCGAGGAGGCGGCGGTGGGCGACCTCTTCAAGGAGCCGCTGCACCCCTACACCCAGGGGCTCCTCCGCTCCATCCCGCGCATCGACCTGGCCGCCACCCAGCGCCAGCGCCTGGAGGCCATCGGCGGCACCGTCCCCACCCTCAAGGGCGACATCCCGCCCGGCTGCCGCTTCGCCCCGCGCTGCTCCTTCGTGAAGGCCGCGTGCACCGAGAAGGACCCGCCGCTCAAGGAAGTCAAGCCCGGCCACAAGGTGGCCTGCTGGCTCTACTGAGAGGACCGAGACCATGGCGGAACAGGCGCTGCTCAGGATCAAGAACCTCAAGAAGTACTTCCCGATCCGCGGGGGTCTCTTCTCCCGGGAGGTGGCCCGCGTGCACGCCGTGGACGACGTCTCCTTCGAGATCCTGAAGGGGGAGACGCTCGGGCTCGTGGGCGAGTCCGGCTGCGGGAAGTCCACCACGGGGCGCTGCATCCTGCGGCTCATCGAGCCCACCTCCGGCGAGGTGTGGTTCGGCGACCGGAACGTGACCACGCTGGACAAGCGGGCCCTGCGCCACCTGCGCCGCGACATGCAGATCATCTTCCAGGACCCGTACGCGTCGCTCAACCCGCGCATGACGGTGGGCTCGATCATCGGCGAGGCGCTGGTGATCCACAAGCTCGCCAAGACGAAGCGCGAGCGCGAGGACCGGGTCGTCCACCTGCTCGAGACGGTGGGGCTGGCGGCCGACCACCTGCGGCGCTACCCGCACGAGTTCTCCGGCGGGCAGCGGCAGCGCATCGGCATTGCCCGGGCCCTGGCCGTGAGCCCCAAGCTCATCGTCTGCGACGAGCCCGTGTCCGCCCTGGACGTCTCCATCCAGGCCCAGGTGATCAACCTCCTCGAGGACCTCCAGAAGCAGTTCGACCTGACCTATCTCTTCATCGCCCACGACCTCTCCGTGGTGGAGCACATCTCCACGCGCGTGGCGGTCATGTACCTCGGCAAGATCGTGGAGATCGCGGGGGGCAAGGAGCTGTACACCAACCCCAAGCACCCCTACACCGAGGCGCTGCTCTCGGCGGTGCCGATTCCCGACCCCGCGGTGAAGCG
>Ga0154441_1008_pt2 | contig 9414 bp, 8 predicted proteins | sample RifGroC2_FD_115945 | JGI IMG/M metagenome (GOLD analysis project Ga0154441, IMG submission 115945) | Candidatus Rokubacteria bacterium GWC2_70_16 | reverse complement strand
GAGGAACAAGCCCGGCAGCGGGAGCAGGCTGAACAGGAAGGCGCCAGTGGTCGCCGGCACGTACTGGAGCCCCCAGAAGAGCGCACCGTTACTCAACGGGTAGGCGCAGAGCCCCATCAGGAACAGCTGCCACCAGTGGCCGGGGGCGGGGTTTCGCGTGAGCCCGCCGTTCAGGGCCATCGCCGGGAGGAGCAGCAGGAAGGCGGCGAAATAGCGCAAGCCCGCCAGGGTCAGCGGCGGCATGTGGGCCAACCCGACCTTGATGATGACGAAGGAGGATGCCCAGATGGCGCTGACGAGCAGCGCCTCACCGACGGCCAGCAGGCGGGTCCGGCTTCTGTCCCGTCGCATCCCCCACCTTCTCACGAACTCACCCGCCGTCTCCACCGCAGTCACGCAGGTCAGAGCGTAGTAGGGTCGAGGACTGCCGCGGTACCCCCCAGGCTCCCCTTGGCTGTGTCCGCCGTTTCCCGCTTCGTGCCTGTCTAGGTTCGCCGTGAGCCCGTCTCCAGCCCCCGCCACCTCTAACGGCGCGCACGGATTTCCCGTACGCCGCTTTTCAGTGCGTCCCGAGGGATCGGCCCATGCACCACCATCGTCGCACATTGATGAGAATCAAGCGGATAAGGTGGACAAGCACCCGGCGGCCAACCGCAAGTGCCACATCCACGGCGCCCGCGACCTGGCCTGGGCGCTGCCCACCGCCAAGGGGATTCACCCGCGCGGCAAGCGGCCGCCGGCCCCGGCGAGGCCCGGACAGGACTCGGGATGGCGCCAGCGGAAGCCTCGACCCATCTCCGGATCCAGCGTGCCGCCGCCGGCCTGGCGTCCACCGCCAGCGGCGGTTACAATCCCGCTTGCCGCAGGACCATGCGAAGAACGACCGCCGGGATCGAGCGCCTCATCCGCGCCGCCCGCCGGCGCGGCGAGCGCGTCCTGTCCGAGCACGACAGCAAGCGCGTCCTCGCCGCGTATGGCGTGCCGGTGACGCGCGAGGCCCTGGTCCGGACATCGGCGGAGGCGGCGGCCGCCGCGCGGTGGATCCGCTACCCGGTCGCGCTCAAGGCCTCCCTGCCCGGGGAAGCCCACAAGACGGAGCGGGGGCTGGTCGCGCTCGGCCTCGGCGGAGAGCGGGCGCTGCGGGCCGCGCTCGGCACCCTCCGCGCACGCGCCGGACCCGGGTTCCGCGGAGAGTTCCTCGTGCAGGAGATGGTGCGGGGCAGCCGCGAGCTCGCGCTCGGCATGGTGCGCGACCCGCAGTTCGGTCCCTGCGTGATGTTGGGCCTGGGCGGGATCTTCACCGAGATCCTGCAGGACGCGGTGTTCAGGGTCGCCCCGCTCAGCCGCGGGGATGCGCGCGAGATGCTGGGCGCCCTCCGTGCCCGACGGATCCTCGAGCCGGTGCGCGGCCTGCCGGCGGTGGACCGCGGAGCGCTCGGCCGGAGCCTGGTCGCCGTGGGACGAATCGGACTCGACCACCCTGACATCGCCGCGATCGACGTCAATCCCCTGATCGTCCGAGGCGCCACGCCGGTGGCCGTGGACGCGCTCGTCGTCCTTTCCCCGGCGCCCACGCCGTGAGAACCGGCGTGGCGCACCCGCTCGACGCCTTCTTCGCCCCGCGGAGCGTCGTCGTCGTCGGTGCGTCGTCAACACCCGGCAAGCCGGGCAACGTCGTCGTCCGCAACATCCTCGCCAACGGCTTCCGGGGCGAGCTCCACCTCGTCAACCCGCGCGCCGACCGGATCGAGGGGATCCAGGCTCGCGCGACGCTCGACGAGCTGCCCGACGGCATCGACCAGGCCATCGTCACCCTGCCGGCCGCGCAAACACCCGCGACCGTGCGGGCCCTGGGCGCCCGGGGCATCCGGGCCGTCGTGCTGGCGGCGAGCGGGTTCGCCGAGGTGGACCAGATGGGCGCGGCGCTCCAGGCCGACCTCGGGCGCGCGATCCGCGAGGCAGGGGTGCGGGTCATCGGCCCGAACACCACGGGGCACGTCTCCACGCCGGCCGGCTTCACCTCGTCGTTCTTCCCGCTCGGGCGGGTGCCGCGCGGCAGCGTGTCCTACGTCGCCCAGACCGGGAACTTCTGTGGCATCTCGCTCCGCCACATCACGTCGGCCGAGCCCTTCGGCGTCGCCCGCTCGGTCGGCCTCGGCAACAAGGTGGACCTCGACGAGAGTGACATGCTCGACTACCTCGGCGACGACCCGGAGACGCGGTCGATCTTTCTGTACCTCGAGAGCATCGCGCGCCCACGGGAGTTCCTGCGCATCGCCCGGCGCGTCTCGCGCGTCAAGCCCGTGATCCTCCTCAAGGGGGGCGCCTCCGAGGCCGGCGCGGCGGCGGCGCTGGCGCACACCGGGGCGCTGGCGGGCGACGGCCGCGTGGTGGACGGGGCGCTCGCACAGGCCGGGGTCACCCGCATCCACCGGTACTCCAGTCTCTTCCACGTCGCCAGGGCGCTCGACGCGGTGGGCCTGCCGCGCGGCAATCGCGTGTCCTTCCTCTCGCCGTCGGGCGCGTTCACCGTGTGCCTGACCGACCTCTGTCGCGCCATCGGCCTCGAGGTGCCCCCGCTCGAGCCCCGGACGCTCGCGCGTCTCCAGGCCCTGGCGCCGTCCTTCATCCGCATGCGCAACCCCGTGGACATCTTCGGCAGCGTCGGGCTCCACGGCTACGAGCGGGCCTACGGGGACGCCCTCGACGCGGTGCTCGCCGACCGGTGCGTGGACGCGGTCGTGGTGATCTTGATGCTGACCAGCGAGACCGGCGTGCCCTCGTTCGACTTCCTCGTCGAGCGCGCGCGGCGTCAGCCGGCCAAGCCGGTTCTCGTCACCTTCATGGGCGAGCACGGGCACAACGTGGCCGCGAAGGCCTGGCTGGAGGCCCGCGGCGTGCCGTGCTACATGCAGGTGGAGGAGCCCTTCGAGGTCCTCGCGGTGCTCGCCCGGTGCCGCGCGCGCGTGCGGGCGACGGCCGCCGGCCGCGAGGGCGAGGACGCCCGGCAGCCCTCGGCGATCCGCAGCAACTCCTCGTAGTCCTGGTTCGGAAGAATCAGCTCGGGCACGCGAGCATCGAGGAGACCGCGGGGACCTACGGCCACCCGGAGCGCGAGCGGCACGAGCGCCGGATGGACCTCGATTCGGCGCTGGGAGGGGTTCAGCCGCGTCCACCGGCGTCCACGCTCCTGGACGCCGGGGAGGCGACTGAGGGGCAACTACGCGATACTGCGCGCGAAGATCTCATGGTGGAGGGTAAGGGATTCGAACCCTCGACCTCGGCGTTGCGAACGCCGCGCTCTCCCAACTGAGCTAACCCCCCGCGCGACAGCCCCCGTATTCTACCCACGCAGGGGGAACATCACAAGCAGCGTGTCACTGGGCGGCTGGGATCTGTGGCGGCTGCGGCGTCTGGGCCGCCTTGAAGGCGTTGATCACCGGGCCGAAGAGCTCCATGGGCAGCGGGAAGAACGTCGTCGTGTTCCGCTCCGAGGCGATCTCCCGCATGGTCTGCAGATACCGGAGCTGGATGGCGATGGGGTAGCGCGAGAGCACGTCCGCCGCCTCGGAGAGCTTGGCGGCGGCCTGGAACTCGCCGTCGGCGTTGATGACCTTGGCGCGCCGCTCGCGCTCGGCCTCGGCCTGCTTGGACATGGCCCGCTGCATGTCCTGCGGCAGGTCGACGTTCTTCACCTCCACGGCGGCCACCTTGATGCCCCACGGGTTCGTGTGCTCGTCGATGATGCGGGTGAGCTGCTGGTTGATCTTGTCCCGCGCGGCGAGCAGGTCGTCGAGCTCCTGCTGCCCGAGCACGCTCCGGAGCGTCGTCTGGGCGATCTGGGAGGTGGCATAGAGGTAGTCCTCGACGCTGATCACGGCCTTCGCGGCGTCGAGCACGCGGAAGAAGATCACGGCGTTGACCTTCACCGAGACGTTGTCGCGCGTGATCACGTCCTGGGGCGGGACGTCCATGGTGATGGTCCTGAGGCTCACCTTCACCATCTTGTCCACGAACGGGATCAGCAGCACGAGCCCCGGCCCGGAGCCGTCGCCGCCCGGATTGAGCACGGCGCTGGCGCGGCGGCCGAAGCGGAAGATGACCGCCCGCTCGTACTCCCGGAGGATCCGCACCGACGAGCCGACCACGAAGATCACGATCACCAGCACCGGAATGATCCCGAAGAGCATCTCGAAGCCGCTCATGCGTGTGTCTCCTCGCGGTCCTGCCGCGGGTTGCCTGCCCTGACCACGTCGAGCGTGAGCCCCTCCACCGCCGTGATCCGCACCGTCTCGCCCACCGCTACGGGCCCGTCCCGGGCCACGGCGCGCCACAGCTCGCCCTGCACGAGCACCTGTCCCTCGGGATCGAGCGCCGTCCGGGCCACCGCCGCCTCCCCCACCATACCCGCGGCCCCCGTGCTGGGCCGCCGGTACAGGGCCCGGACGCCGTAGGAGAGCGCGAAGATGAAGAGCCCCGCCGTGCTCCCCACGGTCGGGACGATGACGTACCACGAGATACGCATCCCCGTCTCCGGGGCGTCGTAGAGCATCAGCGAGCCGAGGATCATGGCGACGACGCCGCCGATGGAGAGCACGCCATGACTCACGATCTTGATCTCCGCGATGAGGAGCGCCACGCCGAAGAGGATGAGGAGCAGGCCCGCCCAGTTGATGGGCAGGCTCTGGAAGGCGAAGAAGGCCAGGATGAGGCTGATGCCGCCCAGCACCCCGGGCAGGATCACCCCGGGGTTCGACAGCTCGAAGAACAGCCCGAGCATCCCGACCATCATGAGGATGTAGGCGACGTTCGGGTCCGTGATGAGCGCTAGGAAGCGGTCGCGGAAGCGCACCTCGATGCGCTTCACCGGCGCCTCCCGCGTCTGGAGCGTGACCGGGCCCCGCGTGGTCTTGACGGTGCGCCCGTGCACCTTCGCGAGGAGATCCGGGATGTTCTCCGCGACGAGGTCCACCACCCGGAGCTTCACCGCCTCGCGCTCCGTGGCCGACACCGAGGAGCGCACGGCCTTCTCGGCCCACTCGACGTTGCGCCCGCGCTCGGTGGCGATGGTGCGGGCGAAGGCGGCCGCGTCGTTCTCGACCTTCTTCATCATCTCCTTGTCGCTGCCGCCGCCCACGGCCACCGGGTGCGCCGCCCCGATGTTGGTGGCCGGCGCCATGGCGGCCACGTGGCCCGCCATGGTGATGAAGACCCCCGCGGAGGCCGCGCGCGCGCCGGTGGGGCCCACGTAGACGATGACCGGGACCTCGGACTTGAGGATCGACTGCACGATGGAGCGCATGGAGCGCTCGAGCCCGCCGGGGGTGTCGAGCTGGAGGATCAGCGCCTGGGCGCGCTCCGCCTGCGCCCGCTCCACGGCGGTGGCGACGAGACGCACGGTGACGGGGGTGATGGCGCCGTCCAGCTCGAGGAGGGAGACCGGAGCGGGAGGCGCCGGAAAGCCGGGCAGCGGCCCCAGCGCCACGGCGAACCCGAGCAGAACCAGACCGCACAGCAGGCCTCGCCTCATGGCCGCCTCCCGCCGCTCATGATAGCACGCGGCAGCGCGGCTACCGGCGCAGGGCGAGGACGGACAGCAGCTCGAACAGGAGATTGGCCGCCAGCAGGCTCGTCACCTGGCCCGGCCCGTCGTAGGGGGGCGAGACCTCCACCACGTCGGCGCCGATCAGCGGGAGCGCGCGCAGCGCGCGCACGAGCACCAGCGCCTCGTAGGCGCTGAGCCCACCCACCTCCGGCGTGCCCGTGGCGGGCGCGTAGGCGGGATCCACCGCGTCGATGTCGAAAGAGCAGTAGACGGGGGCCCCCCGCAGGCGGTCGAGCCGCGCGCAGACGGCGCCCAGGCCGCGCTCCTTCACCTCCTCGATGCGCACCACCTCGAGGCCCCGCTCGGCGTGGAAGTCGAAATCGCCGGGGCCCCGGACCGGGCCGCGGATGCCGATCTGCAGCACCCGCCGCCCGTCGACGGCGCCCTCCTCCACCGCGCGCCTGAAAGTGCTGCCGTGGAAGTGGCGGGAGCCTCCGTACTCGTCCCAGGTGTCGGGATGGGCGTCGAAGTGCACGAGACCCAGCGGCCCGTGCCGCCGCGCCAGCGCCCGGAGGATCGGCAGCGTCACCGAGTGATCCCCGCCCACTCCGAGCGGGACCACCCGGGCCGCCGTCAGGCCGTCCACCTCGCGCTCGATGGCCTCGAAGGTGCGCTCCATGGAGAGGGGCGCCACGTCCACGTCGCCGTAGTCCGCCACCCGCAGCCGCTCGAAGGGGGACACCGCCAGCGCGGGGTTGTAGTTGCGGATCAGCGAGGACTGCTCCCGGATGTGGCGCGGGCCGTGGCGCGCCCCCGGCCGGTAGGATGTGCCGCCGTCGTAGGGGATGCCGAGAATCGCCACGTCGAGCGCAGCCGGATCCCGCAGGTGGGGCAGCCGCATGAAGGTGGCCGGCTGGGCGAATCGCGGCGAGTGAAGGGCATCCCGCGGCGCCGGTCGGGTCTCGTCCACGCCGTCCTCACCCGCCTCGCGTCAGAGCTGGGCCTGGAGCGTGGACACGGCCCGGGCGAGCCGCTCGACCTCGGCCTGGATGCTGTGGACGCAGAAGCTCGCCCGGAGCGTGCCGACGATGCCCAGCCGCTTCATCAGGGGCTGGGCGCAGTGGTGCCCCGCTCTCACGGCGATGCCCGCCTCGTCGAGGATGGCCGCACCGTCGTGGGGATGGATGCCCTCGACGTTGAACGCCACCACGGCCCCCCGCCTCTCGCCGGGCGGAGGCCCGTACAGCGTGACGCCCGGGAGGGCGGCGAGCGCCTCCTGGGCGAGTCGCGTCAGCTCCTGCTCGTGGGCGGTCACGCGCGGCATGCCGAGCGTGTCGAGGTACTCCACCGCCGCCGCCAATCCCACCGCCTCTGCGATCGGCGGGGTGCCGGGCTCGAAGCGCCACGGCAGGTCGTTCCACTGGGCGCGGTCGATCCACACCTCCTTGATCATCTCGCCCCCGCCCCAGGCGGGCTCCAGCCGATCGAGCACCTCCTGGCGCCCGTAGAGCACGCCGATCCCCGTGGGCCCCAGCATCTTGTGCCCCGAGAAGGCATAGAAGTCGGCGCCGAGCCCGGCGAGGTCCAGCGCCAGATGGGGCGCGGCCTGGGCTCCGTCCACCAGCACGAGAGCGCCCGCCGCATGGGCCGCGCGCGCCATCTCGGCCACGGGGTTGATCGTCCCGAGAACATTGGAGACATGGGTCACGGCCACGATGCGCGTGCGTCCGCCGAGGAGCCGGCGGAAGGCGTCGAGGTCCAGGTGGCAACCGTCCCGCACCGGCACCGCCCGGAGCACCGCGCCCCGGTCGCGGCAGGCCAGCTGCCACGGGATCAGGTTCGAGTGATGCTCCATCTCGGTAACCAGCACCTCGTCGCCCGGCACGAGCGTCCGCCCCACCACCTGGGCCACCAGGTTGATCGCCTCCGTCGTCCCGCGGGTGAAAACGATCTCCTCGCGCGAGCGCGCGCCGATGAAGGCGCGGACGGCGTCCCGGGCGTTCTCGTACAGCTCCGTGGCCTCCTCGCCCAGAGTGTGGATGGAGCGGTGGACGTTGGCGTGGCTGCGCTCGTAGTAGCGCTGGATGGCCTCGATCACCTGGCGCGGCTTCTGGCTGGAGGCCGCGGAGTCGAGGTACGCGACGGGGTACCCGTGCACCGTGCGGGAGAGGATGGGGAAGTCGGCCCGGCAGCGCTCGCCCAGGGTCACGGGGCTCATCGAGGCGGCGCCTTCACGGCGGAGAGGGCGGAGTGGAGGACGGAGATGGGCAGGGTGACGCAGCGCATCCGTGTGGGACGGATCTCCGCCTCCAGGCGCTCGATGACGGCGGCCGCCGGGACCGCGGCCGCCTCGTCGGTGGCGCGGCCCACCACCATCTCCAGCAGCATGTCCGCCGAGGCCGCGCAGATGGCACAGCTGTCGCCGTGGTGCCTGGCGTCCGACAGCGTGCCGTTCACGATGCGGCACTCGATGCGGATCCGGTCGCCGCAGAGGGGATTCACGTCCTCGAAGGCGGCCTGAGGCTCCGGGATCCGGCCGCGGAAGCGCGGGTGGCGGAAGCGGTCGCGGATCACCGTGCTGTAGACCACGGCGCTACTCTGGCAGCTCGCCCCGCGCCGCCGTCTTCCGGTACGGCGGGAAGCGGAAGGCGCTGTCCTGGGACAGGAGCCCTCCCGCGCCGAGGGCGGCCAGCTGGGCGTTGCCGATGGGCTCGCCGGTGAGGAGCCGCGGAAGGATGAGGTCGAAGGTCGTGGCCTGGGAGAACATCCCGCAGGTGGGCATGCCAAGCACCGGGCGGCCCAGCGCCTCGCCGACGAAGAGCAGGCTGCCCGGGTGCGCTGGCACCCCGACCCGCTCCATCCGCCCGCCGGCAAGCCCGATGCCGAGGAAGACCGGATCGAGCGGATCGAGCGCGCTGGCCCCGGCGACGATCAGGAGATCGGCCCCGGCCCCCACCAGCGTCGTGATCTCCCCGCCCACCGCGCGCGCGTCGCCCCCGGAGTAGCGCACCGGCAGCAGGCGGGAGCCGAACCAGTCCACCTTCTCCTGCAGCACCGCCTCGAACCTCGCGCGCTGGCGGGCGTCCAGGGTCTCGCGCGTGACGGCGCCGATGGCGCGCGGGGCGAACGGCAGCACTCCCAACAGCCCCCGGGCTCCCCACGCGCACTTCTCCACGCGCTTCACCACCTGCTCGGCGATGGCCAGCGGGGTCACCTTCGCCCTGGCGACGATCTCGCCAGCCTCCACCGGCTGGAGATCGTACAGGGTGAACACCGCGATCCCGGGCTGGGCATTCACCTGCGCGAGCGCAGCCTCGCGGACCCGCAGCAGCCCGCGATGCGCGGCGGCGAGCGTCCACTGCCCGCCGCTGTATCCCTTCACCTCGACGCCCTCCCCCACCGCCGCCTGCGCCAGCCGCGCCCCGGCCGGCTCCTCGTGCAGATCTCCAGCCTCCAGCTCGAGGACATGCACCTCTTCCCAGGGCAATGCCAGCAGGAGCCGCACCGCCGCGGCATCCAGGCTCTGGCCCTTGCGGATCGCGACGCGCCCCTCGCCGTCCCGCACGTCGTGACAGGCGATCCTCCCCTCCAGCGTCGCCGCCGCGGCCTCGTCCCGTCGCACGGCCACCGGCTTCATCTAACCATCTCGCTTGAATGTGGATGACTTCGGGCTGCGGTTGGGCCTCTTCGCCCTGTCGGGCTCTGTCCATCTCGCCTGAATGTGGAAGACTCCACGTTGCGCCCGGGCCTCTTCGGGCCTCCGGCCCTCATCGGGGCGTCGACGCGACCGTGGCCTCTTCGCCCCTGCGGGGCTCTGTCCATCTCGCCTGAACGTGGAAAACTCCACCTTGCGCCCGGGCCTCTTCGCC
>Ga0154441_1149_pt7 | contig 9447 bp, 9 predicted proteins | sample RifGroC2_FD_115945 | JGI IMG/M metagenome (GOLD analysis project Ga0154441, IMG submission 115945) | Candidatus Rokubacteria bacterium GWC2_70_16 | reverse complement strand
GGTCTGGACGAAGTACGCGGCCACCACGACGACGCACCACTGGACCAGCGTGCAGGTCACGACGAACTTGGGCCCGCGGAGATCGGTGGGCCGCCCCCACGCCCACGCCCCGGCCAGCGCCGTGAGCTGCACCACAAAGTAGAGGAGGATCACCTCGGTGGTGGAGAAGCCGAGGGTGTGCCCCGCGAACACCGACGAGAAGTACACCACGGTGTTGATGCCGTCCTCGAAGAACAGGTAGGCGAGGAGGAACCGGCGCAGGTCCGGTATCCGCGCGATGCGGTGCAGGGTGGCCTGGGTCCGCGCGAAGCCGACGCGCGCGGCCTCGCGGAGGCTCAGCGCGCCCGGTTGATCGCCCGGCAGCCACAGGAACGCGGGGATCGAGAAGACACCGAAGAGCGCCGCGGCCGCCAGGAACGCGCCCGCGTAGCCGCCCCCGAGCGCGAAGGGGAGCGCCGCGCCCAGCGCGACGGCCGAGCCGAGGTAGCCCACGGCGAAGCCGTAGGCCGACAGCCGCCCCTGGCGCTCCCGTGGCGCGAGATCCGGGAGGTAGGCGTTGTAATAGACGATGGCGCTCTCGAAGCCCACCGTGCCGACCACCGCCAGGATCCACCCCCAGAGCACATCGCCCGGGCGCACCGTGGCCATGAGCGCGGTGGCCGCCACGCTCGTATACGTGAGGAGGAACATGAACCGCTTGCGCATTCCGCTGTGGTCGGCGATCGCCCCCATGGGCGGGGCCGACAGGGCCACCAGGGCCATGGAGGCGGTCACGGACAGGCCCCACCAGAAGTCCCCTTCCCCGCGCGCGTTTCCCACCACGGCCAGCGCGTAGTACTTGGAGTAGACGGTGGCGGGAATCACGGCCACGAAGGCCGAGTTGGCGAAGTCGTAGAGCGTCCAGGCGACCACCACGCGCCGCTTCGCCGCAGCTCCCGTCTCGCCGGACGGGCGTGTCACGGGAGCGCCACCCGCTGGCCGTCCCGGGCGACCTCGACCGCCCAGCCGCGCTCCCGCGCGATCGCCTCGCGCAGGGCCTCCGCCGCCTCCGGCTCGCCATGCACCACGTAGGTCATGGCGGGCGGACGCCGGAAGCCGTCGAGCCACCGGAGAATCTCGCTCCGGTCTCCGTGGGCCGAGTACGCGTCACTGGCCAGGATCGTCGCCCGGACCGCCACCATCTCTCCGAGCAGCTTGACCTCGCGCGCGCCGTCGCGGAGCAGCCGCCCGCGCGTCCCGGCCGCCTGGTAGCCAACGAAGAGCACCGTGGTCGCCGGGTCCGGGAGCAGGCGCCGCAGGTGGTGCAGGATGCGCCCGCCCGTGGCCATGCCGCTGCCGGCGATGATGATGCCGGGCCCGTCGACGGCGTTGAGCCGCTTGGAGTCTTCCACGGACCGCGCCAGGTGGAAGCGCCGCGGCGCGAAGGGGCGCTTGCCGGCGGCCTCGACGCCGCGGAGCGCCGTGTCGTGCTCCTCGGGATGGCGCGCGTAGATCGCGGTCGCCTCGATGGCCATGGGGCTGTCGAGGTACACCGGCAGCGAGGGGATGCGCCCGGCTTCCTCCAGCTCGCGGAGCGTGTAGAGCAGCTCCTGGGAGCGCCCCACGGCGAAGGCCGGGACGAGGAGCCAGCCCCGCTGACGGGCCGCGCGCCCGACGGCCTCCACGATCCCCGCAGCGCGGTCGCCGTCGGGGTGGACCCGGTTGCCGTAGGTGGACTCCACCAGGAGCACGTCAGCCTCGGGCACGGGGTCCGGATCGCGCATGATGGGCACGCCGTAGCGTCCGAGATCGCCCGAGAAGACGACGACCCGCCCTCCGACGGACACCTCCACGAGCCCGGCGCCGAGGATGTGGCCGGCGGGGAGGAAACGGGCCCGGGCCGAGCGCGCCGCCTGGAAGGGCCGACCGAACTCCACGGTGCGGATCTGCCGGAGCGCGCGCCGGGCGTCCTCCGTGGTGAAGAGCGGCAGCGCGGGCGAGTGGCGGGAGGTCTTGTGGCGATTGGCGAAGGCGGCCTCCTCCTCCTGGAGGCTCGCGGCGTCGGGCAGCATGACGGCCAAGAGATCGGCAGTGCCGCGGGTACAGAACACGGGTCCCGTGAACCCCGAGCGCACGAGCCGCGGCAGGTAGCCCGAGTGGTCGATGTGCGCGTGGCTGAGGAGGACCGCGCCCAGGCGCGCCGGGTCCGCGGGCGGCGGCTGCCAGTTGCGCAGCCGCAGCTCCTTGGGCCCCTGGAAGAGGCCGCAGTCCAGGAGCAGGCGCGCGCCGGCGGCCTCCAGCAGATGCTTGGAGCCGGTGACCGTGCCGGCGGCACCGAGGAAGGTGACATGGGCGCTCTGTCGATCACGCTTGAATGTGGAAGACATCGGGTGGCGGTTGGGCCTCTTCGCCCCTGCGGGGCTCTCTTCTTCAGGCTTGAATGTGGAAGACAGCGCGTTGCGGTTGGGCCTCTTCGCCCCTGCGGGGCTCTCTTCTTCACGCTTGAATGTGGAAGACAGCGCGTTGCGGTTGGGCCTCTTCGCCCCTGCGGGGCTCATCGGGGCGGTGATCCGGCGGCGGGGGCGCCCTGGGGCGGCCGGGAGGGGTAGGGGCCGAAGCCGGCGGGGAAGTCGAATGTCTCCTCGCGCGTGCCCTCGACGCCCTGGGCCACCAGCCCCGCGAGATCGAGCCGCGCCTCCAGGGCCTGGGCCTCCTCCCGGCTCATGCGCGTGCCCGGGTGCCGGGGCACGAAGAGCGTGCAGCAGTCGGCATCGGGCTCGATGGAGGTCTCGAAGGTGCCGATCGCCTGCGCCTGCGCCGTGATCTCGAGCTTGTCCATCCCGATGAGCGGCCGCAGCACGGGAAGGCTCGCCGCTCCGTCGATGCACGAGAGGTTCTGGAGGGTCTGAGAGGCCACCTGACCGAGGCTCTCGCCCGTCACGAGCGCCGCCGCCCCCGCGCGGCGGCCGAGGGCCTCGGCGATGCGCAGCATGAGCCGACGGTAGATCACCACGCGGGCGGGGGCCGGCACGGCCAGCACCACGGCGCGCTGGATCTCGCCGAAGGGCACGAGGTGGAGCCGGGAGAAGTACTGCCAGCACGTCAAGCGCTGCGCCAGGTCGCGCGCTTTCCGGATGGAATCGTCCGGGAGATACGGCAGGCTGTGGAAATGGACGAAGAGCACGCGGCAGCCGCGCTTCATGAGGCGCCAGGCGGCCACGGGTGAGTCGATGCCGCCCGAGAGGAGTGCCAGCACCGTCCCGCTCGCGCCCACCGGCAGGCCGCCCGGGCCCGGCCGGCGGTTGCCGTAGACGAAGGCCTGCCCAGGGAGTACCTCGACGTGCACGTTCAGCTCCGGGTGGTCCAGGTCCACGCGCGTCGCGTGCCGTGCCAGGACGTGCGCGCCCAGCTCGCGGTTGAGCTCCACCGAGGTGTGGGGCAGCGTCTTGAAGGCCCGTCGCGCCGTGATGCGGAAGGACGCGAAGGCGCGTCCCTCGGTCACCCGGTCCACCGCCTGCTTGAGCGCCTCGAGGGAGGTTCCCGCGCGCTCGGCCACCGCGACGTTGGCCACGCCGAAGACCCGCCCCACGCGCTCCGCCACCGCCTCGAGCTCGGCGCCGGGAGCCGGCTCCAGCACGATACGCCCGGTCAGCTGGGTCACGCGCGGGGCGCCCAGATCCGCGAGCGCGCGGGAGAGGTTCTGCTGCAGATACCGGAGGAAGAGCGGGCGATTCCCCCGCTTCAGGCTGATCTCGTGGTAGTGGACGATGGCGCAGCGAGCGCGGGCCGCCGGCATCACGCCTCCGACTCCGGCCGCCCCGGGTGCTTGGGGCGCCGCCGGTAGGCGGTCTTGGGGACTTCCACCTTGGGCGGCTTGCGCGGCATCGGCTTGCGCACGCGCGCGTGCAGCGGCTTCCTGCGTGGCATGGCGCCGTCAGTATAGCGCGCCGGGAAAGGTGCTCACCTGCGCGTCGCGCCCCGCCGCCTTGTACATCTTGACACCGCCCCAGGGGTGATCGGTGACGCCGTCGTGGAGCGCCCAGCTCCTGCCGCGCACCGTGCGCGCCGCCTGCGGCTGCCGGAACGGCGAGGAGCCGTCGAGCCGCTCGGCGAGCCCGCCGCCGGGGGCGAAGCCCTCGTGGACGCCCTCCATGATCTCGCGCCCCATGAGGTACCCGCAGCCGTGGCGCTCGTAGAGGATCGCCGAGTGGTAGAAGAGGGGGTCGATCAGGTAGATCTCCTTGCCGATGAGCGAGCAGAACTGCTCCATGGCCTCGAGCACCCGCGCCAGCATGCGGAGTCCCCGGCGCACCTGCCCGGGCGCGAGCCCGTCCCCCAAGGCGCGCCGCTCCTCGGGCAGGTTGCGCGAGACCGTGCCGAAGAGGGTATCGAGCCCGTCCGGGTCGCGGTCGATGGCATAGCGTGGCGCAGCGGGGTCGGTGATCTGGACGAAGGCGAGCTCGGGCACGGAGAGCGACGACATCTCCACGTCCACCAGGAGCGCCGGGTCGCGATCCTCCCCGGTCGCGCGCACCTCCACGCGCACCCAAGGCCGGTCCTCGGGCGCCGTGACGCGGACCAATCGCGTCCCGTCCGGCCCGCGAAGCGTGGCGGGATCGATCTGGAAGCGCTGGAGGAGGTCTTCCGGGACGAGGCGCAGGTAGAGCGCTTCGGACATCTCGCGGGGGAGCGCGTTGATCTCCTGGATCGAGCCGAGGCCGAGCCCCTCGACGCGGGCGTCCACCCTATTGACTCTTGCCGAATTCGGTAACGCGAATTGGCCGGGGGCCGGCAGGCGGGGGCGCTGCCTGGACCCGTGCCTTAGCGGCTCTCGAAGCCGGCGACCGCCCCTCTCGTTTGCACCACGTCCGCGGATCGGCGGTGACGAGAGTGCGAGGTCCAGGCAGCGCCCCCGCCTGCCGGCCCCCGGCGTAACGGTAATCCGCAAGAGTCACTAGCGTCCTCTGCCAGCGATCCGACGACAAAGCGCCGGCCAAGGAACGTCTAAACCGACGCACTACCGGGCCTCGGCGGAGTCGGCAAGGGCCCGCGCGCGGGCCAGGTCGTCCGGCGTGTTGACGTTCAGGAAGACGGCCGCCGGATCGCAGAGCCGCGCGATCTCCGCCTCCGCGATGGCCAGTACCCGCACCTCGTCGAAGAAGCCGATGATCTTGAGCCGGCCGGCGCGGAGCCGCCGCGCGATGGGCCCGAGGCAGGCCTTGGCGTAGCAGGCGGGCAGCGTCTCCCAGTGCCCGCCGATCTGCGGGATGACCACGTCGGCCTCGCCGGCGCGCGAGGTGACGAGCCGCGCCACGTCTTCCGAGAGGAAGGGCATGTCGCAGGCGACCGTGAAGGCCGCATCCCCGGGCGCGGCCACGAGCCCGGAGTAGATACCGCCGAGGGAGCCGTGGTCGGGAAAGACATCGGGCACCATGGGCAGGCCCAGGTGGGCGTAGACCTCCGGCGTGTTGGTGACGATCAGCACCTCTCCGGTCACCGCCCGCACCACGCCCAGGACGCGCTCGATGATGGGGCGCCCGCCCAGCGTGAGCAGGGCCTTGGGCTCCCCACCCATGCGCGTGCTCTTGCCCCCCGCCTGGATCACGCCCGTGATGCGCATGGCCGTCAGATGACCACAGGCCCCTGGCGCACCAGCCGGGGCGGCCACACGGTGCAGTCGGCGATCGTGGATCCGGCCCCGCCTGCGGTGGGTCCGCCGTCGAGGATCAGGTCGAGCTGCCCTGCGAAGTGGTCGCGCACGGCCCGGGCCGTGGTGGGCGGCTCACGGCCGCTGGGGTTGGCGCTGGGCGCCGTGACAGGGAGGGCTGCAGCGCGAACCAGCCCCAGCGCCACCGGATGCCCCGGCACTCTCACGCCCAGGGTTCCCGTCCCTGCGGTGAGCGCGGCGGGCACCGTGGGGGCCGCGCGCAGCACGAGCGTGAGCGGACCGGGCCAGTGGCGCGCCATGAGCCCTCGCGCGCCCTCCGGGATCTCGACGCAGAGCGCCTCGACCCGCTCGGCCGAGTCCACCAGCACGAGGAGCGGCTGGGACTCGGGACGGCCCTTGACGCGGAAGACGCGTGCCACCGCTGCCTCGTCGAGCGCGTCGGCGCCGAGGCCGTAGAAGCTCTCCGTGGGAAAGGCCACGATGCCGCCGGACCTGAGCACGGAGGCCGCCTCGTCGAGCACGGCCCGCTGGGGATATCGCGGGTCCACCTCGAGGAGACGGGTCACCGGGGCTCCTGCCGGGCGAGCGCGCGCCGGCCGATGTCCCGGCGGAAATGCGCGCCATCGAAGCGGATCCGCGCCGCGGCGGCATAGGCACGCACGACGGCCTCCCGGATGTCATGGCCGAGGGCCTGCACGCCGAGCACGCGGCCGCCGGCGGTGACGAGCCGGCCCGCGCGAAGCGCGGTCCCCGCGTGGAACACCTGCACACCCTCGACATCGGGCAGGGCCCCGGTGGGGTCGAGGCCGGAGATCTCGCGTCCGGTCTCGTAATGCCCCGGGTAGCCGCCGGAGGCCATTACCACGCATGCCGACGCCTCCGCGCGCCAGCGGATCGCGGCCGGCAGCCCGCGCCCCCGGGCCACGGCCTCGAGGAGCGGCAGGAGGTCCTCGTCGAGTCGCGGCAGGATCGCCTGGCACTCGGGATCGCCGAAGCGGCAGTTGAACTCCACCACGCGGGGGCCGTCCCGGGTGATCATGAGCCCCACGAAGAGCACGCCGCTGTACGGCGCGCCCTCCTTCGCCATGGCGGCGATGGTGGGCCGCACGATCTCGGTTATGACCCTGTCGGTCATCTCCTCGTCCATCACCGGCGCGGGCGAGTAGGCCCCCATGCCCCCCGTGTTGGGCCCCCGGTCGTCGTCGAACACCGTCTTGTGGTCCTGGGCGGCCACCAGCGGCAGCACGGCGGCGCCGTCGGAGAGCGCGAAGAACGAGGCCTCCTCGCCCGCCATGAACTCCTCCACGACCAGGCGGAGCCCGGCCTCGCCGAAGGCGCGCTCCTCGAGGCAGCGCGCCACCGCGCGGTCGGCCTCCTCCAGGGTGCGGCAGACGATGGCCCCCTTGCCCGCCGCGAGCCCGTCGGCCTTGACCACCAGCGGGGCCCCCAGCTTCCGGCAGTAGGCGCGCGCCGGCGCCGGCGCGTCGAAGACGCGGAAGTGCGCGGTGGGGATGCCGTGGCGAGCCATGAGGTCCTTGGCGAAGGCCTTGCTGCTCTCGAGGCGGGCGGCCGCGGCGCTGGGACCGAAGACGGGGAGTCCCCGTGCCCGCAGGCGGTCCCCGAGCCCCAGCGCCAGTGGCGCCTCGGGCCCCACCACCACGAGCTCCGGCCGCTCGGCCGCCGCCAGCGCCACCAGCTCCTCGACGGCCGTGTCGCGCACGGGCGCGCAGCGGCCATGCCGCGCGATGCCGGGGTTGCCCGGCGCGACCACCAGGCCGGTCAAGAGCGGGCTCCGGGCGATGGCCCAGGCCAGGGCATGCTCGCGCCCGCCGCCGCCGACCACGAGCACCTTCATTCGTCTCCCTCCCCGGCTCGCGCCTCGCCGTCGGGTCGCCCCTCGATCTCGCCGAGATGGGAGCGGGCGATGTCGGCCCACGGGCTGCCGAGATCGAGATCGAGGTAGCGCCGCCAGTGCAGCGCCGCGGCCTCCGCGCGGCCGACCTTCCCGAGCACCCCCGCCAGGTTGAAGTGGGCGTCGGCGTAGTCGGGGGCCAGCTCGAGCGCCCGGCGATACCAGGTGATGGAGGCGGAGAAGTCGCCCAGATCCTCGTGGAGCGAGCCGAGGTTGAAGGCGGCCTGGGAACACACCTCGTCGGCGGCGAGCGCGGCCTCGTAGCACTGCCCCGCCCGCTCGTAGTGGCCCATCCGGTGCTGGAGCAGCCCGAGGTTGTTCCACGCCGCCGCGTAGCCGGGGTCGATGGCCAGCACGCGCTCGTAGGCGTCCACCGCGGCCTCCCACTGCTCGGGATCGCCGTCCCAGGCCGAGGCGCGCGCGAACCACGCCTCCGCGGCCTCCGCGGGGGGGATCAGGGGGCGGACCATCCCCCACGAGAGGGACTCGGCCGCCTCACGGGCGAGGTCCGTCTCGGGAAACCCGAGCAGCCCCTGGCCGGTGCGCGCGTCGAACCGCAGCCGGCCCTGCTCCACGACGATGCGCCGATCCGCCACCAGCAGCCGCAACTCGGCCAGCGGCATCTCCGCATCGGGGGCGAGCCGGCGGGCGCCCTCGAGCGCCTCGCGGACCTGCCTCACGCTGGCCCCCGCCTCGAGGAGCGCGGCGCCGACCCGGCAGGCCACGAGGTCGCGGAAGCGGTAGCCCTCGCCCTCGGCGCGCAGGAGCCCGAGCCGCCGGAGCTGGGCGGCCCGTCGGGCGGTGAGGCGTAGCAGGCGGGTGACTTCCCGCAGGCTGAAGACGCGCTCGGGCTGGGCTTCGCTCACGGCCTCAACGCTCGGGGAGGTCAGCTGGCACGGCGCTAATGCTTGAAGTGGCGGATGCCGGTGCTGACCAGCGCCATGCCGTGCTCGTTCGCGGCGGCGATGACCTCCTCGTCCCGGACCGACCCTCCGGGATGGAGCGCCGCGGTGGCCCCGGCCTGCGCCACCACGTCGAGACCGTCCCGGAAGGGGAAGAAGGCGTCGGAGGCGCAGACCGTGCCCCGCGTCTCGAGCCCGACCTCCCGGGCGCGCATCACTGCGATGCGGGCGGAGTCCACGCGGTTCATCTGTCCCGCCCCCACGCCGACCACCTGCTGCGCCGTGGCCAGCACGATGGCGTTGGACTTGGCGTGCTTGACCACGCGCCAGGCGAAGCGGAGCGCCCGCATCTCGGCCTCAGTCGGCGGGCGCCGGGAGACGACCTTGAGCGCGCCGGGATCGAGGTCGGCGAGGTCGGCATCCTGCGCGAGGAGCCCGCCCAGCACGCTGCGCGTCTCCATCATGCGCGCCGGGTAGTCCGCGCGGCGGCACGGCAGCCGGAAGACCCGGCACTTCTTCTTGGTGCGCCGCAGCTCCTCCAGCGCCTCGGGGACGAAGTCCGGGGCGAAGAGGATCTCCAGCAGGATCCCCGACAGCTCCTTCACCACCTCGAGGTCCAGCCACCGGTTCACCCCGACGATGCCGCCGTAGATGGAGATCGGGTCGCAGCCCTTGGCCCTGCGCACGGCCTCGCTGGCGCTCCCGGCGAGCGCGACGCCGCAGGGATTGGTGTGCTTGACGACCACGGCCGCCGGGTCCTCGAACTCGAGCAGGAGCGAGAGCGCCGCCGACCAGTCGAGCAGGTTGTTGTAGGACAGCTCGGGGCCGTGCAGCTGCTCGGCGGCCGCCAGTCCCACAGGCGCGCCCGGCAGCCGGTAGAAGACGGCCGACTGATGCGGGTTCTCGCCGTAGCGCAGCCCCTGGACGCGCTCGGCCTCCAGCACCAGCCGGGCCGGCAGGAGCACCGCTCCCGCAGCGGGCGCTGC
>Ga0154441_1051_pt1 | contig 9573 bp, 8 predicted proteins | sample RifGroC2_FD_115945 | JGI IMG/M metagenome (GOLD analysis project Ga0154441, IMG submission 115945) | Candidatus Rokubacteria bacterium GWC2_70_16 | reverse complement strand
ATCTCCCGAAGTTCTACGAAGTGCTCGGGCGCAGCGCGGAGTTCGTCTACGGCGCGGCGCAATGGGAGCCGGGGCTGGTGACGCTGCTCCGTGGCGGCGAGCTGATCCCCGTCGCACGCCGGTACCCGGGGGCCCGGGAGTTCGTCGAGGCCCACAGGAAAGAGTTCCCCGGGGCCGATCTCTCCTATCACACGGCCCAGGGGTACGGGGGATGCCAGGTCTTCGTGGAAGCCGTCAGGCGCGCGGGCTCCCTCGATGGGGAAAAGGTCAGGGCGGTCATTCTCAACCTGAGTCTCAACACGGTGTACGGCGGGTTCAAGGTGGACCGCGACGGCCTCCAGATCGCGCACACGATGCTCCTGTTCCAGTGGCAGGAGGGCAAGAAGGTCATCGTCTGGCCCGACGAGCTGGCGCCGGGCAAGCCGCGCTTCCCGACGCCGCCGTGGGCGGAGCGGCCCTGAGGGCCGCGACCTCGCAGAACCGTGGGGGATCGCAGGACGGGACGATGGGCATGAGAGCAACGTGGGCTCTCACTGGTCTGGGTTCGGGCGCCGCCGCGGGCGCGCTGGTGCTCGCCCTGGCCGGCGTCGCGGAGCCCCAGGCTCCGCTCCGGGTCGGGGGATCCATCTCGAAGACCGGCGCCTATGCGGCCATCGCCCAGAACGTCCTCCGCGGCAATCAACTGTGCGTCAAGCATACGAATGAGAAGGGAGGGGTCCTCGGGCGGACGCTCGAGTACGCAGTGGAGGATGACCAGTCGCAGCCTGCCAGCGCGGTCCGCATCTACGAGAAGCTCATTGCGGAGGGCAAGGTCGACGCCGTCTTCTCGCCATACTCGTCGCCGATCACGGAGGCGGTGGCGGACGTGGTCGAGAAGCACCGGATGCCCATGGTCGCCAGCAGCGCGGCCACCACGAGTATCTTCCGGAAGGGGCGCCGGTTCCTCTTCATGTTCACCTCGCCGGCAGAGGTGTACCTGGAGGGGCTGATCGAGATAGCGGCGAAGCGCGGCCTGAAGACGCTGGCTCTCCTCCACGAGGACACCCTGCTCCCCAGGGCGATCGTCGAGGGAGCCGCCGAGCTGGCCCGGAAGAAGGGGCTCCAGATTGTCCTCGCCCAGCCCTACCCTCGCGAGACGGAGGACTTCTCCACGCTGCTGCGCAAGGTGCGAGACCTGAACCCCGACGTGCTGGCCGCCCCGGGGTACTTCAACGACGCGGTGGCCATCGTCCGCCAGATGAAAGACCTGAACGTGAATCCGAGGATGTTCGCCGTCACGTCAGGGGGCGACCTCCTCAAGTTCCACGAAGTGCTGGGGAAGAGCGCCGACTTCATCTACGCGCCTGCCAAGTGGGAGCCGGAACTGGTCACGCTGCGCGCCGGGGGGCTCATCCCCATCGCTCGCCAGTATCCCAGAGCCCGCGAGTTCGTGGAGGCGCACCGCAAGGACTTCCCGGGCGCCGATCTCTCGTACCAGACCGCGGAGGGGTACGGAGCGTGCCAGATCTTCGTGGAAGCCGTCAGGCGCGCCGGCTCCCTGGACGCCGACAAGATCCGTGACGCCGTTCTCAAGATGGATCTCAACACCGTGTTCGGGGCGTTCAGGGTCGACCACAACGGCTTCCAGATCGCTCACCGGATGATCACGTTCCAGTGGCAGGACGGCAAGAAGGTGATCGTCTGGCCCGACGAGCTGGCGCCGGGCAAGCCGCGCTTCCCGACCCCGCCGTGGAGTCAACGCCCATGAGGACCTTCATCGTCGCGGCTGTCTCGGTTGCGGTGTCGGTGAATTGGGTTGCGCCCTCGCCGGCCCAGCAGCCCATTCGCGTCGGGGCGTCGCTCTCTCAGACCGGCACGTATGCCCCCTTCGGTCCGGTCCAGCTCCGCGGCTACCAGCTCTGCATCAAGCACACAAACGACAAGGGCGGGGTCCTGGGGCGCAAGCTGGAGCTGGTCGTGGAGGACGATCGGTCCCAGGGGGCCACGGCCGCGCGCATCTACGACAAGCTCATCACGCAGGACAAGGTGGATGCGGTACTCGGGCCCTACGGCTCGCCCATGCTGGAGGCCGTGGCCGACGTGGCCGAGAAGCACCGGATGCCGATGATGGCGGCGACCGGTGCGACCTCCTCCATCTTCAAGAAGGGGCGGAAGTTCGTGTTCATGGTGCTGTCGCCGGCGGAGACATATTTTGACGGCCTCATCGACATGGCGGCAAAGCGGGGCTTGAAAACCCTGGCGGTCGTCTACGAAGACACCCTCTTCCCCGGGGCCTCGGCCCGGGGCGCCCTGGATCTGGCGAAGAAGAAAGGCCTGCATGTCCTCCTGGCCGAGGTCTATCCGAAGGGCAGCACCGACTTCTCGCCGATCCTGGACAGGGTCCGGGCGGCGAACCCGGACGTGCTGGTGGTGCCGACGTACTTCGACGACGCGGTCACCGTCACCCGCAAGCTGAAAGAACTGAACGTGAACCCCCGGATGTTCGGCGCGTCGGCGGGTGTGGATCTGCCGAAGTTCTACGAGGTGCTCGGCCGCACGGCGGAGTTCGTCTACGGAGCCTCCCAGTGGGAGCCAGAGCTCGTGACGCTGCGCGCCGGCGGATTGATTCCCGTCGCGCGCCAGTACCCCGGCGCCCGGGAGTTCGTGGAGTCGTACCGGCAGGCGTTCCCTGGGGCCGATCTCTCCTATCATTCCGCCTCCGGCTACGGGGGCTGCCAGATCCTCGTGGAGGCCATGAAGCGCGCGGGCTCCCTGGCGGGCGAGAAGCTGCGCGAGGCGATCCTCAAGATGGACCTCCACACCGTCTTCGGGGCGTTCAAGGTGGACCAGGATGGTCTGCAGATCGCGCACAAGACGCTGATGTTCCAGTGGCAGGACGGCAAGAAGGTCATCGTCTGGCCCGACGAGATCGCCCCGGGCAAGCCGCGCTTCCCGACGCCGCCGTGGAGCCAGCGCCCGTGAACCTCGCCAGGTCGATCCCCGGCGCCGCGGGTCTGGCAGCCGTGTGGCTCATGTGGGTGACCACGGCTCAGGGGCAGCCCCCGCTGCGGATCGGCGCGTCCCTCTCCCAGAGCGGGTCGTATGCGGAGCTGGGGACCCCGATGCGGCTTGGCTACCAGCTCTGCGTCAAGCACGCCAACGAACGAGGCGGGCTGCTGGGGCGACGGCTCGAGCTGACCGTCGAGGACGATCGATCCGACCCGGCGGCTGGCGCTCGGATCTATGAGGAGCTGATCGGCCGCCAGCGAGTCGATGCCGTGTTCTCGCCCTACTCGACCCCCATCACCGACTCGGTCGGCGACGTGATCGAGAAGCACCGGATGCCCATGATCGCAGTCTCGGCCTCGGCGTCGATCTTCAGGAAAGGGCGCAAGTTCCTGTTCCAGCTCCTCTCCCCGGCGGAGATCTATTCCGAGGGCCTCACGGACCTGGCCGCCAGGCGGGGCCTCAGGACGATCGCCATCATCCACGAGGACACGCTCTTCCCGAAGACGATCGCCCGCTCCACGGAGGACTTCGCCAGGAAGCGCGGGCTCGAGGTGGTGCTCAGCGAAGCCTACCCCAAGGGGACGGCCGACTTCTCGGCGTTCCTCGCGAAGGTTCGGGCCTCCGGTGCCGAGGTGCTGGTGGCGGGCACCTACTTCGAGGATTCGGTGGCCATCACGAGACAGATGCGGGCGCTGGACGTGAACCCGAAGATGTTCGTCGTCACGGTCGGGGTGGTCACTGAGAAGTTCTACGAGGCCCTGGGTCGTGATGCCGAGTTCGTGTACGGCACGGCCCAGTGGGAGCCGGTGCTGGCCACGGCCCGGGCCGGGGGCTTGATCCCCGTGGCGCGCCAGTATGCCGGGATTCGCGAGTTCGTCGACGCCCACCGCGCGGAGTATCCCGGAGCGCCGCTGAACCACTTCAGCGCCTGGGGGTACGGCGGATGCCAGGTCCTGCTCGAGGCCGTCCGCCGCGCCGGGTCCCTGAACGGCGCGAGGGTACGCGAGGCGATCCTGGCGATGGACTTCACCTCGGTCTTCGGGACGTTCAGGGTGGATGGGGACGGCGTCCAGGTCGGCCACAAGATGCTGCTGTTCCAGTGGCAAGCCGGGCAGAAGGCGATCGTCTGGCCCGAGGAGCTGGCCCCGAGGCCGCCGCGCTTCCCGACGCCGCCGTGGCGCCAACGCCCATGAAGGCGCCAGCCGGGCCTGGCGCCGGCGTCATCACCCTCGCCTTCGCGCTCTGCTTCGGCTCGGGATCCATTGCCGACGCGCAGAAGCCGATCCGGATCGGTGCATCGCTGTCCCAGACCGGCGTGTACGCGGCGCTCGGCCAGAACCAGCTTCGGGGCTACCAGCTCTGCGTCAAGCACACGAACGAGACGACCGGCCTCCTGGGGCGCCGGCTCGAGCTGGTCGTGGAAGACGATCGGTCCGAGGCCACCGCGGCCATCCGCATCTACGAGAGGCTCATCACGCAGGACAAGGTGGAGGCGGTCCTGGGGCCGTACTCCTCCCCCATCACAGAGGCCGTGGCCGACGTGACGGAGCGGCACCGGATGGCCATGGTGGCGCCCGCGGCCGCCGCGACCTCCATCTTCAAGAAGGGGCGGAGGTTCGTCTTCATGGTGCTCTCGCCGGCCGAGGTCTACTTCGAGGGGCTGATGGACATGGCGGCGCGGAGGGGCCTGAAGACGGTTGCCCTCGTCCACGAGGACACCGTTTTCCCCGCGGCGATCGTCCGGGGAACAGTCGCGCTGGCGGCGAAGCGTGGCCTGCAGATCGTCGCTGTCGAGGCCTATGCCAAGGACACGACCGACTTCTCGGCGATCCTGGGAAAGGTCCGCGCCGCAAACCCCGATGTGCTGGGCGCGGCGACCTATTTCGAGGATGCCGTCGCGATCACCCGCCAGATGAAGGGGATCGACGTGAGTCCCAAGATGTACGGCGTCACGGTGGGAGCCGACCTGCCGAAGTTTTTCGAGGTCCTGGGCGGAGGCGCGGACTTCGTCTACGGGGCCTCGCAGTGGCTGCCTGAGCTGGTAGCGCTCCGTGCTGGGGGGTTGATTCCCATCGCGCGCCAGTACCCCGGGGCCCGCGAGTTCATCGAGGCCCAAAAGAAAGAGTTCCCGGGAGCTGATCTGTCCTATCAGACGGCCCAGGGCTACGGGGGTTGCCAGATCCTCGTGGAGGCGATCAAGCGCGCGGGCTCCCTGGACGGCGAGAAGACCCGGGACGCCATTCTCAGGATGGATCTCAACACGGTCTACGGCAGCTTCAAGGTGGACCGGGACGGCTTCCAGATCGCGCACAAGATGGTCACGTTCCAGTGGCAGGACGGCAAGAAGGTCGTCGTCTGGCCCCCCGAGCTGGCGCCGGGCAAGCCGCGCTTCCCGATGCCCCCGTGGAGTCAACGCCCGTGAGCACCGTCACGAAGGTCTTCGTCGCCGCGGTCCTCGCGGCGTCGGCGTGGGCGGTGGCCCCGATCACGGAGGCCCAGCCGCCGATCCGGATCGGCGCATCGCTGTCCCAGACCGGGGCCTACGCGGCCCTGGGTCAGAACCAGCTTCGGGGCTATCAGCTGTGCGTCAAGCACACGAACGACAAGGGCGGGGTCCTGGTGCGGAAGCTCAAGCTCGTCGTCTACGACGACCACTCGGAGCCCGCGACCGCGGTCCGCCTCTATCAGAAGCTCATCACCCAGGACAAGGTGGACCTCGTCCTCGGTCCGTACGGGTCGCCCATCACCGAAGCTGTCGCCGACGTGACCGAGAGGCACAGGCTGCCGATGCCGGCTCACGCCGCGACCACCTCGATCTTCAAGAAGGGGCGGAAGTTCGTCTTCATGGTGCTCTCGCCCGCGGAGGTCTTCCTGGAGGGGCTCGTGGACCTGGCGGGCCGAAGTGGGCTCAAGACCATCGCCCTCATCAACGAGGACACCATCTTCGCCAGGGCGATGGTACAAGGGACGATCCAGCTGGCGAGGAAGAAAGGCCTCCGGGTCGTCTTCGACGAGGCATACCCGAAGGGGAATACGGACTTCGCCCCGATCCTCACGAAGGTCAGGGCTGCCAACCCGGACGTCCTGGCCGCGGGCACCTACTTCGACGACGCGGTGGCCATCACCAGGCACTTGAGGCGACTCGACGTGAACCCGAAGATGTACGCGGTCACCGTCGGGGGGGACCTGCCGCGGTTCTACGAGACCCTGGGGAAAGACGCCGAGTTCGTCTACGGGGCCTCGCTGTGGGATCCCGAGCTGGTCACCCTCCGGGCCGGCGGCCTGGTGCCCATCGCCCGCCAGTACCCGGGGGCCCGGGAGTTCGTCGAGGCCCACAGGGAGGAGTTCCCAGGCGCCGATCTCTCCTACCAGACAGCCGCGGGCTACGCCATCTGCCAGATCCTCGCGGAAGGCATCAAGCGGGCGGGCTCGCTCGACGGCGGGAAGATCCGGGACGCGATCCTGAAGCTGGAGCTCAACACGGTCTTTGGCCCCTTCAGGGTGGACCAGGACGGGGTCCAGATCGCGCACAAGGTGGTGATGTTCCAGTGGCAGGACGGCAAGAAGGCCATCGTCTGGCCCGAGGAGCTCGCGCCCGGCAAGCCGCGCTTCCCGACGCCGCCGTGGAGCCAACGGTGAGGAGGAGAGGCATCGCCATGAGGCTCTCGCTGCGCACGCTCCCATGCGCCTGTCTCGCCCTCGTGGCGTGGTTGGGCGCCTGGCCGGACGCGGAGGGTCAGCAACCGCTCAGGATCGGCGCGTCGTTCTCCAGCACCGGCACCTACGCCCAGCTCGGCCAGACCGTCCATCGTGGTCACCAGCTCTGCGTCAAGCATGCGAACGACACGGGCGGGGTCCTCGGCCGGAAGATCGAGTTCAGGGCCGAGGACGACCGGTCGGAGGCCGCCAGGTCGGTGGCCATCTACGAGCGGCTCCTCACCCAGGAGAAGGTGGACGCGGTCTTCTCGCCCTACTCGGCGCCGATCACCGACGCAATGGCCGAGGTGACCGAGACGCGCCGGAAGCCGCTGGTGGCGTGCTGCATGGGCACGACGTCCCTCTACAGGAAGGGGCGGAAGTTCATCTTCATGCTCCTGTCACCCGGGGAGGTCTACCTGGAAGGCCTCATCGACATGGCCGCGAAGCGAGGGTTGAAGACCATCGCGGTGATCCACGAGGACACGCCCTTCCCCAGGGCCATCGCGCAGGGCGGACTCGAGCTGGCGAGGCGGCGAGGCCTGCAAGCCGTGCTCGTCGAGGCCTATCCGGCAAAGACGACCGACTTCGCCCCGATCCTCGCCAGGGTGAAGGCCGTGAATCCCGACGTGGTGGCAGCCGCGACGTACTTCGACGATTCCGTGGCGATCACGCGCCAGATGAGGGAGTCGGACATCAACCCCCGGATGCACGCCGTCACCGTCGGCCCCGGCCTGCCGAAGTTCTACGAGCTGCTGGGGCGGGCGGCGGAGTTCGTCTACGGCCCCAGCCAGTGGGAACCCGAGCTGGTGACCCTGCGCGCCGGCGGCCTCGTCCCCATCGCCCGCCAGTTCCCTGGCGCGCGCGAGTTCGTCGAGTCCTACCGGAAGGAGTTCCCGGCCGCCGACCTCTCGTACCAGACCGCGCAGGGGTACGGCGCCTGCCAGATCCTGCTGGAGGGGATCAGGCGGGCCGGATCGCTCGACGGCGACAAGGTCAGGGACGCCATCCTCAAGATGGACCTCAACACGGTCTTCGGGGCCTTCAAGGTCGACACGGACGGCGTCCAGATCGCCCACAAGATGCTCATGCTCCAGTGGCAGGACGGCAAGAAGGTCATCGTCTGGCCCGAGGAGCTGGCGCCCAGCACGCCACGCTTCCCGACGCCGCCGTGGAGTCAACGGCCGTGAGGGAAGGGCCTCCGCGCCTTGACCGGTCCCATGGCGACTCGTAGAATGAATCTTCATGAGTCATCCATGCCTCACGGCGCGTCGAGGTGACGTATGAAACAACTGACCGTGCGCGGATTCGACAAGGTCCTCGAGCGTCGCCTGCGGGATGTCGCGAAGGCGAGAGGCGTGTCCCTCAATCAGGCCGCGCTCATTCTTCTCCGCGAAGGAGCAGGCCTCGAGGTCCCTCGGCGCCGAGCCAACGTGGTCGGCGACTCGCTGGATGGCCTGATCGGGTCGTGGTCGAACGCCGAGGAGACCGAGTTCCTGCAGGCGATCGATGGGCTCGAAGCGATCGACCGCTCCCTCTGGCGATGAGGATTCTACTGGACACGAACGCGTACTCGGCGCTGCTGCGAGGGCACGACGAGGTCGCGCATCGAGTACGACGGGCCGAACAGGTGGTGTTTTCCACCGTGGTCGCCGGCGAGCTTCTGCTCGGATTCCGCCTGGGCGCGCGGCTCAAGAAGAACATGGCCGAGCTCGACGCATTCCTCGAGAATCCGTATGTCAGCGTGATACCCGTCACGCTCACCACGGCCGACCGGTTCGCGCGCATCGCCGCCGCGCTCCGCGCCAAGGGAACGCCGATCCCGACGAACGACATCTGGATCGCTGCCCACGCCATGGAAGCCGGCGCCGAGCTGTTGTCGTTCGACGCGCACTTCAGAACGATTGATGGCCTCGCCTGGGTCGCCTTGTCACCCGCGTAAAGCCGTGCCCCCGATGAGGCGGCATCTGGTTGCGGGGCTCGCCTTGCTGGGGATGCTGACGATGGCAGCCGGCGCCGGCGCGCAGGCGGCTCGCCGCCCGTACCGCATCGGGGTCCTCAACGAGGCGTGGGCGGCGAACCACCCCGCCGTCGAGGGGCTCAAGGCAGGGCTCCGCGAGCTCGGCTTCGAGGAGGGCCGGGACCTCACGTTCGACATCCGCTTCACCGAGGGGAACCCCCAGGCCACGCCGGTGGCGGCGGCCGCGCTCGTGAAGGCCGGGGTCGATCTGCTCTTCACCAGCAACGAGGCGGCCACGCACGCGGCGAAGGCCGCCACGCGGACGGTCCCGATCGTCTTCACGCTCGTGGGAGACCCCGTCGCGGCGGGCATCGTCGCGAGGCTGGCCCGGCCCGGCGGGAACCTGACAGGAGTTTCGAGCCTCACCACCGAGCTGGCGCCGAAACGGCTGGAGGCGTTGAAGACCCTGATCCCGACCATCAGGCGGGTGTGGGCCATCTACTACGCCGACGACCCGTCGTCCCTGGCGGCGATCCGGAAGGCCGAGGACGCCGCACCCCGCCTGGGGCTCGCGCCGGTGGCGCGCCCGGTGCGCACTCCCGAGGAGCTCGAGCGCGCGCTCCAGGAGATCCGGCCGGGGGACGCGCTGCTCCCTCCGGACATCGCGACCATGGACATCCCCGCCATCCTCCTGGAGGTCTCGCTGACCTCACGCGTTCCGGCCGTGTTCCCGGCAAGCCTCTGGGTGGGGCACGGGGGTCTCGTGTCCTACGGCTCCGATTACCACGCCCAGGGCGTCCAGGCCGCCCGGCTCGTCGCCAAGATCCTGCGAGGCGCGCGGCCCGAGGACCTCCCGGTCGAAGGGGCCGACAAGATCGATCTCGCCGTCAATCTCAAGACCGCGGCCCTCCTCGGGGTGACGGTGCCCC
>Ga0154441_1020_pt1 | contig 9665 bp, 12 predicted proteins | sample RifGroC2_FD_115945 | JGI IMG/M metagenome (GOLD analysis project Ga0154441, IMG submission 115945) | Candidatus Rokubacteria bacterium GWC2_70_16 | reverse complement strand
AATCCGCAGGGGTCATTACCGGTCGACCTCGCCGAAGACGGGGTCCACGGAGCCCATGATGGCCACCACGTCGGCCACCTTGTGCCCCGGGATGATGTGGGGCAGGACGGCGAGATTCGAGAAGGACGCCCCGCGCCACTTCATCCGGTAGGGCTTGGCGCTGCCGTCGGCCACCAGGTAGCAGCCCACCTCCCCGCGGGGCCCCTCGACGCGCGCGTACCCCTCGCCCTTGGGGATGCGCACCTGCCCCACGGACTTCACGCCGGGCCGCGAGGAGATGGGCCCCTCGGGGAGCCCGTCCAGCACCTGCCGCACGATCTTGCTGGACTCGCGGAACTCCACCATCCGCACCCGGTAGCGCGCGTAGCAGTCACCCGCCGTCTCCACGGGCACCTTGAAGTCGAAGTCCTCGTAGGAGGAGTAGGGCTCGGCCCGCCGGATGTCGTAGCCGACGCCCGAGCCCCGGATGAGGGGCCCGGAGATGCCCACCTCCTCCGCCAGCGCGCGCGAGATCACGCCGACCCCCCGCGCGCGCGCGAGGAAGAAGTCGTTGTCCTCGAGCATGGCCTCCCACTCGTCGATGCGCCGGTCGATGAAGTCCACGGTCTCGCGGCACTTCTGCGCCCAGCCGGCCGGCAGGTCGTAGCGCACGCCGCCCACCTGGTGGAAGCCGTAGAGAAGGCGTGCGCCCACCAGCGCCTCGAAGAGGTCGAGCACGTACTCCCGCTCGCGGATGCAGTAGAGGAAGACGGTGGCGCCGCCGCCGAGGGCGCCGCCCATGTCCATGCACCAGGTGCCGAGCCAGACGCAGTGCGAGGCGATGCGCTGCAGCTCCGCCACCAGGACACGCAGGTACTGGGCGCGCCGCGGCACCTCGATCTTGCCGAGGATCTCCGCGGCGCGCACGTAGGCCAGCTCGCTGGTCATGGCCGCCACGTAGTCGGTCTTGGAGGCGATGGTGGGGTACTGGGTGTAGGCCAGCGCCTCCCCGAGCTTCTCGTGGCAACGGTGGAGGTAGCCGATCACGGCGTCCATGCCGAGCACGGTCTCGCCCTGGAGCGTCAGGATGGCCCGGAACACGCCGTGGGCGGAGGGGTGCTGCGGCCCCATGTTCATCGTGAGGCGCTCGGCCCCGCCGTACCCCATCTCGATGACCTTGCGCGCTTCGGGATCCGCCATCCCTACCTCGGTGCTCCTGTGCTCCCTCGGTCCGGGCTCGCTCCCCTCACCGCATGGGCGAGAAGGGCGTGGGGGTGAGCACGATGGCCTGCATGTGCGCCAGGCACGGCGAGCCCTTGGCGAGGAAGGCCTGCCACTCGGGCTCCCGCGCCAGCTCCGCCCGCTTGGCCGCGCGCTCGTTGAGGTCGTGGAAGGCCCACATGTGGACCACCTCGTTGAGCTGGGCGATCTCCGTCTGCCACAGCCCCACCCGGTGCATGAGCTTCTCGCGCACCGGCATCACCGCCTTGAACTGCTCGAGCCACTCGCCCACCCGTCCCACGTGGAAGCGGTACCAGCGCAGCTCGTACACGTGCCCGGCGTGCGCCGGCGGGACCACCGGCAGGACGGCGGAGAGGATCTTGTTCTCCTGGGCGAGCATCATCGGGCGGATCTGCGGGATGTACTCCTGGGTCCACGCCCGGTCCTGGGCGAGCGCCGCCCGGAGGCGCTGGCGTTCGCCGAGATCGGCGAAGCTCCAGAGGTGGACGAGCTGGTTGAGCGTGCCGAACTCCGTGGACCAGAACCCTTCCAGCTTGCCGTACTTGTCGCCGCGGATCTGGCGGCCGACCTCGCCCGACAGCTTCAGGTACGGGACTTGCGTCCCAGGAACCAGCGTGTACGTCCTGAGCTCGTAGATCATCGAGGGCCTCCCCGGGTTAGCGGTATGGCGGGTGCGGCGTGTCGAGCGCGTAGGACTTCAGCAGCGGGTGGCCGTCCCAGTCCTGCGGGAGGAGGATCCGCCGCAGGTCCGGGTGCCCGTCGAAGCGGATCCCGAACATGTCGTAGCACTCGCGCTCCATCCAGTCGGCGCCGCGGTAGACGGCGACGAGCGACGGGCAGCGCGTCTGGTCCGGGCCGAGCCGCGCCTTCAGGGTCAGCGAGAAGTTGTCGTCCAGGTTCTCGATCCGCGCCACGACCTCGAGCCCCTCCTCCTTCCAGTCCACGGCGGTGAGGAAGCTCAGGTAGCGGCAGCCCAGCGCCTCCCGGGCGAAGCCGGCGACGTCCTGCCACTGCGCGACGGGCACGGTGACCACGACCGCGCCCTCCGCGCCGCCCGCGGGCGCGCCGAGCCGTTCCTGGATGAGCATCCGGGCCTGGGCGGGGGTCAAGGGGCTAGTCGGTCTTGGCGGTGGGAGCGGCGCGCCGGCCCGTCTGCTTGAAGTGCTGGATCTGCTCCTGGAGCAGCAGCAGGCCGTTGAGCAGCGATTCCGGGGGCGGCGGGCAGCCCGGGACATAGACGTCCACGGGGATCACCCGGTCCACGCCCTTCACGACGTGGTAGCCGTGGCGGAAGGGGCCGCCCGAGTTGGCGCAGGAGCCCATGGACACCGCCCACTTGGGATCGGGCATCTGGTCGTAGATACGCTTGAGCATGGGCGCCATCTTGATGGTGACCGTGCCCGAGATGATCATGAGGTCGGAGTGGCGCGGCGAGGCCCACGGGACCATGCCGAGCCTTTCCACGTCGAAGCGCGAGGCGAATGTCGCCATCATCTCGATGGCGCAGCAGGCCAGCCCGAAGGTCACGGGCCAGACGGAGGACTTCCGCGCCCAGTTGAGGAAGCTGTCCGCCACGGTGGTGAGGACGAAGCCGCCGGGGACGTGGTGCAGCCCCGCCGCCACCGACTCGAGCAGGCTCGAGTACTGGTCCCCCTCCGGGCGCTCCTGGTGGTACTTCTCCCACTCCTGCAGGTCCTTGAACTCGGTCCAGACCAGAGGCGGGATCCGGGGGACGGGCGCCTTCACTTCCATTCGAGGATCCCCTCCCGGTAGGCGTAGAGCCAGCCCATCAGGAGGATCGCGAGGAAGACGGCCATGCTGCCCACGGCCCAGAGGCCGAATTCCCGCAGCGAGAGAGCCCAGGGGAAGAGGAAGACCGCGAGGACGTCGAACACGATGAAGATCAGGGCCACCAGGTAGAAGCCCACCGGGAACTGCACCCATGCCTCGCCGATGGTCTCGGCGCCGCACTCGTAGCTGTCGAGCTTGGAAGGATAGGGGCGGGACGGGCGCAGGAGGCGCGCTGCCAGCAGGGACACCACGCCGAAGCCGACGATCAGGGCCAGGAAGATGACCACGGGCAGATACCCGGTCACGGACGACTCCTCCTCGAGCGGTCGAGAACCGACGGGAGTATACCATGCAGTAGGGACGATGAACGGAGCGATTGCCCGCGCCGCCGCCCGCGTGCTATCAGTCGGCCCATGACACTGCGGCAGCTCGAGAGCTTCCTCGCCGTGGCGCGCGCCCGCAGCTTCCGCAAGGCGGCCGCGACCCTGGCGCTCAGCCAGCCGGCGCTGTCCCAGCAGATCAAGGACCTGGAGCAGGAAGTCGCCCTGCCGCTCTTCGACCGTCTCGGCCGGACCACCCGCCTGACCGAGGCGGGACGGCTCCTGGAGGAGCACGCCCAGCGCATCTTCGCCATGGTGCAGGGGGCCCAGCAGGCGCTCGGCGAGCTGCGGGGCCTGGAGCGCGGCATGCTCGTTCTCGGCGGGAGCACCACGCCCGGCCTCTACCTGCTGCCGTGGCTCCTCGGCCGCTTCAAGGCCCGCCACCCGAAGATCGACGTGGCGCTCCGCATCGCCAACACCCGCGAGATCGAGGAGCGCGTGCGGGCGGGCGAGGTGGATCTCGGGATGGTGGGCGGCCACCTGGCGGACTTCAAGGAGACGTGCGTGGAGGCCAGCCTCGTGGACCGCATCGTGCTGATCGTGCCTCCACGCCATCGCTGGGCGGGCAGGCGCACGGTCGCGCCGGAGCAACTCAAGGAGGAGTGCCTCCTCACCCGCGAGGAAGGCTCGGCGACGCGCCGGGTGGCGGAGGCGGCGCTCGAGCGCGCGGGCATCCGGCTGACGGCCTGTCTGGAGCTCGGGCACACGGAGGCCATCAAGCAGGGGGTGCGGGCGGGGCTGGGCGTGGCGCTGGTGTCGCAGCACGCCGTCCGCAACGAGGTGGCGAGCGGTCAGCTCCGGGCGCTCGGGCTACGGGGGCTGCCCATCGAGCGCCACTTCCACGTGATCCGCCACGAGGCGCGGGCCCTCGGCCCGTCGGCCCGGGCCTTCCTCGAGTTCCTCCAGCGGGACCGCCCGCTCGGGCGGCTGGGGCGGTTGAGCCGCCAGCCCCGCCCGGCAGGCGGCAAGTCCGCGTGAGCGGCGCGGCCGGGCCTGCTACAATCCTGGGCCATGCAGCCTCTCGTGGGCCTCATCATGGGCTCCAGGTCGGACTGGGGGACGGCGGTGCATGCCGCCGACACCCTCGACGCCCTCGCCGTGCCCTTCGAGGTGCGGGTGCTCTCGGCCCATCGTACCCCTGACGCGCTCTTCGAGTACGCGCAGTCGGCGGAGCGCCGGGGGCTGGAGGTCATCATCGCGGCGGCGGGGGGCGCGGCGCACCTGGCGGGGGTCACCGCGGCCAAGACCACGCTGCCCGTCCTCGGCATCCCCATCGAGTCGAGAGCGCTCAAGGGGCTGGACTCGCTCCTCTCCACCGTCCAGATGCCGGCGGGCATCCCCGTGGGCACGCTCGCCATCGGCAGGGCCGGGGCCGTCAACGCGGCCCTCCTGGCCGTCGCCATCCTCGCCAACAAGCACCCGACGTATCGCGAGGCGCTACGCCAGTACCGGGAGGCGCGCGCCCGCGAGGTCCTCGACAACCCCGACCCGCGCGCCCCGGCCCGCCCCCAGCTCGGCCCCGACCGGTAGCCCGCCGCGGCCGCCGCGTTCCGGCCGGTCCGTCAGCGAGAGCGGAAGAGCCGGGTCAAGGCGGGCACCAGCAGGATCGCCGCGGCCACGACGAGCAGCGCGGCCGCGATGGGCCGCGTGACGAGGACGGTCGGGTCGCCCTGACTGATGGCAAGCGCGCGGCGGAGCTGCTGCTCCGAGAGAGGCCCGAGGATCATCCCCACCAGCACCGGCGCCGTGGGGAAATGGTAGACGCGCATGAGGTAGCCGGCCAGGCCGATCACGAGCAGGATCACGACGTCGGCCGTCGAGCTGTTGACCGAATAGGCGCCGAGCAGCGCGAAGACCAGGATCCCCCCGTAGAGCAGCTGCCTCGGGATCATGAGCAACCGCACCCAGATGGGTGCCAGCGGCAGGTTCAGCACCAACAGCATCAGGTTGCCGATGTAGAGGCTCGCGATGAGCCCCCAGACGAGGTCAGGGTTGTTCTGGAAGAGGAGCGGTCCGGGCTGCAGCCCGTAGCCCTGGAAGGCCGCCAGGAGAATGGCGGCAGTGGCCGAGGTGGGCAGCCCGAGGGTGAGCAGCGGCGCCAACACGCCGGCGGCCGAGGCGTTGTTGGCGGCCTCGGGGCCGGCTACCCCCTCGATGGCGCCGCGGCCGAACTCCTCGGGCTTCTCGGCAAGACGCTTCTCGGCGAGGTAGGAGAGGAAGGTCGGGATCTCGGCACCGCCGGCCGGCAGCGCCCCGATGGGGAAGCCGAGCAGCGTGCCGCGCAGCCACGGCTTCCACGACCGCCGCCACTCCTCGCGGGTCATCCAGACCGAGCCCGCGATCGGGATGATCTCGCTGCCGCCCCGCCTGAGCCGCGTCGCCACATAGAGGGTCTCGCCCACCGCGAAGAGCCCCACGACCACGAGGACGACTCCTACGCCGTCCAGCAGCGCCGGGATGCCGAGGGTGAAGCGCGCCTGGCCGGTCTGGGTGTCGATGCCGACGAGGCCCAGCCCCAGCCCGACGAAGAGGCTGATGGCCCCGCGGAGCCGCGACTCCCCCAGCACCGCGGACACCGTCGTGAAGGCCAGGACCATGAGGCAGAAGTACTCGGCAGGGCCGAAGCGGAGCGCCAGGCCCACGAGCACGGGCGCCAGGAAGGTGAGGCCGAGCGTGCCGAGCGTCCCCGCCACGAAGGAGCCGATGGCTGCCGTGGCCAGCGCCGCCGCGCCGCGCCCGCGCTGGGCCATCCGGTGGCCCTCGAGCGCCGTGATGATGGAGGCCGACTCCCCCGGCGTGTTGATGAGGATGGAGGTCGTGGAGCCCCCGTACATGGCGCCGTAGTAGATGCCGGCGAACATGATGAAGCTCCCCGTCGGGGTGAGCTGGTAGGTCGCGGGCAGCAGCAGCGCCACCGTGAGCGCGGGGCCGATGCCGGGCAGCACGCCCACCGCCGTGCCGAGGGCGGCGCCGACGAAGGCGAAGAGGAGGTTGACGGGCAGGAGCGCGACGCCGAAGCCGTGGGCGAGGGCCGCCAGAGTCTCCACTGGCTAGAACAGCCGTTCCAGTGGGCCGCCCGGCAGGGAGACCCCGAGCCCCCGGGCGAACACGATGAAGGCGGCCGCGGAGAGGACGAGCCCGATGGCGGCGTCGCGCGCCAGGCGGCGCGAGCCGAAGCCGCGCGCCGTGAGGACGAAGAGGAGTGCGGCGACCAGCGGGAATCCCAGCGGCTCCACCAGGACGGCCGCCAGGGCCAGCCCCGCGACGATCCCTCCCGCCGCGCGGTGATCCACGGGCGCCTCGGGATCCACGTCCTCGCCGGCCTCGGGCCTGAACTCCATCCCTCGCAGGACGGCCACGGCCAGCGCCGCGCCGAGGAGGGCGAGGCCCCCCCCGATGGCGATGGGGAAGGCTCGCGGGCCCACTCCCGCGTAGGCCGCCTCGCCGCGGATGCCGGAGGCGCCCAGCAGGAAGAAGAGCCCGAGGGCCGTCACGCCGCCGGCCAGCGCCAGCGGGCCGCCGCGTCCCGTCACTTCAGCAGGCCGACGCCCTGGAGGACCGTGGCGATGCGCGCGTTCTCCGCCTTGATGAAGGCAGCGTAGGCGTCCCCGGCCAGGTAGGCATCCTCCCAGTTCTGCTTCTTGAGCACGTCCCTCCACGCGGCGGACCTGACCATGCGCTCCACCGTGTCCAGCAACGCCTTCCTGTCGGCCGCGCTGATCCCCTCGGGGGCCACCACCCCGCGCCAGTTCCCGAACTCCACGTTGATCCCCTGCTCCCTGAGCGTCGGCACGTTGATCCCCGCCAGCCGCGCGGGCGAGGAGACGGCCAGCGCCCGCAGCTTGCCCGACTCGATGTGGGCCTGGAACTCGCCGTAGCCGCTGATGCCGGCCGCTACCTGGGCGCCGAGCAGGGAGGCCACGGCCTCGCCGCCGCCGGCGTAGGCCACGTAGTTCACCTTGGCGCCGGGCACGCCCACCGCCTCGGCGATGAGGGCCCCCAGGATGTGATCCGTGCCGCCTCGCGAGCCGCCCGCGATGGCCACGGCCCCCGGGTCCTTCCGGAGGGCGTCGGTGAAGTCCTTGAGCGTCTGCATCCTCGAGGAAGCGGGAACGGCGATCACCTCGTACTCCGAGGTGAGCCGCGCGATGGGCGTCACCGCATCCAGGGTCACTGGCGACTTGTTGGTGAGGATCGCGCCCACCATCACCAAGCCCATGGTCATGAGCGAGCCGCCCTCGCCCCTGGCCTTGGCGTACTCGGCGAGCCCGATGGTCCCTCCGGCGCCGCCGCGGTTCGTGAGGCGGATGGACCCGCTCACGAGCTTCTCGGCGCGGAGCGCCTGCTCGATCGCGCGGCTGGTCTGGTCCCAGCCTCCTCCCGGATTGGCCGGCACGAGGATCTTGAGCGATGGCAAGGGCTGGCTCAGCCCGGCGACGGCTGAGGCGAGGATGAGGCCGGCCGCGGCCGCGACAGCGAGGCGGTTTCGCATCGGTGGGCTCCTTCCCTGGCGGATGTGCGCGCCGCCCGCGATGGGCGGTCGGGCTCGTTCGCGGAAGCGATTATACCGTGATCCGTCCGGGGCAGCCGGCGGCCCGGCCGGTCAGCGGAGGGCGGCGACGGCGCGGATGAAGCGCTCCACCTCGTCCTCGCTGTTGTAGTAGTGCACGGAGGCGCGGACCAGCCGGTCGAGCCCGCGCTGCTCCATGTCCAGGCGAGTGCCGAGCACCGAGGTCGTCGAGACGTTGATGGCCTGGGCGCCCAGCGCCGCCTGGATCTCGGCGGCCGGCCGGCGGGAGGCCCGGAAGGTGACGATGCCGCAGCGCTCGGCGCCGAGGTCGTGCACGCTGATGCCGGGCAGGGCGGCGAGCCGCTCCCTGAGCGCCGCGGCAAGGGCGTACACCCGATCGCGGATCGCCTCGAGCCCCCAGCCCAGGGCATAGTCGAGGGCCACACTCAGCCCCACCTTCCCGGCGTAGTTGGTCTCCCAGTTCTCGAACCGCCGCGCGTCGCCGCGGATCTCGTAGCGGTCCCGCGCCACCCAGGTGGCCGCGTGCAGGTCGAGGAAGGGCGGCTCGAGCCGCTCGATCAGGTCGCGGCGCACGTAGAGGAAGCCGGTGCCGCGCGGCCCGCGGAGATACTTCCGCCCCGTGGCCGAGAGCATGTCGCAGCCGATGGCGCCCACGTCCACCGGCATCTGCCCCACCGACTGGCAGGCGTCGAGAAGATACGGGATGCCCGCGGCCCGCGCGATGCGCCCCACCGCCGCGGCGGGATTGACGAGGCCGCCGTTGGTCGGCACATGGGTGATCGAGATGAGCCTGACCCTGTCGTCGATGGCGGCGCTCAGGGCGTCCACCGAGAGCTGCCCGCTCTCGTCGCTCGGAATCACCTCCACCACGGCGCCCGTGCGCGTCGCCACCTGGAGATAGGCGATGTAGTTGCTCGCGTACTCGGCCATGGCGGTGAGGATCCGGTCTCCGGGCCCGAGGGGCAGCGAATAGAAGGCCATGTCCCAGGCGCGCGTGGCGTTCTCCACCACCGCGATCTCGTCGCGGTGGCAGCCCAGCAGCGCCGCGGCGGCGTCGTAGACGCGCTCCACGCCGGCCTGCGCCCTGGCGGCAGCCTCGTAGCCGCCGATTCGCGCCTCGAGCTCCAGGTGGCCCAGCATCGCGTCAACCACAGGGCGAGGCGGCAGGGCTGCGCCCGCGTTGTTGAAGTGGAGCACATGCGCGCAGCCGGGTGTCTCCCGCCGCGCGCGCTCGAGGTCGATGGCCATGGCAGGCAAGCGGATATGGAGATGGGGCGAGCGTGAGCGAGCCGGGCGGCGGGCGCGGGGGGGCCCGCCGCCGGGATCACGTCTTCACGCGGGCAGGGCCGTCCGCCTCATGGCCTGGAGCCGCTTCATCCGCAAGCACGCCTTGTCGCAGCCGATGGCCGTCGCCGGCATGAAGGCGCTGCAGCTGCGCACCGAGACGAGCTTGCCGTCCCAGGCTGCCTCGTCGAAGTCCGCGGTGACGTTCCGGCCCTGGACGGGGCACCAGAAGCCACGGGTCGCGGCGCGGGTGACACCGGGCATGCCGCCGAATGCCACCACGAGGGCCAGCACCCCGGCCGTGGCCAGCGCGAGAATGATGATGAGGGGCACGCTGGAGCCGAGCATCGGTTTCACCTCCCTCCGCTCGCTACTGTCGTGCTACCAGCACCATTCACCCTCCTCGTCGAGCGAGCCATAGGACACCCATCTCATATTGGTAGGCCAAACGAGGGTTA
>Ga0154441_1069_pt1 | contig 9752 bp, 8 predicted proteins | sample RifGroC2_FD_115945 | JGI IMG/M metagenome (GOLD analysis project Ga0154441, IMG submission 115945) | Candidatus Rokubacteria bacterium GWC2_70_16 | reverse complement strand
CACGAAATTCCAGGTCGTGTTCTTCGAGGGGAGCAGCAGCATCCTCTTCAACTATGCGGACGTCTTCTTCGGCGGCGTGTGCACGTTTGCCGATCGAGGTGGCTCCGCCACGGTCGGGGTCCAGGTCGGCCCGAGCCTCGGCACTGAGTTCAGCCTCAATAGCCTGAGCCTGAACAACAACACGGCGCTCCTGTGGACGGTGACGGCCGCGCCGACGGCGCCCACGCTCAACGTCACTCCGACCTCCCGGGCTTTCGGCAAGGTCCCGGTGGGCAGCTCGGAGGACAGAACCTTCACCGTGAAGAACATCGGAGGCGGCACGCTCACCGGGAGCGCCACCACCAGCGCCCCGTTCAGCGTTGTGTCCGGCGGCTCCTATGCCCTGACCGCCGGCCAGAGTCAGCAGGTCACCATCCGCTTCACCCCGACCTCGGCCGGGACGTTCGCCGGGAGCGTCAGCCTCAGCGGCGCCGGCGGGACGAGCCGGTCGCTGACCGGGACGGGCATCTCGGTGTCTCCGATCGCGCCCTCGGGCCTGACGGCGACGCCGGTGTCGGCGAGCCAGATCAACCTGGCGTGGCAGGACACCAACGGCAACGAGACCGAGACCCGGATCGAGCGAAAGACCGGCGCGGGGGGCACGTTCGCGCAGATCGCCACGGTCGGGGCGAACGTCACCAGCTTCTCCGATACGGGCCTGACGTCAAACACCACCTACGTCTACCGGGTGCGGGCTTGCAACGCGGTGGGCTGCTCGAACTTTTCCAACGAGGCGTCGGCGTCCACGCAGGCCGTCTTCACTCTCACCGTGACCGTCCGCGGCTCGGCCAGCGGCACGGTGACGAGCAGCCCGGCCGGAATCGACTGCGGCACCGACTGCTCGGAGGTCTATACCAGCGGGACCTCGGTGACGCTGACGGCGGCGCCCGGAGCGGGTGTCACCTTCAAGCAGTGGAGCGGCGCCTGCGCCGGGACGGCGCTCACCTGCCAGGTCTCGATGACGCAGGCGCGCGCGGTCACGGCCACCTTCGCGGTGGTCTTCACCGACGCCGGCGCCGGCGACGCCCTGCCCGCGGGCACGCTGATCAAGGCCGTGCACTTCACCGAGCTGCTCGGCGCCATCAACAAGCTGCGGGCCGTGCTGGCGATGTCGGCGGCCACCTGGGGGATCACGCCGACGGCGGGCGGCACCGTCCTGGCGAGCCAGCTGACCACGCTGCGCGAGGCGCTGGCGGCGATCCCCGGGGCCACCGGCTTCACCACCACGCCCATGGCGGCCGGGACCCTGATCACGCGGGCCCAGCTCAACGAGCTGCGCGCGGCCGTGCGCCCGCTCGAGTGACGCCGGAGCGAGAGATTCGATACCGCTGACGCCACCGGAAGTCGCGACGGTGCTCGATGCCGCCCCGCCGCGATCCGCGCGGAGATGGCCGCGATGCCCGCGCCGCTGCGCCGCTGGCACCGCGCGCCGGGCGAGTGGTGCGCGTAGGAGGTGGTGGGCCACCTGCTCGAGGCTGAGCGGCGCCGGTTCGCCGGGCGCATCCGCATCATTCTGGCCGAGGACGAGGCCAGCCTATCGGGATCACTGCCATCATCCGCTGGCGCGTCGCGTGACGACCCCTGAGGCTTGACTCCCTCCGCCCTCCTGGGCCAGTCTGTGGGCGGGAACAGGGGGACACACCCATGGCCATGCCCGCCCACCCGCACATGAAGCGGGACGAACAGGGCGTCGCCTGGATCGACAACGCGAACGTCAAGGTCATCGAGGTCGTCGAGGACCGTCTTGCCTGCGGCTGGAGCCCCAAGGACAGCCCGTCCACCTCTCGCTGGCTCAGATCCACACGGCCCTCGCCTACTCCTACGACCACCAGGCGACGCTGGACGCCGAGATCGCCCGCGGACCTTGCCGACTTTGCTGGCCGGGTTGAGTGCCTTTCCCTGGGCGCGCTCGAGTACCTCTCGCGGCGCTGATGGCACGAAGCCGAAGCTCGCCGTCCGGGCGGTATGACCGGTCTGGCATGATGGAACGACCAGGAGGTCTTGGATGAAGACGCTCTCGGTCAAGCTCCCGGACGGGCTCGACGCCAGGCTGACGGCAGTGGCGCGGCGGCGAAAGACGAGCAAGTCCGCCCTGGCGCGGAAGGCGCTGGAGGGCGTGCTCCGCGAACCCGGCAAGCCGAAACCCGGCTCGGCGCTCGACCTGGTCCGCGATCTCGTCGGGTGCGTCGCCGGCCCAGCCGACCTGTCGGTCAACAAGGCCTATCTGAAGACGCTCGGCCATTGACCCGGGCCGTGCTGCTCGACACCGGCCCCCTCGTGGCGCTCCTCAATCGCCGTGACCGCCACCACCGGTGGACCACCGAGCAGTGGGCGGGCCTGGAGCCGCCCGTCCTGACGTGCGAGCCCGTTTCACCGCGATCCCGGCGATGGCTACGTCAGAAATCAGCATCCAGCACCCAGGATCTCAGCCTCGCACAGGGGCGCGCACCACCCGGAACCCCAAGTAGTCATGGAAGTTCGACGGGACGTCCCAGTCCCGGGAGGCGACGCGGCAGAACCCGCGAGAGTTGAGCCACGCGCCGCCGCGCACCACTCTTGAGCCGGCTCCGAAACCTGAACTGCCCGGATCCGGAATCGGTCGGGAGACGAGCTTCTCATAAGCCTTCTCGTCCCACCCGTCCTGACACCATTCGAACACGTTGCCGACCATGTCGAGCGCGCCGTAGGGGCTCACCCCGTCGGGATACATGCCGACCGGGGACGTGCCGTGCAGCGAGCCGTCGGAGTTGCACTTCGCCGCGTGCCATTCGTTGCCCCACGGCCAGAGCCGACCGTCCTCGCCCCGAGCGGCCTTCTCCCACTCCGCCTCCGTCGGCAGGCGGAACGGCTGCCCCGTGACGGTGCCGAGCCACCGGCAATAGGCATCCGCCTCGTGCCACGTGACACCCACGACGGGCAGGTTGGGCGCGTTCCATCGAGGATCATCCCAGAGACCGGGTTCTCGCCGTCCGTCCCCGGCCAGCCACTGCCGGCCCTCGGGGCTCAGGTAGATTCCCAGATCCTGGTAGCGCCGCGTGCCTTGCCAGAAGGCGCGAAACTCGGCGTTGGTCACGGGGTACCTGCCGATCTCGAACTCCGAGACGAAGATGAGCAGATCCCCCGCGGTCCGCTCGTAGTCCCGGACGGGAAAATCCTGAGCGGCGAGAAACTCGGCATCCTTCGCGTTCGATCCCATGCGGAACCGCCCCTCGCTGACGCGCACCAGCTCGGGGATCGCCCCGGGCTTGAGCCGCGCGTCGCCGGCCCAGCCAAGCGCCAAGCCGACGCCCCGGCGAAGCTGCGGCGCGACCGGCGGAGGGTTCGTCTCCAAGAGATCCCGGGCGGGCCCGGCCACGGCCTTCGTCGTCTCCGCGTTGACGACCTCGCGTGGCAGGTCGGACAGCGCGACGCCAGCCAGCGCCAGGGCGTGGGCCCGCTGTTCGGCGCCCTCGCCGAGGGCGGCCAGACGCTGGACGAACTCGTTGGGGCGCTCGGCGCTCGTGATCGCCAGGTAGCCGGCCGCGAGCCGCACCGGCTCCACCCACCGGTCGTCGCCCAGGCGCGCCGCAAGGAAGGACCGTTGGGTCTCAGGGGGAAGCGCGGCCAGGTGACAGCCGGCGAGAAACTCGCGGAAGGTCGGGTGCGAGTAGAACCCGTACCATCCGTCCCTCTCCTCGAGGAGGCCGCCGCGGTCGGTCACGGCTTCCAGGAACACGACGGCCGCCTTGCGCGCGGCCTCCGGGGCGGCGCCGAAGAGCGGGTGGATCAGCTCGACCATGTCGTCCCGTCGCGCCGTGTCACCCCGGTCACCGCGCTGGTGCAGCTCGAAGGCGGCGAGGGCGAGGCCCCGGTGGCGCGGCTCGATCTCGTCCCTGGAGAGGCTCGGCTCGCCCGGAGTATGCTTCGCCGTCAGCAAGTACGTCACGGCCTCCTCGTATACTTCCGAGCGCTGGCGGGGCAGGCCCCTCCCCTCCCGGGCTGGGCGGGCGTGCAGGGCGGTGAAGATCGTCACCATGAGCGGCGTGATCGCGAGCGCCCGGACCGGATCGTTGTGGTCGATCTCCTTCTGGAGGTCGTCGGTCCTGCGGCTGGCCTCCTCGGGCTGGCTCTCGTGGATTGCCGCGTACACATTCGCGATCAGCACGTTCCGCTGAGCCGGGGTCAGGGGCTCGACCGTGCAGGCGCGAAGGCCGCTGACCTCGGTCCTCAGATAGGGGTCGATCCGAGACGTGAGCAGGCAGCGATGACCCCCGTTCTCGAAGGGCCGGCGGATCAACTCTTCGATGATCTCCCGGACGAGATGGCGGTCGCTGAGATCGACCTCATCGAGGCCGTCGAGCAGGAGCAGGCACCCTTGCCGGAACTCTTCCCTGAAGAAGGTCGCGGGCAGGTCGAGGAGCTTCGCGCGCTCCTGCAGGAAAGCGAGCAGTCCGTCTGGGCTGAGAGCGGCGGCGCCATCCTTGACGCTGCGGTTGAACTCTTTGAGCGGGACAAGGACGGGGGTCAGCCGTCGGCGACCCAGGGCGTCGAGGAATTCACGCTGCTCGTCGGAAAGCCTCCTTCGTCGTCCAAGCCGGTTCTGCGCCACGGCGAACCCGGCCCAGCGCAGGAGCGTGCTCTTGCTGGACCCGGCCGCGCCGACGATCGCCAGCCTGGAGCAATCGCCCACGGCTTCGGCCAGGCTGACCGGCGCCGGCTCCGCTCGCCCGGCGCGCTCCCTCATACCCTCGGACTCGGCGCTGCCGTCGGCGGCGTCGGGACGCGCCTGCTCCGACCCTGGCGCCAGGCGCAGTGAGACATAGGTGCGGCCGAGCTTCAGCCGGCCGATCCCCTGCACCCGGAATCCGAGCTCCGCGTACTCCGCGAGCGCCGCGTCCAGATATCGCCGCCTGGCCCGCGCGATCTCGCCCCGCTGGACGAGCCACGCCGTGCCGCTTCGGAAGGCTTCCTTGACCGACCCCCCGATGCTCGTCACGGCGCTCAACCACAGCCACAGGGCGAGGACGACGACACCCACGAGGACCAGCAGCGGCCAGCCACCGAGCGCCCAGACCACTTGGGCACACGTGGGGACGTCCCCGTCCTTCCCGAAGCAGGCGTCGGCGATGGTCGAGGTGGGCCCACCCGTCCGGGCAAGGACGACCGTCGGGAAGAGGGCGACGCTCGCCGCCATGGCGGCGAAGCACCGTGAGACCGACGGGCGACACCGGGCTCGCTCTGTCTCCATCGCGAGACGCTCTCCCACCGCAGCCGACACGAACATCGACCGCACACGCACGATAGGCGGAGACCAGTGGCAGGAGCAACCACGGTCTGCACCCAAGGCTCGCTGGAGAAGGCCCCGCGCCGGGGGCAAGCGCGGGCCCTTCTTCGGCGCGGCGCCCGTTGCGCGGGGTGACCGCCTGTTATACATTGTCGCCTGATTGTATAACGAGCCAGGAGGTCCTATGTCCGTCACGGTCTCGGAGAAGGGCTGGGTCGTCATTCCCGCCGACCTTCGGAAGAAGTACAACCTGCGGCCGGGCGCCGAAGTCTCCGTCGTCGATTACGGGGGCGTCCTGGCCCTCGTCCCCGCGATGGCCAGACCCGTTCGGCAGGCCGCCGGCATGCTGAAGGGGCGGACGTCTCTCACCCGTGCGCTACTCACCGAGCACAGGAGAGAGCGTTCGCGTGGCCGGTAGTCCGGCGGCCTATGTTCTCGATAGCTTCGCGCTGCTGGCCTACCTCGAGGGAGAGGCAGGGATGGCGCGAGTCCGATCGGTGTTCGAGGGGGCAGAGGCGCAGCGCCACACCGTGTACCTGTCGCTGATCAACCTCGGCGAGGCACTCTACATCACGGAGCGTGAGCGTGGCCTCGTCCAGGCCCGTCGCACCCTCGGGGCCGTCGATCAGCTCCCGGTGGAAATCGTTGGAGTCTCACGGGCGACGGTGCTGGCGGCCGCCCACATCAAGGCCTGCTTCCCGATCTCGTACGCCGATGCCTTCGCCGTCGTCACCGCGCAGGACCACGGGGGTGTCCTGATGACGGGAGACCCTGAGTTCAAGCCGCTCGCCGCCGCCGGCCTCGTCGCCGTCCAATGGTTGCCCCGACGGCGTCCGTGACGGGCTCTCCGCCGGCCGCCCAGGGCGCCACCCGGCTCCGCGTGGCCGTCGCCCCATCGGGCGCGCTGCTCGTCGATACGGCCGGGGCCGATGCCGACGAGCCCGGCGACGGCCTCACCCCCGGTTCCCGGGCCCGCGTCGCCGCCGCCTTCAGTCGCGGGCCGGGCCACGGCCTGCTCGATCTTGGCACGACCGAGCTCGATGCCCCGCTGGCTCCGGCCCTGGCCTTTCTGCGTGACCTCGGCCGCGCCTTCGCCACCCGGCTCTGCGCGACGCCCGACCTCCCGGAGCGGCCCGAGCGCGTCGAGATCGATTGCCCCGCGGACGAGCGCGCCCGGCTGGCCAACGCCGTGCCGCCCATGCCGGGCGCCGAGTACGTCGGCGCCGACTGGATCGCCGCGCGCTGGACCGAGATGGGCCGCGCCTTCTCCGAGGAGATGCGCGCCCACCGGGGTGGAGTCGCCGAGTGGCTGCACGCGCGCCACCCGTCGTGGCACCTCGTCGGCAAGGTGTGCCTGCACCTGGCCGAGAACCGCGGCGACGACGAGCATCCCTTCGCGTTCCTCGCCACCTACGTGGTCCGCGCCACCGCCGGCGGCAAGGTGCAGCACCGCCCGCTCGCGCGGGCCGTCGAGGAATCATCGGCGCGCGGTGACCGGCGAGCGCTCCTCCACCTCCTCGTACCCCTGCAGCGCGCGGCCGAGCGCAGCGCGTGGCTGGCCGGTCTGGTCGAGTCGGGCGCGGTCTACCATCCGCTGGCCTGGACGCCCGCCGAGGCCCACCGCTTCCTGCGCGAGATCCCGGCCTTCGAGGCGGCCGGGCTGGTCGTGCGCGTCCCCGACTGGTGGCGCGCGCGCCACCCGCCCCGGCCCGAGGTCACCGTGCGCGTCGGCGAGAAGAAACCGGGCCTGCTCGGCATGGACGCTCTCCTCGACTTCTCGGTCGACGTCACGCTGGGCGACGAGAAGCTGTCGCCCGCCGACGTGCGCGCGCTCCTGGCCTCGGCCGACGGGTTGGTGCGGGTGCGTGGCCGGTGGGTCGAGCTGGACCGCGAGCGCCTGCGCGAGCTTCTGGACCACTGGGAGCGTGTGCGGCGCGGCGCCGGTACCAGCGGCCTGTCGTTCCTCGAGGGCATGCGTCTGCTCGCCGGGGCCTCCCAGGCGGGGCGCGACGACGGGGCGACCGTTGGGAGCGGGGGCTGGTCGCGCGTCGAGGCCGGCGCGTGGCTCGCCCAGACTCTGGCCGGGCTCCGTGGGCCCGACAAGCTGGACGGCGCGGATCTCGGTCGCGACTTTCGGGGCACGCTGCGCCCCTACCAGAAGACCGGCGTGTCGTGGCTGTGGTTCGCCTCGTCACTCAGGCTAGGCGTCTGCCTGGCCGACGACATGGGCCTCGGCAAGACGATCCAGGTGTTGGGGCTGCTGCTCTTGCACAAGCGGCGCCGCACCCGCGGCGATCCGCCGCATCTCCTGATCGTGCCCGCCTCGCTCCTGGCCAACTGGCAGGCCGAGATCGAGCGCTTCGCGCCGTCCCTGACGGCGCGCGTGGCCCACCCCTCGGCCATGCCCGCGCGCGAGCTGGGCGAGCTGGGGAGCGCCGAGCTCGCCGGGGTGGACCTCGTCATCACGACGTATGGCACCCTCGCGCACATCGACGCGCTGCGGGCGCGCGACTGGTCGCTGGCCATTGTCGACGAGGCGCAGGCGATCAAGAACCCCGGCGCCAGGCAGACGCGCGCGGTCAAGGCCCTGCGCGCGCGCGCCCGCGTCGCGCTCACCGGGACGCCGGTCGAGAATCGCCTCGGCGACCTCTGGTCGATCTTCGACTTCTTGAACCCGGGCCTGCTCGGCTCGGCGACCCGGTTCGCGGCGTTCGTCAAGCGGCTGGCCGACCGGCCCGAGGAGCCGTACGCGCCGCTGCGCCGCCTGATCCAGCCCTACCTCTTGCGCCGGCTCAAGACCGACCGCTCGATCGTGGCCGATCTTCCAGACAAGACCGAGGTCAAGGCGTTCTGCCTGCTGTCGCGCCCGCAGGCGGCGCTCTATCAGAAGGCCGTCCACGAGCTGGAAGGCACGCTCGCCGGCCTCCGGCAGGGTATCGAGCGGCGCGGGCTGGTCCTGGCCTACCTCATGCGCTTCAAGCAGATCTGCAATCACCCGTCGCAGTGGCTCGGCGACGGCGCGTGGGACGAGGCGGGGAGCGGCAAGCTCGCCCGGCTGCGCGAGATCGCCGAGGCGGTCGCCGCCAAGCAGGAGAAGGCGCTGGTGTTCACCCAGTTCCGCGAGGCCACCGAGCCGCTGGCCGCGTTCCTGGCGGGCGTGTTCGGGCGTCCGGGGCTCGTCCTGCACGGTCAGACGCCGGTCAAGGACCGCGGCGCACTCGTGCGGCGCTTCCAGGAGGACCCGGCCGTGCCGTTCTTCGTGCTGTCAGTGAAGGCGGGCGGCACCGGGCTCAACCTGACCGCAGCCGCTCACGTGGTGCACTTCGACCGCTGGTGGAACCCCGCCGTCGAGAACCAGGCGACCGATCGCGCCTATCGCATCGGGCAGCACCGGAACGTGCTCGTGCACAAGCTGGTGTGCCGCGGCACCGTCGAGGAGCGGATCGATCGGCTCATCGAGGACAAACAATCGCTGGTGCGGGGGGTGCTCGAGGGCGGCGGCGAGGCGCTGCTCACCGAGATGAGCAACGAGGAGCTGATGGCCATGGTCACCCTCGATGTGGATCGGGCCACCGCCGAGGCGTGAACCCCGGGGCGCGACCTTGGCCACGCGCGCCGTCATCGGCTCCTCGCTCGTGGAGCTCCGTGGTCTTCCCGCCCGCCTTGCTCGACCTGTAGCGGTTCTTTCTCGCGTATCACATTCTCGGCATTCCCCCAGGCCGCGTTTCGCAGTACTGCCGAGACATGGCGTCCGCGACCCCCACGTACCAGCCCCGCGCGACCGAGCGCGGCGTTCTCCACTGCGTCGTCCGCGAGCACTTGGAGACGTTTCTCGCGGAGGCGGCCCGCGCGGCAGGCGGCGGCCATCTCCCCGAGTTCGTCGAGCACGAGTTCCGGGACTTCCTGACGTGCGGCGTGCTGGCCCACGGCTTCGCGCGCGTGCGGTGCGACACGTGCGCCTTCGAGCGGTTGCTGCCGTTCTCGTGCAAGGGACGCGGATTCTGTCCGAGTTGCGGAGGCCGGCGGATGACGGAACGGGCGGCGCACTTGGTGACGGAGGTGCTACCGCGGGTGCCCGTGCGCCAATGGGTGCTGAGCTTGCCGTATCGGCTGCGCTACGTGCTCACGTGGGACCACGAGCTATGCCGGGCGGTGCTCGGCGTCTTCGCGCGGACGCTGCTCGACTTCTACCGCCGGCGTGGGACCGCGGACGGCTGGACGGGCACGCCGACCGTGATCCAGCGCTTCGGAGGCGGGCTGAACCTGAACGTCCACTTCCACACGCTCGTGCTCGACGGGGTGTTCACGGAACCCGTGCCGGGAGAGCCGTTGGTCTTCCACGCGGCCCCGCCGCCCAGCGACGCCGAGGTGGGCCGCGTGGTCGTCACGGTGCGCAAGCGCGTCCTTCGCCTCCTCGAACGCCGCGGCTACGGGCCCGACGCCGAGGCAG
>Ga0154441_1054_pt1 | contig 9820 bp, 10 predicted proteins | sample RifGroC2_FD_115945 | JGI IMG/M metagenome (GOLD analysis project Ga0154441, IMG submission 115945) | Candidatus Rokubacteria bacterium GWC2_70_16 | reverse complement strand
CCTGGACCTCGCACCCTCGTCACGGCCGATCCGCGGACATGGTGCAAACGAGAGGGGCGGGCGCCGGCTTCGAGAGCCGCTACGGCACGGGTCCAGGCAGCGCCCCCGCCTGCCGGCCCCCGGCCCATTCGCGTAACCGTATTCGGCAAGAATCATCAGCGGGGCTTCTTGCGCCTGACGCCGTCGAGGTAGCGCGCCATCCACTCCCGCGCCAGGTCCTTGCACCCCAGCCCAAAGGCCAGCGCCAGGGCCAGCGCCACCGCGCCGAAGAGGATCACGAAGGCCGACCGGACCAGCTCGGCGGCGATCCCCAGCTCCTGCAGCGTCACCGCCACGGTGAAGGTCACGATGGCGTAGCGCACGAGCGCTCCCAGCACGTCGGCCTCGCCCATGCCGGCGTTGGCGGCGGCCGCCCTCACCACCCCCGCGAGGAAGTTGGCGAAGAACAGCCCCAGGATCAGGGCCACGACGGCGGCGATGACCTTCGGGATATAGAGCAGGACGTGGTTCAGCAGGTCGGACGCGGAGGACAGCCCCAGCGTGTTGATGGCCGTCATGAGCCCGATCAGCAGGACGAGCCACTGGGCGAGGAGCGCCACCAGCTCCGCGGGGCTCTGGCGCAGCTCCGCGCGAACGAGGATGTCGTCGATGCCGGCCTTCTCCGAGGCCACATCGAAGCGGACGGCCAGGAGGAAGCGGAACACCAGGAGCCGCACGGCCTTGGCCAGGAGCCAGCCGACAAGGAACACCAGGAGCGCCGCGAAGAGGCTCGGGAGAAACGCGGCGACCCTGGCGACGAAGGCGCGTCCGGGCTCGAGGACTGCGGGCGAGAGTTCCATACAATCGCAGGCCTACTCTAATACACCGCCCGGGACACCGCAAGCGCGCCGCCGCGCGGGACGGCGTCAGTGGCCGAGGAAGATCCGCTTCACCTCCGCCGAGCCGAGCAGCGCGGCCGAGGGCCCGTCGAGGATGGTCCGCCCCGATTCCAGCACGTAGCCCCGGTGCGCCAGGCGGAGCGCCAGCTCCACGTTCTGCTCGATGAAGACCACCGCGATGCCGCGCTCGCGGTTGATGGCGGTGAGGACCTCCGCGATCTGCTCCACCACGCGCGGCGCCAGCCCGAGGAACGGCTCGTCGATCATCAGCAGCGCGGGCCGCGCCATGAGCCCCCGCGCGATGGCGACCATCTGCTGCTCGCCGCCCGAGAGCGTGTGGGCCAGCTGGCTGGTGCGCGACCGGAGGAACGGGAAGAGCGCCTCGACCTCGGCGAGGCTCCCCTCCCGGTGGGCGCGGGCCTCGGGATTGTAGGCGCCCAGGATGAGGTTCTCCCTGACGGTGAGGTACGGGAAGAGCCGACGCCGCTCGAGCACATGGGCGAGCCCCAGCCCCACGATGCGGTGTGGGGGCAGACCGGAGATGAGCTGGCCCTTGAAGGTGATCTCTCCGCTCCGGGCCCGCACGAGCCCCGAGAGCGTGTTCATGAGCGTGGACTTGCCCGCGCCGTTGGGACCGAGGATGGCCACCACCTCTCCCGGGGCCGCGCGGAAGTGGGCGTTCCAGAGGATCTGGTAGTCGCCGTAGAGCACGTCCAGGGCGCGGGCCTCAAGCATGCCGGGGCTCACGCATGGTGATAGGCCTGGCCGAGGTACGCCTCGATCACCCGCGTGTCGCGCGCCACGTCCCGGGGCGGGCCCGAGGCGATGACCTCGCCCAGGTGCAGCGCCACGATGCGCTGGGAGATGTCCATGATCACGCGCATGTTGTGCTCGATCACCACCAGCGCCGCCCCTTCCCCGTGGAGCCGGCGTACCAGGTCCACGAGACCGGGGATGCTGCCCTGGTCCACGCCCCCCGTGACCTCGTCGAGGAGGAGCAGGCGCGGCCGCGTGGCCAGCGCGCGCGCCAGCTCCAGGCGCTTGCGCTGGCCCGTGGAGAGCACGCGGGCGTGGGCCTCCTCCTTGCCTGCGAGCCCCACCGACAGGAGCGCGCCGAGGGCCCGGTCGCGCGCCTCGGCGGGGTCGGCGGTCTTCTGAAAGGCCCCCACCATCACGTTCTCGAGCGCCGTCATGTGCGCGAAGGGCCGCAGCTTCTGGAAGGTGCGGGCGACGCCGCGGCGGCTCACCTGGTCGGGGCGCAGGCCCGTGATAGGGCTGCCGTCGAGCAGCACCGTCCCCGCATCGGGCGCGAGGAAGCCGGTGATGACGTCGAAGAGCGTGGACTTGCCCGCGCCGTTGGGCCCGATGATGCCCACCAGCTCTCCCGGCGCCACCTGGAAGGAGATGTCGCGGTTGGCGGTGAGCCCGCCGAAGCGCTTCGTGATGCCACGGACCTCGAGCAGGCTCATCTAGTGCCGGGCCAAGGAACGAGCCAGACGAGGCCCGAGGGAGGCGCGGGCGCGAGGCGTACTCGCTGTACGTTGAGCGCCCGCGCCGACCGAGAACGAAGTATGGCGAAGTTCATTGGCCCGGCACTAGCCGGTCCGCCGCCGGCCGCGCTGGGCCAGCGCCATGATGCCGCCCGGCTGGATCACGGAGACGGCCACGATGAGCGCGCCGAAGACGAGCAGGTCGATGGCCTTGCCCGTGCCGCCGAGATAGATGCGTGTCCCCTCGCTGAGGGGCACCAGGATGGCGGCGCCGATGAGCGGCCCCCAGAGCGTGCCGACCCCGCCCAGCACGGCCACCAGGCAGATCAGGATGGAGAGCGATAGCGGCAGCACCGACTCCGGGTCGATGAACAGGATGTACTGGGCGTAGAAGGTCCCCCCCAGCGCGGTGAGCCCCGCCGACAGCGCCATGGCGCGCTGCTTGTAGCGGGCCACGGGGATGCCGAGGCTCGCCGCGGCGTCCTGATCCTCGCGGATGGCGCGGAAGTAGTAGCCGGTCCGCGACCGCTCGGTCCGGCGGGTGATCCAGAGTGCCAGGAGCAGGAACCCCAGCGCGATGTAGTAGTAGGTCTGCTTGCTCTCGTGGAACTGGAAGTTCAGGAAGGAGTCGGGGCGCTTGATGGGCACGAAGAGCCCGCGGGCGCCGCCCACCCAGTCCCAGTTGATGACGAGCGTCTGCACGATCTCGCCCACGGCGATGGTGGCGATGGCGAAGTAGTGGCCGCGGAGCCGGAACACCGGGTAGCCGATCACCTGCGAGAGCGCCACCGCCACGAGCGCCCCCGCGAGCATCCCGAGCCAGGGCGTGAGCCCGAGCTGCCTGACCAGGACGCTGGAGGTGTAGGCGCCCGCGCCGAAGAACACGGCGTGGCCCAGCGAGATCTGGCCGCAGTAGCCTGCCAGTAGGTTCCACGCCTGGGCCAGCATGGCGTAGAGGAAGATCATGATCATCACGTGGCGCGGGAAGGGGAGGGTGAAAACCAGCGGGAAGACCAGCAGCGCCCCCAGCGCCAGGAGGCCGGCCGCGATCCGGAGCCGGCGGGGCATCAGAAGCGGCCAAACAGCCCCTGGGGACGCACCAGCACGACCACCAGGTAGATGACGAACACCGCCACGTACTTGAGCGCGGGCGCGATGAGCAGCCCGCCCAGCACCTCCACGAGCCCCACGATCACCCCGGCCGCGAGGGTCCCCGGCACGTTGCCGAAGCCCCCCAGCGCCACCGCCACGTAGGCGAGCAGCGAGAAGGTCGCGCCCACGTCGGGGAAGACGTAGAAGAAGATCGTGAGGAGCGCCCCCGCCACGCCGACGCAGGCGGCGCCGATGCCCCAGCCCAGCGCGAACATCCGTTCCGTGTGGATGCCCATGAGGGAGGCCGCCTGCCTGTCCTGGGCCGTGGCCTGGAGGGCGAGCCCCGTCTCCGTTCGACGGATGAACCAGTAGAGGAAGCCGAAGGCCACGACCGCCCCCACGCTGGCCACGAGCTGCGGCAGGCCGACGTAGAGCCCGCCCAGCGAGATGCGGCCCTGCACCCACGGGTTCTTCACCAGCTGGAAGTCCGCCCCCCAGAGCGCCTGGGCGGCCGAGCGTAGGAAGACGGCCAGGCCGAACGTGGCGAAGATCTGGGCCAGCATGGGCGCACCGAGGATCCACCGGATGATCCCGTGGTACGTGGCCATGCCGAGGAGGAAGAGGAGCCCGGCCGTGAGGGGGAGAGAGACCAGCGGGTCGAGCCGCCACAGCGACCAGGCCCAGAAGGTGGAGAACATGGCGAGCATCAGGAACTCACCGTGGGCGAAGTTCACGATCTCCATGAGGCCGAAGATGAGCGAGAGGCCGGCGGCGATGAGGGCGTAGATGAACCCCATGAGGAGCCCGCCGATGATTCCCTGGAGCAGCACCTCGACGGTCATCGGCGGCTACTGTACCATGCTCCCCTGCGCGGTTTGCCCCCACCGACCCGCCGGACCCTCGACGCGCTCGCGCGCGCTCAGCTGATGTACGCCCGGCGCAGCGCGTCGCCGTCCAGCAGCCTCGACGGGTCGCGCTCCTCCATCACGATGTGGCCGAGCCGCATCACGTACACACGCGAGGCGATGCCGAGCGCCGCCCGCACGTTCTGCTCCACGACCAGCACGGTGGTGCCCCGCTCCCGCGCCACGCGCCCCAGCACCGCGAACATCTCCTTGACCAGGAGCGGACTCAGCCCCTCGGACGGCTCGTCGAGCAGGAGGAGCCGCGGCCGCAGGATCAGCGCCCGGGAGATCGAGAGCATCTGGCGCTCGCCCCCGGAGAGCGAGCCGGCGCGCTGGGACAAGCGCTCGCGGAGCCGCGGGAACAGCGCGAAGACCTCCTCGAGCCGGCGGTGGAGCTCCTCGCGGCTCCGGAGCAGGTACGCGCCCAGCTCGAGGTTCTCCGCCACCGAGAGCGGCGCGAACACCCGCCCCCCCTGCGGGACGAGGGCCATCCCGTCCCGCACATGCTCCGACGCGCGCGTCCCCTCGATCCGCCGGCCCCGGTAGACGATGGCGCCCTGCGACGGGCGCAGGAGCCCGAAGATCGTCCGCACGGTGGTAGTCTTGCCGGCCCCGTTGGGCCCGAGCATCGCCACGATCTCCCCCTCGTCCACGCGCAGGGAGACGCGTTCGAGTACGACTTTCTTGTCGTACCCCGCCGTCACGTCCGACAGCTCCAGCAGCCGCGCGCCCATCCTCCGCCCGCCGTCCCCCTCAGAGCCCCAGGTACACCCGGACGACCTCCTCGTTGTGCTGCACCTCGTCCGGCGCGCCCTCGGCGATCTTGCGCCCGGCATCCAGCACCACCACCCGGTCGGAGACGTCCATCACCGCCTCCATGTGGTGGTCGATCAGCAGCACGGTGCGCCCGCGCCGCACGAGCCCGCGGATCACGCCGAGGATCGTGTCCGTCGCCTCCCGCCCGAGCCCGGCCGCGGGCTCGTCGAGGAGCAGCAGGTCGGCCTCCGTGGCGATCGCCCGCGCGATGGCCAGGAGCTTCTGCTCGCCGTAGGCCAGGTTCTGCGCCAGCTCGCCCGCCTTGGCCCCGAGCCCAAGCTCCTCCAGGATGGCTCGCGCCCGGCCCCTCGCGACCTCCCGCTCCGCCCGGAGGGCCGCCCGTCCGAACACCGCGTGGGCCAGCCGCTCGCCACGCTGACGCTGGAGCCCCAGCGCCACGTTCTCGAGCGCCGTCATCCGGTGGAAGAGCCGGAGATCCTGGAACGTCCGCGCGAGGCCCAGCTCGACGATGCGGTCGGGCCCGAGGCCCGTGATGTCGTGGTCGCGGTAGCGCACGTGTCCGGCCGAGGGCCGGACGAAGCCCGAGATGAGGTTGAAGGCCGTCGTCTTGCCGGCGCCGTTGGGGCCGATGAGGCTGGTCACCTTCCCCTGCTCGATGGTGCAGGACAGCCCGTCCACGGCCCGCAGGCCGCCGAAGTCCTTGGTGAGGCCCTCGATCTCGAAGTACGCCATGGCCTAGCGGGCCGGCCGCTCGCGGAGGAGCCCCGCGGGCAGGAACCGCATGAACGCCATGAGCAGCACCCCGTACAGGACGCGGCGCAGCGGATCGGCGATGCTGGACGGCACCGCCAGGAACTTGAGCAGCTCGGGCAAGACGATGAGCACGAGCGCGCCCAGCATGGAGCCGAGCACGTTCCCCTTGCCGCCGATGATGACGATGGCCAGGATGAAGATCGACTCGTGGATGTCGAAGCTCGGGGGATCGATGAACGAGGTCACGCCCGCGTAGAGCGCGCCGCCCAGCGCGGCCAGCGCGCAGCCGACGACGAAGACCTGCACCTTGAAGCGCGTCACGTCCTTGCCGAGTGAGCGGGCGGCGCCCTCGTCCTCCCGGATGGCCCGGAGCACGGCCCCGAAGGGGGAGACGGCGATCCGCCACGCCACCCAGCCCGCGAGCCCGGCGAGCGCCACCGCCAGCACGAGCAGGCGCGGGTAGCTCGCGAAGGCGAAGCCGAAGAGCGACGGGCGCGGGATCCCCGAGATCCCGAACGGGCCATTGGTCAGCGCCGGCCAGTTCAGCAGCACGCTGATGATGATCACTTGGAAGCCGAACGACGCGATGATGTAGTGGTCGCCGGTGACCTTGAGCGTGGGCACGGCCAGCAGCGCGGCCACCAGCGCCGCGAGCCCCATGCCGACGACGGCGGCGGCGAAGAAGTTGGCGCCGGCCTTCGTGGTCAGCAGCGCCGTCGCATACGCGCCGATGGCCATGAACCCCGCGTGGGCGATGGACACCAGCCCGGTGAGCCCGACGAGCAGGTTCAGCGAGACCGCCAGGATGGCGTAGAGGCTGGCCAGAATCAGGACATAGAAGATGTAGTCCATCGGCCGCTACTTCGCCTGCCGCGGCCCGAGCAGCCCGGTCGGCCGGAGGAGGATGAACGCGGCGAGGACGCCGAAGGCGATGGCCTGCTTCCACTCGGAGGCGATCTTCCAGATGCCGACGTTCTCGACGACACCGATCAGGAACCCGCCTGCCACGCCGCCGGACACGGCGTTGGTGCCCCCGACGATGACCGAGATGGTCGCGATGAGGAGGGCGCTCATCCCCGAGGAGGGCGCGATGCCGGTGTCGATGGCGGAGAGCACCACGGAGCAGCCGGCCAGGAGCGAGCCCACCGCGTAGACCACGAGCCGGATCCGGTCCTCGTTGATGCCCACGATCTCCGTCATCTCCGGGTCCGCCGCCAGCGCGCGGATCGCCTTGCCCACGCGGCTCCGTCGGAGGAACAGCGCCAGCCCGCCCCAGAGACCGAGGCTCGCGACGAGGCCCACGAGCTGCAGGCCCGTGATCCAGACGGGACCGAACGGGAGGCCCTGCTGGAGTGGCTCGGCCACGGGCACCAGGCGCGGATCGCTCTTCCAGACGATGATCACGAGGTTCTCGATGAGCACGTAGAGCCCCAGCGAGCTGAGCAGGGTCTCCATGTCGGAGGCCCCGATGGCCCGCAGGGGCCGGTACACGAACCGCTCGATGGCCATGCCGAGGAGTGCCGTCACCAGGAGGGTGGCCGCCACCGCCACCACGAAGGGGGCCCCGAGGGCCACGAGCGTGTGGTAGAAGACGTAGCCCCCGAGGGTGTAGACGCCGCCGTGGGCGAAGTGGAAGGTCCGGGTCGTGCCGTAGACGACCCAGAAGCCCAGCGCCAGCAGCGCGTACGCGCTCCCCGCGATGAGGCCGTTGACGGTCAGCTGCAGCAGCTCGCCCATGGGGATCGGGGAGGGGGCGTCCCCCCCTCCCCGCCGGGGGGATCCTACCGGCCGTAGGGGGTGAGCTTGCCCCCCTTCACCACCATGAAGCGCGCCGGCCAGACGACCTGGCCGTCCTGGTCGAAGTTGAGAGTCCCCGAGACGCCCTCGAAGTTCTTCACCTTGTAGATGAAGTCCCGAATCTCGGGGCCCGTGGTGGCGCCGCTGCGGAGCGCCTCGCCGAGGAGCCGGTAGCCGTCGTAGCAGGTGGCCACGTAGATGGCCGGCACCTTTCCGTGCTTCGCCTGGTAGCGCGCCACGAACTCGCGCATCTTGGGCGTGCCCCCCACCGGATCCCATGGCCACTGGGGCATGATCGCGCCCTCGAGGGCCGCCCCGGCAATCTCGGCAGTGACGGGCGCGCTGGCCCCGGAGTACAGCAGCCACGGCGTGTCGATGCCGAGCTGCTTGGCCTGCTTGAGCGCGTAGCCGATCTCCTTGTCGTGACTGTACATGAAGATGAGGTCCGGCACGGCGGCCCGGACCTTGGTGAGCTGCGTCCGGTAGTCCGTGGCCCCGATGTCATGGGCCTCGGCGACCGGCGTCGTCATGCCGACCCGCGCCGCGGTCTGCGAGAATACGGTCCGGCCCGAGAGCCCGAACTCGTTGTTCACGTACAGCATCGCGACCTTCTTGGCGCCGAGCTTCCGGGCCGCGAATTCCGCGGCCTGGACCACCTCCACCTCGCTGCCCGCGATGTTGGAGAAGATGAAGTCGCCCGCCTGCCGGATCTTCTCGCTGGTCGCCATCGTGTTCAGCAGGACGACCTTGTTCTGCTCCGCGAGCGGGGCCAGGGCCAGCACCACGCTCGAGCCGTAGGTGACGAAGGCCGGCACCTTGTGGAGGCTGATCAGCTTCGTCAGGCCCGCGATGGCCAGCTTGGGCTGCGCCTGACAGTCCTCACGAATCACCTCGAGCTTGCGCCCCTTGATGCCGCCCTCCCGGGCGATGTCCTCCAGGGCCAGCTCCATGCCTTGCTGGCAGTACTCGCCGAACTGCGGCGCCGGCCCCGTGCAGAAGCACACCTCGCCCAGCCGGTACGGCTCCTGCGCGCCTGCCGGCAGCGCTCCCGCCAGCAGCGAAAGCCACGCGACCGCCATCCCCACCCGCATCGTCCTCATACCGTCCCTCCTCGTCGGACTGCGCCGGGCGTCATCGTCCCCGGGCCATCCTCCCAGATGCGTTGCGCTACTTGCGGTCTTTCCAGGGCTGCAGCGGGTACCCCACGTCGGCCGACGCCAGCTCGAAGGGGTAGATCGTCGCGTAGGCGCCCTTCTGCACCTGCTGCAAGATGGCGCGCACGCCCGTGTTCTGCCCCTTCTCGTCGAACTTGACGCCGCTCCACGGCATGATGAGCTGGTCGGGCGGGATGTTCGTGGCCACGAGCGCCTTGCGGATCTCCTCGGGGTTCACGCTGCGGGCGCGGCTGATGGCCTCCGCGAGCGTGAGGAAGCCCGTGAAGGCGCGGGCGGGAACGTCCGAGATGTCGCGGCCGCCCGGGTTGTCCTTGAGCTTCTTGAAGGCCTCGTTGACCTGGCGGATCATCGGCTTCTTCGCCGCCATGTCCAGCGCGAAGGGCGCCCGCGTGATGTGCCCCTCCACGTCTCGGCCCAGCTCGGTGACGAAGGTGGGATCGGTCCAGCCGGCGTTCTGGGCGAGGAGGAGCTTCGGGTTGTAGTCGAGGTTCTTCGCCGTCTTGACGAAGAGGATCGCGTCCGAGGTGTACGAGGTGGGCAGGAACACGTCCGGGTTGGCCGCCTTCAGCTTGCCCACCTCGGCGTCCAGGTTGGTGGTCTTGGCGCGATACGCCATCTTCACCGCCACCTCGTAGCCGTACTTCTTCGCCAGCTCCTCCTGCACCTTGGCCGAGTCCACGCCGAACAACGTGTCCTCGTGCATGATGCCGAGGGTCTTGATCTTCACCCCGCGGCGCTTCTCCAGGTCCTTCATGAAGTCGAACATGGCCACGCTGAAGTGCCCGTCGTGGGGCGAGGTGCGGAAGAACCACTTGAAGCCGCGCTCGGTGAGCCCCGGCGAGGAGGACTCGGCGTTCATGTAGGGCATGCCGTAGCGCTCGGCCACCTGGCTGGCGGTGGCGGTGACGCTGGAGAAGTACGCGCCGAAGAGCGCGTGCACCTTCTCCTGGGTG
>Ga0154441_1212_pt1 | contig 9848 bp, 9 predicted proteins | sample RifGroC2_FD_115945 | JGI IMG/M metagenome (GOLD analysis project Ga0154441, IMG submission 115945) | Candidatus Rokubacteria bacterium GWC2_70_16 | reverse complement strand
CCTACTGCGCGCTGGACGGCTACGCGAACCCGGTGCGCCTGGCCATCGCCCTGGCGCGCGGCGCCCGGGCCCGTGGTGCCGAGGTGCTGCCGCACACCGAGGTGGTCGGCATCCTCACCGAGGGCGGGCGCGCGACAGGGGTGAGGACGGCAACGGGGATCCACCGGGCGCTCGCGATCGTCAACGCCGCCGGTGCCTGGTCGGGGGAGATCGGCCGGCTGGCGGGGGTCGCTGTCCCGGTAGTCCCGCGAAAGGGGGAGCTCGTGGTGTCGGAGCCTCTGCCCCGGCTCCTGCGCTGCGTGATCTCCCATGCCGGGCACATCCCCTTCGCCGACCACGGCATCGAGGCCCCGCCGGAGGTGGAGGGGGAGCTGCAGAAGAAGCGCTACCTGAAGCAGACGGGGGCGGGGGGCTTCCAGGGCCGCGTCTACGTGGGCAGCACCAGCGAGTTCCGCGGCTTCGACCGCTCGAGCACCTGGGACGGCGTGAGCCAGCTCTGCCGCTATGCCATCGACACCGTCCCGGCGCTGGCCGGGGCGCGGCTGGTGCGCTCCTGGGCGGGGCTCCGCCCGCGCAGCCGCGACGGCCGGTTCATCATCGGGGAGGCGCCGGGCCTGCCCGGATTCTGGCTCGCCACCGGGCATGACTCCATCGGCATCCTCTACTCGACCATGACGGGCAGGCTCCTGGCCCAGTGGCTCCGGACCGGTGAGCGCCCGGCCCTGCTGGCCCCGTTCGATCCCGCGCGGCCCTCACTGGCCCCGGCGGCGCCGCGAGCCGACAGCAAGGAGACGGACATCCATGACACAGTCTGACCTTCGCATGAGCCCCCCCGCAGCGCGCGGGCGGGCGCTGAGGATCCTCGTGGACGGGCAGCCGCTCGACTGCCACGAGGGCGAGAGCCTTGCCGCGGCGCTCCTGGCCTCGGGGCGCCGCTTCACCCGCTACACCGCCCGCGCGAGCGAGCCGCGCGGCTACTTCTGTGGCATGGGTGTCTGCCACGACTGTCTCGTCACGGTGGAGGGCCTGCCCAACGTGCGCGCCTGCCTGACGCCGGTCCGCGACGGGCTCCGCGTCGAGACGCAGCGCGGGCTCGGCGAGTGGGGAGGCCTGTCATGAGGGCGGCGGAGTGCGTGGTGGTGGGGGGCGGGCCCGCCGGGCTCGCCGCCGCGCGAACGGCCGCCCGTCACGGCGTCCGCGTAACCCTGGTGGACGACAACGCCGAGCTGGGCGGGCAGTACTACCGCCAGCTCCCGGCTGCCTTCCCCGGGACGGTGGAGGCGCGGCCGGTCAGGGAGCAGGCCGAGGGGCGCCGGCTCATGGACGAGGTGCGCTCGCTGGGCGTGGAGGTCATGGCGGGCTCGGTGGCCTGGGGCATCTTCGATCAGCGCACGGTGGCCGTGGCGACGCAGGACGAGACGAGACGGATCGTCGCCGACACGGTCGTGCTCGCTCCGGGCGCTTATGACCGGCCCGTGCCGTTCCCGGGCTGGACGCTTCCCGGCGTGCTCACGGCGGGCGGCGCCCAGAACCTGATGAAGGGCTATCGCGTCCTGCCGGGGCGCCGCGTGCTCGTGGTCGGGAGCGGTCCGCTGCTCCTCGTGGTGGCGCATTACCTGCTTGAGGGCGGCGCCCGGGTGGTGGCCCTCTGCGAGGCCTCGCCCATGCGGAACCTGTGGCGGTATGCCCACCGGCTGCTGCCACACCTGAACTTCGTCCAGCAGGGGCGCCGCTACCGCCAGGAGCTCATCGAGGCCCGTGTCCCCATCCTCACGGGCCACGTCATCCTCCGGGCGACGGGAACCACCGAGGTGACGGGAGCGGCAGTCGCCCGCTGCGACGCTGACTGGAGCCCCATTCCCGGCAGCGAGCTGATGCTCGAAGCCGACGCCGTGGTCGTGGGCTATGGCCTCGTGTCCTCGCTGGAGCTGTCGCGGCTCGCCGGCTGCGAGCACCGCTGGGACCAGGCCCAGGGCGGGTGGGTGCCGGTGCGCGACCGCGACATGCAGAGCACGGTGCCGGGCCTGTTCATCGTGGGCGACGGCGCCGGCGTGGCCGGTGCGGCCGTGGCCCTCGAGGAAGGGCATCTCGCGGGGCTCGGCGTGGCCCAGCGGCTCGGGCGGCTCGTGGGGCGCGACCACTCGGCAGAGGCCAATCGCGCGCGCGGGCGGTTGCTCCACCTGCAGGGCTTCCGCCGCGTCATGGACGAGATCTTCCGCTTCGGCCCTGGCATCTACTCGCTGGCTGATGAGCAGACGACGCTCTGCCGCTGCGAGGAGGTGACGGTGGGCGAGGCGCTCGTGGCCATGCGCGAGGGGGGCAGGCATGTCAACGAGGTCAAGGCCTGGACTCGCGTGGGCATGGGGCGCTGCCAGGGGCGCATGTGCGGGCCCGCGCTTGCCCATCTCGTGGCCCGCGAGACCGGGCGGCCGGTGACGGAATCCGGCGTCTTCACGCCGCGCCCGCCGGCCAAGCCGGTGACGCTCGCGGCCCTGGCCAGCGAGGGATGACGGCCACTGGCGGGGCGCGGGAGAAGGGGGCGAGCGCAGGGATCTGGCGGGGGGCGGACGTGGCGACAGCCCGGGTGCCCGCCCCAGCGAGGAAGAACCCGCGGTGGGGATGTGCATGGCGGAGCTCATCACCGAGGGGCGCGCCACGACCGTGGACATCACGCCGTTCGGCCTCGAGCGCTTCATCGCGGGCAAGTCCGTCGAGGGGCCGTACCCGTATGCGCCCCGCCGCGACCACTGGGACCCAGTCCGGGGCACCGTCGTCTGAGCCGATGGCCCTCGCCGGGCATCGGGCCGGGGCCGACGGGAGGCGCGCGGCGGAAGGCTGGGGTATGCTTGACCGGTGTCACACCCACGGGAGACGCCAGAGACCGACCTCATCCTTGACCGTGCTTGGAGGACCCAACCGATGCGCCCGCTCATGATCGCAGCGACTGTCCTGGCGCTTCTCGCCCCTGCCCTCGTCGCCGAGGGCCAGACGAAACCGATGACGCCCCCGGCGCCGGCCCAGGCCGCGGCGCCGTCGCCTGCGCAGCCCGCCGACCAGCAATCGCAGCACCATCCCCAGCAGAGCCAGGCGACGCCCACGCCGAAGCCCCGGCCGCGCTCCCAGCAGCAGCAGATGATGGGCGGCATGATGGGGCAGGGGATGATGGGCGGTCAGGGGATGATGATGTGCCCGATGATGGGTGGGATGATGGGCCAGGGGATGATGGGCAGTCAGGGCATGATGGGTGGCCAGGGGATGCCGGGCATGGCACGCGGAAGCGGCATCATGCGCGGCCCCGTCGACATGTCGGACCCCAAGGCCGCCGCCCGGACGCTCAAGCTCCGCGGCGATCTCATGAAGGCCGTGGGCGAGATCATGCTCAAGCACGCGGAGGCGCTCGCCCAGGAGAAGTAGCCCGACCCGGCTACTCGACCACCAGCACGGCTGTTCCTTCCACGCGGTCGCGCGCGAGATCCTGCAGCGCGCGGTTGGCGTCGCCCAGCGCGTAGCGCGTCACCCGGGGCCGGATCGGGATGGCCGCGGCCTCGCTGAGGAGCGCCTCGCCGTCCTCGCGCGTATTGGCGGTGACGCTCCGGAGCGTTTTTTCCCGGAAGAGATGACGCTCGTAGCCGAGGCGGGGCACGTCCGTCATGTGGATGCCCGCCAGCGCCAGCGTCCCGCCCGCGTCGAGGGCCTCCAGCGCGGCCGGCACGAGCTCGCCGGCCGGGGCGAAGATGATGGCCGCGTCCACCCTGTCAGGTGGCGCCTCGCCGGGGCCACCGGCCCAGCGGGCGCCGAGATCCAGGGCCAGCTTGCGGTGCGCCGCATCCCGCGTCACCACGTACACCGCACAGCCCCAGGAGACCGCCACCTGGATGGCGACATGCGCCGAGGAGCCGAAGCCGTAGAGCCCGAGGCGGCCGCCGCGGGCCAGGCATGAGCGCCGGAGGGCCCGGTAGCCGATGATGCCGGCGCAGAGGAGCGGCGCCGCCTCGCCATCGTCGAAGCCAGGCGGGATGCGATAGGCGAAGGCCTCGGGCACGCAGGCCTGCTCCGCGTAGCCGCCGTCGTGGGTCCAGCCCGTATAGGTCGAGCCCTCGCAGAGGTTCTCCCGTCCCGCGACACAGAAGCGACACCGCCCGCAGGTGGAGCGGAGCCACGCAATGCCGACCCTGTCGCCCGCGCGGAGCCGCGAGGCCCCGGCGCCAAGCGCCTCCACCACGCCGACCGCTTGATGGCCGGGCACGAGCGGCAGCCGCCGAGGAGGCAGGTCTCCCTCGATGACGTGCAGATCGGTGCGGCAGGCGGCGCAGGCGCGCACCCGGACGCGCACCTCTCCGGGACCGGGCTCGGGGAGCGGAAGTTCGGCGGGGCGCAGCGGGGAGGAGGCCACGGGCGCCTGGGCGGCGAGCACCATCGCCCGCATCGTGGGCGTCACCCGGGGACGGCCGCTCAGCCGAGGCCGGCGAGGCTCTCGCGACAGCGGGAGGCCAGAGGGCCCATCTCCAGTTCCTGGGCGATGGACAGCGCCTCCTCCCAGTGCCGCCGCGCGCCCTCGCGATCCGCCCGGCGGCGGCACACCTCGCCGAGGACCCAGAGGGCGCCGGCCTCGGAGCAGCGCTCCTCGAGCCGGTGGGCGAAGCCGATGCACTCGCGGGCCGACGCCTCGGCCTGATCCAGCGCCCCCGAGTGCAGCTGCGCCTCCGCCACGCGGTACACGTAATCGCTTCGCTCGACGAAGGCGGCCGCCTTCTCCTGAAGCTCCACCGACTCCCGGGCCGCCGCGACGGCCTCCTGGTGCCGCCCCGTCATGGAGTAGGCCGGGGCGGCCGCCCGCAGAGCCCGCATGAGCTGTCCCGCGAACTTCCGCTCCCGGCAGATGGCGATGGCTCGCTCCAGCACCTCCAGGGCCTCCTGGGCCCGTCCCCCTTCGTTGAGGAGCCGGCCCCGGCTGATCATGAGCGGCACCTCGCTGTAGAGATGGCGGGCGGCCTGGACGACACGCTCGCCGCGCTCGATGAGGTCGAGCGCGCCCTCCGGATCTCCGAGGGAGAGGAGGCACAGCGCCCCCAGGGAGCAGGCCCCGCCGTAGGGCAGCCCCGACAAACCGAAGCGCTCGGTGGCCCGCGGCCCTTCCAGGGCCTCGATCACGGCGTTGAGGTGCTCCAGGGCGCGCCGGTACTGGCCGATGGCCAGATAGGCGTGGCCGACGTAGTAGTGGGCGGTGACGAGGAGCCCCAGGTCAGCGCGTCGCTCGGCGGTGTCGAGGCAGCGCTGGCCGTAGGCGATGGTTTCCCGTTGCTCCCCTTTGGCCCAGTAGTACTGCGTGAAGAAGGAGTAGACCACGTCGAGCCGATCCGTCTCGCCGTGGCGCGTGGCCAGCGCCTCGGCCTCCTTGAAGATCTCGAAGAGCCTGTCCAGCGCTCCGGAGCGCCAGAGCGGCGCGCGAACCGCCAGCCGCACGTCCAGGCCCAGCCGGGCGGTCTCCGGGCTCTCCGGCAGCTGCGCGAGGGCCTCCAGCGCCTGCTCGTAGAACTCCACGGCCCGCGCGTCGATGCAGAGGGCGGCGGCGCGGTCTCCGGCCTGGCGGGCGTAGCGGGCGGCCTTGGGCCAGACCTCGCCGCGGACGAAGTGTTGGGCCAGCTCCTCCACGTGCTCCTCGAGGCGGTCGGTGTGCAGCTCCTCGATCGTGGCGCCGATGCGCGCGTGGAGCTCCCGGCGCCGCGCGTGGAGGATGGACTCGTAGGCCACGTCCTGGGTGAGGACGTGCTTGAAGACGTACTCGAGATCGGCGACCCCCATCTTCTCGTAGACGAACTCCAGCGCCTTGAGGTCCCCGAGGGCGCGCTCCACCCGGTCCGTCGCCTCGGCCACACGCCGGAGCAGGCGCAGCGCGAACTCCCGACCGATCACCGAGGCGATCTGTACCGTGCGCTTCTGCTCCTCACCGAGCCGGTCGATGCGCGCGGCGATGATGTCCTGGACGCGGTCCGGCACCATGATGGCGGAGGCGGGCCGGACCAGCGCGAGGCGGCCGTCCTCGGCGCGCACGGCGCCGCTCTCCACCAGCGCGCGGCCGATCTCCTCGAGGAAGAACGGGTTGCCCTCGGCCTTGCGCGCGATGACCGTCGCCAGCTCGTCGGGGAGATCGTCGATGCCGAGGGTGGCGCGGACCAGCTGGTGGGCGTCGTCTTCGTCCAGCGGCTCCAGGACCAGCCGCGTGATGTAGGTGTGCTCGGAGAAGCGGGCCCGGTACGACGGGCGCCAGGTGAGCATCAGGAGGATGGCCTCGCCGGCGATGCCGTTGATCAGTTCAGCGAGGTAGTCCTCCGAGGCGCTGTCGATCCACTGCAGGTCCTCCACCACGAGCACCACGGGCCGGCTCTGGCTGGACCGGCGCGTGAGCTGGTTGATGGCGCGGAACATGCGCGCGCGGCGCTCGGCCGGATCCATGGTCGCGATGGCGGGTTCGCCCGGATCCACCGAGAGCGCATAGCGCAGGTACGGAGCGAGGTCGGCAGGCGGCTCCCCCAGCCGCCTGAGACCGCGCGTGACCTTCTCGATGATGGCCGACTCGCTGTCCGCCTCGTTGACGCCGAAGCCGTGGCGGAGCAGATCCGAGATCGGGAGCATCGCGGTGGACTGCGCGAAGGAGAGACAGCGCCCCTCGAGCCACGTGGCCGCCGCGCCCACCTGGCGGCGCAGCTCGAGCCGGAGCCGCGACTTGCCGATGCCCGCCTCGCCCACGAGGTAGATCACCTGCCCGCGACCGGCCCGGGCGGCGTTCCAGGCGCGCTCGAGCGCCCCGAGAGCCTCGCGGCGCCCCAGCAGCGGTGTCAGCGGGCGGGTCTCGGCGACGCTGCGCGGCTCCCCCAGCGCCCAGGCCGCCACGGGCTCGGCGCGGTTCTTGAGCGTGACCGTGCCGACGGAGGTCAGGTGGAAGTAGGGCTCGACGAGCCGGCGCGTGGCATCGGCGAGCACGACCTGGCCCGGCTCCGCCATCTGCTGCATGCGCGCCGCGACATTCGTCGTGTCGCCCACGGCGGTATAGTCCATGCGCAGGTTGTCGCCGATGGCGGCGACCACCACGAGCCCGGTGTTCAGCCCCATGCGCATCCGGAAGTCCACGCCGCGCCGGGCCCTGAGCTCCTCGCGGTAGGTCCCGAGCGCCCGCTGCATCCCCAGCGCCGCCAGGGCGGCGCGCCGGGCGTGATCCTCGTGCGCCACGGGGGCGCCGAACAGCGCCATGAGCCCGTCGCCCAGGAACTGGTTCACCGTGCCCTCGTAGCGATGCACGGCCGCCAGCATCAGCTCGAAGGCGCGGTTCATGAGGGCGTGGACCTCCTCGGGATCCAGGGCCTCCGCCATTGAGGTGAAGCCCGACACATCGGCGAAGAGGACGGTGACCTGCTTGCGCTCGCCCTGGAGCGCCGCTCTGTCCTTGAGGATGCGCTCGGCCAGGTGCTGCGGCGTGTAGCCGCTGGGCGCCACCCGGCGCGGGTCGTCCTCGGAGCCGAAGCGGGCGGCGGCCGGCGCCTGGGGCGGCTTGGCCTCGGTCCCAGGGGCGCCGTCGAGGCGCGCGCCGCAATCGCCGCAGAATCTCTTGCCGGGGGAGAGGCGGGCCCCGCATGTCGGGCAGACGGCGTCCAGACGGGTGCCGCACTCCTCGCAGAACTTGGCGCCGGGGCGCGTGGCGGCTCCGCAGGATGAGCAGGCCATCGGGCGCATTGTGCCACGGGGGGGCCACCGAGAGAAGGCTTGCGGCCCCGTCACGTAGCGGGGTAGGCTACCCCACGACCAGCTCCTGGGCCGCGCCGGCAAGATGCAGGTCCCGGGCGCCGACATGGGGCTGGCGCACAACCTCGGCGGCCCCGGAGCGGTCTCGGCCGTGGCCGTGATCTCCCAGCCGTAGCGGACGTTCGCGCGCGGCCGGATCTGGGCGGAGTCCCGGCGCAGCGGGTTGACGCGACCGTCTCGCCCACGGTCAACATGTGCCAGCATGGGTGACGATGAGAGGTAGCCCTGGCGCAGCGGGTTGACGCGACCGTCTCGCCCACGGTCAACATGCGCCAGCATGGTGAAGATAAAGGAGGCAGAGATGGCGGAGCTCACGCGGCGCTACATCGTCATGCCCATGGCCACCGAGGCCCCGTTCGACCCGTCCGACGCGGACGCGGTGTTCGTCCTCAAGCCCCGGAAGGACCCGGCGGCGCTCAAGGCGCTGGAGGCCTACCGCGACCACTGCTACCCCGAGCTGCGTCGCGACCTCGACGCCTGGATCGAGACGATCAAGGCGGGTCCCGTGCTCCGCGGCGGGGTCGGGGAGAGGAACGCCCAGTACCTGGCCTCCCGGCCCCAGCCGGCCGCAGCGCCCGCGCGCCGCTCCGCCCCGCCCGCTGCAACCCCGGCCCGGACCAGGATGAAGCCCAAACGCAGGCCTCAGGCGAAGCATCAGGGAAGAAAAGCCAAGCCAGCGTCCCGGAAGAGAAAGAAGCACTAACACCGGGCGATGGCTTGCGCTCGCGGTGAACCGGTCGCTATCCTTAGCCTGGAGGGCAGGCCAATGGTTGAGCGGAGCGCAGCCAGGGTCCCAGCCTCATCCAGGGTCCCGTACTGGATGCGGGCCAGCCGCGGGCGCAGCCGACCCCGGCTGGAGATCGTCACCGAGGAGGATGCGAGCCCTGCCGTCCGCGAGTGCTTCGACGAGATCACCGCCACCCTCGGCTTCCCGGTGGTCAACGTCATCTTCCGCGCCTTCGCCCGGTACCCCCGCTTCCTCGCCCTGTCCTGGGACCTCCTCAAGCCCAACGTGCTCACCCAGGACCTCTTCGACAAGACGCAGGTGCTCCGCCGCCAGGCCCAGCTCCTGGTGCGCGAGGGGCTGGGCGTCGGGGACCACCGGGCGGTGCTCCGGATGCGCGGCTCCTCCGACGACGCGCTCGGTCGGATCCGCGCGGTCCTCGACTTCTTCCTCTACGGCGATCCGTTCCTCCTGCTCATCGCCTCGGCGCTGCAGTCCTCGCTGTCGGGACACCCGCTGCCCGGCAAGCCGTGGGCGCATCTGCTGCCGCTGCACACCAATCCCACGCGCTTCCAGGAGCTCAGGCTCGCGGAGATGGAGGAGGCGCCCCCCGCGGTCCGGACGATCTACGGCGAGATCATGCAGGCGCACGGGGGGAATTTCGTCCCGACGGACTACCGGGCGCTGGGGCGCTGGCCCGAGTGCCTCGCCGTGGTGTGGGAGGACTGGAAGCAGCGCATGCAGAGGCCGGCCTACGAGGCCGGTGTGCGGCAGCTCAACGAGCTGGCCCTGGCGCTGGCCCAGGACCTGCCCTTCGGCTTCGCGCTGTCTGCCCAGACCCTGGGGAGGGCCGGCTTTATTCCCCTGCAGGTTTCCGATATCCTGGCGACGGTCGATTTCTTTCAGGGCCTCCTGCCAGCGCTCATCGTGAACATCACCGCGTTCAGGATCGGCCTCGAGGGCAGCTGGCGGCCGGCTCCCAGCGCCTGAATCCTCGCACCGGAAGTCTAGGGAGACGCACACATGAACTGGCGCGCGCTCGCAACGGCATCTCTCGCCCTCGCCCTGGCGCTGTCCCCCACCGGCCCCGCGGAGGCGCAGAAGAAGCGCCTGGCCATGGGCTGCACCGCCGCGACCTCCAGCCACTACGCGTACTGCGTGGGCCAGGCCAAGGCCATCAACACGGCGGTGCCCGAGGTGGACGTCTCGGTCGTCGAGACCGGGGCCACCGTGGACAACCTCAAGCGCATGCAGAAGGGCACGATCGACTACGGGCTCATCACCAACGAGCAGGTGTACCTGGCCCACAGGGGAGAGGGGGCCTGGA
>Ga0154441_1048_pt1 | contig 9878 bp, 8 predicted proteins | sample RifGroC2_FD_115945 | JGI IMG/M metagenome (GOLD analysis project Ga0154441, IMG submission 115945) | Candidatus Rokubacteria bacterium GWC2_70_16 | reverse complement strand
CCAGGACCGCGAGGATGCCGCTCGGCGCCGGCAGCAGGTATTCACGAACCCGGAAGCCCACCACCCAGGCCTCCCACGCAACGAGCGTCACGAGAACGGTGATCACCGGGGGGCTCCACTCGCGCCACCTCACGCTACGCTCCCGCGGCCCCCTCTCCCCCGGGGGGAGAGGGCGGAGCGAGGGGCGAGCCGCAGCCGCGAGGCGAGGCGAGCGGAGATGGAAATCCCCCGAGCGGAGCGAGGGGCGAGGGGTCCTCGATGTCGCGGAGCACGCCGTGGGCCATGAAGCGGTCACGGATCTGCCGCGTGTAGCCCGCGAAGGCCGGGTCCTCGCGGACGGCGAGCCGGCGGGGTCGCGGCAGCTCCACGTCGAAGATGCCGTCGATACGGCCGGGGCGCGGGGTCATCACGATGACCCGGCCCGAGAGGAACACGGCCTCGGTGATGGAGTGGGTGATGAAGAGGACGGTCTTGCCCCCGCGCGCGCAGATGCCCTGGATGTCCAGCGTCATCTGGTCGCGGCTCAGCGCGTCGAGGGCGCCGAAGGGCTCGTCCATCAGCAGGAGCGGGGGGTCATGGATGAGCGCGCGGCAGATGGCCACGCGCTGCTTCATGCCCCCCGACAGCTCGTGGGGGAGGCGCCGCTCGAATCCTTCGAGGCCGACGCTGGCGAGCAGGTCCATGGCGCGGTGGCGGTACTGCCGCGCATCCAGCCCCCGCATCTCCACCTGCAGGAGCACGTTGTCGAGGGCCGAGCGCCAGGCCAGGAGCACGGCGTTCTGGAAGACGATACCGAGGTTGGTCTGGGGGCGGTCCACCGTGCGGCCGCCGAGGGCCACGAGCCCCGAGCTGGGACGCATGAGCCCCGCGATCAGCATGGCCAGCGTGCTCTTCCCGCAGCCAGACGGGCCCACGATCGAGAGGAACTCCCCGTGGCGGACGTCGAAGGAGAGGCCGTCCAGCGCCCGGACTTCCCCCTCCGGGGTCGCGAAGACCCGGACCAAGTCGGAAACCTCGACGAACTTCTGCCCGTTGGGCATCGGCGGAGCGCGCGCACCTCACGGCGGCGGGCGCGGCGGACCCTCCACCGGCACGAGGCCGCGCTCGACCGCGTAGCGCACCAGGTCCGCCTGGCGGCGCAGGTTGAGCTTGCGCATCAGGTTGGCCCGGTGGGTCTCGACGGTGCGGGGGCTGATGGCCAGCCGGGCCGCCACCTGGGTGCTGCTGAGGCCCTCGACGGTGAGGCGCAGGATCTCGCGCTCCCGGGTCGTGAGGGTGTCGTAGGGCTCCGGGGGGCTGGCCTGAGCGCGCTCCACATAGGCCTCGATGGCGCGCTCGGAGAGCGGCGGGCTGAGATAGCGCCCGCCCGCCGCCGCCTCGCGGATTGCCCGCACCAGGTCGGCCGCGCCGGCGTCCTTGAGCACGTAGCCGGCGGCGCCGTTCTTGAGCGCCTCCAGCACATAGGCCTCGTTGGCGTACATCGAGAGGATCACCACGCGCGTGTGCGGGAAACGACGCCCGACCTCGCGGGCGACCTGCAGTCCGCTGAGCCCAGGCATCATCACGTCGGCGACCAGCACCGCCGGCTGCAGCCGCTCCACGAGCCTGACGGCCTCGAGCCCGTCGGCGGCCTCCCCGACCACGACGAGATCGGGCTCGGCCTCGAGGAGCACGCGCAGTCCCTGCCGCACGATGCCGTGATCATCGGCCAGCACGATCGTCGTCCGGGTCATGGCGACTCCTGTCCTGCCTTCACCCGGGCCCCCAGGGGCAGCTCCGCCGCCACGAGGGTGCCGACCCCGCGGCGGGAATCGACGGCGAGGCGGCCGCCCAGCACGGCGGCCCGCTCGCGCATCCCGCCGAGCCCGCTGGACAGCCCGGAGGCCGGGGCGCTGTCGGCATCGAAGCCCTTCCCCTGGTCGTGCACCTGGACGTGGAACAGGTCCCCCGCAGTCCACAGCTGCACCGAGACCTCGTCCACGCCGGCGTGCCGGGCGGCGTTGGTCAGGGCTTCCTGGACGATACGATACACGGCCGTCTCCAGCTCCGCCGGGAAGCGCTGGTCCTCGAGGCCCCCGTGCCTGAAGGTCACGCGGACCCGCGTGTGGGACGTGTACCGGTCGAAGAGCCACAGGAGCGCAGGCACCAGCCCGAGGTCGTCGAGCATCGGGGGCCGCAGATCGAGGGAGAGATCCCGCAGCCGGCCGACCAGATCGGTGAGCAGGATCTGCGCCCCGCGGAGCCGCGCCCGGGCCGGCTCGCCGGCCAGCCGCGCGCTCGCCTCCAGGTTGAGCTTCAGCCCGATCAGCACCTGGCCGACCTCGTCGTGCAGTTCGCGGGCGATGCGCCGGCGCTCCGCCTCCTGGGCCTCCACGATCCGGCCGGTGAGCCGCTGCAGCTCGCCATGGGCGGCGCGCACCTGATCGTGCAGCCGGGCCTGCTGGATGGCCACGGCCAGCGGGCCGGCCACCTCGCGGGCGATCTCCACGTGCTCGGGGGCGAAGTCGCGGGCCCCGTCGGCGGCCAGGCTCATCGCCCCGACCAGCTCCCCCGAGAACAGCATGGGCACGGTGAGGTAGCAGCGCATCCCCGGGGGCTCGGCGCTGGCGACCGCCTCGGTGACATGGGGCCGGCCCTCCCGGAGCGCCTCCATGTGGCGGACCGCCGGGGTCCAGATGCACGGGCCCTTGCCCCGCCTGGCGCGGCCCCCGTCGTAGGTGGCGAGCACGGTGGGCTCGCTCCGGCCGGGATGGAGGACGGCGACGCTCCCGTGCTGGCAGGGGATGAGCTGGGCGACGCCGCGCAGCGCGGCCTCGGCGATGGCCTCCGGCGACTGCGTGGCGAGGATGGCCCAGTCCAGCTCGTGGAGCATCGCGAGGCGCTTCGTGTGCTGGCGCAGGGCTTCCTCGACGGCCTTCCGGGCGGTGATGTCCTCGGCGCTTCCCTCGAAGGCGACGGGGCGTCCCGCCTCGTCGCGCACGGTCCGGGCGTTGATCCGGAACCAGCCGATGGAGCCGTCGAAGCGGCGCTGCCGCACCTCGAAGTCGCGGATCTGGCCCTCCCGGAGGGCGACCTCGTGCCCCCGCGGGCGCTCCTGCGGATCCACGAAGAAATCGTCGATGGGGATGCGCCGTGCGGTCTCGAGATCGGGCAGCCTCAACGCGTGCAGACCGGCGGCGTTGAGATCCAGGATGCGGCCGTCAGGGCTGCTGCGGAAGAGCCCGATGGGCGTGTGGTCGAAGAGACCCCGGTAGCGCGCCTCGGAGGCCTGCGCCTCGGCCAGTGCCGCCTCCTCCCGCCGGTAGAACTGGGCGTTCCGGATGGTGATGGCGGCCTGGTCCGCCAGAAGCCCGATCAGCTCCCTGTCCTCGGCGGTGAAGTGGCGGGGCTCGCCGAAGAGGATGGCGAGCACCCCGACCACGCGGTCTCCGTCGGTGAGCGGGAGGCCCGCATAGGCGTGCAGCCCGAGCTCACGCGTGAAGCGCGGGTTCAGCCAGCGCGGGTCGTCCTGGCAGTCCACGACGTACTCGGGCGTCCGGGTCTCGAGGATGTGGCCGGCGATGCCGCCCCCGAAGGGGATGAGCGAGATCTCCATCAGCCGCTGCTCGGCGTCGAGATCGACGCCGCAGCTCTCCCCGGGCCTGAGGACGCGAGCCTCGGGATCGGCGATCCAGACCCGCGCCATTCGCGCGCCCAGCAAAGTGACGGCGGCTCCTGCCACGGCCCGGAACACCTCCGGGCCCTCGCGGGCCGACGTGATGAGGGCCGTGAGCTGGCTGAGCGTCTGGAGCCTCCGCGCGCGCTCCGTCGCCTGAGAGTAGAGGCGTGCGTTCCGGATGGCCGCCCCCGCGTGATCGGCCAGCCGCGACAGGATGGACTCGTCGCGGTCGCTGAACGGGCGTGGGGTCAGGCTGTACACATAGAGGAGGCCCTCGATCGTCTCGTCCATGGTGATGGGGACCACGAGCATAGCCGCGGTGCCGGCGGTCCGCACCGCCTCGGCGAACTTCTGGTCGATCCGGGAATCGCTCAGGTAGTCGTCGGTCCTGAAGGGGCGGCCGGTGAGCAGGACCTGCCCTCCGGCGCCCTTGCCCGGAACGACCCGGGTTGCGCCATGCCCTCTGGGCCGTGGCTCGGTCCAGCGCCGGTACACCATCTCCCCCGAGGCCGGGTCGCGGAGCGAGATGGAGGCGGCATCGGCCCGGCAGAGCTCCCTGGCGCCCTCGACCACCCGCTGGAGGATGCTGTCGAGCTCGAGCGAGGCGTTGATGGAACGGGCGATCTCGGACAGCACCTCCGCCTCTCGCCGTCGCCGCCCCGCCTCCTCGTGGACGCGCGCGTTCTCCAGCGCCAGCGCAGCCTGGTCGGCGAAGGCCTCGAGGATCATCACCTCGGCCGGAGCGAAGTCCCTGGCGACCGCGTCTCCGACCATGAGCGCCCCGACGACTTCCCCCTTGACCTTCAGTGGGACCGCCAGGCTCGCGCGGATCCCGGCCTGCGCCAGCCGCCGCCGCAGGTCCTCATCGAGCGTGATGTCCGGATCGTTCAGGCCGTCGCGGGCCCAGACAGGCCGGCCCTCGGCCACGGCGCGCCCGGCCACCCCCACGCCTGCCTGCTGCACATGCCCTGGCTCGAAGAACCGTGCGGCAGGTCCCGCCCCGGCCAGGGCCACGAGGGAGCCGTCGCGGGCCAGGCCCCGGAGGATCACGTAGTGGGTGTCGACGAGCGACGGCACGACGCCGACGATCCGCTCGGCGATCTCCGTGACGTCGAGGCTCTCGGACAGGCTGCGGGCCATCTGCGCCAGAGCCTCGGCCTCGCGCCGGCCCCGCGTCGCCGCATCGAAGAGGTCCGCGTTCCTCAGCGCCAGGGCGGCCCCATCGGCAAAGGCCGAGAGCAGCCGGTGGTCCCGCCCCGTGAACACCCGGCCGGCCGGGTCGGCGACGACCAGGGTCCCCATGGTCCCTTCCCCCGAGACCACGGGGGCCGCCATGACCGAGCGGCAGTCTTCGTGCTCGATGATGGGGCGCGCCCAATCGTCGAAGGAGATCCGGGGATCGGCCAGCACGTCGGGGGACCAGAGGACGCGGCCCTCGGCCAGGGCCCTTCCGGAGACGCTCGTGCCCAGCGGGACCCTGCGCCCGACCCATGGGTCGGCCGCGCGGTCGCTTGCCTCCGCGATGCACACCAGGGTTCCCGAGGCCGCATCCAGGCGGTAGAGGAGGGCGCGCCGCACGTGGAGGAGGTCGAGCAGGGTGGAGACGACCCGGCTTGCCGCCTCGGCCAGGTTCCGGGCACCGGCCAGTTGACGCCCCACCACGGCCAAGGCTTCGGTCTCGGCCTCCGCCCGCCGGCTCGCGCTGATGTCGCGCACGCAGTAGACGAGGTGTGGCCCGGTCTCCAGGTCGAGGAACGCGCACGAGATGTCGATGGGGACAGGCCGCCCGTCCTTCGCGCGGAGATCCGATTCCAGGCGCAGGAGCCGCTGCTCCCGGGCCGTGTGCCAGATCGCCGGCCACGCCATGGCCGAGCACTCGGCGTGAAGCCGGCCGATGGGCATGCCGCGCAGCTCGTCGCGCGAGTAGCCGCAGAGGTGCGTGGCGGCGGCATTGACGTCGGCGATGCGCCCCGTCGAGTCCACCCAGAACATCGCCTCCCGGGAGTGCTCGATGGAGGCCTCGGTGCGGATGAGGCGCCGGCGCTCCACCTGGAGATAGGAGAGCAGGAGCCCGAGGAGGACAGTACTCAGGGGGTAGAAGATGGCCACGGGGATCGCGAATCGCTCGAGCAGGCGCCAGGCGAGCGCCAGGTCCGGAATGGCGAAGGTCCACGCGAGGCCCGAGGCCGAGAGCACCCAGCCCAGCAGCAGGAACCGGCCGATCCCGAACTCGGCGACCCGGTCGCCCCAGCGCCGGTGGACCAGGGCCCCGATGACCGCAGCCGTGACGATCGCCCCCACTCCGGGAACGGCGCCGATTCCCCCCAGCGCCAGGCGGAATGCCCCTGCGATGGCGCCGGCCACGGCCGCCGAGCCCGGGCCGTTGAACACCCCGGCCATGCCGATGATGACCACCCGCTGGCCAAGGATCACCCCCGGCATCACCTCGATGCCCATGGCCATGCTCGCCACCGCGATGCCACCGAACACGGTGCCGCTGAGGAGAGTGTAGACGGCGGGGCGGGCGCGCCTGAGCGAGGAGGAGAGGAGCCCGTAGACGCAGGCCAGGGAGAGGAGGAGCGCGAGGTTCTCGGTGAGCCCCTTGATGAGTTCCGGGAGGGGGATCATGGCTGCCGCCTCGGGCCCCGGGCCTCAGCCCCGGCCGAGCTCCGCTCGCGCCAGGGCGGCGCCGGCGGTCATGGCCCGGAGCTTGGCGTAGGCCACGGCGCGGCGGGTGAACTTGAGCCCCTCCCCCGCATGCTCGAGCCAGCGGGGCAGGGAGTAGGAGCCGATGACCGTGGTCGGCAGGAGCGCCGGGATCGGGTCCGGCACTACAGCTCCCCGGCCTCCTCCAGCGCCCGCTTGAGCCGCTGGCGGTCTTCCGGCCCCACGGGCAGGAGCGGCGGCCGCATGTGGCCGTGGGCGAGGATCCCCTGCATCACCAGCACTTCCTTGGACCGGGCGCGGTAGTCGCGGACCGGCGCGGCGAAGACGGCGTCCACGAGCTTCTGGATCCGGTCGCCCCTGGCGCGGGCCGTGGCCCAGTCGCCGCGCATGGCGGCCTCGTACACCTCCACGTGGGTCCGGGTGGTGACGGCGCAGGCGCCCAGCAGCGCCCCCTCGGCGCCCAAGAGGTAGGACTCCCAGATGAAGTTGTCGTTGCCCGTGAGCATGGTGATGCGGCGCGGGGCGCTCCGCACCACGGTGACGATCTCGCGGAAACGCTTGGCGTCGAAGAGCGCCTCCTTGATGGCAACCACCTCGGGGATCTCGATGAGGCGGGCGAGGGTCTCGTCGTCGAAGTTGGCGCCGCCCAGCGCCGGCTGGAGCGTGAAGAGGATCATGGGCAGGCCGACCCCGTCGGCGACGGCCTTGTGGTAGCGGTACGGCACTTCAGGCGACAGCGGCTGCCCGAGATAGGCGGTGATGGGGAAGACCAGCAGGCAGTCGGCGCCAGCCTCGCGGTACTCCGTCCCGTACTTGACGGCCTGCGCCGTGAAGGAGGCGCCGAGCCCGGCGACGATGGGGATGCCCGTCCCCGCCAGCTCCTCCTTGTAGATGCGGAGCACGCGGAGCTTCTCGTCGTGCCAGAGGTGCGGGCCCTCGCCCGTGTCCACGTTGACGGCCACGGCCTTGATGCCCTGCCCCGCGATCCAGCGGATGTACTTGCGGAGCGCTGGCTCGTCGATCTCGGCGTCCTGCGTCATGGGCAGGACCGTGGCGGGGATGATGCCCTTGAGGTCGATGGTTGGCATGGGTTGTTCTCCTGCCGGCTACTTGAACCGTTTCATGTCCTCGGGGAAGTTCGACGTGAACGAGTAGGACTTCACGGTGCCGTCGGCGGCGAAGCGCACCGACAGGTCCTTGCTGATCTCGGCGCCCGCCTCCCGCTGGCCGAAGAACCAGCGCCATGTCTGGTCGCCGCTGTCGAGCCCCACCTGGTAGGGCTCGCCGAACATGCGTCTCAGCGCCACCTTGTCGGTCTTGCCGACGACGAGCATGAGGGGCTCCGGCGAGGGGAACTCCTGGCCGACCCTGAACAGCGAGGCGCACCCCGCCGCCAGGACCAGCGCGAGCAGGGGAGCGAGGAGGAGCGGGCGCCACATGGCGCGGATTATCCCATGCCCGCGACGGAGCGGTCAACGCGCCTGGGAGGAGGCTTGACTTGCCTCGGTGGGATGGCTAGGGTCTTACCCACCCCGGAGCACGATCCCCGGAGCACGATGACAAGGAGGCCGAGCGCCATGCCAGTACCCGTGATGACAGGCTACGCGAGCTTGAAGACCCTGCCCGAGGAGACGATCGGCGACAAGATCACCCGCAAGATCCTGGTGGGCGAGAAGGAGATGGTCGTTTTCTGGAAGATGAAGGCCGGCGCCCGTGCCGCCATGCACCAGCACCCCCACGAGCAGATCTTCTGGCTGCTCTCGGGCCGGATGGAGTTCACCCTCGGCGGCGAGAAGCGGACCTGCCTCCCCGGCGACCTGGGCGTCATCCCCGGCAACACGCCCCACGAGGCCTACTTCCCCGAGGACACGGAGGTCATCGACGTCTTCGCCCCGCCCCGAGCAGACATGTTCGAGGGCGGCGACACCTACCTCGGGCGGTAGCCGCTGGCCGCCTCGAGCGCAACGAACCCACGCCACCGTAAGGAGGGCCCACCGATGCAATCTGGATGGCTCAGCCAGTACTTCCGGCAGCACGACGGGCAGTGTGGCCACGGCGATTCGGCGCCGGTAACGCCGGAAGCGACAGAGGACAGCGCGGTCTCGCGTCGCGACTTCGTCAAGACCGGCTTCGTCGCAGGCGTCGCCGCCGGGGTCGCGGCCGGCGGCGTGGTGGCCCAGGCCGGCAAGGCGGAGGCGCAGCAGGCGGCCAACCCCATGGGCAAGGACTGGTGGCCGTCGCCGTGGGGACCCGCCGACGAGCGGGGCGCCAACAACCGGATGACCCCGGCGAAGGCGCTGGAGGCGGCGCGGCTGATCAAGACGGGCCGCACCTACCAGCTCGGCATGATCCTGGAGTCCGGTATCCCGCTCTTCGGCTCGCGCCACGTCTCCGTCACCATCCCGGGCGGGCCCACGGGCGGGCCCTTCGGCACCCACGTCCTCTACTACAACGACGAGATGTTCAGCGGCGAGATCGGCCAGGTGGGCTCGCAGTTCGACGGCCTCGGCCACATCTCCAACAAGGTCGGGAACGAGATCCGCTACTACAACGGCTTCACCCAGGACCAGGTGGGCGGGGCCTACGGGCTGCAGAAGCTCGGGGTTCACAATCTCAAGCCCTTCTTCACGCGGGGGATCCTGGTGGACGTGCTGGCCCACAAGGGCGGCGAGCGCCTGCCCACCAACTACGTGATCACCATGGACGACGTGATGCAGAGCCTCCGGAAGCAGGGCACCCGGGAGCCTGGCGAGGGCGACGCGGTGCTGTTCCGCACGGGGCACATCAAGCTCTGGAAGAAGGACAATGCCGAGTTCACCAAGGGGTGCCCCGGGCCCAGCAACACCGTGGCCAGGTGGCTCGTGGAGAAGAAGATCTGCGTCATGGGGGCGGACACGTGGGCGGCCGAAGCGGTGCCGGGGGAGGATCCCAACCGGCCGTTCGAGTGCCACACCATTCTCATCGCGATGAACGGCATCTTCATCAACGAGAACCTCAACCTCGAAGAGATCTCCCGGGACAAGGTCTACGAGTTCGCCTGGTCGTTCAACCCGCTCCCGCTCAAGGGCGCCACGGGCTCGCCAGGCAACTCGGTCGCCATCGCCTAGCAGGCCCCCGCTGAAAAAGGCCCATCTGCGGAGGTACGGCGCCCTCGGCCGCACGCTCAACGTGGCTCGCTCACGCTCGCCGGGATCTCCGGATGCGCTCACCTCGCCTCCGGCTCGGCTCGCCAAGCGGAGTACGCCTCGCGTGCGGCCGCAGGGCGCCGCCTTGCATCTGGACCTTTTTGAGCGGCCTGCGGAGTTTTTCCGCATCCTGCTAGTGCCGGCCCAAGTAACTTCGCCATGGCTCGCTCACGCTCGCCCGATGCCCGTGTCCGCTCGCCTGGCCTCCGGCTGCGGCTCGCCCAGCCATGTTCTCGGTCGGCGCCGGTCCTCGACGTGCACCCACGTACGCCTCCGGCCGGCGCCTCCCTCCCCGGGCCCGGCGGCGCCCGCGTGCTAAGATGCCGGCCGTGGAGACCTTCACCGCGGAGGAGCGCGCGCGCCTCGCG
>Ga0154441_1002_pt3 | contig 10011 bp, 9 predicted proteins | sample RifGroC2_FD_115945 | JGI IMG/M metagenome (GOLD analysis project Ga0154441, IMG submission 115945) | Candidatus Rokubacteria bacterium GWC2_70_16 | reverse complement strand
CCCGGCAGGAGCTTCTCCAGCGTGTCCGCGGTGGACTTGCCGAAGAGGCCGTCCTCGTGGATCAGCACCACGCGCTTGAGCCCGAGACGCATCTCGCGGGTGAGCCCGCCCAGGTACTCCACGGTGGTCCGGGCGCCCATGCCGGCGTTCGGCCCGAGGCGGAAGGTGTACTTGAAGCCGCGCTCGGTGATGCCGTCGGCGACGGCCACATCCAGGACATGGGGGATGCGGTACTTCTCCGCCTCCTGCGTCGTCACGAAGGCCAGCCCCGAGGCGTAGGGGCCCAGGACGGCCACCGCGCCCGCGTCCTTGAAGCGCTCCATGGTGGAGATGGCCACGGGGGGCTTGGACTCGTTGTCGAGGACCATGAGCCTGAGCCTGGCCCCGCCCATGGACTTGATACCGCCCCCGGCGTTGATCTCGTTGACGGCCAGCTCGATGCCTTGCTTGCCGAGATTGCCCTCGCGCGCCAGCCCGCCCGTGAGCGGGTGGGTCTCGCCGACGAGGATCTCCCGCGGCTGCGCCCGCAGCACGCGTGGGAAGCCCAGCGCGCCGGCCGCCGCGCCGGCCCCCGCCGCCGTCCTGAGGAATCCCCTGCGAGTCGTCATGGCTGTCATCTCCTTGGTGGTGGTGGTGGTGACGAGAACGCAGGCCGCATCTGCCCGCTAGTTAGAACGCTTCAGACGCCTCTGTCAATAGCCCCAGGCCCGCCGTCCCGCCCGCCGGCCCCGGCGGGGCGCATGGTAGCATGGGGCGTCATGCGCCGGCGGGCCGCCGCGGCGCCCGAGAGAGAGGAGCCCCCCATGGCCGGAAAGCTGTTCGAGGAGCTCGTGCCGGGCCAGGTGTTCCGGCACCAGCCCGGGCGCACCATCACCGAGGCGGACAACGTCTGGTTCTCCTGCATGACCATGAATCCGCAGCCGCTCCACGTGGACTTCCACGCGGCCCAGCAGGCGGAGTTCGGCAAGCCGCTGGTGAACAGCCTGCTCACCCTCGGCATCGCGGTGGGCCTGAGCGTGGGGGAGACGACGCTCGGCACCACGGTGGGCAACCTCGGCTTCGAGAAGGTGGAGTTCCCGAAGCCGGTCTTCCACGGCGACACGATCTACTCGGAGACCGAGGTCGTCGAGAAGCGGGAGTCGAAGTCGCGGCCCCAGTGGGGCGTCGTGATCTTCGAGCACCGGGCGCGGAACCAGCATGGGGATCTCGTCATGCGCTGCCGGCGCGCGGCCATGATGCGGCGCCGGGCGGGCTAGGGCATGCGCCGCTCGGTCCACTTCGTCCCCGGCGGCAACGAGAAGATGATGCAGAAGTCGCTCACGCTGCCGGCCGACGGGCTCATCCTCGATCTGGAGGACTCCGTGCCGCCACAGCGTAAGACGGCCACGCGCCCCATCGTGCGGGGCTGGCTCGAGCGGCTCGACTTCGGCGGCCGCGAGCGCTGGGTCCGGATGAACCCGGTGTTCTCCGAGTACGCCGAGGGCGATCTCGAGGAGACCATCGCCGGGCGGCCCCACGGCTACATGATGCCCAAGCCCCGCACCGCCGCGGATGTGCGCCGGGTCGCGGCGATGCTCGACCGCCTCGAGGAGCGTCACGGGATCCCGTTCGGGTCCACCCGGCTCCTCCTCATCGCCACGGAGACGCCCGAGGGGCTGCTGAACATCAAGGAGACGGCCGCCGCCAGCCCGCGCGTCTGCGCCATCTCCTGGGGCATCGAGGACCTGTCGGCCGCCATGGGGCTGCCCCGGACCCGGGACACGCAGGGCCGCTTCCTGGACATCCCGCGCCATGCCCGTGTCATGTGCGCCGTGGCCGCCTCGGCGGCGGGGGTGGAGGCCATCGACACGGTCTACACCGACATCCACGACCTCGAGGGGCTGCGCCGCGAGTGCGAGGAGGCGGTGTGGATGGGTTTCTCCGGGAAGACCTCCATCCATCCCGGGCAGCTGGCCGTGATCAACGAGGTCTTCACGCCCTCCAGGGAGGAAGCCGAGGAGGCGGTGGCCCTCATCGCGGCCTTCGAGACGCAGGCCAGCCGGGGCGCCGGAGCCTTCGCCTGGAAGGGGCAGATGATGGACATGCCTCACCTCACCCGCGCCCGGAAGATCGCCGAGCGCGCCCGCCGCGCCGGCGTCCTGTGACCTCCCGGCGCCCGCGAACCTTGACAGCCCCGGCCCGGTTTGGTAGAAACAAGGCCCACTTCCCGCGGGCCACCCCCCGCAGCGGCCCGCCCTCAAGAAGGAGGACGATCATGGCGATCATGTCCTGGAGACTTCCGGCCACCCTCGCCGTCGCCGCGGTACTGTGCGGCGCCCTCCCGGCCCTGGCCCAGGCGCCCATCAGGATCGGCGCCTCCCTGTCGCTGACGGGAACCTACGCCAAGCTCGGGAGCTACCAGAAGGAGGGGTACGAGCTCTGCGCCGAGGACCTCAACAGGAAGGGCGGGCTCCTGGGGCGGAAGGTCGAGTTCGCCGTGTACGACGACCAGTCCACGCCGGCCACCGGGGTGCGCCTCTACGAGAAGCTGATCACCGAGGACAAGGTGGACGCGGTGATGGGGCCCTACTCCTCGCCCATCACCGAGGCCGCCGCCAACGTCACCGAGAAGTACAAGAAGGTCATGGTCTCGCCGCTGGCCGCCACCACCTCCATCTTCAAGAAGGGACGGAAGTACATCTTCATGGTGATCTCTCCCGCGGAGGTGTACCTGGAGGGGCTCGTGGACATGGCGGCCAAGCGCGGGCTCAAGACCGTGGCCATCGTCAACGAGGACACCCTCTTCACGAAGTCCGCGGCCATCGGGACCGCCGAGGTGGCCAGGAAGCTGGGCATGCAGGTGGTGCTCCAGGAGGCCTACCCGAAGGGGCACACGGACTTCTCTGGGCTCCTCACCAAGATCAAGGCGATGAACCCCGATGTGATCGCGGCGGCCACCTACTTCGACGACGCAGTGGCCATCACCCGCCAGATGAAGGAATTGAACGTCAACCCGAAGATGCTCGGTGTCACCGTCGGAGGGGATCTGCCCGAGTTCTACGACCTGCTCAAGCAGAACGCCGAGTACATCTATGGCGCCACCCAGTGGGAGGGGGCCCTGCCGTACCCGGGCCAGCGGGAGTTCCTGGAGGCGTACAAGCGCAAGTTCAATCGGGAGCCGGTCTATCACTCCGCCTCAGGCTACGCGGGCTGCCTGATCTATGCCGAGGGAGTGAAGCGGGCGGGGACGCTGGAGGCCGACAAGGTGCGGGAGCAATTGCTCAAGCTGGAGATGAAGACGGCCTTCGGCGACTACAAGGTGGATGCGGACGGCTTCCAGATCGCCCACAAGATGGTGATCCTCCAGTGGCAGGACGGCAAGAAGGTCACCGTGTGGCCCGACGAGGTGGCCAGCGGCAAGGCGCGCTTCCCCACCCCCGCGTGGAACCAGCGGTAGCCGGGTGAGCCGCTGAGGTCTAAGGCAGAGGGCGCCCGCCGGCTCCCCGGCGGGCGCTCGCGCGTTCAGGAGAGCCCATGAGCCTCGTCATCACCCCCGCCATGCTGGGCCAGGTCATCGTCTCCGGCCTCCTGGCCGGCTCGCTCTACGCCATGGTGGCTCTCGGGCTCGGGCTCATCTTCGGCGTGATGCGCGTGCTCAACGTCGCCCACGGCCCCCTCCTCATGCTGGGGGCCTACGTGACCTTCTGGCTCTTCAGCACGGTGGGGCTCAACCCCTATCTGTCGCTGCTGGTCTCCATGCCGCTCCTCTACCTCCTCGGGATGCTCCTGCAGCGCTTCCTCGTGTACCGCGTGGTGGATGCCCCCGAGCTGTCCTCGCTGCTCCTGACCTTCGGCGTGTCCATCGCGGTCGTGAACCTGGCCCAGCTCGCCTTCACCTCCGACCTCCGGGCCGTGGAGTACCTGACGGGCGCCTTCGTGCTGGGCCCGATCGCCTTCTCCAAGTCGCGCCTGATCGCCTGCGCCATCGCGGTGGCGATCACCGCCGCGGCCTTCCTGTTCCTGCAGAAGACGCGGCTCGGCAAGGCGATCCGCGCCGTCTCCCAGAGCCGGGAAGTGGCCCAGGTCTGCGGCATCAACGTCGGGAGGATCCACGGCATCGCCTTCGGCCTGGCCTCGGCCCTGGCCGCGGCCGGGGGCTCCCTCGTGGCGGTGATGGTGGCGATCCAGCCGGAGATGGGACAGGTCTACACCTTCAAGTCGTTCCTCGTGATCGTGCTGGGCGGGGCGGGGAACTACCCGGGCGCCCTCCTGGGCGGGGTCCTGCTGGGGCTCATCGAGCAGCTGTCCTCCCTGTTCCTCACGACCCAGGTCAACGAGGCGGTGGCCTACATCCTGCTCGTCGTCGTGCTGCTGGTGCGGCCCACGGGCCTCCTCGGGGGGCGGGCGTCGTGAGGCGCGCGAGCCTCACCGGGCTCGCGGCGCTGCTGCTCCTCGGGCTCCTGCTCTACCCCCTCGAGGGGACTGGCTACGGCGTCCGCCTCATGCTGCAGCTCTTCATGTGGATCGCGCTGGCTCAGTCGTGGAACCTCATCTCGGGGCTCACCGGCTACGTCTCCTTCGGCCATGTGGCGTTCTACGGCACGGGGGCCTACGCCACGGGCATCGTCATCACGAAGCTGGGCTGGCCGTGGCTCGCGGCCGCGCTCCTGGGCGGGCTCATGGCCGCCGTGGTGGCGCTGGTGATCGGCTGGCCGTGTCTCCGGCTCAAGGGCCCGTACTTCGCCATCGCCATGCTGGGCCTCAACGAGGTGCTGCGCGTGGCCGCCTCGTACTTCGAGGGGCTCACGGGCGGGGGGCTCGGGCTCTCGCTGCCGACGCTGCACGCCAGCGTGCCCATCTACTACGCCATGGGGCTCACGGCCGCGGGGGTGACGCTGCTCGCCTACGTGATCCTCACCTCGCGCTTCGGCCTGCGTCTCATGACGATCCGCGAGGACGAGGTGGCGGCCGAGGCCATGGGGATCGACACCTTCCGCTACAAGCTCTACGCCTTCCTGCTCTCGGCGGTGGGGCCGGGCATCGTCGGCGGGCTGTCGGCCCGGGACCAGGGCTACATCGAGCCCATCAGCGTCTTCCCCCTCCTCATGACCATCACCATGATCGTGATGGCGCTCTTCGGGGGCAAGGGGACCATCTGGGGGCCGGTGCTGGGCGCCGTCCTGCTCTTCGCCTTCCAGGAGGTGGTCTGGGCGCGCTTCATCTACCTCCACCAGCTCCTCTTCGGCGCCATCATCGTCACCGTCGTGCTCGTGATGCCGCGCGGGATCCTGGGCGTGCTGCAGCAGAAGTACAACCTGCCTCGCACGATCTAGTGCCGGCCCAATGAACTTCGCCATACGTCGTTCTCGGTCGGCGCGGGCGCTCAACGTACACCCACGTACGCCTCGCGCCCGCGCCTCCCTCGGGCCTCGTCTGGCTCGTTCCTTGGTCCGGCACGGTGCGGTCGCGCGCGTCGAATAGGCGAGACTCGTTGGAGGCGCACTGATGCCGCCGATCCTCGAGATCAGGGACGTCACCAAGCGCTTCGGCGGCGTCACCGCCGTGAACCGCGTCTCGCTCTCCCTCGACGCGGGCAGGATCTACGGGCTCATCGGCCCCAACGGCTCCGGCAAGACGACGCTGTTCAACTGCATCACCGGCGTCGAGCCGCGGGATAGCGGGGAGATCCGGTTCAAGCGGGGGCGGATCGACGGCCTCAAGCCCCACCAGGTCTTCCACCGCGGCCTCGGCCGCACCTTCCAGGTGATCCGGGTTTTCCCCGAGCTGACCGCGCTCGAGAACCTCATGGTGGTCACCTCTGGCGACTACCGGCGGGCCCGCCGGCGCGCGGAGGAGCTCCTGCGGCTGGTGAAGATCGAGGCCCTCGCCGGCGAGTATGCGGGCAACCTCTCCTACGGCCAGCAGAAGCTCGTGGAGTTCGTCCGCGTGCTCATGACGGACCCGGAGCTGATCCTGCTGGACGAGCCGGCGGCGGGCGTCAACCGCACCCTGCTCAACGAGCTGCTGGACGCCGTCCGGGCGCTCCGGGACCGCGGGAAGACCATCTTCCTGGTCGAGCACGACATGAAGGTCGTCATGGGACTGTGCGAGACGGTGTTCGTCCTCGATCACGGCGAGAAGCTGGCTGAGGGCCCCCCGGGCGTGATCCAGTCCGACGAGCGGGTCATTGAAGCCTATTTTGGCCGCTAGCGGGCTGAGCGTGGCGTACCTGGGCTGGCGGTCGCTGGGCTGGCCGCTCATCCACGACGCCCCGCTGTTCCACTACATCGGCTGGCTCCTGACCCAGGGGGCGGTGCCGTACCGCGACATCTTCGACGTGAACATGCCCGGCGTCTATCTCCTGCACTGGGCGCTCGTCGCGACCGTGGGGGCGAGCGACGTGGTGTGGCGGCTCTTCGATTTGGCCTGGCTCGCCGGCACCTGCGCGCTGGTGGTCGGCTACCTGCGCCCTGTGGCGGGATGGCCGGCGGCCGCGGCAGGGGCGCTCCTCTTCGCCCTCCACCACCTGGCCGGCGGGGCCTGGCGCGCCGGGCAGCGCGACTTCCTGCTCTGCCTCCTGCTGCTGTCGGGGGCCTCGGGCGTGGCCCGGGCCTGGGAGGGCCGCGGCGCGCTCCAGCCGCTCTGGTGGAGCGGGCTGGCGCTTGGCGCGGGCATGATGATCAAGCCTCTCGCCGGGCTCTTCTGGCTCGGCTGCGCGGTGGCTGGGGCGCTGGCGGCGCGGCGGGCCGGGCGGTCGCCCCTGGCCGGAGCGGGCGCAGTCCTCGCCTCGGGCCTCGTCGTGCCGGCCGCCGTGCTGGGGTGGCTCGGCTGGCGCGGTGGCCTGGGGCCATTCCTCTGGGTGCTCACCGGCTATGTCCTGCCGCTCTACGGTCACGTGGGCCGGGTCTCCGTCTGGCAGGCCATCGGCTGGCATCGCTACGGCTGGGCCATCCTGGGGCTCCTCGCAGCGCTGGGCGCCGCGGGTCTCGCTGCCCGCCTCCGGCCCGGCTTCGAGATCAGGCGCGCCCTGGCGGCGATGGGAGTGCTGTACGGCGTCGTCCACCTGGCCGTCCAGGGGAAGGGGTGGGAGTACCATCAGTACCCGCTCATGTTCTTTCTCTGCGTCCTCGCGGCGACGGCGCTGGGGCCGGAGGCCTTCGCGGCGTGGCGCTGGCCCCGGGTCCTGCCCGCGCCCGGCCGGGTCGCCGCCCTCGGCCTCCTCGCCGCCCTCGTGGTCGTGCTGGACGCCAAGGGGCTCGACGCCATGGACCCGCGGTGGATCGGCGAGAAGGAGCGGCGCGTGTCGGCCGTGGTGCGCGACCTCGGGCCGATCCTGCGTGATCCGCGCGCCGGCGTCGCCGCGGGGCGCCCCGTCACCGTCCAGGTGATGGACCTCACCGAGGGGGGCATCCATGCCCTCCTGAGGCTCGGCGTGAGGCAGCCGACCCGCTTCATCTACGACTTCCACTTCTCCCACGACGCGACCGACCCGCGCATCCGGGCGCTGCGCGCGGAGTTCGTCGCCGGGCTCGAGGCCGTCCCCCCGGCCGCCATCGTCGTCTTCCCGTATGCCTGGATCACGACGGGCTACGAGCGCCTCGCCGCGCTGCCCGAGATCCGCGCGCTGCTCGAGCGCGCCTATACCCTCGCGGTCGAGGGGGACGGCTACCGGATCTATGCGAAGCGAGCCGGTTCTTAGCGTCATCCGGGCCTATGACGACTGGATCGTCCGCGGCTACTGCTGGGGGCGCTTCTGGATCCTGCGCCAGCGCTTCCTGGACGAGATCGGGCAGTACCTGCCCGAGCGGGGCCGCGTGCTGGACGTGGGGTGCGGCTTCGGCCTGTTCTCGCTCTACTATGCCTCGATCCGCCCGGAGCTGCGGATCGCGGGGCTCGACCGCAACGCGCGGCGCATCGCCATGGCGCGCGCGGCGGCCCGGCGCCTCGGCCTCGCCAACGTGCGCTACGAAGTCGGAGACGCCACCGAGTTCCGGGGCGGGGAGATCTTCGACGCGGCCTACATGCTGGACATCGTGCATCACGTCCCGGAGGAGGCCGTGCGCCCGCTCCTCGAGCAGCTGGCGAAGGCGCTGCCGCCCGGCGGCAGGCTCCTCATCAAGGACGTGGACCGCCGCCCCGCCTACAAGCGCTGGTTCACGTATGCGCTGGACCGGGCCATGGACCCGAGGAGCCCGGTGCGCTACTGGGCCGCCGAGGAGCTCCAGGACCTGCTCGAGCGCATCGGCTTCCGCGTCCACCGGCACCTGATGGTGGACGTCCTGCCCTACCCGCATGTGCTCTACATCTGCGAGCGGCTGCCGTGATCTCCACCCTGCTCCGCGCCGAGGCCATCACGGCCGGCTACGGCAAGATGGCGATCCTCCACGAGGTGAGCCTCGTCGTCTCGCCCGGGGAGATGGTGACCGTCATCGGTCCCAACGGCGCGGGCAAGTCCACCGCCTTCAAGGTGATCGTGGGCTTCCTGCGCCCGACCAGCGGTCGGGTGATCTTCGACGGCGAGGACATCACCGGGCTCCGTCCCGATCAGGTGCTCCCTCGCGGGCTGGCCTACGTGCCCCAGGGGCGCATCGTGCTCCCCCAGATGACCGTGCTCGAGAACCTGGAGATGGGCGCCTACATCGAGCGCAGCCAGCCGAAGATCCGCGAGGCCCTCGACCGGGTCTTCACGCTCTTCCCGATCCTGGCGGAGCGGCAGACCCAGAAGGCCGGCACCATGTCAGGCGGGGAGCAGCAGATGGTGGCCATCGCCCGGGGGCTCATGACCATCCCCAAGCTCGTCCTCCTCGACGAGCCCTCGCTGGGGCTGTCGCCCAAGTTCGTGGCGCTCATCTTCGACAAGCTCGTGGAGATGAAGCGCTCGGGCTACACCCTCATGGTGGTGGAGCAGAACGCCGCCCGGGCCCTGGCCGTCGCGGACCGGGGATACGTGCTCGAGCTGGGGCGGAACCGGTTCGAGGGCACTGGGCCGTCGCTGCTGGCCGACCCCGAGGTCAAGCGGCTTTACCTCGGCGGCTGAGATGAGTAGAATCGGCGTCATGCGTCTCGGGCGCCCCGCCATCGTCCTCCTGCTCCTCGCCGCCGGCCTCGCGGGCGGCGTGCTCCTCGGCTCCCGAGCGTCCACCGCGCGGACAGCCCCCGGCGTCACCGTGCAGCGCGGCCAGCAGGTGTACGCCATGTACTGCGCCAACTGCCACGGTCAGGCCGGCAAGGGCGACGGCCTCTCCGGCCAGAGCCTGCCCATCAAGCCGCAGGACCTGACCGACGGGCGGGTGCTCAACCCGCTGCCCGACCACTTCCTCTTCACCATCATCAGCCAGGGCGCCCAGGCCGTCGGGCTGTCGCCGCTCATGCCGCCCTTCAAGCCGCAGCTGTCCGACACCCAGATCCAGGACGTGATCGCCTACGTGCGGACGCTGGCCCAGCCCGCCTTCGACCCCAGGGCCGCGCTGCCCATTCCCCTCAAGCGCGAGGGGCCCGTGCAGCCCATCTTCTTCAGCCATGCGATCCACGCGGGCTCGTACCAGATCGACTGCCAGTACTGCCACGCCTCCGCCCGAAGAAGCAGCCCGGCGGGGCTGCCCTCGGTGGAGCGCTGCATGGGCTGCCACAGGGTCATCGCGGCGCAGGGCAATCCAGAGGTCCAGAAGCTCCTGGGCTACTGGGAGCGGAAGGAGCCGATCCCGTGGGTCCGGGTCTTCAGGGTGCCGGAGTACGTGAAGTTCACCCACAAGAACCACGTGCAGGCGGGGCTGTCCTGCCAGACATGCCACGGGAGCGTCGAGGCCATGGAGCAGGTGACGGCCGGGCTCACCGGCCAGGGCCTGGTCAACGATCTCCAGAACCTGGCGGGGATGGCTCCGGTCCCGAACCGGCTCACGATGGGCTGGTGCGTGGAGTGTCACCGCGCGGCGAATGCCAAGGATCTGGGACGCCTGGCGTGGATCGGCTCACCTCCGCCGAGGCTCACCCGCGCCGAGCCCAAGGCCCCGCTCGACTGCGTGAACTGTCATC
>Ga0154441_1124_pt2 | contig 10124 bp, 11 predicted proteins | sample RifGroC2_FD_115945 | JGI IMG/M metagenome (GOLD analysis project Ga0154441, IMG submission 115945) | Candidatus Rokubacteria bacterium GWC2_70_16 | reverse complement strand
GATCGGCCAGGACCTGCGGGGGCTCAAGCAGGCGGAGGACGGGTCCGGCTTCGGCGAGGCCTTCCAGCCCGGTGCCGCCCGGGCCGAGCCGTGGGCCGGCCGGCTCACAGGCAAGCGCAGGGACGGGACGCTCACCGAGGAGGAGGTCACGCTGTCCCCGGTCTGGGACGCCAATGGGCGGCTGGTCAACCGCGTGGCGCTCCTGCGCGACGTCACGCGCGAGCGGCGGATGGAGGAGCAGCTCCGCCAGTCGCAGAAGATGGAGGCGGTGGGGCGGCTGGCGGGCGGCGTGGCCCACGACTTCAACAATGTCCTGACGGTCATCACGGGGCGCTGTCACTTCCTCAAGCAGCGGGTGGGCGGCGACAGCCCGGCCACACGCGACGTCACCCTGATCCACGACGCCGCGCTGCGCGCGGCCGCGCTCACGCGCCAGCTCCTGGCCTTCAGCCGCCGGCAGGTCCTGGAGATGCGCGTGCTGGATGTCAACAGCGTGGTGGCGCAGATGGAGAAGATGCTCCGCCGCCTCATCGGCGAGGACATCGATCTCGTCACGGTGCCGGCCCAGGACCTCGGGTGCGTGAGGGCCGACCCGGGGCAGCTCGAGCAGGTGCTCCTGAACCTGATCGTCAACGCGCGCGATGCCATGCCGCGGGGCGGACGCATCACGATCGAGACGGCCAGCGTGATCGGGGGAGCGGAGGACGGGCCGGCGGGCAGTCCCCCCGGGCCCCACACGGTGCTCGCCGTGAGCGACAACGGCTGCGGGATGGATCCCGAGACGCTCTCGCACATCTTCGAGCCCTTCTTCACCACCAAGGGGCGCGACAGGGGCACCGGCCTCGGGCTGGCCACGGTCTACGGCATCGTCACGCAGAGCGGCGGCCACATCGCGGTGGAGAGCGAGCCCGGCCGGGGCACGGTCTTCCGAATCTATCTCCCGCGGGTGGACGAGCCGCCCGATGCCCTGCCGGCGTCCGCGGCCGGCGTGGAGGCCAGGGGCGGCCGGGAGACCATCCTCCTCACCGAGGACGCCCAGGAGCTACGCGATCTCGCCCGCGAGGTGCTGGCACAGCGCGGGTACCAGGTCCTCGCCGCGGCCGACGGCACCGCTGCCCTCGCCGTGGCTGCGCAGCACCCCGGCCCCATCCATCTCCTGCTCACGGATGTCGTCATGCCGCGGATGAGCGGCCGGGAGCTGGCCGAGGAGCTGACCGCGAGGCACCCGGGCCTGAAGGTCCTCTACATGTCCGGCTATACCGACGATGCCGTCCTCCGGCATGGCGTGCTGCGATCCGCGGTCGCGTTCCTCCAGAAGCCCTTCGGTCCCGGCGTTCTCGCCCGGAAAGTCCGCGAGATCCTCGACGCCCCGCCGGCCGGCGGGCAGCCGGAAGCCCCCGCCGCTCAAGCCTCGGGGGCCGGCGGCCGATGAGGGGAATGATGGCCCACCTCGCATGAGGAGATGGCGATGCCCTCGACGATCCTGATCGTGGACGACTCCCGGACCGTGCGCACCATGGTCCGCCAGGCCCTCGAGGCCGATCAGCACCAGGTGCTCGAGGCCACGGACGGCGTGGCCGCCTTGGCCGCCCTGGACACGGGGCCCGCCGACCTCGTGATCACGGACGTGAACATGCCGGAGATGGACGGGCTCAAGCTCGTCCGGGCGCTCCGCGACCGCCCGGCCTACCGCTTCATCCCGATCCTGGTGCTCACGACGGAGAGCGGGGACGAGATCAAGCAGCGGGGGCGCGAGGCGGGGGCCACCGGCTGGCTCGTCAAGCCGTTCAACCCCGAGCACCTCCGCAAGACGGTCCAGCACGTGTTCAGGAGGCGCCAGTCGTGACATCGGCCGTGCCCGGCCGGCTGGCGTCCCTGGCGGCGTCGCCAGCGCCCGAGAAGGAAGTGACCATCTACATCGGCGGCGTCCACGCCTCCGCGGAGCCCGCCGTGGTCAAGACGCTCCTCGGGTCCTGCATCTCCGTCTGCCTGTTCGATCCGGTCAGGCTGGTGGGCGGCATGAACCACTTCATGCTGCCGCGCGGAGCCGGCAGCAGCGGAACGGACCCCGATGGGACGCGCTTCGGGGTCCACGCCATGGACTCCCTCATCGGCGCCCTGATGAAGCTGGGCGCGGATCGGCGCCGGTTCGTCGCCAAGTTCTTCGGGGGGGCCCATGTCCTGAACATGAAGGAGTCTGCGACGGCCGTGCCGCAGCAGAACATCTCCTTCATCCGCGAGTTCTTGCAGATCGAGGGGTTCCCGATTCTGGCCGAGGATGTGGGCGGCTACCACCCGCGCCACGTGCGCTTCTACACGCAATCGGCGCGCGCCATGGTGAAGCGGGTGGATGGCCCCCACGCGCGGGCGCGGCTCGTCAGTCAGGAGGACCGCCGGAGCGCGCAGCCGCCCCAGTACGGGGATGTCACCCTCTTCGACCCATAGCGGCCGCCCCCCGTGCCCCCGAAGATCCGCGTCCTCATCGTCGACGACTCCGCCCTCATGCGCCAGGTCCTCGGCACGCTCCTGGCCCGCGACCCCGGCATCGAGGTGGTCGGCTCTGCCCCGGACCCCTACGTCGCGCGGGAGAAGATCCGCCAGCTCAACCCGGACGTGCTGACGCTGGACGTGGAGATGCCGCGGATGGATGGGCTCGCGTTCCTCGAGAAGCTCATGCAGGCGCGCCCCATGCCCGTGGTCATGGTGTCCTCCCTCACCGATGCGGGCTGTGCCACGACACTCCGGGCGCTGGAGCTGGGCGCCGTCGACTTCGTCACCAAGCCCAGGCTGGACCTCCGCGAGCGGCTGCCGGAGGTGGCCCAGGAGGTGATCGACAAGGTCAGGGCGGCGGGGCTGGCACGCCCCAGACGTCCGGCGCCCGCGCCCCCCGCGGCCGCCGCCCCGAGGCGGGCCCCGACGGCCCTCAGCCAGAGCACGGATCAGGTGATCGCCGTGGGGGCGTCCACGGGCGGGACCGAGGCCCTCAAGGACTTCCTGGCCACGCTGCCGGCGGACTGCGCGGGAGTGGCCGTGGTCCAGCACATGCCCGAGCGCTTCACCCGCGCCTTTGCCGACCGACTGGACGGTCTCTGCACCATCCGCGTCAAGGAGGCCGAGGAGGGGGACCGGGTCCTCACGGGGCACGCGCTGATCGCGCCGGGCGGCTGTCACATGCGCATCATGCGGGAGGGCGGCACCTACCTCGTGCGGCTTAACAGCGAGCCGCCGGTCAACCGCCACCGCCCGTCGGTCGACGTGCTGTTCGAGTCGTGCGCGCGGCACGTGGGGGCCAACGCGGTCGGCATCATCATGACGGGGATGGGGGACGACGGCGCGCGGGGGCTCCTGGCGATGCGGGGCGCAGGCGCCCGCACCCTCGCGCAGGACGAGGCCACGTGCGTGGTGTTCGGGATGCCCCGGGTGGCCATCGAGTTGGGCGCAGCCGAGCGGGTGCTGCCGCTCCCCCGGCTCGCCGAGGAAGCGACCGCGCTGGTCCGTGCGCGGCACCGCGGTGCCCAGGCGAAGGGCCCGGGCGCGCTGTCAACGAGTCCCGAGACGGGGAGGATGGAGCATGGCCGTTGAGCTAACGACGAGCGGCGACGAGTGGTGCCTGACCCTGTCGGGCGTCGTGGATATCTTCGACGCCGTCGCCCTGCAGGCCGCGGCTCAGGAGGCGTGCGGCTCGCCCGCCTCGAGTGCCGGGGTGCTGCGGCTCGGCAGCCTCGAGGGCGTCGACACCGCCTCCACGCAGGTGCTCCTGGCCCTCAGTCGGGGGCTCGGCGACAAGGGCCGGCGGATCCGCTTCGAGGAGATCCCCGAGCCGGTTGCGCGCTTCTGGAGGATGGCGGGCCTCGCCGACCAGCTTTGCCCCTAGGAGCGCTCGAAGCTCTGGCAGGCTGCTGAAAAAGGCCCATCTGCTTCGTTGGCGCCCTCGACCGCACGCTCAACGTACAGCGAGTACGCCTCGCGTGCGGCCGTCGGGCGCCGCCTCGCATCTGGACCTTTTTGAGCAGCCCGCAGGGTTTTTCTGCGGGCCGTTAGGGCGTGCCCGGGCCGCCCGGCCGCGCCACGGGGCTGGTGTGCCAGATCTCGGTGGCGTACTGCAGCACGGTGCGGTCGCTGGAGAATTGCCCCATGCTCGCGACGTTGGCGATCGCCTTGCGGACCCAGCGCTCCTGGTCGCGGTAGGTCGCCTCGACCTCCCGCTGGCAGCCGAGGTAGGAGGCGTAGTCGGCCAGCAGCAGGTAGTGGTCGCCGTGCTGGAGCAGCGCGTCCACCAGCGGCTGAAAGCGCCCGGGCTCGTCCGGCGAGAAGTAGCCCGAGCCGATCATGTCGAGCACCTGCTTCAATTCCGGCTGGGCCTGATAGACGTCCAGCGGGCGGTAGCCGCTGGCGCGCAGCCGCGCGACGTCCTCCGCCCCGAGCCCGAAGATGAAGATGTTGTCCGGTCCTACCTCGTTGCGGATCTCGATGTTGGCGCCGTCCAGTGTGCCGATGGTGAGCGCGCCGTTGAGCGCCAGCTTCATGTTGCCGGTGCCGGAGGCCTCGGTGCCGGCGGTGGAGATCTGCTGGGAGAGATCCGCCGCGGGGATGATGTCCTCGGCGGTGGAGACGTCGTAGTTGGGCACGAACACCACGGTCAGGCGGCCGCCGACGCGCGGGTCGTTGTTGACGATGTCGGCCACGTCGTTGATGAGCTTGGTGACGAGCTTGGCCATGGCGTAGCCGGGCGCCGCCTTGCCGCCGAAGATGACCGTGCGCGCGATGGCGGCGTCGGATGGGTCGACCCGCAGGCGGTTGTACACGGTGACCACGTGCAGCAGGTTGAGGAGCTGCCGCTTGTACTCGTGGATTCGCTTGACCTGCACGTCGAACAGCGAGTCCACGCTGACCTCGATGCCACACCGCTCTCGCAGCATGGCGGCCAGGCGCTCCTTGTTGGCGCGCTTGGCCGCGCCGAACTCCGCGCGGAAGCCCGCGTCATCGGCCAGGGGCAGGAGGCGCTTCAACTGGCCGAGGTCCTTGACCCAGCCGTCGCCGATGCGCGAGGTGATCAGCGCGGCCAGGCGCGGATTGGCCTGGTTCAGCCAGCGCCGCGGCGTGATGCCGTTGGTCATGTTGACGATCTTCCCGGGATAGAAACGGTCGAAGTCGGCGAAGATGGTCCGCTTCATCAGGTCGGTGTGGATCTGCGCCACGCCGTTCACCGTGTGGCTGCCAACGATGGCAAGATGCGCCATGCGGATGTGCCGGCCGCCGCCCTCGTCCACGATGGACATGCGGCGCAGCACCTCGGTGTCGCCGGGAGACTGGTGCATCACGTCCCTGAGGAAGCGCTGGTTGATTTCGTAGATGATCTGCAGGTGGCGCGGCAGCATGCTCTCGAGAAGGCCGACCGGCCAGGTCTCCAGCGCCTCCGGCATCAGCGTGTGGTTGGTGTAGGAGAACGTGCGCGCGGTGATGGCCCACGCCGCGTCCCACTCCAGGTGATACAGGTCCACCAGGATGCGCATCAGCTCGGCGATGGCGATGGACGGGTGGGTGTCGTTGAGCTGGATGGCGACCTTGTCGGACAATTGGGCGAACCCCTCGTGGAACTTCCGGTAGCGGTACAGGATGTCCTGCAACGAGGCGGACACGAAGAAGTATTGCTGCTTGAGGCGCAGCTCGCGCCCCATCGCCGTGGTGTCGTCGGGGTACAGCACCTTGGACAGATTCTCCGACTCGTTCTTGTCCTGCACGGACTTGATGTAGTTGCCCTCATTGAAGTAGCGGAGATCGAAGTCGCGCGTCGCCTTGGCCGCCCAGAGCCGCATGTTGTTGACGGTGTGGGTGGCGTAGCCGGGAATGGGGGTATCGTACGCCATCGCCATCACGTCATCGGTATCCACCCACTGGTGGCGCAGCACGCCCTCCGCGTCGGCGTACTGCAGCACGCGCCCGTGGAACTTGACCGGGTACAGCACTTCCGGGCGCGGGAACTCCCAGGGGTTGCCGTAACGCAGCCAGTTGTCGGGGTGCTCCACCTGGCGGCCGTCCTCGATGCGCTGCGCGAACATCCCGTACTCGTAGCGGATGCCGTAGCCGTAGCCGGGCAGGTCGAGCGTGGCCATGGAGTCGAGGAAGCACGCCGCCAGCCGCCCGAGACCGCCGTTGCCGAGCGCGGCCTCGTGCTCGATCTCGCGCACCTGCTGCAGGTCGAGGCCGATCTCGGCGAGCGCCTGCCGGCACTCCTCGGCGAAGCCCAGGTTGAGCAGGCTGTTCATCAGCGTGCGCCCCATGAGGAACTCCATGGACAGGTAGTAGACCCGCTTGGCGTCGCGCCGGTAGTAGCTGCGCATGGTCTCCATCCACCGCCCGATGAGGCGGTCCCGCGTCATGTAGGCGGCGGCGTAGAACCAGTCGCGCGTGGTGGCGGTGATGGAGTCCTTGCCCACCGAGTAGACCAGGTGGTTGCCGAGCGAGCGCTTGAGCGAGGCGGCATCGAGGCCGATGTCCTCGCGGTGTATGGCCGCCTGCGTTGGATCGTCCGGCATGACCCCTCCCGTGCGCTGAATCCAGGCGGCCCGCGCGGGCGCCCTGTACCCTGATACAGCGCGGATGAGGGACCCGTCAAGCCTCCAGTCGAGGCGTGTCGGGAGCGGTCAGAGGTTGACAGGGACCGCGGTTCCGGAGGATCATCGGCGCCACTCTCACCGCGGGGAGGAGCGCGCCATGGCCCGACTCGAGATCCAGAACCCTGTCGCCCGCACCGTCCAGCACTCGGTGAACCCGGCCGCGCGCCTGCGAGACCTTCGCGGCGCCACCGTCGGCCTCTACTGGAACATGAAGGCCGGGGGGGATGCCGCCCTGGACAGGACGGAGGCGCTGCTCGCCTCGCGCTTCCCCGGCATCAACTTCCGCCGCTACACGGGCTCCGTGGGCTGGCTCATGCGCCACTGCACGGCGGAGGATGCCGACCGCATCGCCTCGGAGGTGTCTGCCGTCGTCGGCACCACCAACGACTGAGGGTCCTGCACGTCGTGGGGTGTCCACGACATGGTCGAGCTGGAGCGGCGGGGCGTCCCCTCCGTCATCTTCACCGCCGAGCACTTCGTGGCCGATGCCCGGCGGAGCGCGCTCAGCTTCGGGCTCTCGGGGCTGCCGCTGGCCGTGGTGCCGCTGCCCTTCACCAACCAGCGCCCCGAGGACGTCCACCGGATGGCCGAGGCCGCCGTCGAGCAGGTGGTGGCGGGGCTGACGGCGCCGGTGGAGGCCTGGGCCGCGGAGGCCCCGCCGCTGACCGACGAGCGGCTCGTCTACGAGGGCGGCGATCTTCTCGAGGCCTGGGAGGGGATGAACCGCGACTTCCTCGGCCGCGGCTGGAGTGACGGCTTCCCGCTGGTGGCGCCCACGCCGCGCGCCGTGGAGGCGATGCTCCGCGGCACGAAGCGCGACCCCACGGAGGTCATCGCCACCCTCGAGCCCGGCTTCGGCATCGCCACCGTCGAGAAGCTCGCCGTCAACGCCGTCATGGCCGGCTGCCCGCCCGCGCATCTGCCGCTCCTCATCGCCGCGGTGAAATGCCTGGCGGAGCCGAAGATGTACATCAGGAACAAGGCCATGTCCACGGGGCCCCATGCCCCGCTGGTGCTGGTCAATGGCCCGCGGGCGCATCTGGCCGGGCTCAACTCGGGCATGTGCGCGCTGGGGCCGGGGGCCCCCTCGGCCGGCAACACGGTGCTGGGGCGCGCCGTGCGCCTGGCGATGATGAACGTGGGCCACACCTATGTCGGCGTCTCGGACATGGACACCATCGGCTCGCCGCTCAAGTACAGCCTCTGCTGCGCCGAGAACCAGGCCGGGAGCCCCTGGGAGCCGTACCAGGTCACGCGGGGCTTCGCCCGCGAGCAGAGCACGGTCACCGTGCACTTCGTCTACGGCATCTGCGAGCTCCACGACTTCAGGAGCACGACGCCCGAGGACCTCGTGGAGGTCTTCGCCACGGCGGCCACCAACGTGGCGCAGGTGGGCACGGCGCTCTGGCTCATCGGCCGGCGGGCGGATCCGCGCTACAAGACCGAGGAGAAGGAGCACAACACGCTGTTCATCTGCCCGGAGCATGCGCAGATCTTCGCCCGGGCTGGGTGGGGGCGGCGGGAGATCCAGCAGGCGCTCTACCAGGCGGCGCGGATGCCGTTCAGGACGCTCATGCTCAACAAGGAGCCCAAGGCCATGGAGGTCGCCCACCCGGAGCTGGCCTGGCTGGCCGACCATCCCGACCTGCTCCTCCCGGTGGTGGAGACCCCCGAGTGCTTCGAGATTGCCGTGGTCGGTGGCGCGGCCGGCCGCGGCGCCTACTTCTACGGCGCCGGCGAGCCCGTCACCATGCCCGTCGACGACCCATGACTCCTGCGGATTCCCGTCACGCCGGGGGCCGGCAGGCGGGGGCGCTGCCTGGACCACGCACCCTCGTCACCGCCGATCCGCGGACATGGTGCAAACGAGATGGGCTGTCGGCGGCTTCGAGACCCGCTAAGGCACGGGTCCAGGCAGCGCCCCCGCCTGCCGGCCCCCGGCCCATTCGCGCCACCGAACTCGGCAAGACCTATCAGCGAAAGGAGACCTGGCGATGAAGAGCGTGCTGGTGGTCGTCACGGCGTTGATTCTGGTCGCGGGGGCGTGGGCGCCCGCGGGGGCTGCGGACCTCACGATGGCCAACGTGAACCCGGCGAAGCACCTCACGACGCAGTCGGCCAACGTGTTCAACGAGCGGCTCGCCGCGCTGACGGGCGGGAAGGTGAAGGTCACCCACCATCACTCGGGCGTCATGGGCGGGGAGCGGGAGACCGCCCAGCAGGTGCAGCTGGGCGCGATCGACTTCATCCCCGTCACCGCCGCGCCGCTGTCGGGGCTGGTAGCGGAGATGTCGGCCTTCCAGCTCCCGTACATCTTCCGCGACTACCAGCACGTGTACGCCGCGCTGGACGGCAGCGAGACGATCCGGAAGTACTACGACCCCATCCTCGACCGGAAGGGCTTCAAGTTCCTGGGCTTCATCGCCGCCGGCTACCGCGGCATCTACGGCCACTACCCCATCAACGGCCTGGCCGACGTGAAGGGCAAGAAGATCCGCGTCCAGGAGGACAAGATCCTGGTCGCCACCTTCAAGGCCCTCGGCATGATCCCCACGGCCATCGCCTTCCCGGAGGTCGCCACGTCGCTCCAGACCCGCGTGATCGACTTCGCCGAGGGCGGGGTGAACACCTACTACCACAACAAGTTCTACGACATCATCAAGAACGTGGCGGATGTGCGCCACACCCATCAGGTGATCGTGCTCGTGATGTCCAAGGCCTCCTGGGCCAAGCAGCCGCCGGACGTCCAGAAGGCCATTCTCCAGGCGGCCAAGGACGCCGAGGCGTGGAACCGCAAGGCGATCCTCGAGGAGGACAAGGGGATCCAGGAGCAGATCCGCGCCAAGGGCGTCAGCATCACCAAGCCCGACGCGACACCGTTCCGCGAGGCCACGAAGCCGGTGTACGAGGACTTCTACGCGACGGCCGAGGGCAAGAGCGCCCGGGTGGTCGTGGACCACATCCTGAGCATCAAGTAAGCGGGCGCTCCCCGCGGTGACGGACCGGTCGCCGCGTTCCCTCGGCCGCTGGGGGAGCCGCCTCTACGACGGCCTCGGCTATCTGGGCGGAGTGATCCTCGCCCTGATGGCCGGGGCGGTGTTCGTCCAGGTCGTCGCCCGCTACGTCTTCGCGCGGGCCATCGACGGCATCGACGAGGTCCCCCGCTACCTCTTCGTCTGGCTGGTGATGATCGGCGCCGCGGCGGCCATGCACCGCGGCCAGCACACCGCGCTCGACTACTTCCGGGACCGCCTGGGCCCCACGGCCCGGCGCGTGACGCTCCTGGCGACCAACGCGGGGGCGGCCCTGCTCTTCCTGTCCATGATCAAGGTGAGCCTCGTGCTCGTGCCCAATGCGCAGCTCCAGCGGAGCGCGGGGCTGGACCTCCCGCTGGGCTGGGTCTTCCTGGCCGTGCCCGTGGGGTCGGCGCTGATCCTCGGCCCCATGGTGTGGACCATCCTGAAGACGCTCGGAGAAATATGGCAGAGACGCTCCTGATCGTTTTCG
>Ga0154441_1297_pt1 | contig 10261 bp, 8 predicted proteins | sample RifGroC2_FD_115945 | JGI IMG/M metagenome (GOLD analysis project Ga0154441, IMG submission 115945) | Candidatus Rokubacteria bacterium GWC2_70_16 | reverse complement strand
TGGACGTCGAAGCCGTGGCAATTGTCGTGCATCGAGTGGAACAGGTCGAGGCGTGTTCCCGTGCGGACCAGCCGCGAGCGCTTTCTCCGGTGGAAGACCTTCTGCGCCCCTGGCGGCGGGCTGTAGAACTGCGCGGCCATGGGCGTGGTCACCTCGCGCGTGTCGAGGAGCGCCCGCCCCGCCCGCGTGTAGGTGAAGCACGAGTCCGGCAGGTCCGCCCAGCCCTTGGTGTCCAGCTCCCAGCACCGCCGGGCATCGCCAGGGCGCAGTTCGGCGACGGCCGCGGCCGGCAGCTGCGTCACCTGGCGGGCCAGGCGGGCGATCTCGATGCCGGCGTCCACGAAGAGCCCGGCCCCGATCCGCGGGCCCGTCACCTCGACCAGTCGCTTCGTGAACCCCCCCACCATGCGCGCGCCCGACAGGGACGGAAAGCCGCGCGCGATGGCCGGGTCGGCGGCGCCGCCCAGGACACGCGCCGCCGCCTCGCGCACCTCGTAACCCGGGGGCGGCGTGCACACCGCGCGCACCTCCACGCCGAAGTCGTCGTCCGTGATCCGCACCGTGTGGGTGAAGGCATCAGCGGAGGTGTTGTCCACCCAGCCTTCCATCGCCCGCTCGTACCGGTCGCGGCCCTCGAGATAGGGCGAGGCGATCATCGGCGCGCCCCTCACCTGGGCACGTACTTCTCGGGGTTCTGGTCGAACTTGACCTTGCACCCCGCGGCGCAGAAGTAGATCATCTGCCCCTTGTAGTTGGTCTGGGCGGCGGCCTTCTTCGGGTCCACGTCCATGTTGCACACCGGATCCTTGGCCATGAGCGTTCCTCCCTTCAAGCGCAGGCTGTTGGCGACGACGGACACGGACGACAGCGCCATGGCCACCCCCGCGAGGATGGGCGACAGCAGGATGCCCGCCACCGGGTAGAGGACGCCCGCCGCCACAGGCACCAGCACCAGATTGTAGCCGAAGGCCCAGCCGAGGTTCTGCCGGATGATGCGGATCGTCCGATGCGAGAGCGCCACCGCGGTGGTCACCCCGCGCAGGTCGCCGCGCATGAGGGTGACATCCGCCGCTGCCATGGCGACGTCCGTGCCAGATCCCATGGCGATGCCCACGTCGGCCTGGGCCAGCGCCGGGGCGTCGTTGATCCCGTCGCCGACCATCGCCACCAGCCGCCCGCCCTGCTGGAGCCGCTTGATCTCGGCCGCCTTCTGGTCCGGTAGGATGTCGGCGAGCACGCGGTCGATGCCCGCCTGGCGGGCGATGGCCTCTCCCGTGAGCCGCGTGTCGCCCGTGAGCATGACCACCTCGAGGCCCAGGGCCGTGAGGGCCGCCACGGCGCTCCGCGCCTCGGGCTTGAGCACATCGGCCACCGCGATCAGGCCCCGCGCCTCGCCTCCGAAGGCGACGAAGACCGCGCTCTTGCCTTCCTGGGCCAGCTGCCGCGCGCGGGCCTCGAGCGGGCCCACCTCGATCCCGCGCGCCGCCATGAGGCGCGCATTCCCGAGCAGGATGCGGCCGTCCTCGGCCAGCGCGTCCACGCCATGCCCGGGGACGGCCTGGAACTCGGTGACGGGGGGCAGCGCGAGCCCCCGCGCCTTCGCCTCCGACACGATGGCCTCGCCCAGCGGATGCTCCGAGCCCTGCTCCGCCGCGGCCGCCAGCGCCAGCAGCTCGTCGGCCGAGGCGCCCTCGGCGGGCACCAGGTCCGTGACGGCCGCCTGGCCCACCGTGAGCGTGCCGGTCTTGTCGAAGACGATGACCCCCACCTTGTGGAGCTGCTCCAGCGCCTCGGCGCTCTTGATCAGCACGCCCAGCTCCGCCCCCTTGCCGGTGCCCACCATGATCGCGGTCGGCGTGGCGAGCCCCATGGCGCAGGGGCAGGCGATGACGAGCACCCCCACCGCGTTGGTCAGGGCGTAGAAGAAGGCGGGGGGCGGGCCCCAGATCCACCAGACCCCGAACGTGAGCGCGGCGATGGCCAGGATCACCGGCACGAAGACCGCCGCCACACGATCGGCCAGCCGCTGGATGGGCGCCTTGGAGCCCTGCGCCTCCTCCACGAGCCTGATGATCTGGGCCAGCACCGTGTCGGCGCCCACGCGCGTCGCGCGGAACGTGAAGGTCCCGGTGCGGTTGACCGAGCCGCCCACCACCGAGGCCCCGGGGCCCTTCTCGACGGGGAGGCTCTCGCCGGTGAGCATGGACTCGTCCACGGTGGAAGCGCCCTCCACCACCTCGCCGTCCACGGCGATGCGCTCGCCCGGCCGCACCCGCAGGAGGTCGCCCACCACGACGTCGCTGATCGCCATGTCCTCTTCCCGCCCGTCGCGCAGCACGCGCGCGGTGCGCGGCCGGAGCGCCATGAGCCGGCGGATGGCCTCCGAGGTGCCGCCGCGCGCGCGCGCCTCGAGCCAGCGGCCGAGGATGAGGAAGGTCACCAGCAGCGCCGAGGCCTCGTAGTACGGCATGGCGCCCGTGGCCATGAAGGTGTGGGGCCAGAGCGTCACCGCCACGCTGAAGAAGTAGGCGGCGCTGGTCCCGATGGAGACGAGGGTGTTCATGCTCGCGGTCCGGTGCCAGAGCTCGCGGAGGAAGGCGGCGTGGAACTGCCAGCCCACCCAGAACTGGACCGGCGTCGTGAGCGCGAAGAGCACCCAGGGCTCGCGCAGGACGGCGGGGGCCCAGGGAAAGAGCTCATGCATGCTGCCGAGGAGGACGGGCACGGAGAGGACGGCGCCCACGAGGAATCTGAGGCGCAGGCGGCGATCCTCGGCGCGACGCTCCGCCCGCTCCCGGTCGGCCGTCTCGGGCGTGACGGCGATGTCCTCGGGCACCGTGTAGCCGGCCGCGTCCACGGCCGCCCGGAGGTCGGGGAGGGCGACCTGGGCGGGATCGAGCCAGACGGTGGCGCGCTCCGTGGCGAGGTTCACCGCCGCGCGGCTCACGCCGGGCACGCCGAGGAGGGCGCCCTCGACCTTGCCGACGCAGGCGGCGCAGTGCATGCCCTTCACGGGGAAGTCGAGACGCGTGGCTGTCTCGGGCATGGGTCCGCCCTCCCCCTACCGGCCGCCGAAGCGGGAGAAGACGTCGAGCAGCTCGTCCATCTTCTTCTGCCGGTCCCGCGCATTCCCGGAGCGGATGGCCTCGGTGACGCAGGAGGCGATGTGGTGCCCCAGGACGAGCTTCTGCACCTGCTCGACGGCCCCCTGCACCGCCGAGAGCTGCAGGAGGATGTCGACACAGTACTTGTCCTCCTCCAGCATGCGCTGGATGCCCTGGACCTGGCCCTCGATGCGTCGGAGCCGCCCCAGGGTCTTCGCCTTCGTGTCCTCGTCGATCATCGCGCGTGTCTCCAGGTCACGTGTGGGCACTGAGATCCGCCCCGGTCGCGTCATCGCATATACCCTACCGGGGTAGTCTACCACGCCCTCGGACGCGGCGCCGGAAGGAGGGGATTCAGGCCGGGAGGTCGGGGAACAGCGACTGCTGCATGGCGGCCGGCGCGGGAGCGGGGCGCCGGCGGCGAGCCGGGCGGGCCGCCTCCCGCTGGCGCCCGCTCGTGCCCTTCCCGGGCTCGGCGCGGCGCGCGCGCCTGGGGCGCGTCCACCCCTTCTGGCGGGCGATCTTCTCCCCCTGCTTGATGAGCAGGAGGTCCACCAGCCGCGCCAGCGGGTTGGCCAGGAGCTCCAGGTACCTCTCCCAGTAGCGGGGGGAGTAGGCGAGCGTCTTCATCTGGTCGCAGGCCAGGGCCAGCGCGGTGCGGTCCCCCTTCCGCGCGGCGAGCCGGAGCTGCTCGATGATCTTGGCGCGGCTGATCCGCGACGGGCGGCTCATGGGCTCCTCCGGCTAGCGGAAGCCGAGATCGTACTCGTCGCGCTGGAAGGCGGCCACCGGCTGCACGGCGAGCTTCTTGCCGGTGAGGGCCTGCAGGCGGTCGAGGCCGTCGCGCTCCGTCACGTCGAGGTAGTGGGCCATCTCCGGGTGCGCGCGGACCACGATCTCCTGGCCGGCCGCCTCAGGGGCCTCGGCCTGGATCTTCCGGAAGATCTCCGCGGCCAGCGTGGCGTCCGACTTCACCACGCCGCTCCCCTTGCACGTGGGGCACGGCGCGCAGAACATGGACTGCAGCCCCTGCCGGACGCGCTTGCGCGTCATCTCCACGATGCCCAGCTCGGAGATCTCGAGCACGTTGGTGCGCGCCTTGTCCTCCGTCAGCGCCTTCCGCAGCGCCCGGGAGACCTGCTCCCGGTGCTCGGCCCGTTCCATGTCGATGAAGTCGATGATGATGATGCCGCCGAGATCCCGCAGCCGGATCTGGCGCACGACCTCGGTGACGGCCTCGAGGTTGATCTTGAGCACGGTCTCCTCGAAGTCGCGCTTGCCCACGTACTTGCCCGTGTTGACGTCGATGGCGACCAGCGCCTCGGTGTGGTCGATGACGATGTAGCCGCCGGACTTGAGCCAGACGCGACGCCGGAGCGCCTTCTCGATCTCCTTCTCGACGCCGGTGGCCTCGAAGATGGGCCGCCGATCCTCCCAGCGCTTCACGCGCGAGGCGAGCTGCGGCACCAGGGAGGTCGCGAACTGGAGGCACTTCTCGTAGGCCTCGGGGGTGTCCACCAGGAACTCCTCCACCTCGGGCGAGAACAGGTCCCGCACCACGCGGAAGGTGAGGTCCATCTCCTCGTGGAGGAGCGACGGCGCCTGGGCGGCCTCGAAGCGCCCCTGGATCTGGGTCCACAGGCGGCTCAGGAACTCGATGTCCGCCGTCATCTCCGGCTCGCCCTTGCCCTCGGCCACGGTGCGGACGATGAAGCCGCCGCCTGCCGGCCGCAGCCCCTTGACGATCGCGCGGAGGCGATCCCGCTCCTGCTCGTCGTTGATGCGGCGGGAGACGCCCACGTGGCGGGACTGCGGCATGTAGACGATGTAGCGGCCGGGCAGGGAGATGAAGGACGTGATGCGCGCCCCCTTGGTGCCGAGGGACTCCTTGGACACCTGGACGAGGATCTCCTGGCCCCGGCCGAGCACCTCCTCGATGGGCGGGGCGGACACCGCGGCGCGCGCCTCCGGCCCGCCCTCGCCCGGATCCTCGTCGGGCACCTCCTCGTCCCCCTCCCGGAGGACGGCGCCGTCATCCTCGCCGAGGTTCGCGGTGTAGTCCCCCACGTAGAGGAACGCGTCCTTGGCGAGCCCGATGTCCACGAAGGCGGCCTGCATGCCCGGCAGGACGTTGGTGACGACGCCCTTGTAGATGTTGCCGACGATGGAGCGCCGCCGGGCGCGCTCCACGTACAGCTCGGCGAGCTGGTTGCCATCCTGCACGGCGAGCCGCGTCTCGGTCACGCCGGCGTTGACGACGATCCGTTTCCCCACGGCAGTCCTCGATCCGGGGGGCGCCCCCCCGGCGGTAACCCAGCGGTTACTGGAACTGCCGCATTCGCACGGAGAGCAGGAGCCCCAGCGCCATGAGCGAGACGACCATGGAGGACCCTCCGTAGCTCATGAACGGGAGCGGGATCCCCACCACGGGAAGCAGCCCCGTCACCATGCCCAGGTTGATCAGCGTCTGGGTGGCGAAGAGCGCGGTCACGCCGAGGGCGACGAGGCGCCCCCGGGGCTCCCGCGCGCCGGCGGCGATCTCGAACCCCCGGAGCACCAGGAGCCCGTACGCCAGGATCAGGACGAGGCACCCCACGAACCCCCACATCTCGGCGAACACGGCGAAGATGAAATCCGTATGGCGCTCCGGGAGGAAGGCAAGCCGGCTCTGCGTGGCGCCGCTGACGCCCTTGCCCAGGAGCTGGCCGGAACCGATGGCGATCTTGGCCTGGATCACGTTGTACGCCGTCCCGAGCGGATCGCGGAACGGGTCCAGATAGACGAGCAGCCGCTCCCGCTGGTACGCCCTGAGCAGGAGCCACCCGAGCGGCATGGCCGCCACCGCCCCGAGGGCGAACCCCGCCAGGACCTTGAGCCGCAGCCCCACCCCCAGGAGCACGGCGGCCAGCACCGGCAGGAGCACCACGGCCGTCCCCAGGTCGGGCTGCCGCACGACCAGGAGGAACGGGACCGCCGCGAGGCCCGCCGTCCATCCGAGCGTCGCGCGCGAGAGCGGCCGCGCCCACCGGGAGGTCAGCGCCCAGGCCAGTGCGAGCACGAAGATCAGCTTGAAGAGCTCCGAGGGCTGGACGGTGACCGGGCCCACGTGGAGCCAGCGGCGGGCGCCCGAGACCGTCCGGCCCAGGGTGAACACGGCCACGAGCAGGCCGAGCCCCGCCACATAGAGGACAGGCGCGGCGCGGACGAGCGTGCGGTAGTCCAGGCTCGCCACCACGACGAGGGCGCCGAGCCCCACGCCCACCCACCAGAGCTGGCGGAGCGCGATTCCCGAGCCGCCCCCCCAGGCGAGGCTCCAGAGCGACAGGATGCTGAGGGTGACGATCGCCCCCGCCGCGGCCAGGAGCGTCCAGTCCACGTTCTGGAGCAGACGGCGATCGATCCTGAAGATCACGATTCCGTTCCAGCGAACGCCATGGCCACCTTCTCGAGGAAGATGGCCCGGTAGATCGCGCGCGCGATGGGCGCGGCGACCTGTCCCCCCTTGCCCCCCCGCTCCACCAGGACGACGACCACGACCTGCGGGTCGGCGGCCGGCGCGAAGGAGGCGAACCACGCGTGGTCCTGGCCGCGGGCGCTGTCGCTGTGCGCGACGCTCTGCGCCGTGCCCGTCTTGCCCGCCACCTCGATGCCCGGCAGCCGGGCCGCGTGCCCGGTGCCCTCGCTGACCACCCGGCGGAGGGCGTCGCGCAGGAAGGCCCACACCACGGGCGAGAGATCCACCTGTCCGGTCATCCGGCTCGCCTCGGAGTAGGCCAGCGTGCCGTCGGCCCGCTCCACGCGCTGGATCAGGCGCGGCTTCCAGAGGATCCCGCCGTTGGCGACGGCGGCCATCATCCGCGCCACCTGGAGCGGGGTGACCAGCAGCTGCCCCTGGCCGATGGACATGTTGACCGTGTCCCCCCCGTGCCAGGGGCGGCCCTGGCGCCGCTTCAATGCCGGTGAGGGGACGAGCCCCGGCTTCTCGCCGCCCAGCTCGATCCCGGAGGGCGCGCCGAGCCCGAAGGCCCGGGCGTAGCGCGCGATGGCCTCCGCCCCCACCTTGAGGCCGGCCTGGTAGAAGAAGACGTTGCACGACTGCACGATGGCCGAGCGCAGGTCCATGTGCCCATGGCCGCCCTCGTGCCAGTCCTTGAAGGTCCACGCCCCGAGCCGGAACTCACCGTTGCAGTACGTCCGGTCCATGGGAGTGAGCGACCCCTCCTGGAGTCCGGCTGCCGCCACCACGATCTTGAACACCGAGCCCGGGGCATACTGGCTCTGCAGCGCGCGGTTCAGCAGCGGGTGAGTCGGATCCTTCACCAGCGCGAGCCAGGCCTCGCGATCGAGGTTGCCGGCGAACCGGTCGAGGCTGAAGGCCGGGCTCGAGGTCATGGCAAGGATGTCGCCGCTGCGCGGGTCCATGACGACCACGGAGCCCGCGCGGCCCGCCAGGGCCGCCTCGGCCGCCTCCTGGATCCGGCGGTCCAGCGTGGTGACCACCTGGGCCCCGGGGCGTGGCTCCTCGCGCTGCATGACCTGAACGGGCCGGCCGAGGGCGTCCACCTCGATCCGCTCGCCGCCGTCCCGCCCGCGCAGGTGCTCGTCCAGCAGCCGCTCGAGCCCGACTTGGCCGATCATGTCCCCGCGCCGGTAGCGCCCCTGCCGCGTCTGCTCCTCGGTCACCTCCCGCACGTAGCCGAGCAGGTGAGCGGCGAAGGTGCTCGTGGGGTAGACGCGCTGGGGCTCGACCTCCACGACCACGCCCGGCAGCTCGAGCTTCCACTCCTCGACCCGCGCCACGTCCTCCAGCGAGAGATCCCGCCGGACGCGCACGGGCCGCAGCGAGTCGGCCGGGACGCGCGCCAGCATCTCCTGCAGCTCGGCGAGGGGGACCTTGAGGAGGATGGACAGGCGCGCCAGCACCGAGTCCCGGTCCTCCATCTCCCGCGGGATGAGCGAGACCGTGAAGGCCGGGCGGTTGTCCACCAGCGCGAGCCCGTGGCGATCGTAGAGGATGCCGCGCGGCGCGGCCACGGGCCGGACGCGGATGCGGTTCCGCTCCGACATCTCGCGGAAGCGCGCGCCCTCGAGCACCTGGAGGTACCAGAGCTGCCCGAGGACGCAGACGAAGCCCGCGGCCACGACGAGCGTCATGGCCAGCACGCGGCGGCTCCACGCCTCGCGCCGGGCGCCCGGAGCCGCCCTCATCTCCACGCGCTCATCTCCACGACGTCCGCGCGCGCGCCGCCTCGGCGAGGCCGACGGCCACGAGGCACGCCGCCCCGAGGGCGCCGTTGTACAGCGCCTGGGGCGCGATCACGTCGGCCATCACCGCCGAGAGGCTTGCGGGGTAGTGGAAGAGCTGGAGCAGCCCGAAGCGCAGGAGCCCCTCTCCCACGGTGAGGAGCACGAGCCCCGGCACCTGGACGAGCGGGCTTCCGACCTGCAGCCGGCCGCCTGCCAGGCCCAGGACGAATCCCGCCAGCGCCTTGGTGAGCGCCTGGACGCCCACGAGGCCGCCGCCCGTCGCGTCCTGCAGCAGGCCTGCGAGGAAGCCCGTCAGGCAGCCCACCTCGGGCCCGCGGCGCAGCGCCAGGAACACCATGACGACGAACGGCAGGTCGGGGATGGCCCCGCCCACGGAGAGGGCCTGGACCACGCTCGTCTGCGCCACGCTGCCGCCCAGGATCATGAGCACGAGCCCGAGCCTCACTCGTGCGCCTCCAACGAAGTGCGCCCATTCCACGCGCCCGGTCGCACCGTGCCGGGCCAAGTAACGAGCCAGACGAGGCCCGAGGGATGCCGTGCGAGCCGCAGCCGCGAGGCGAGGCGAGCGGACATGGTGAGACAAGCGGAAGCGGCGGGCGCGAGGCGTACGTGCGTGTACGTTGAGCGCCCGCGCCGACCGAGAACGAAGTATGGCGAAGTTAATTGGCCCGGCACTAGCCGTCCTTCTGGAAGAGCGCCGCCAGGTCCCTCGGCGTCTGGCCGGTCAGGAGCAGCACCTCCTCGACCCTGGCGAAGTCCGCCGCCGGAGCGAGCACCGCGAAGTGGAAGAGCGCGGACCCCTTGTCCTCGATGGCCACCACGCGCCCCACGGGGAGTCCCTTGGGGAAGACGTGGCCCTGGCCCGAGGTGACGATGAGGTCTCCGGGGAGAATGCCCGCGCCCTCCCGCGCCATGAACTTGAAGCGGAGCGTCCCGCCCGGCTCGCCCTCGACGAGCCCGGAGGTTCGGGTCCGCTGGACGACGGCCCCGACCACGGAGGCCGGGTCGGTCAGGAGCTGGACCACCGAGGCGCCCAGGCGCACGCGGACCACCCGCCCCACGAGCCCATCGGGCACGATGACCGGCGTCTGGGTGGTGATGCCGTCTCCGACTCCGCGGTTCACCGTGAGCGCCCGCACCCAGCCACCGCTCTCGCGCCCGATCACCTCGCCCGCCAGGGTGGACAGCGGCAGCCGCTCGCGCAGCGCCAGGAGCCGGCGCAGCCGCGAGTTCTCCGCCTGCGCCTCGCCCACCTGCAGCGACTGGACGCGCAGGCGCTCGTTCTCGGCGCGCAGGACGAGGTTCTCGCTCCACGCCGACTTCCACTCGCGGTAGCCGGCCCAGAGGGACAGCGCCCCGCGGTGCGCCTTGGCGAGCACGGCCTGCGCGGGCGTCGCGAGGCCGGACACGACGTCGGCCGCCCGCCCCGTGCCGCCTCCCCGCGTCTGGAGCGTGAGGAGCAGCAGGCAGACCAGCACCACCGACATCAGGAGCGCGTACCTGCGAAATCTCACCGACGGCACCCGGGGCGGCGGTGCCCGGCTCGCCCGGTTTCGGGGGCGAGCTAGGCGGGGATCGCCACCTTCTTGAGGAGATTCAGTTCGTCCAGGACCTTGCCGGTGCCGAGCGCCACGCAGGACAGTGGGTCGTCGCCGACGGTGATGGGGAGATCGGTCTCCTGGCGCAGCAGCAGATCCAAGCCGCGGAGGAGCGCCCCGCCGCCTGTCAGCACGATGCCCTTGTCCACGATGTCCGCCGCCAGCTCCGGCGGTGTCCGCTCGAGACAGGTGCGCACGATGTCCACGATGGCCATGACGGGCTCCCGGAGCGCCTCGCGGATCTCCTCGTCGGTGACGACGATGGTCTTGGGAATCCCGTCGATGAGGTCG
>Ga0154441_1045_pt1 | contig 10329 bp, 12 predicted proteins | sample RifGroC2_FD_115945 | JGI IMG/M metagenome (GOLD analysis project Ga0154441, IMG submission 115945) | Candidatus Rokubacteria bacterium GWC2_70_16 | reverse complement strand
CGGAGGACATGCGCCTGGGGCATCCCCGGCCACTGCACGCGGAGGATGACCGTCGTCACGCCAAGCCGCTCGGGGTGGCGCGCCAGCGCCTTGGCCAGCCGTGACGGGTCGCCGAGCAGGAATAGGCGGAATTTCGGGTTTCACGGCGTGCCGCGCCCGCGTACACTCTGGGGCCATGATCGGCGCCTCGCCGCCTCGCAAGGAGGACCAGCGCCTCCTGGTCGGGGCCGGCCGCTTCCTCGACGACCTCCAGCGCGGCGGGATGCTCTTCCTCGGTGTGGTGCGGAGCCTCCATGCGCATGCGCGCCTCGTCGGGATCGAGGCGGCGCCGGCCCTCTCGGCGCCGGGCGTGGTCGCCGTGTGGACGGCGGCCGATCTGCCAGAGGCCGCGCGCCCGGTCCTGACGTTCGGCGGCGGGGTCCACCGCGACCGCCCCTTCGCCGTGGCGCTCCTCGCCCGCGACCGGGTCCGCTACGTGGGCGAGCCCGTGGCCGTGGTGGTGGCCGAGCACCCCGCGCTCCTGGCTGACGCCATGGAGGCCGTGAGGGTGGAGTACGAGACGCTGCCGCCGCTGCCGACCGCGGAGGTCGCGCTCGTATCGGCCACGCGGCTCCATGATGGCTGGCCCGACAACCGCGCGCTCGAGGTGCGCGGGGCGGTGGGCGATGCGGCGCGTTCCATGGCCACGGCCGACGTCGTGATCGAGGGGCGCTTCCGCCACCCGCGGCTTGCTGCTACGCCCATCGAGACGCGGGGCGCCCTGGCCTACCGGGACGCGGACGCCGGCCCGCTCACGGTGTGGGCCTCCATCCAGAATCCCTACAGCGTGCGGGACGCCATCGCATCGGTCCTCGATCTGCCGGCCGAGCAGGTGCGGGTCGTCGTGCCCGACGTGGGCGGCGCCTTCGGTCCCAAGGGCCAGGTGTATCCGGACGAGGTGCTGGTGGCCGTGGCGGCGTGGAGGCTCCGCCGGCCGGTCAAGTGGGTGGAGAGCCGGCGCGAGGACTTCCAGAGCCTGGGCCACGACCGCGAACATGTCCACGACGCGCGGATCGGCTTCACGCGCGACGGTCGGATCGTCGCCCTCGAGGACTCCTTCCTCGCCGACGTGGGCGCCTACCCGGTGTCGGGCACGGGCCTCACCGCCAACACCGTCAACCACCTCCCCGGGCCGTATCGCGTGCCTCACTATCGCGCCGAGGGCGTGAGCGTGGTCACCACCAAGGCGCCGAACGCGGCCTACCGCGCGGCGGGGCGTCCCGAGGCCGTCTTCGTCATGGAGCGGCTCATGGATCTCGGCGCCCGCCGGCTCGGTCTCGACCCGGCCGAGCTGAGACGCCGCAACCTCGTGCGGCCCGCGGAGATGCCCTATCGCCCGGGGCTCACCTACAAGGACGGCGTGCCCATCGCCTACGATCCGGGCGATTTCCCTGCGGCCTTCGAGCGAGCGCTGGGCCTGCTCGGCTACGACGACTGGCGCAAGCGGCAGCGGGCGCCGGGACCCGGCCCGCGGCGCATCGGCGTGGGGCTCGCCTGCTACGCGCAGGGCACGGGGCTCGGCCCCTTCGAGGGCGCCACGGTGCGCGTGGATCCCAGCGGCAAGGTCTATGTCTTCGTGGGCGTGGCGGCGCAGGGGCAGGGACACGCCACCACGCTGGCCCAGATCGCGGCCTCGGCGCTGGGCGCAGCATTCGATGACGTCGTGGTCCAGGCCGGGGACACCACGCGCTTCCCCTATGGCATGGGCACGGGCGGCAGCCGCGTCGCCGCCAATGCCGGGCCCGCGGTGGCCCGCACGGCGCGCGAGGTGCGGGATCGCGCCGTGCGCGTGGCCGCGGAGCTGCTCGAGTGCGCGCCCGCGGACATCCGCATCGCCGAGGGGCGGGTGCACGTGGCGGGCCTGCCCGATCGCGCGGTCACGCTCGGGCGCGTGGCCCAGGCCGCCGTCAGGTCGAAGGCCCTGGCCCGGGTGGGCGAGCCGGGCCTCAACGCCTGCACGTACTTCTACCCGGACACGGTGACGTGGGCCTTCGGCACCCATGCCTGCGCCGTCGAGGTGGACGTGGAGACGTGCTCCGTGCGCCTCCTCGCCTACGCCGTCGTCCACGATCCAGGCCGCGCCATTCACCCGGCCATCGTGGAGGGACAGCTCCAGGGCGGGGCCGCCCAGGGCATCGCCGCCGGCCTCATGGAGGAGGTCGTCTACGACGCCAGCGGGCAGCTCCTGACGGGCAGCCTCATGGACTACGCCATCCCCAAGGCGGAGGATCTCTCCTGGCTCGAGGTGGCGCTGGCCGAGCACCCGTCCACCGTCAACGAGCTCGGCATCAAGGGCGTGGGCGAGTCGGGCGCCATCCCCGGCGCTGCGGCCATCGCCAATGCGGTGGAGGATGCGGTGGCAAATCTCGGCGTGACGATCCACGAGGTCCCGGTGACGCCGGCGCGGCTCTTCGCGCTCCTGTCCGCAGCGCGGGAGCTGCGGCGATGAAGGCGGCGACCCTCGTCCTCCTGGTGCGCCACGGGCTCACTCCGACGACGGGGCGCAAACTCCCCGGTCGGGCGCCGGGTCTGCATCTCGCCGAGGCGGGGCGGCGTCAGGCCGAGGCGGCGGGCGCCCGCATCGCCAGGCTCGGGGGCGTCGCGGCCGTGTACAGCTCGCCCCTGGAGCGGGCGCGGGAGACGGCGGCGGCCATCGCGCGGGCCTGCCATGTGTCGGCGCGCGTCGAGCCGGGGCTCAACGAGGTGCAGATCGGCCGGTGGACGGGGCTGTCCATCGCGCGCGTCCGCCGGAAGCGGGAATGGCGGAGCGTGCTGCGGCATCCGAGCGGCTTCCGCTTCCCCGACGGCGAGTCCTTTCCCGAGATGCAGACCCGTGTCTTGGCGGCGCTCGAGCGGCTCTGCGAGCGCCACCCGGGCGAGACGGTGGTCGCCGTGTCCCACGGCGATCCCATCAAGGCCGCGGTGGCGCATGCCCTCGGCGTGCCCCTGGATCTCTTCAACCGGATCGTCATCGCGCCGGCCTCCGTCACGGCCATCGCGTTCCGCCCCGAGGGCCCGGTCGTGCTCACCGTGAACTCCTCCGACGGCGAGCTCGTGGGGCTCGCAGGCTGATGGGCGAGTCCTTCGAGCTCGACGCGCCCGATCACTTCACGGCCGGCACGACCGGGCCCCTGGGCGAGCGCGTCTTCTACCTGCAGGCCCGCCAGCGGCCGCGGCTCGTCACGCTCAAGAGCGAGAAGGAGCAGATCCGCGGCCTCGCCGACTACCTGGCCGGCCTGCTCGTCCGGAAGCCGGGCGCCGCCGGGCCCGCGCCCGCGGACCTCGATCTGCTGGAGCCCGCCGATCCCGCCTGGGCCATCGCCTCGCTCGCCGTGGGCTACGACGACGCGCGCCAGCGGATCCTGGTGGAGGCAACGGAGCTCCTCGAGGAGGAGGGCGACGGGCAGGGCGAGGGGCGGGGCGAGGGCGAGCCGGCGGTGGCGCGCTTCCACATCACGCGCGCCCAGGCCGCGGCCTTCGTGGACCAGGCCCGCGCCCTGATCCGGGCGGGCCGGCCCATCTGCCCCATGTGCAGCCAGCCCATGGGGCCCGAAGGCCACGTCTGTCCCCGCAGCAACGGGCATGTCGTGAGGTGATCCTGGTGTCGGCGGGGCCGCCGGCGCTCGACCTCCTCACCCGCGGTGCGATCACCATCAAGGGCCGGCTGCCGTGGAGCAGCAACGCGACCTTCCTGGTGGAGCTGACGCTCGAGGGGGAGACGGCCTCGGCCGTCTACAAGCCCGAGCGCGGCGAGCGGCCCCTCTGGGATTTCCCGCCGGGCCTCTTCAAGCGGGAGATCGCGGCCTATCACCTCTCCGAGACGCTGGGCTGGGGGCTCGTGCCCCTGACGGTGGAGCGCGAGGGGCCGTTCGGCGAGGGATCGTTCCAGCTCTTCGTCCCGGCCGACTTCGAGCAGCACTACTTCACCCTGGTCGAGCGGGCGGAATACCACCACCGGCTGAGGCTGATCTGCGCCTTCGATCTGCTCGCCAACAACGCCGACAGGAAGAGCGGCCACTGCCTCCTTGGCCCGGACGGTGCCATCCACGCCATCGACAATGGCCTCTGCTTCTCGGCGGAGCCCAAGCTCCGCACCGTGATCTGGGACTTCGCCGGCCAGCCCGTGCCGGCGGAGACCCTGGGGGACGTGAGGCGCCTCGTGGACGCGGAGCTGCCGCCGCTGCTGGCGGCGCTGCTCGCGCCTGCCGAGCAGGAGGCGCTCCTCGCCCGGGGCCGGGCCCTCGTCGCCGGGGGCCGCTTCCCCGTTCAGTCAGGCGGCCGCCACTACCCCTGGCCGCTCGTCTGACTGCGCCAAGCCAGGGCAAGCGCCAGCCTCCGCCGGGCGCCGGGCCCTCCGCTCCCCGTGGACGCCTTGCGGGCATTACCGGATTGCGATAACTTGACTCTGTGATCCGGTCCTTCGGGAACCGCCTGGCCGACGACCTGTTTCACGACAGGCTGACGGTCGCGACACGGCGGTTCCCGCCGGAGCTCAGACGGACGGCCCAGCGCAAGCTGCAGTACCTGAACGCCGCCGTGCGCCTGGGTGATCTGGCAGTACCACCTGGCAACAGGCTCGAGGCGCTGAGGGGCGACCGCCGGGGATTCCACGCCATCCGGATCAACGACCAGTGGAGGATCGTCTTCCGCTGGGAGGCCGAGGGCGTCACCGGGGTCGAGGTGGCCGATTACCACTAGAAAGGGCATCGCGATGAAGCCGCGCCATCCCATTCATCCGGGCGAGATCCTCCTCGAGGAATTCCTGCGTCCCGCTGGCCTCCACCAGCGCCAGCTCGCGGCAAAGCTGGGGTGGACCGCTGCCAAACTCAACGAGCTGGTGAAGGGGAAGCGGGGCGTGACCGCCGACTCGGCCCTCGACCTGGCCAAGGCCCTGGGCACCTCCCCCGAGCTCTGGATGAACCTGCAGATGATGTGGGACCTGCGCCGGGCTGAGATACGCCGCAAGGCGTCGTAGCCCGGTGGCCGGGGCATCGGCGGCGCGTCCCTCGGGAGGGCCGAGCAGGTGAGAGGCGACATCAGCATGGCGTTGAAGGGCAGGTCGGGGCGCAGCGGGCTCTTTTCCGGGGTGGGCGGAGGTCTCGGGTTCGATCCCGTGGTGGCGCGGCGCGCGCTCGCACGGGCCGACGCGGAGCTGGGCGCGCTGATGCGTGCGGCCGGGCGGTTCCGGCTGGAGCCGGACGCGATCTCCGATCCCTTTGCCTCGCTCGCGGAGTCCATCGTCTATCAGCAGCTCACGGGCAAGGCGGCGGCGACCATCTTCGGGCGGGTGAAGGCGATCTACGCGCCCGGCAGGAGGCTCGCCCCCCGCGCAGTGCTCGGCACGGACGACGCGCGCCTGCGCGCCGCGGGGCTCTCACGCGGGAAGACCGAGGCGCTCAAGGACCTGGCGGCGAAGACGCTCGACGGCACCGTGCCGACGATCCGGGAGCTGCACCGGATGGGAGACGACGAGATCGTCGAGCGGCTGACGGCGGTGCGCGGGATCGGGCGCTGGACGGTGGAGATGATGCTGATCTTCCGCCTCGGGCGCCCCGACGTGATGCCCGCGACCGACTACGGCCTCCGCAAGGGCTACGCGCGCGCCTTCCGGAAGCGGAAGCTCCCGGAGCCGAGGGCGATCCTCGCGCACTCGGAACGGTGGCGCCCGTTCCGCACCATGGCGAGCTGGTACCTGTGGCGGGCCAACGAGCTGGACGGGATTCCGTGACGCCCGGACCGCGCGCCCCGGTCAGAGCCGCAGGATGCGCTGGGCATTCTCGTAGAAGAGCAGCCGCCGCTCGGCGTCCGACAGGGGGAGTGATTCCGCCCGCTGGCGCTCTTTCAGGGGCACGCACAGCGGCCAGTCCGAGGCGAACATCACCCGGTCGAGCCCGACCAGCCGCAGCAGGCTCACGATCTCGTCATCGGAGAGCGGCGGGGGGCTCCAGGTCCCGGTGATCGCCAGGCAGGTGTCGAAGTAGACGTTGGGGTATCGCTGCGCGAGTGCGACCGCCTCCTCCTGCCATCCGAGACCGATGTGGGCGAGGACGATGGGCAGCCGGGGAAAGCGCTCGGCGATTCCCGCAAACCGCGCGGGTCGCGAATAGTCGCTGAGGTGACATCCCAGGGGATGCCACCCGCTGTGGAACACGACGGGCAGGCCGAGCTCCTCGGCACGCCCGTACACGGCCCAGAGGCCCGCGTCGGTCGGGTACGACCGCTGCGTCGAGCAGTGGAACTTGATCCCGCGCGCCCCGGCCCGGACACATGTCTCGAGCTCGGCGAGCATCCCGTCCTCGCCCATGCGCGGATCGATCCCGATGAAGGGCACCAGCCTCGCGTGCTCCCGTGCGACCTGCAGGGTCCACGCGTTGCGCCGCTGGACCCGCCCCACGATGCTCTGGCGGACCTGCTCCTCGAGCGCCCCCCACCGCGCCGGCGCGGTGCCCTTGGCCTCGCGGACGAGGTTCTCCTCCCGCATCTCGCCCGTCGGGGTGAAGTTGAGCATGACCGCGCGGGCGAACCCGGCGGCGTCCAGGTCCGGCAGGAGATCCGCGACGACTCCGGAGGCGCCCGGGTGGGGGAGCGCCTGGATGGCCTGCCGGCCGACCTCTCGCGTCGGGAACGTGTGCGTGTGGGTGTCGATGATCGGGTAGTCCCGCATGGACCCTGTTCTCCGTCGCCAGCGGCGTCGCGTTCGTCAGGCCGGCGCCTCGACCTCCAGGTGAACCAGCTCGGCGGCTTCCCGGAGCCGACGGTCGTAAGTCACGACGGTCGCAAGATCCTCGCGGACGGCCAGCGCGGTGGCCTCGGGCTCGGGGACGACGAGCTTCACAAGCGCCGAGGAGTTGAGATAGGCCAGCGTCACGGGCGACGCTCGTCTCGAAGCCTCGACAGGGCGCGGCTCGCCTTGCGGGAGGGCCGGCGGCCGCGGGGCGGGGCAAGATCGAGCAGATCCCCCCGGGCCGGCGTGGCCCGCCCCGCGGCGATCAGCCCGTCGAGCCCCGTCGCTCCTTCGCCGGCGGGGGCGAGCAGGGCGACGCGGCGGCCGCGCTCTCTGACGTCGAGGCTGGCTCCTGCCTTGACGCGCCTGAGATAGACGCTGAGGTTCCGGCCCAGCTCGCGCACCCCCACATCGCCCCGGCCGTATCGCATGTAGCACATCGTCGCACAGTTCGCCCGTCTTCGAGCGGCGGGTGGCGATGGCGTTACCCGAGTTTCGTCCCCTCGGGGAGCCGGTGGCCGGCCCGACCCCGCCCTCCTGTTCCGCCTCACCGGCATCGACGTCGAGCGCTGCCAGGTCTGCGGCCAGGGCCGCCTCGCCTCGGTCGAGACACTTCCGCCGACCCGCCCGATCCCCGTCCGGGCCCCGGGCACCTCCTGATGCGCGCGGTCACCGCCGATGACCGTCCATTCGCCCGCTCCCTGGGTCGCCTTCGTGTGCCCACGGCCCCTCCCGTGCCCCGGCCATCATCGCCACCTCACCTCCGCATCGCCTCTGCATCGCCCCCGACACCCTCCCACACCCTGCACCGGGGCGCGCGCCCCACCACGCCATGCCACCCGTCCCTCATTCCCCCCACTCCTCCCCTGCGATAGAATCCCCACAGGGCGACCCTCGGCGGGGTTGAGTCCAACCGGTTCTATCCGCCGGGAACACTGCTCTCGACGACTCCTGTCCGTGCCGCCCGACGGATAGAACCGCATTTGTAGGCTGCACAAGGAGATGAGATGAAACTCGGCAAACTCACACGCGTCGATCTGCGCGAATACTGGAAGCACGAGGCGTTAGACTTCACCCGGTGGCTTGCGGAACCTGAGAACATCGAACTCCTTTCCGACGAGGTTGGCGTCGGGATCCAGATCACCCAGACCGAGGCGAGTGTGGGCCGGTTCAACGTCGACATCTTGGCCGAGGAGGAAAACACCGGCAGGAAGATAATCATCGAGAACCAGCTTGAGGTGACGGACCACTCCCATCTTGGCCAACTCATCACCTACGCGGCAGGACTTGAGGCGGAGTTCGTAGTCTGGATTGTCCGTGAGGTCAGAGAGGAGCACCGCCAGGCTGTTGATTGGCTCAACGAGCATACCGACGAGCAGATCAACTTCTTCCTGGTAGCCATCGAGCTCTGGCAGATCGAGAATTCGCCGCCGGCACCGAAGTTTGCCGTGATCTCACGTCCGAACGAATGGAAGCGTTCCGTTCGGACAAGCACCCAGGACGGCGACTTGACCGACACGAAGACCAAACAACTCGAGTTCTGGCAGCAACTCAAGGAGTTTGCGGCCACGAGCCACCCCGAACTGAAGCTGCGAACCCCTCGCCCCCAACACTGGTTTGACGTTGCCATCGGACGAGCTGACTGTCATGTGTCTCTTGTGGCCGATTCACGAGAGGACAAAGTCCGCTGTGAACTCTACATTCCCGATTCAAAGGATCTCTATCAGACCTTCCTCTCGTGCAAAGACGAAATCGAGAAGCAGCTGGGCATCCAGGAGTCACTTGAGTGGCAGGAACTGCCCGGCAAGAAGGCCAGTCGCATCAGAGCCCTTCACGGCTTCCGCTTCTCGGACGCCAGCACTTGGGAGTCCGCATTTGCCTGGTTGACAGACACCACGAGCAAGTTCAGGCGGGTGTTCGCAAATGACTGGACACGAAGGAGCAGCCAACAAGCGGCCGGAGGAGACGGCGTAACGGCCGCGCCTCAGCCGTGACGTTAGAACTCAAAGGGAACTCATGACCTTGTCAACAAGCTTTGGGAAGCGCGGAATTCTGAGCATGCCGGGGAATCTGGTGCGGGAGTTGTTTGTCATGCTGTGGCGGCGCGGCGAATCGACGTGGCGGGCGCGGGGCAAGCTCGCTGCGAACTGCCAGGATGCCTTCTACCCCCCGCGTGGTCCCTGGCCCGCCTGCCTGGGCCCGGAAGGCGCCAGAGCCCGGCAAAGCCCGGCTCAGCCGGTCCCAATGTCCGCGTTCTTACATGTTCGGCAACAGACCCCCACGACCCTCACGAGCGTTGCGTCGCGACATTGGACCGAACGCGCGCAGCATCGAGGCGAGTGAGCGATGGCCGACGAGAGGGAGGCAAGCGTACCACCGCCCGTGTTTCAGGAGTTCAAAGACCTAGTCCGAATCCACCTGAAGCAGATCTTGAATCTCGACCAGCATACGAGCAAGGTGCCGATGCACACGGTTGCTCTCCTCGTTATGATCGCATACGAGGCACTGGCAAGGTTCACCGACCCGGCCTCGAACAGTCCGACCCATTGGCTGTTCGCCAAACGCCACCATGATCTGTACGGCATTGACCCGTCTATCGGGGACCGTATCTTCAATGCGATCCGGAATGGCCTGGCTCACACGTATCAGACCTACGCGATCCCCATCCAAGACCTCGGCGAACTCCGGCTCGTGCTGACCTGGAAGGATGGCACCCACGCCCACCTGAAAGGTGTCGTAAGCAAGATGGTGAGCGGGCAGCAGTGGCTGTGTCCGGTCCCCAAGGGGTCGAGTGAACTCCCTCAAGTGCTCTGCGTCGACGTCTGGTCGCTGTGGAAAGACCTCGATGCGCTCTTTGCCGAGCTCGAGGCGACTCTGACCGCAGAGCCAGCGGCCGCCGGCCAATTCGAAGCTCTGGTGGCAAAGAACCGAGCACACTACACCGACAGGCTGAAGGGCAGCGACCCGGACCTGTGGCAGTCATTCTTGTCCTCGCGCAGGCTCGAGGAGGACGTATGAGCACCGCCGCCCCAGTGACCCCACCGTGAGTTCTAACATCGGCCTGGGGCGGTCGCCGGGAACACCGCAGCTTATCCCGTCGCCCGACGGCGGCGTCGCTCACCCCGCGCGTTGTGCGGACAGCGCGTGACGTTGGCGCAAGTCTCGTGAATCGCGCATGGGGAGTTGCGGTCCGGCAACGGGACGGCCGGTGACGCGGGACGTGAAACCTGAAGCGCGTGGACATTGGGCAGTGCGGCGGGTCGTAGCGGGCGGTCAAGCGATCCAGCGCCGTAGTGCATCGGGACACTCGCCCATCAAACGGCGCGTGACACCCGCTTCGTCAACGCATACATTCTGACCATGGACAGCCGCTTTTTCGAACGGCCGATCCTCAACTCTCCCTACGCGTACCCGGCGCGCCACTGGGAGCTGGACGCGCAGGGACAGCCCACCGGGGACATCATCGAGGCGCGTCGGACGGCCCAGTTCATCACCCCCGTGCCCAGGCCGAAGAAACACAAGAGAAGCGCGGGGCAGGAGCGCCTGGTGTTCGACGAGGGCGCGGG
>Ga0154441_1222_pt1 | contig 10349 bp, 13 predicted proteins | sample RifGroC2_FD_115945 | JGI IMG/M metagenome (GOLD analysis project Ga0154441, IMG submission 115945) | Candidatus Rokubacteria bacterium GWC2_70_16 | reverse complement strand
GGCGCCCCGGCTCGTGGTGGCTCCGGCCCAGCCGAGGCCGACTACCACCGCGCCAGGGCCGCCACCTGGACGGCAGATCTCGATCGAGCCGCCGCGCTCCGGGGCGACGCCCCGTCGGGAGCCGCGTCAGGAAGCCGCGCGCGGCGAAGGTCGTCAGGCACCTGTCGAGACGCCGCGTCCCTCACGCCCCTCGCCTCCCACTCAGACCGTGCAGCCGGCCGCGCCCCCGGCGCCAGGGCCCGGGGCTCGCCAGACGCCGGCCACTGCACCCGCCAGCCAGGCTCCGCCGGCGCTCGCCCCCGGAGTGCGCCAGACGCCGCCTACTTCACCCGCCGCCCAGGCTCCGTCGGCGCCTGCGCCCGGAGTGAGCCGGGCGCCGGCCGGAACCCCTGCTGCCGCGGCTCAGGTCCCCGCCCCGCGGCCTCCCACTCCGCCCGCGCGGGCCGAGCGAGTCGAGCGGGCGCCGCGCGCGCTACCCGGAGAGCCGGCCAACCGCGTCTCTCCCCGTCAGGTGGAGACGGGGCCACGGGGGAACGATGAGCAGAGCCCGGCGATGCCGGGCGGGGCGCCTGGGACCGGCTCGCCGAGGGGCCGGCGTCAGTAAGCTCTGCCGCCTCGCCGGCTGGAGCGGCTCAGGTGGGCTTGGCCGCCCGGAGGAGCGTCAGGGTCTCCTCGATCGTGTCGCCCGCGGTGATCGCGCGGAGCACGACCTCGTCGACACCGATTGGACGCGCTGCTCTTGCCACCGCGTCCGAGCCCCCTCGCTCGTCGGCCGGGAGCATCCAGCACGACCTCCCCTCGCGCGCGACACGTAGTATGCTCGCTGTCGGGGCGTGGAGAGAGGAAGCGAGCATGAACGAGTCCGGTAGTCGCCAGCCGGGTGCCCCCGTCGAGGTGCCCGCACCCCGTCTCGCGCGCGAGGCGGGCGCGCGCCCGGCCTCCGGGCGCCTGGTGTTCCTGGATGCCCTCCGTGGCTTCGCCCTGGTCTTCATGGTGCTCAACCACACGGGGCGCTGGTGGCAGGACCGCTCCATGGGGTGGCCGTGGTACTACTCCATCTACGTGACCATGGCCGTGGCCGCGCCGACCTTTCTCTTCCTGGTCGGCTTCTGCCTGCCGCTGTCGCTCGGGAAGGTCCGCGGCCGCGTCACCGAGCAGGTGCTCCCCACCCTCTGGAAGTACGCCAAGCACGGCGGTCGCATCATCCTGGCCGGCCTCCTCCTGAACGTGCTGGTCTTCCCCGAAGACCCGTTCTGGAGCAATGGGGTCCTGCAGACGATCGGGCTCGGCATCATCGTGGCGGCCCCCGTCGGTCTCTTCCTGCGCTCTCGGGTGGCGCGCTACGTGGTCGTGGCCGCGGCGGTGCTCGTGTACCTGTCTTTCGGCTGGTGCTTTGGCCCGCTGGGCGACTGGGTGGCCGCCCATCCCATGAGCTCGCGCGTCCTCTTCCTCGAGTTCCCGCCCTGGCCCTGGGTCGCCCTCGTCCTCTTCGGCCTCGTGCTCGGACAGCTCTGGGTGGAGCAACCCGACTCGCGCCGCCGTGCCCGCTACATGCTCGCCATGGCCGCGGCCGGCCTCTTGTGCATCGCGTGGCTGTTCGCGTACGACGCGTGGGCGCACACCGAGTACCGCTTCATGTTCAAGCGCGACTTCATCCTCAACAAGCACTGGACGCCGCGCGGGGCGACGGCGGTCTGGGTGATCGGCATGACCTTCGTCCTAATGGCCGTCTTCTACTACGTCGGCGAGGTGCGAGGCCTCCGGCTGACATGGCTGGGAACGCTAGGCCGGACTGCTCTCTTCCTCTATTTCGTCCATCAGCTGATCGTCCTGACGCTGGTGAACCAGTACCTGCACCTCCGCTTCAACAACTGGTGGCGCTACGCGGTCGCCAACCTGCTCCTCCTCTTCCTCCTGCTGGGCCTGGGGCGGCTGTGGATCGAGGTGAAACGCTTTTCCCGAGCGAAGCTGGCGTCCTTCGGCGTGGTCCGGCGCGCCTGACCAGCGGCAATCCGCCTTCTCCGAACGGGAACTGGACGCGGACGGGAATGCGCCCTCAGAAAATGCCGCCGCTGGGCCAGCCGTAGCCGTCCACGACGCCACACTCGAGGGCGGTGTAGACCTCGCCGGGGACGGCCTGCATGACGGTGGCGCCCAGCGCGCTGAAGAAGTCGCGGCACACGGGCCTGACCCGGATCTTGAGACCGCCGAGCTCGCGCCTGTCGATCTTCCTCACGCCTGCTTGGCCGCCCGGAGGAGCGTCAGGGTCTCCTCGATGGTGTCGCCCGCGGTGATGGCGCGGAGCACGACCTCGTCGACGGCGCCGTCCCACTTCCGGAGGGCGGACGGGATGGCCTCCGGGCTCTGGGCGGCGATGGCGGTGTCCACGGGGTTCACGCCCATGCGCGCGAAGTGGCTCCCGTACGCGGGGATCGCCGCGTAGCGCGCGCCCTCCTCGGCCAGACGCGCGCAGCCGCCCGGGCCGAGGGCCAGGCGGACATACGCCGAGAGCCGCGGGGGCTGACGGCCCGCGGAGGCGGCGCCGGCCCGCACGCAGTCGGCCGAGAGACGCGCATGCTCCGGAGTGAGCCAGTTGAAGAGCACCCCGTCGGCCACCTCGCCGGCGAGGCGACACATCTGGGGCCCGAGGGCGGCGACGACGAGGCGCGCCGGGAGCCGGGCCCTGAGCTCGGCGACCCCGGCGCGCACGCGGGCAAGCGCGCCCGGGTTGGGACTCCCCACCCCGAGCAGGAGACGGGCCAGCGGCAGGTCGTTGCCGCGCACGCCCTCGACGATGCTCGCCGGCCCCCGCGTGTGGAGCGGGATCACGCCGATGCCGAGCTCGATGCGCTCGGTCGCGCGCGCGGCCGGGGCGAGCGCGGTCAGGCCGTCCATGGCGCCGGGGTGGTTCACCCAGAACGAGCCGTAGCCGAGCCCCTCGGCCTCTCGCGCGGAGGCGCGGATGACCTCGGGGGCGATGCCGGCGAAGAGCGCGAAGCCGTATCGCATGGGGATCCCGGCTCAGGCGGGCAGGCGGTCGTACATGGTGTGGACCTCGGCCCCGTGGAAGCGCGCCACGCGATCGGTGGGCGGCACCGGCTCGCTGTAGAAGAACGCGGGCAGCTCGTCGTCCTTCTCGGTGAAGCCGGCCTGGCGATTGAACGCGCGCTCCAGGCGAAGCGTCTCGCGGCCGAGAGCCTCGAAGAAGTCCGCGGTCAGGTGCGTACCATGCGCGGCGTTGAGGGCGGCGGTGAGGAACTCGGTGTTGGGGTTGGTCACCGTCATGCCGAAGATGCACAGCCCCAGCGAGTCGCTGGCGGCCACCCGCGTCTGGTGGAGCAGGCTCTGGCTGATGAGCGATTCCGCGTCCATCTCCCGCGTCTTGAGCCGCGGAAGGTTGCCGACGGTGTGGTCGGCGCCCTGGGCCGTGGCCATCATCCCGATGCCCGTGGCCTCGACGACGCGGGGATCGTAGGCGCTGATGGCCTGCTTCTTGATCACCGGCACGCGGCGGACATGGTAGTGCTCGCCGACGCGCGCCGTGCCCTGGGCCCAGAGGCGCCCCTGCTCGGTGCCCTGGCGGATCTCGGCCAGGCAGTCGGTCATGAACTGCACGTCGCCGAACTTCCCGAGGCCTGCCTCCATGAGCACCCCGAGCATCGCGCCCAGCTCGATCGTGTCCACGCCCAGATCGTTGGCGATGAAGTTGAGCGCCGCCAGGTCGTCCGGGTCGCTGATGCCGCAGTTCGTCCCGAGCAACCCCAGCGTCTCGTACTCGACCGGGGAGACCACCTCCTTGCCGCCGGCGTCGTGATACACGTTGCTGCACTGGATCACGCAGCCGGGCATGCAGGCATGCGTCTGCTCGCCGCCGCGGGAGGTGTTGAGGGCGCCGATGTACTCGGCGCCCATCTTGAACGTCTCGCCCGCCGAGAGGTTGGCCTGCTGGCCGGCGCTGAAGTTGCGCACCGGCAGCCCGCCCAGCTGGTTCTGGACATCGGCCATGCCCATCGTGCCGAGCTTGGCGTAGAAGTTCGCCACGACGCCGTCGGCCTGCAGCATCCGGGCGTAGTCCTTGATGCTGGCGTTGACCTTCTTCCTGTCCGCGAGGGGTGGGATGCGGTCCAGGTCCACCACGATGGCCTTGACCTTCTTGGCCCCCATGACCGCGCCCACCCCGCCGCGCGCCGCCAGGCGGGAGGGCCGGTTGTCCTTGTCGCTGATGGCGATGCCCGCCAGGAGGCCCTGGTACTCCCCCACGGGGCCGCAGAGGGCGAGGCTGACCTTCTTGCCGTACCGGGCGTGCAGCATGCGGGCCACCTCGAAGTTGCCCTTGCCCAGATACGGCGCGCCGTCGTCGAAGGCGATGCTGCCGTCCTTCTTGAAGTGGATGACCACCCAGTGCGGCGAGGCGTCGAGGAGCGTGAAGCCGGCGATCCGGAGCTGCCCGAGCCCGTAGCTCAGGGTGCCGCCGGCGTTCGCCTCCTTGACCCCACCGGTGAGCGGGCTCTTGCAGCCGACGCTGGTGCGGTTGGCGTTGGAGAAGCTCGTGCCGGCGAAGGGGCCGGCCGAGAAGATCAGCGGGTTCTGCGGCGAGAGCGGATCCACCGTGGCGGCGCCCAGCTCGAGCAGCGTCCTGGCGATCAGGTAGCGCCCGGCCCTGACGATGGCCTCGCCCTCGAGGTCCCGCCTGGCGATCGTGCGGTCGCTCAGCGTGATGTCGTAATACGTGCGCATGGAGATCTCCTGGGATTGTCCCCGGTCATGGTTGGCTTGCGGGCCATCTGTCCGAGGTGAAATATACGCCGCCGCCCGGCCCGGCGTCCACTCACCGTGCCGGCGAGGCGGCGCCCCCCTGGGGGACGAGGCGGAATACCGGGTGGCGCGAGGCTTCCGCCACGAAGGCCTCCACCGGGGAGGTCGGCCTCGCCTCGAAGAAGGGGCGGGTGATGGGCACCTCGGTGGCGTAGCGCTTCAGCACGCCCCCGGCCTCCTGCGGGTCCACGGCGGCCAGCCCGACGGTCTCCGAGCGGCGGCCGCGCCGGAGCATGACTTCTCCGGCGGCGCGGGCGTTGCGCCCCCAGCCGACCTCGCCGTAGGGCGCCACGAGCCAGCGGGCTTCTGCCCCCTCCACCAGCGTCACCGGCGTCGAGTGCAGCCGGCCGGTCTTGCGCCCCCGCACGCTCAGCAGATAGGTGTGTCGCGGCCCCAGCCCCACGCGGAGCAACGCGCGGACGAGGCCGTTGAGCCCGCGTCGCCAGTGGGTCATCCGATATGTTTGGGCCACCGACCCGTCCCTCCCGAATCCCGTCGCCAGCTCCCCGCATCATACGTGAAACCGCCGACGAGGAGGCACTCCATGGCCGACGCTTTCGAGTACATCTCCCATGCCCGCCTGGAATATCGCGAGGGGTTCCGCCACGCCTATCTGGGCGAAGTCCCCGAGCCGGTGGTCTACGGCGTCCAGGGCGCCTTGCGGCAGTACTACGGGGTGAAGGACGGGCCGCCCGCCGCCTCCACGCTCGACCACATCGTGGCCGCCGTCGCCGGCTGAATGTTCGGCACCCTGCGCGGCGCCCTGGCAGGGCGTCAGATCGCATTCGATCGTGGGTCGTTCAAGGCCACCGTGGACGGTCGCATCTCCGGTATCGCCAAGACCATCCGCATCACGTCCATCCACGTGCACTACGACCTCGCCGTGCCCGCGGAGGCCCGGGAGGCGACCGAGCGGGCGCTGGCGCTCCACCCGGAAGGCTGTCCCGCCCATCAGAGCGTGAAGGACGCCATCAGGGTGACGTGGGACGCCACCCTGCGGGCCGGCGGCGAGATGCTATCGCTCAGGAGCGGGTGACTGTGTGGCCGATGAACTCGGTGACGGTGCCACCGTGCTCGCTGACGATGGCGGCCACCCGCGCCAGGCACTCGTTCAGCCCGCGGACCACCTCGGCGGGATCGGCCGGAGCAGGCTCCGTGGCAGCCAGAGGGTGATTGCTTCTTCGTTCTCAGCGGGAGTCGCGCTTGGCTTGGTGCCGCTGCCCTCGCGCCTGGGTGTGAGCCTGGACAGCGGCCATGCGCGTCTTGGCGAACTGCCGTACGTTCTGCGTCTCGCTCGCTGCGGCGCTCGCGGTCTTCTGGCGCTGGGCGCTGCGAGCGGCGGTCTGCTCGCCGGCAGCTTCTCGTTCCGGCGACGTCGTTCGGACTGAAGCTTTCTTGCTGATCGCCATGCGGGATCTCCTTGCTGGAAGGCGAGGGCTCAGGCCCGTCTGGTCGGCGGGCGCAGCGGCCACCGGCCTGTCGCCGTCTTGTCGCACCAGGAGAGCCGCGAGCATTTCAATCGCCCGCTGGTCGAGGGCCCGGTCGTCGATCATCACCTGCACGGCCTCGCCCGCGAGGTCCCGGACCCGCTCGGCCGCCGAGGTAGAGCAGACGATGACGTCCACTCGTCGCAGCAGGCGACCCAACGCGGCCCCCTCGGCGGGACACGCCCCGACCATCGCGATGTTCGGCAGGCCGGCGTTCGCGATCGAGTGCTCCAGGCTGTGGGCCGCCTCGGCGGCGGCGGAGGCCACGCCCACCCGCGTCCCCGCCGGCATCTGGGCCAGGCGATGGAGGGTCTCGAGATGCGCCTCGGCAAGGAGCGCGATCACCGGGACGCCCCTGCCGCTCAGGAGCCGCTCCACCGCAGGGAGATGGCAGAAGCTCGTGACCGCGGCCCGCCAGCGACCGTCTTGCTTCTGCCGCCGCGTCACCGCCGCCAGCTCGCCGAGGAGCACCCTGTCGACGCGGACCGGGAGGTGGGCCTCGAGTTGCCCGGCAAGGAAGTCGAGCTCCGGCGGGCTGCATTCCACGAGGAGAACATCCACGGCCCCCTGGACGGCGGCGGGCCGGACGCCGGCCACGCTCAGAACGCCCACCGCCACCTCGTCGGCGGTCATCCCGAGGGCCGCCGCCCGGATCACCGTATCTCGTAAGAAGCCCTGGCGGAGGTGAGACGAGGGGCGGGCGGGCGGCGCCGAGGCCACGAACACGCCCGCCCCCCGCCGAGCCTCCACGTATCCGCTCTGCTTGAGGTCCTCGATGACGCGCGCAACCGTATTGGTGTTGATGGCGAGGACGCCGGCCAGCTCCCTGATGCTGGGCAGGGCCTCGCCCCGCGCGACGCCGCCGCTCTCGATGACGTGCTTGAGCTGCTCCGTCAGTTGCCGGCGGATCGGGATCGGGCTATGCGCGTCTATCTTGAGATTCATCGCGATGCTCATAACTGTATGGCCATAATAGTACACCATATCAATTTCGTCATTGTGTACTATTTCAGTGGTACACTACGGCCGCTGGACAATTCCACCAGCCGCGCTCACCACACCGGGAAGTAGGGAGGCATTCGCTATGGCTCAGGCAACCCACCAGATGAAGCTGCGCCCGCTCCATGACCGCGTGCTCGTCAGGCGTCTCGAGGAGCAGGACGACAAGCACGGCCACATCATTATCCCCGACACCGCCAAGGAGAAGCCGCAGGAGGGCAAGGTGATCGCCGTCGGGACGGGCAAGGTGACCGAGGACGGCAAGAAGCTCCCCCTCGCGGTGAAGGAGGGCGATCGGATCCTCTTCGGCAAGTACTCCGGCAGCGAGGTCAAGCTGGACGGCCACGAGTACCTCATCATGAAGGAGGAGGACGTCCTCGGCATCCTCGGCTCCTAGACGAGCGGCTCAGCCGCCCTCAACCATTCGCCCACACTCGGGAGGAACGTATCCATGCCTAAGCAGCTCCTGTTCAACGAGGACGCCCGCGCCGCGCTCTTGCGCGGGGTCAACATCATGGCCCATGCCGTCAAGGTGACGCTCGGGCCGAAGGGACGGAACGTCGTCATCGACAAGAAGTACGGCAGCCCCACGATCACCAAGGACGGCGTGACGGTCGCCAAGGAGATCGAGCTCAAGGATCCCGGCGAGAACATGGGCGCGCAGATGCTGAAGGAAGTGGCCGCCAAGACCTCCGACATCGCGGGGGACGGGACGACGACCGCGACGGTGCTCGCGCAGGCCATCTTCCGCGGGGGGCTCAAGAACGTGACGGCGGGCGCGAACCCGATGGGCCTGAAGCGGGGGATCGACCGGGCGGTCGACACGGTGGTCGAGGAGCTGAAGCATCTGTCCAAGGCCACCAAGGACAAGAAGGAGATCGCCCAGGTCGCCACGATCGCCGCCAACAACGACAAGACGATCGGCAACTTGATCGCCGAGGCCATGGAGAAGGTCGGCAAGGACGGCGTCATCACCGTCGAAGAGGCCAAGGCGATGGAGACGACCCTCGAGGTGGTCGAGGGGATGCAGTTCGACCGCGGGTACCTCTCGCCCTACTTCGTGACGAATGCGGAGCGGATGGAGGTGGTGCTCGAGGACGCGCTCATCCTCATCCACGAGAAGAAGCTCAGCGTGATGAAGGACATGCTGCCGCTGCTCGAGCAGGTTGCCCGGGCAGGCAAGCCGTTGCTCATCATCGCCGAGGACCTGGAGGGCGAGGCCCTGGCGACTCTCGTGGTCAACAAGCTCCGCGGGACGCTCGCGTGCTGCGCCGTCAAGGCGCCGGGCTTCGGCGATCGCCGCAAGGCCATGCTCGAGGACATCGCGACCGTGAGCGGCGGCAAGGCGATCACGGAAGACCTCGGGATCAAGCTCGAGAACCTCAAGCTCGACGACCTTGGCCGCGCCAAGAAGGTGGTCGTGGACAAGGACAACACCACGATCGTCGAGGGCGCCGGTCATAGCAAGGAGATCCAGGGCCGCATCAAGCAGATCCGGGCGCAGATCGAGGAGACGACCTCGGACTACGACCGGGAGAAGCTCCAGGAGCGGCTCGCGAAGCTCGCGGGCGGCGTCGCCGTCATCAAGGTCGGGGCGGCCACCGAGACCGAGATGAAGGAGAAGAAGGCGCGGGTCGAGGACGCGCTCAACGCCACGCGGGCGGCCGTCGAGGAAGGGATCGTGCCTGGCGGCGGCGTGGCGCTGCTGCGCGCGTCGGAAGCCCTCGACGGTCTCAAGCTCTCGGGCGACGAGGGCACTGGCGTCAGCATCGTGCGGCGCGCCCTCGAGGAACCGATCCGGCAGATCGTGGAGAACGCCGGGCTCGAGGGCTCCGTGATCGTCGAGAAGGTCAGGGCCGCGGTCCCGATCACGCGCGGCTTCGACGCCGAGACCAACGAGTATGTCGACATGATGAAGGCGGGGATCATCGACCCCACCAAGGTCGAGCGGGTTGCCCTGCAGAACGCGGCATCGATCGCGTCGTTGCTGCTCACGACCGAAGCGCTCATTACGGACATCCCGGAAGCCGAGAAGGGCGCCCCATCCATGGCGCCCGGGAGCGAGTTCTAGCCTGTTCTAGCCTCGCCGCGGGCCCCCCGGGCGCCAGAGGACACCTGGCGCCCGAGGGCCCGGCCGGCGCAGCGACCGCGCGCGGCCGTACCGTACGCCGGCCCATGGGACCAAGGTCCAATACCGTGGCGGGTCCCGTCCCGCTAGGGTGTCCTCGAGCGGCCGTCATGCTGAGCGCACCGTGCTTGCCCGTGATCTTCCTCGTCGTCGTCGACGATCCCTCCATCCGGCGGGCGCGCCGCCGCTTGCTCCGCTCTCCGGGCCATGGCGTCGAGGCCAGCGCCGTCGGGCCGGCCTGACCCCTCGGCCCCCGGGATCCACCGGCCGGCTCATGGAGGCGCAGGCGACGGGCCGGGAGGAGGCCAGGTCCAGCTCGGGCCGGCGGCGGCGCCCGGCCGGCACGCTCCTTCTCATCACGTCCGTCCTGTGGCTGCACGAGTGGCTCCCGGTCCTCCTCGTGGCCGCGTTCGTGGCGTGGGTCGTCCTCCATGAGCGGCTGGAGGGCGCCCTCGGTGACGCGCTCGTCCGCTACTGGCGGCGTGCCTGGCCGCCCAGGACCTTCTACCTGATCGCCAGCCTGTTCGCGAGCACACTCGCGTACTGGGTCCATGTGCCGCTCCAGGCACGCCTCTTGCCGGTCGGCCTCAACGCCCTCGCGCTCGTGCTGCTCCTCCGCGGCGGCCGCGGGCGACGCCACGCCGGGTGGACCCGGCCCCGCGTGGCGTGGGCCGCGCGCGTCGGGATGGTCCTGGGCCTGGTGGCGCTCCTGATGAGCCTCGAGGTCGCGCTGAACACCTTTGCCCCGTGACCCCGCCCGCGCCGCTCTTCAAGCCCGACGTGACAAAGCGCATCGATCGTCACATCGACTATTTCGGGGGCGAGCGGGGGGGCGGCCGACGCCTTCCGAGCGATCGGGGCGGCGGACAGCAACGCATGCGTGAGAGTCGTCGGGCGGGAATGACCAGGATCGGGGCGCA
>Ga0154441_1081_pt1 | contig 10545 bp, 11 predicted proteins | sample RifGroC2_FD_115945 | JGI IMG/M metagenome (GOLD analysis project Ga0154441, IMG submission 115945) | Candidatus Rokubacteria bacterium GWC2_70_16 | reverse complement strand
ACTGGCTCGCGATTCCCACGGTGGCAGCCGGCGCCCACGCCGTCGCGCTCGCCGGCAACGTGGCGCTGACGCTATGGCCCGGTCCCGGGGTGTCGGTGCTCGCGCTGGCGCTCGTGGGGCTGGGCTACGGGTTGATCTCCGGCGTCACGGCGGCTGCGGTGGCCGTCTACTGGAGGCACGCGCTATACGGCCGGATGGCCAGCCGCCTCTACACCGCGTGGTGCGCCGCCGCCATCGTGCTGCCAATCACGGCCGGCCACCTGTTCGACCTGACCCAGGGCTATGGCGCCGCGGTCCTGATCGCCGCCGGCGCCAATGCCCTGGGTGTCCTCGTGGCGCTCGGACTGCCCCGTCAGGACGCGCCGCGCGCCGCCGACCCCGACGCCTGAGGCCGTTCCTACTCCTCGGCGTCGTCCTCCGTCGCGGCCTCCCGCACGAGCTGCTCCAGCGCCTCATAGGCCTGCGCGCCCACGACGCCGGCGCGGCCGGCGACGAACGTGGGCACGCCGGTGATCCCGTACTGGCGCGAGAGCGCCCAGTCGGCGTCGACGGCGTCCTTGAACGTGCGCTTCTCCAGCACCTCGCGCGCGCTGTCGGCCGAGAGGCCCACGTGCTGCACGATGTCCAGGAGCACCGCGGGTTGGGAGATGTCGCGCGCGGCCACGAAGTAGGCGCGGAACAGCGCGTCGTGGATGGCCTCGCCGCCCGGCTGGGTGTCCGCCCACTTGCCCAGCTCCTGGGCCAGGCGGCTGTTGTACGTCATGGTGCGCTCGCCGTACGGAAGACCTTCGGCGTCCATGCGGGCCTTCATCTGCGCGTGCATGGCTTTCCGGTCCAGGTTGCGGGCCGCGAACAGATCGGCCAGCGAGCGCCCTTCCGCCGGCGTATCCGGGTGCAAGGGGAAGTGCACCCACTCGACCTTCACGTTGTGCTCGGCCTTGAGCCGCTCAATACGCACGGTACTGAGATAGCACCAGGGTCAGACGTAGTCGGAGAAGATCCTCATCGTCACTGGCTGGGTCACGATGCCTCCTGTCTTCGGCGTAGCCACTTGCCCAACCGCAGCATCCGCAGCTCGCTCTTGACCAGATCGGGCACGACGACCAGCCGGCCGGCCGCCTCGGGCCCCGGGGTATCCTGCGCCGCCGCGGGGGCGGGGTCAAGCGGCGGGCCGAGGGGTTCAGATCTGAGGTTCCACCCCCGCCCATCGGTTCCCGCCCCGGCCCCGCATCTGCTCGATCGACCATGCCAATGGTATGATGGCCCGCCGCATGCGCCGGCGAGCGGGCCGGCGCGTGGGTCATCATGCGTCCCGGGGGGGGCCACATGAGCTGGAACCGTCAGGATCGGCGCCGCGCGGAGCGGGTGCGCGTGAACTGGTCCGCCCGGATCGAGACGACCGAGACGATCGTCGAGGGGCCTGTCGTGGACCTGTCCAGCACCAGCGTCCGCATCCGGGCCGCGAGCCGTCGTCCCGTGGAGATCCCGGTCGGTACCACCGCGACGCTCACGCTGGCGTTCCCGGCGCCCGCGGATCGCTTCGAGGTGCTCTCCCTGAGTGCGAGCGTGGCCCGAAGCGCGCTGGACGGCATCGCCCTGACCTTCGCCGAGCTGCCTGACCCTGCCGGGCGGTGGGTCAAGACGCGGCTCCTGTCGGTGGAGGCGAGGCGGCGGGCGCCTCGCGCGCGTGTCGCGCTGCCCGTGCAGATCAGGATCGGGAACGCCGCTCCGGTGGAGGCGGAGACGATGGACGTGAGCGCGTTCGGCGCGCGGGTGCGGACGACCCTGCCCCTCAAGTCCGGAGATCGGCTCGAGCTCCGTCTTCCGCTCGAGACGGACAAGCCCCCGCTCAAGCTCCCCGCGCTCGTGTGGGAAGCGTCGGGGGACGAGGCCGTGCTGGTGTTCGCCAATCTGCCGGAGCGCGACTTCAACCGCCTCGGTGACTACGTCGTCGGCCGCCTCGCCACTCCCGGGACGGCGTGACGGGCCCGCCCATGACGCTGCTCCCTCCGCCCACTCGCCCACGATCGTCCGCCACCTCTGGCGCCAGCTCCTCGGGCGGACGCGCTCGAGCCCGGTGTCTCTCGACGCCTGAGTTCAGTAGTCCCTGGGGTCGAGCAGGTCACGCAGCCCGTCGCCGGCGAGGTTGAAGGACAGCGCGAGCGAGAAGATCGCCAGCCCCGGCCAGTACGCCATCCAGGGCGCCGATTCCAGGAATTGCTGCGCGGTGTTGAGCATCGTGCCCCATGACGGGGCGGGCGGCTGCACGCCCAGGCCGAGGAACGAGAGGATCGCCTCGGCGATGATCGCCGTCGGAATCGAGACCGTCGCCTGGACGAGCAGCGCGCTGAAGATGTTCGGAAAGACGTGGCGCCTCATCAGGCGGAGATCGCCGGCGCCGAGGGCCCGCGCCGCCAGGACGTAGTCCTCCTCCTTGGCGGAGAGGGTGAGCCCCCGCGTGAGGCGAACGTAGGTCGGAGTGGCGCCGAGCCCGATCGCAAGCGTCGCGTTCGTGAGCGAGGGGCCCATGATCGTGACCAGGCCGATGGCGAGGATCAGGAACGGGAAGGCCAGCCAGGCATCGGTGAGCCGCATGATGAGCTGATCGAGCGCGCCCCGGTAGTACCCGGCCACGAGCCCGATCGGCACGCCGACCGCCATCGCCAGCAGGATCGAGAAGACCCCCGCCTGCATCGAGATGCGGCTGCCCCAGACCACGCGCGAGAAGTTGTCGCGGCCCAGGTCATCCGTCCCGAACGGATTCGCCCGGGTCGGGGCCTTGCGGATCTTGCTCCAGTCGGCGTGGAGCGGGTCGGTGGTCGCGATCCACGGCGCGCCGATCGCCATGACGACGAAGACCAGGACCACGACGCCTCCTGCCGCCGACGCCGGTCGCCGCACCACGCGCCGCCAGCCCCGGTGCACCCAGCCGGTCGGCGTCGCGGCGGCGGGGGCCGGCGCGGGGATCTCGGCGGGAACCGTCCCGCGGGAGGCGTCAAGACTCACCGGCCGCTCCCCCTGATCCGGATGCGGGGGTTCAGGAAGGTGTAGGAGACGTCCACGGCCAGGTTGATCAGCACGTAGGCGCTCGCCGTGATCAGCACGACCCCCTGGACGAGCGGGTAGTCGCGGGTGAAGACGGCCTCCACGATGAGCCGCCCGAACCCCGGCACCACGAAGATCTGCTCGGTGACGACCGCGCCCCCCATGAGCGCCCCCGTCTGGAGCCCGAGGATCGTCACGACCGGGATGAGGCCGTTCCGGATGGCGTGGCGGAAGACCACCGCTCGCTGCGCCAGTCCCTTGGCGCGAGCCGTGCGGATGTAGTCGGCGCTGAGGACCTCGATCATGCTGTTCCGGGTCTGGCGCATGAGTACGGCAGCCAGGGCCGTGCCGAGCACGAAGGCCGGCATGATCATGCGCTGGAGATTGCCGACGGGATCGTCCCAGAACGGCACGAAGCCGGACGCGGGCAGCCACCCGAGCCGGACCGAGAAGAGCAGGATCAGCATGATGCCCAGCCAGAAGTTGGGCACGGAGAGGCCGCAGAGCGACGCGCCGCTGGCCAGGAGGTCCCAGACGGTGTTGCGGCGCACCGCGGCCAGCACCCCGGCCGGGATGGCGATGGCGACGGCGATGAGGACGGCGAAGCAGGCGAGCTGGATGGTGATGGGCAGCTTCGTCGCTACCGTCCACGCGACCGACTGGCGCGTCCGGATGGACTCGCCCAGGTCGCCGCCGAGCGCCAGCCGGACCCACCGCAGATACTGGACGGGGACGGGGTCCTTCAGCCCGTACTTCTCGCGGACCTCCTCGAGCCCCGCCTCGTCGGCATCCGTCCCCGCCATCACCCGGGCCGGATCGCCCGGGATCATGCGCACCCCGGTGAAGACGACGATGCTGACCAAGAAGAGCGTGACGACCGAGATGAAGACCCGGCGGAGCAGGAACGCGAACACGGAGGAGCTACCCGGCCGTCATCTCGATGCCGGCGCTCGCGCGCTCAGTTCCAGGACGTCCCCTTGATGCGGATTAGGCCGTCGGGCACTGCCGTGTAGCCCTTGAGGTTCTTGGGGAAGGCCACGATGTAGTTCGGGTGGTAGATGTAGACGATGTTGCGCCGGGCGGTGAAGAGGTCGGTCGCTTCCCGGTAGAGCGCCCGCCGCTGGTCCACGTCGCTCACCTCGCGGGCCTTGTTGAGGAGCGCGTCGATGCGCTCGTCGCAGGCGTGCGTCTGGTTGAGGCTCCCCTTGCAGGTCTGGTTCTGGTGGATGTTGCCGTCGGGATCCACGCGGCCGCTCCAGCCGATCAGGAAGGCCTGGTGCTTGCCGTCGTCGTCGTCCTTCAGCGCGGAGGCGAATTCCGAGGGGCGAAGCGTGACGGTGAAGCCGGCCTCCCGCGCCATCTGTTGGATCACCTCGCCCACCCGGCGCTCGCGCGGGTTGTTGACGATCACCATCTCGAAGCTCCCCGCCCCCGCCAGCCCGGCCTCGGCCAGGAGCTTCTTGGCGCGGGCCACGTCGCGGGCGGGGCACTTGCGGCTCTTGTCGAAGTAGACGCTGATGGGGGGGATCGGGGTGCAGCCCGGCGTGAAGAGCCCGTCCCACGCCACCTGGTTCAGCGCCTCGCGGTCGAGGCTGAGATCGAAGGCCTCCCGCACGCGGGGGTCGTTGGCGAGCGGGGTGCCCAGGTCCCCCGGCGGGTTCCGCTTCCCGGTCTTGTTGCGGAGGTTGATGGTGATCCCCTGGTACCCGAGCCCGGTCACATTCGACAGGTCGAAACGGCCCTCACGCTTGATGGCGGTGGCGTCGGTGGGCGAGACCTGGTGCATCACGTCGATGTCGCCCGAACGCAGATTGGCCAGGCGGACGTTGTCGTCGGGGATGATGCGGAACACGATCTTGTCGAACCTGGCCTGCGCTGGGTCGAAGTAGTGCGGTGACTTCTCCACCACGATCCGATCCTGGGGCACCCGCTCGGCGAACTGCCACGGCCCCACGCAGACGGGAGCGGTGCCGAACTTCTCGCCGAGCTTCCGGACGGCGGTCGGGGAGACGGGCATGCCGGCCCGGTCGGTGAGCTGGGCGAGCAGCGGGGAGAAGGCCGCCTTCAGGCGCAGGCGCACGGTGAGCGGGTCGACCACCTCGACCGCGTCGACCGGCGCCAGCTCGCTCGCCCGGGTGGAGCCTTTGAGCGTGCGGTGGCGCTCCAGGGAGAACCGGACCGCCTCCGCGTCCATCGGGGTGCCGTCGTTGAACGTCACGCCGGGGCGGAGCTTGATGGTGACGGTCTTGCCGGCGTCGCTGATCACGGGCATGCCGGCGGCGAGCTGCGGCGAGATCCGGAGGCCCTCGTCGATCTCGTAGAGCTTCTCGCAGATCTGCGAGAAGACGATCCGCCCCACGTAGGTCCGGGCCAGCGTCGGATCGAGAATGTCGGGGTCCTGGTTGAGCGCCACGACGAGCGTCTTCTTCTGCGCGTGCGCGGCCCCCGCCTGCAGCATCAACACGGCGAGCATTCCCACGGTGAGCCAAAGGCCCTTCCTGAACCCGCTCATCGAAGTCTCCTCCTTCAGTGTGTGACCCGGCCGAAGAGCCGGGCCCCCGCCGAATCGTGTTCGCGCTCGATCAGCCGTGAATGCTCGACGATCAGCTCGTCGATTCGGCGCGATGCCGCGGCCGGGTCGGGGTGGTCGTCCACGCGGAGGTTATGGTACATGCACGGCTGCGGGCCCGCGAGCATGTTCCCGGCGACCGTGAAGCAGGAGCCCCTGCCGGCCGCCCCTGGGGACCCTCGCCCAGCCTCCGGGGCGGTCCGCCTGGTGACGGCGAAGGCGCGGGGCGGTCCGGCGATCGGCCTCTGGCTCCGAGCGATCCCTGGCTCCTCTGCCCGCCCCCACTCCACCCACATGATGGCTACGCTCCTGCTGCACGCCTGAGGGGCGGACGGCGCCGCCGCCCGCCCGGCAGGGGGCCCGCGGGACCCGGTCAGGCGGACGGGGAGGGCGTCCCGAGCCAGAAGGGCGACGCCTTCCCGATCCGCGCGAGGTACTCGCGGCGCTCCGCCGCGCGCTCCGGGTACCAGCGCGAGAGGTAATCGGCATCGAGCATGTGCTGGCGCGACGGGGTGCCGAAGAAGCCCACGAGCTCGGGCAGGGAGATGAACCCCTCATCGGACTCCGGACGGTACTGGTCCCAGCCCCGGGCGTGCTCTTCCGACCGGAAGAGGTTCATGCCCGTTCACAGGAACGGCGGGCGGCCCCGGGACGGGCCGAATCCATAGTTCAGGTGACCGACGACGGTCGGGGGGTCCACCCACGTGAGACGGCCGTCGAGCATTTCCACGGTGAGCGAGTCGCCGCAGTCGAGACAGGCCGCGTCGATGCGCACACGGTGGCCGGGAAAGAGCCAGGTCACCGACGTCGCCTCGAACCCGCACTGCGCAAACCATTTCTGCTCCCCGCGCACCGTCACCCGGTACTGGGTGGGCAGGCCGTTCAGGGGCGGGAAGGAAGCGATGTAGTCCGTCTCGGGATGCAGCCACCCGATCGGGTACGCCGCGAGGACCGCGTGAAGGATCGCCCGGCTCTCGGCCGGGCTCACTCCGAGCGACCGGGCAAGCTCCGCGTAGTGCGGCGGCCGGCCCGTGTCGATCAACGTCCGCGTGATGCGATTCTACACCCGGTCAGTCAGTCCGGGATCCACCATCTCGGTCCGGCTCGCCGACATGCGCGTCCCTCCTTCCGGTCGCGTGCAGGGCGCGACCGCCTCCAGCGGAGAGTGGACGGGCGCGCGCGGGGCGAGCCCGGGTTCTTGGGGGCGCGGATCGCGGGCGCACCCTCATGCTACCGCGCTCGCCCTGCGCTTTTCCAGCGCGTGGCGCCCGGCCGAGGGGCTTCCGCCAGGGATGCCGGCGGTGACCCGCAGCGGGAGGGCCCCCTCTCCGGGCCGCCGTCCGCCCGGGCCCTCATCATCCAGAGCGGAGGGCTCCAGGCAATGCGGATCGGAATCGTCGGCGCGGGCGCCATCGGGTGCGTGGGCGCATCGTCAGGGCAAAGGTCCTCTCTGCGCTCTCGGCGCCGCGCGAGCTGGGCGGCGGACCCCCCTGGCGACCCCCGGTCCCCCGCGGACACCCGGCGGAGGGGCGGATGGCCGGGCGAGGGGGTCAGGGCGGGGGCGATCAGGGCGTGCCGGCAGGGGGGGCCGCCGCCAGGATGCCCTCACGATGGCCGTTCTCGGCTTATGTGAAGCCAGTACTCGTCTCCGTCCTGCCGGAGAACCGTGACCGTGATCCCGTGCTCCGCGTCCTCGAACGTCTCTCCGGATCTGAAGGGAGCCGCCCCGAAATACCTCACGTCCGGATGCGAGTCGACGACCCGAACGGGCCCGTGTCCTTCAGATATCGTCTCGTCCACCTTCATGATCAAGACGCCCTCGGATGGGAGGTGACGGTCGACCCCTTCTCGCTGTCGGTTCTCGATGAGGTAATAACGGCTCTCATCGATCGGCAACCGGACGACCAGGGTGGTCCCCTCGCCCTTGACGAGCGGGGAGAGAAGGACCCGCCGAACCTCGCCGGCTCCGACCGTGGCGATCTTCGTCTCGTCGATCCAGCCTAATCGGATCTTGGTGAAGGAGGTCATCCCCTGCGGCAGGACGCCCGCGCCTGTCTTGATACCGTGCTGCGACTGGATGTCCCAGGGTCCGACGTACGTGGAGTAGTACTGCATGGCGCCTGTTCCGCCCACCCACTGGTTCGCATAGCCGAATGGGCCAGGGCTGCTCTGGGCATCGAAGTCATACAGGGTGGGCACCACGGCGCGCCCGTCACGGTAGCCGGCCACCATCTTGGGGAGCGCGTACGCAATGCTGGGGAAGGGACAGTTCCACGTGTGAACGTCGGTCGGAGGAATCACCTGGCCGCGTGGCGTTCGAAGCTGATGAAAGCGCGCGCTCGATCGAAACAAATACCCACACCGGCCAAGCTCCTTCGGGTCGGCGCCCACCGCGAGCATGAGACCGTCGAAGCGGCGGAATTCATACCCGGCGTCGAGGAGGACGGCGGCATCGTTCACCAGGCGATATTGCGCGAGCCAGTGACGTTGCATCTCTCTGATGCGGGGGCTTCCGAGGCGGTACTCCGAGATCGGATGCGGCATGGAGATCCAGGGCGTGATGGTGACATCCAGCTCCAAGCGCCCGTGCGAGACCGCTCGGATGTACCGGGGCAAGAGCTCGCCGTAACGTGTCTTGATCGTCTCCAGATCGCGGGGATGCCCCGCGAAGGACAGGGGGACCACGAGGATGGTCTTCACCGTCGCGGAGGTCGTCGCATCCCCTGAAGTTGCGGCTGGGCCAGCCAGGGGCTGCGGGGCCAAGTCGGAGGTGGCCCTGGAGCACTGGATCCCCCCGCCCAGCGACACGCCCAGAAGAAGCACGAGGGCACGCCTGTTCATCGCCGCCTTGCCGCCATGGTGGCACAGCGCTGGCTCTCCAGGAAGTCGAGGACGTTCCGGGCGACCTGGTCTGCGTGGAACAGGTGAATGCCCCGGCCCACCCCCTCGTACACGAGCAGCCGCGCGTTGGCGATCGCCTTCTCCATGTAGCGCTGCTGCTCGAGGGGGACGGACTTCCCGAGATCGGCCGTGATCAGCAGCGTCGGGCACGTCACCCGGGGCAGCCAGTCGGTGAAGTCGAAGACCTGCATGCAGCGCGCGGTGCGGACCATGACGTCGAGCGGCACCTTGTTGCGCTCGGCCGCGACCCAGGCCGCCATGCGGGAGTCCAGGCGCGTGTGGTCGATGACCTGGCGCCACACCCCGCGCCGGTTGAACTCCTCGACCCCGTACTTCTCGAGGGCCGCGGCCATGCTGGGCTCGCCGAGGGAGCAGGCCTCCAGGAAGGACGCAGGCAGCTTGAGCGGCGAGCCGGACATCGCGAGCGCCTTGACGCGCTCGGGCCAGAGGCAGGCTGCGACCAGGCCCGTGAGGCCGCCGCCGCCCTGCCCGAACCAGTACGGGCCTCGATCCCCAGATGGTCCAGCACGCTCATGGCGTCCCGCGCCTGACGCTCGGCCAGCGTGGACTCGTCAGGCCCCCCCGACAGCGTCCGGGTCGCCGGGGGCGCGGTGGACAGCCCCCGCCCCCGCATGTCGATCCGCAGGCACCGGTACTTGCGCGCGAGCGTGGGCACCATGGGCGCCACGAATGTCGCCGGCTCCCACCTCGCCGGGTGCATGACGATCGTCTCCTTTAACACAGTCGTACTAGGTGCGCCCGCTGTCGTGCCGGACGCGGCCGGCTCGGCGGACGCGGTCGAACCGTCGAGGCCTGCGAGGCGGAGGAGGATCGGACTCGCGCACCGCGTGAGGTGCTCATCCCGGTGGCCGGGCGGACGCCGCATGCGCCGCCTCCCGCGCGAGCGCCTCGTTGCGACGGCCCAGCCACAGTCCATTGACCAGCCAGGCAATCGAGATCGGCACGGCGGCGAGGCTGATGCCCGCCAGCCCCAGCCCGATGAAGCCCAGGCCGGCGTACGACCAGGCGCCGATCTGATCGCCGGCGCGGTACACGAACGTATCGATGAAGCTCTTGGCCTTGTACTTGTCCTCGCGCGGGACAACCGTAAAGCACGTCTCCCGCGTGGGTCGCGCCACGGCGAAGTTGCCGGCCCGCCGCAAGACCTGGAACGTGACCACCGCCCACACGGTCGGCGCGAGACCGAGGACGGCAAAGCCCGCGACGCTCAAGAGCGGCAGCAGCGTGAGCGTGAGCGCGACGCCAAGCCTCTTGATGATCCGCCCCGTCAACAGGAGCTGAGTGAGGAGCGTCAAGACGTTGACCGTCAGATCGATCTTGGCGAAGAAGGCCGTGCGCGCGGCGCGGCTCGTGAAGGTCTGTTTCGCGATGTCGGCCTGCTGGAAATAGAGAAACGTCGACAGAATCGTGAACAGCCACGGCAGATTCTCGATGCCACCCGCCGCGCCGATCTCGTCGCGAATCGGCCGGATGACGTAGTACGCCGACAGAATCGAGAAGAAATAGAGCCAGGACCATGCGAGCGCAGCCGTCTCACCCGGCTTCACATCGACGAGGACGCGCAGCATCAGCGTGATCGGACCGCCCGCAGGGTCGCTGGACTTTTCGATGGTCAAGGAGTATTCCTGTCGAGGGGTGGCTCAGGGCCGGAGATCGAACTCCACGCGGGCGGCGCCGCCGGCCTCGACGAGAGGAACGCGCCGGGCGGCGCCCGCCAGCCGCCCCGCGTCGAGACCGCCGCCTCGCGTGAGCTCTTGGCGCACGACCTCGAGCCGCCGAGCGCCCAGCGACTTCATCGCATCCGCCGGCATCGTCTCCACCGTGGCCAGTTCGGCGACGATCGTCTCGAGAGTCGCCGGAAGCGGACGCTCGGGCCACCGCTCGCGGTACTCGCGCCGGGCGGCCGCGAGCGGGTCGGCGCCACCCGGCGAGCCGGGAGGAGCCGCCAGACGCGCGAGCACCTGCTCGCGCCTGAGCGCGTCGATGTCGGCCTGGGTGAGGACCGGTTC
>Ga0154441_1010_pt1 | contig 10626 bp, 12 predicted proteins | sample RifGroC2_FD_115945 | JGI IMG/M metagenome (GOLD analysis project Ga0154441, IMG submission 115945) | Candidatus Rokubacteria bacterium GWC2_70_16 | reverse complement strand
GCCGGCCCCCGGCCAATTCGCGTAACCGCATTCGGCAAGAGTCAATAGCTCTTGTGGGCGCGGATCAGGAGCATCCGGTCGGTGAAGGCGCGGATGCGTCCCTCCTCCACCGTGAAGCTGAAGGCCTCGCGGCAGCGGGCCGGCGCCTCGAGGACGAAGCGGTCCAGGGCCGCCCGGGCCTCGGCAGTCATGCGCATCCGCCCCGTCCACTCCTCCCAGGGCCGGCCCTTGGTCACCACCGCCTCCTCCAGCCCCGTGAAGCCTGCGGTGCGGAGGTGCTCCACCCATTTGGCCTGGCTCAGCGCTCTCACATGCGAGGGATCGCGGCGCTTCTCCACCTCGAGAATGAAGCCGGCCAGCTCCGGGTCCTCGTGGCCCAAGATGTCCTGGAGCAGGAAGGTGCCGCCCGGGAGCAGCACGCGGGCGACCTGCTTGAGCGCCGGCGGCACGGCCGGAAAGTGATGGGCGGCGATGCGGCAGGTCACGGCGCCGAAGGCGGCGTCCCGGAAGGGCAGCGCCTCGACGTCGGCTCCGAGGAAGCGGATGGTGGTCATGCCCTGCCCGGAGGCGAAGGCGCGCGCCGCCAGGAGCATGGGTTCGGTCAGGTCCGTAGCCACCACGGTGGGGGTGAAGGCCGAGAAGGCCAGAGCCGTGTGACCGCCGCCCGTGGCGATGTCCAGGAGGCGGCTGGCTCCCGTCGAGCGCCCCCAGGCCACGAGGCGCTCGAGGTCGGGCCCGCCGGCATGGCCGGCGCTCCGGACATAGGCCTCAGCCGTGGCGCCGAACCGGGCCTGCACCTCCGTTTTCTGGCTCCGGGTCACGCCCGGCCCCGGTCGGCGAGGTGACGCAGGAGGAAGTCGGCGTCGAGCGGAGTCAGATCGAACCGGCGGCCCGCCTCGTCGAGGAGCGTGACGCGGTCGGCCGCCGGGTTGTCACGCAGCTGCTCGTCGATCCACGTGATGGCCTGCTTGATGGGCGCTTCGCCCTGAGCCATGGCGCTCAGCCGAAGATCTTCTTGAGCCCGCCCAGGAAGCCGGTGTCGCCCTCCTGGGCGAGCACCTGGTCCAGCTCGCCCCAGTCGAACCACAGGCCGCCGCACGCAGAGCACTTGTCCAGCTCCACCTTGCGGTAGGTGATGGTCACGAGCGGGGCTCCGCACTTGGGGCAGCGATTCCGCGCCACCGCCAGCACGCGCTGGCGCTCCGCGGCCTCGGCTTCCTTCTCCTGCTCGGCCAGCGCCTTCTTCCGGCGCTCGAACTCCAGCCGCGCGAAGTACTCCTCCTCCTGGTCGCTGGGCGTCATGGGCATCGCGATCGGCTCCTTTACGTGCCGCGTTCCCGCTCGTAGGTCGTCTTCCACTCCTTGTTGAGATCCTCGACGCCGGGAATGACCTTGATGGTGCTCCACGCGGCGCGGGCCGCGCCCCGCATGGCGTAGTAGAGGGTCTCGGAGATCTCGTCGTCCGTGGCGCCGGCTTGCTTCGCAGCCGCGAAGCGTCCGGGCACTCAGGAAGTGCAGCCGGCGGCCGCCATCGCGGCCATCGCCACGAGCTGCATGGTCTTCGGGTCGAGGGCTCCTTCGCGGTAGTAGATGCCGGCGAACTCCTTCATCTCGGCCATCTGGTCCTCCTCGCTGGGTGGTGGTATGGGACGTCTCGCCTGGCGCGACCGCCCGCGCCAGTATACCTCGTCCCCGCAGGCCGCCGAGAAGGGCCCAGATGCAAGGCGGCGCCCGACGGCCGCACGCGAGGCGTACTGCCTGTACGTTGAGCGTGCGGCCGAGGGCGCCAACGCCGCAGATGGGCCCTTCTCGGCGGCCTGCTAGAGGTGGCGCACCAGGCGCCGGGAGCGATCCACGCTCTTGCGGTAGGCGTCGAAGGAGTTCACCAGCTCGGGGGGGCGGCCGGACCTGCGGTCCAGGGTGAAGCAGGAGAAGGTGATGTCGTGGGCCAGCGGGAAGTCCCGGTAGAGCTGGCCCGCAACCTTCTGCGGGTTCTCCGAGCGGGTGATCTCGAAGTCCTCGTGCTCGCGCAGGGGCGGCTGGCGCTCTCCGTGCTTGGTCCGCACCCACTTCATGGTGCCGCCGAGGAGATAGGAGAGGAAGAGACAGTCCACGAGCATCGATTCCGTCCAGGGGATGGCCTTCTGGTACCCGGCGACGAAGCGGGCGCCGGTGCGGACGAGGAAGTCGCGCGCCGTGTCCGGCGTCACGAAGTCGCAGGCGCCGAAGATGTAGCCGATGCGCGGGCTGGGGCGGCAGTGCTCGACCAGCGCGCCGAGGCGGATGACGCGGTTGCCGATCCCCATCAGCGTGCGCCGCCGACCATGCGAGGCGATGTAGCAGACCTGAAAGGCCCGCCGCCGGCGCACCTCTTCCAGGAGCAGGCCCAGATCGTAGTTGCTGTAGAAACGGCGGTAGACGAGGCTGACCCGGATGCCTTCCCAGGCCAGCGACTGCCTGATGGCCTTGAGGTAGGGGAGCACCGAGGGCTCGTCCTCGAGGAGCTGGCCCTTCCGGTTCCACATGGACTCGAGCACGACCAGACCCGGCATGGGGCGGCAATCTTACCACGCCGGAACCGCCCGTCTATTGGCTGATGAAAGATACATCCAATTGGCTCTTTACATGGTGCCTGATGACTCGATAATGGCTGGTATGGTGGGCGCATGAAGATCCCCCTGAGGCGCGCGGGCGGGGAGGGTGGGCGCGTCCCGCTGGCCCGACAGATCCAGAGCCATCTCGAGCGGCTGATCCGCCAGGGGCTGCTCGCGCCTGGCGTGAAGCTGCCGGCCTCGAGGGAGCTCGCGCGCGATGTCGGCGTGAACCGGACCACCGTGGCCGCGGCCTACGAGGAGCTGATCGCCGCTGGCTGGGCCAGGGCGCATGTGGGGCAGGGCACCTTTGTGGCCGAGCGGGTCCCCGCCTCGGTGGAGCCCGCCCCGGCGGCCGTGCCGAGGCTCGACTGGTCAGAACTCCTCTCCAGGCGGGCCCAGGTCGCCCTGGCCGACCGGCACCGGCGGCGCAGCTACAGCCAGCCGGCCCGGACGGCCCCTGGAACGATCTCCTTCGCCGGGGGCATGCCGGACAGCGCGCTGTTCCCCACGGACGCCTTCCGTCGTGTCCTCAACCGGGTCATCAGGGAAGAGGGCCGAGAGCTGCTCCAGTACTACCCTCCCACCGGCTATCCACCCCTGCGCCGGTACCTGGCTGCCTATCTGCTGCGCTTCGGGGTCGAGGCTCACCCGGCGGAGATCCTGATCGTGAACGGCTCCCAGCAGGGCTTCGACCTGGTGGCTCGCACCCTGCTCGATCCGGGGGACCTCGTGGCCATCGAGCAGCCCTCCTATCCCCGCGCCATGCAGGTGTTCCGCTCCTTTGGTGCGGAGCTCCTGCCCGTGCCCATGACGGCCTCCGGGCTCTCCCTGTTCCACCTCGAGCGGCTCCTCGAGCGCCAGGCGCCCAAGTTCCTCTACTGCCAGCCGAGCGCGCACAACCCCACCGGCCTCACCATGTCACTGGCCGTGCGCCAGCGGCTCCTGGAACTGGCGGTCCGGCACCGGCTCCCCATCGTCGAGGACGGTTTCGATGGCACGCTCTTCTACGGGGAGCGCCCCCCGGGACCGCTCAAGGCCATGGATCCGGCGGGGCTCGTCGTCTACATCGGCACGTTCTCCAAGATCCTCTTCCCCGGACTCAGGCTCGGCTGGCTCGTGGCGCCACCGGCCCTGATCGAGCGGCTCGAGATGGCCAAGCAGCTGGCCGACATCCATACGAGCCCCCTGCTCCAGGCGGCCGTGTACCATTTCTGCGAGCGCCGGCTCCTCGAGCGGCATCAGGCGCGAGCGCTGCGGGAGTACGGGCGGCGCCGGTCCGCGCTGCTGGAGGCCCTCGCGCGCCTCATGCCCCCGGGTGTCACGTGGACCGAGACCGAAGGCGGCTTCTCGCTCCTCCTCACGCTGCCCGAGGGGCTCGAGACCGGCGCGTTGCTCCCGCGGGCGCAGGCGCGCGGCGTGACCTTCACGCCGGGCGAGGCCTTCTTCAGCGACGGTGGCGGCGAGCGCTCCCTGCGGCTGTCGTTCTCGGCCGTCGCCCTGCCGCAGATCGAGGAAGGGATGAAGCGGCTCGCCGAGGCGATCCGGGAGCTAGGGCGTCATCCCGCCCACCCGGCTCGCGAGCCGGAGATGGCCGTTCCCATCGTGTAGCCACAGGAGGAGGCCCGGCGTGAACTTCCATACCCTGGCAGCCCGGGGCGGCCGCGACGTGGCCTCGGCGAGCCGCCCGCTCACGGCCCCGATCTATCAGACCAACGTCTACGTCTTCGAGGACGTGGAGACGGTGGAGTCGGTGTGGGAGGGCAAGACCCCCGGGTACGTCTACGGGCGCTACGGCACAGGCAACCACACCATGCTCGAGGACCTCGTGGCGCGGCTCGAGGGCGCCGAGGCCGCGGTGGCCTGCGCGTCGGGGATGGGGGCCACGACGGCGCTTCTCCTCGGGCTGTTCTCGGCCGGCGACCACCTGGTGGCGGCGCGCGATCTGTACGGGACCACGGCATCCTTCCTCAGCTCCGAGGGCGCGCGCCTCGGGGTGGAGACGACCTTCGTGGACGCCACCGACACCGGGCGCATCCTCGAGGCCTGCTCGCCGCGCACCCGGGCCGTCTTCGTCGAGGCCCTGTCCAACCCGCTGCTGCTCCTGGCGGATCTGCCCGCGCTGTCCGCAGGGCTCGAGCCCCGAGGCATCGAGCTCATCGTGGACGCCTCCATGGCCTCGCCGGCCGTCCTCCGCCCCATCGAGCATGGGGCCACCCTGGTCATGCATAGCCTGACCAAGTTCATCTCGGGGCATGGCGACATGACGGGCGGCCTGGTGCTGGGCCGCAAGGAGAACATGGACAGGCTGCGCGAGGCGATGATCCGGGCGGGCACCAACCTCGGGCCCTTCGACGCATGGCTTGCCGTGCGCGGCGCGCGGACGCTCGGCGTGCGGCTCGAGCGGCAGTCGGCGACGGCCCTCCTGCTCGCGCAGCTCCTCGAGCACCATCCTGCCGTGGCGCGCGCTCACTATCCAGGGCTCCCGTCCCATCCCCAGCACGTCCTGGCGCGCCGGCTGATGCCGGGGCCCATGGGCGCCATCCTCTCGGTGGATCTGGGGGGCGGGGCGCTGGCGGTGGAGCGGCTCATGGCGCGGACGCGGCTCCTGGAGTTCGCGCCGAGCTTCGGCGATGTGGCGACCACCTGGACCTACCCGGCGCGCACCTCCCACCGCCGCCTCTCCGACGCCGACAAGGCGGCCATGGGCATCGGCCCGGGCCTCGTGCGCCTCTCCGTCGGCCTGGAGGACCCCGGCGATCTGATCCAGGACCTCCAGCAGGCCCTTGAATAACCCCTCAAACAGGAGAACTAGGGACATGGAGATGGGGACGCTGAGACTGAAGGTGGGGCTGGCCGAGATGCTCAAGGGCGGGGTGATCATGGACGTTACCAATGCCGAGCAGGCGAAGATCGCCGAGGACGCCGGTGCCGTGGCCGTGATGGCGCTCGAGCGCGTGCCGTCCGACATCCGCCGAGACGGCGGCGTGGCCCGCATGTCGCCGGTGAAGAAGATCAAGGAGATCCAGCAGGCGGTGTCCATCCCGGTGATGGCGAAGTGCCGCATCGGGCATTTCGTCGAGGCGCAGATCCTGGAGGCCCTCGGCGTGGACTACATCGACGAGTCCGAGGTCCTGACTCCGGCCGACGAGCACTTCCACGTGGACAAGTTCGCCTTCAAGGTGCCCTTCGTCTGCGGCTGTCGCGACCTCGGCGAGGCCCTCAGGCGCATCGGCGAGGGCGCCGCGATGATCCGCACCAAGGGTGAGGCGGGCTCCGGGAACATCGTCGAGGCCGTGCGCCACATGCGCGCCGTGGTGTCCGGCATCAAGCGGCTCACCACGCTGGGGCCCGAGGAGCTGATGACGGAGGCGAAGAACCTGGGGGCGCCCTACGAGCTGGTGCGCTGGATCGCCGGGCAGGGCAAGCTGCCTGTGCCCAACTTCTCGGCGGGGGGCATCGCGACCCCCGCGGACGCCGCGCTCATGATGCAGCTCGGCGCCGAGGCGGTCTTCGTCGGATCGGGTATCTTCAAGTCGGCCGATCCGGCCGTGCGGGCCCGCGCCATCGTCCAGTCCACGACACACTTCAAGGATCCAGACGTGCTGGCCAAGGTCTCCGAGGACCTGGGCGAGGCCATGCCCGGCATCGAGACCTCCAAGCTCAAGGAATCCGAGCTTCTTCAAACCCGGGGGTGGTAGGGCGAGCCGAGGCGTGTCGCACGACGAGGCGAGCGGAGACGGGAATCCCCCGAGCGGAGCGAGGCGGGCGAGCCGAGGCGTGTCGCACGACGAGGCGAGCGGAGACGGGGATCCCCCGAGCGGAGCGAGGCGGGCGAGCCGAGGCGTGTCGCACGACGAGGCGAGCGAGATATGGAAATCGGGCGAGCGTAAGCGAGCCGGGGCATATGAAGATCGGGGTGCTGGCGCTCCAGGGTGATTTCGACCTGCACCGGAAGGCGCTGGCGCGCATCGGCGTTCCCTCCGTGGAGGTGCGGAAGGCGGCGCAGCTCGACGGGGTGTCGGGGCTCGTCATTCCCGGTGGGGAGAGCACGACGCTCCTCAAGCTCATGGACGCCTGGGACTTCGTCCCCGCACTGGAGACGTTCCACGCGGCGGGCCGGCCGATCTTCGGTACCTGCGCCGGCCTCATCCTCCTCGCCCGCGAGGTGGAGCGCCCTGCGCAGTTCTCGCTGGGCTTCATCGACATCGCGGCCGAGCGCAACGCCTACGGCCGGCAGAGGGAGTCCTTCGAGACCGAGCTCGAGGCCGACCTCGGGCAGGGAAGCGTGCGGTTCAAGGCGGTGTTCATCCGCGCCCCGAGGATCCGGCGCCTCGGCGCTGCCGTCAGGCCGCTGGCCGAGCTCGGGGGCGAGTGCGTGATGGCCAGGCAGGGCAGCGTCCTGGTCGCCGCCTTCCATCCCGAGCTCACCGAGGATCCTACCGTCCACCAGTACTTCGCCGCGATGGTTCGCACCGCGACGACAGCGCATGGTATCGGGGCTAACCTGGCGGCGGGTGGGGGCGACAGGGGCGCCATCTAGCCGTAACGACCTATTTGTCCATAGCAAACGTCCACTTGACAGCCGGGGGGGAATCGGAGGCATAGTCTGGTCGGACCATCCGACCAATGACCGCCGCCCATCGAATCCGTCGGAATCCCGCCCGGGCCTTCGTGCCTGCCTAGGAGGTTAGCATGGCGCATTTCACCTGCGAGGTCGTGTACCGGGGCATCTTCCAGAAGAACCTGGCCTCGCGCATCTGCCGGGGCATCGTCTTCTCGGCGCGCCAGGCGGGCCGCTGGGGCATCGCCTTCGGCCGCTACGGCGACAGCCCGCAGCGCAACGGCATCCCCGCCAAGGACTTCGCCATCGTGGCCGACAGCCAGGAGGAGCTCGAGCAGAACATGGCGCGCTACGAGCCCCAGGAGGTGGACGTCACCATCTGCGTGGACGACACGCTCTCGAAGGGCCTCGAGTCCTGGGCGTGGTACGGCCTGCAGCCGATCAACCGGCTGACCCTGCCCGGCGGCACGCTCCTCATGACGTCTCTCCAGCCGGCGGAGGATCTGCTCAAGGACATCCACAAGAAGGAGGCGCCCTACACGCTGGCGCTGCTCAGGGCCAAGGCCTCCTTCTCGGGGCTCTGGGTATACCGGGAAGACCATACGGAGGCGCGGATCCTGGGGGCGCTGGCCAGGATCAAGCCCGACTTCCTGTCCCTCGACGCCGTGTGCCAGGCCATCAAGGACGCGGAGTGGGGCTCCGAGGTCAAGGTGGCCTCGGCCCGGAAGGCCCATGGGCGGCTCGAGACCCGGCCGGTGAACAGCACCGAGGGCAACGCCGAGACGCCGTTCTCGTTCGAGAAGCCGAAGTGGTGGGAGATGCGGGAGGGGGTCAGCATCCCGGCCATCCCCGTCGGCAAGCCCATGGAGGGCGGCAGGGGCTATGTGCCGGAGCGGAACCCGTACTTCAAGAAGTTCACGAGCCGCACGATGCGGCCGGTGATCGACTTCGACAAGTGCGTCAAGTGCACGCTCTGCTGGCTGCAGTGCCCCGACTCCTGCTTCGACGTCACCCCGGACGGTCTCTATGACGCCGACATGGAAGCCTGCTGCGGCTGCGGCGTCTGCGAGGCGGTGTGCCCGGCCAAGGAGTGCATCACCATGGTGAACGAGGCGGCCTTCGACGACAACGCGAGCCAGTGGGAGGCGTGGCGGAAGGACAAGGACAGATACCGGGCCTGGCTCACGGCCAAGGCGAGGGACGGGGCACACGTCGCGCGCTCCCACGGCTTCCGCTTCCGCGGCCAGTACGAGCAGGAATTGAAGCAAGATCTGGACACGGGCGGCATCGAGATCACCACGGGCATCCCCGGCGAGAACGCCGGCCTGAAGAAGGCGTAGGAACGAGCGAAGCGAGCCACCAAGGAGACCACGATGGCTGTCGAGACGAGGACGATCGCAGCAGCATCGGGGGACACGGAGATGCTCATCTCCGGCAGCGAGGCCTGCGCGGAAGCGCTCACGCTGGCGGACATCGACGTCGTCACGGCCTATCCCATCCGCCCCTACGACACGGTGATGCAGGCCATCGCCAAGAAGATCGCCAACGGCAAGCTCGTCGCCGAGTACATCGTGGCCGAGGGCGAGCACAGCCAGTTCGAGATCGTCAAGCACGCCTCGACGGTGGGGGCTCGCGTGTTCTGCGGCTCCTCGGGCGTCGGCTGGATGTACGCCATGGAGTGCCTGACGGTGACGCCGCCGCTCCGCGTCCCCATGGTGGCCATGGTGGGCAACCGCGCCCTGGACGATCCGGGCGCCTTCGGCGTCGAGCACAACGACGCCCTCGTGGTGCGCGACCTCGGCTGGCTGCTCATCTGGGTGGACACGGCCCAGGAGATGCTCGACACGGCGCTCCTGGCCTACCGCATCGCCGAGGACCGGCGGGTGTTCCTGCCCATCGCCATCTCGGCCGACGGCGCCTTCCTCACCCATTCCCAGGCGCTGGTCCAGGTGCCCACCAAGGCCAAGGTGGACCGCTTCCTGCCGAAGTACGACCGGGGCGATCTTCAACTGCACCCGGACAACCCCATCTCCGTGGCGCCCCAGGCCAACGAGGACTGGGTGATCGAGATCCGGCGGCAGAACAACGAGGCCATGAGCCGCGCCTACACCGTCATCGAGGAGGCCTACGCCGACTTCCGGGAAGTCTTCGGCCGAGGCCCGGAGAACCCCTGGTTCGAGGAGTACATGACGGCGGACGCCGAGGTCATCCTGATGGGCATGGGGACCATCTCGCTGCCCTTGAAGGTCGGGATCCGCAACATGCGGGCCCAGGGCAAGAAGGTGGGATTGATCCGGCCGAGGTGGTTCCGGCCCTTCCCCACGGAGAAGATGGCGGCGGCGCTGTCGCGGGCCGGCGCCATCGGCGTCATCGATCGCGACTACTCGTTCGGCTCGCCCTTCGGCTCGGGCGTGGTCGCCAACGAGATCCGGGCCGCCCTGTACAACGCCGACAAGCGGCCGCCGCTCCTGTCCTTCATCGGGGGACTCGGCGGGCGCGAGGTCACGCTGGCGGACGTCTCCCGGGTGGCCGACATGTGCTTCGCCGCCGCCAGGGCCGGGAAGTCCGACCTCAAGACCCACTGGCTCGGCGTCCGCGAGTAACCCTGATGCGAAGCGACCTCATGGCAAGCCCCGCGCAGCGGGGCGTCGCTGGTAAGAAGATGCCGTGCGACCTCATGGCAAGCCCCGCGCAGCGGGGCGTCGCTGGTAAATAGAGGGCGTCCCGCAAGACGCCAAAGCGAGGATAGAGGCATGCCAGAGACCTTCACCAATGTCCCGCAGGCCCTCCCGCTCTTCAAGGGCGTGAAGAAGGTGTCCGTGGAGGAGTATTTCACCTCGGGACACCGCACCTGCCAGGGATGCGAGTCGGCCCTCGTCATGCGGCTGATGATCAAGGCCGCGGGGCCTCGGACCATCGTGCTCGGCGCCACGGGCTGCATGTACGTCGCGAACACCACCTACTACACGACACCCTGGGTGGTGCCGTGGATGCACACCCAGCTCGGCTCGGCGGGGTCCGCGGCGCTGGGCACGGCCGCCGGCCTGAAGGCGCTCATGCGAAAGGGGAGGATGAAGGCCGAGCCGATCAACGTCATCGCCTTCTGTGGCGACGGCGGGGGAGCCGACATGGGGCTCGGCGCCATCTCGGCGACGCTCACCCACAAGGAGTACAACTGCCTCATCTTCCTCTACGACAACGAATCGTACGCCAACACGGACATCCAGGTCTCGGGCTCGACGCCCTACGGGGCCAACACCACCTTCAGCCCCCCCGGCTCGGTGAAGCGCATCCTGCATACGCGCTGGAAGAAGAACACGGCCGGCATGCTCGCGGCGGGCCATCCGGAGTGCCGCTACGTGGCGACGGTCGACGCCTCCTACGCGGTGGACATGATGAACAAGGTGCGGAAGGCGCTCTCCATCGGCGGGCCCACCTTCATCCACTCCTTCGATCCCTGCCCGAAGGGGT
>Ga0154441_1299_pt2 | contig 10652 bp, 11 predicted proteins | sample RifGroC2_FD_115945 | JGI IMG/M metagenome (GOLD analysis project Ga0154441, IMG submission 115945) | Candidatus Rokubacteria bacterium GWC2_70_16 | reverse complement strand
CGGGTCCAGTAGTCGCGCTCGTCGGCGAAGCCGCCGATGGGCGCCGTGACGTGCCGGTCGTACTCGGCGAACGTGCGCGCGCGCAGCGCCGCGGGGACGTTGACGAGCCCGTCCCACATGCCGGTCTTCGCGCGGACCTTGGCCTTCATGCTGCGGAGGAACTGGCTGGTGTAGAGCACGCGCGCGAGACCGCGGTCGAGCGCCTCCGCGCAGGCGGCGAGATCGAAGGGCGTGGAGATGGCGACGGCCCCCGCCACCTGCGCGGGCGCAGCCTCCCCCCGCTCGCCGAGCCACTTGAGGGCCACGTTGCCGCCGAGGGAAACGCCGACCAGACCCAGCCTGAGCGCCGGCTCGGCGGCCACCAGGCGGCCGATCACCCAGCCGAGGTCCGAGGTCTCGCCGGAGTGGTAGAGGCGCGGCAGCCGGTTCAGCTCGCCGCTGCACGACCGGAAGTTGACCACCGCGCCCCGCCAGCCCAGCGCCGCGATCTCCGCGAGCAGCCCCGAGGCGTAGTGGGAAAAGGACGAGCCCTCGAGGCCGTGAAGGATGAGGACCAGGGGGCCGCGACCGCCCACGAGCCTGTCGAGGTCGAGGAAGTCGCCGTCCGGCGTCTCCCACCGCTCCCGCCGCACCGCGGGACGCCGCGGCCGCCGCAACAGCGGCCCCCAGATCGTCTGGAGATGGCGGCCACAGTACCACCAGGGCGGCCGGTACCCCGCCGCATCAGCCACGGCCGTCGCGAGCGGGCCGCGCTACTCCTGTCCCTGGAGGATCAGCTTCACGACCTCCGGCGCGATCTCCCGCGCGCGCTGGTCGAGCTGGGCCTCGGTGAGGTTGGCGATCGGATGGGGCATGGACAGGAAACGGTAATCCGGGACACCCCACGACCGGGCCATGGCCCGGCCCGTGCCCTCGAAGACGTCGGTCACGATGGCCGCCGCCGGGACGCCGACCTTCTCGAAGAGGATTCCGTCGAGCACACTGCCCGACGAGCAGGACCCTCAGTCGCCGATGCCGGCCACCACGACGTCCACGCCCCGCTTGGCCTCGTCGATGATCTCGTCGTGGGCGGGGACGCTCGAGTTGTGCTTGCGCCACATCCGCGCCTCGGCGGCGCCGTACTCCCGGATCAGGATGTCGCCGATCTTCTGGAGAAGACGGTCGGAGTTGAACTTCGTGTTCTCGACGAGGCCGATGCGCCGGCCCTTGATGGACTCGGGGCGCGCCACGTAGGTGAGGGGCTGCTGCCGGGGTTCAACAGTCGGATCGAGGATCTCGAAGCCTGCCATCACGCCCTCCTGTCCTTGATGAGTGTGGTCACGGCCTCGGAGGCCTTGCGGCTCCCCCACCCCGGGATGTAGGCGGAGAAGGCCCCGGCGCGGCCGCCGGCGGCCACCACCAGGATGTCCTCGGGGCTCGCCACGAGGGGCCGGAGCGTCGTCTCGTCGCCGGGGGCCACGGGCCCCGCCAGCCGCTCCGTCCGCTTCAGGTGCGCCACGCTGTTCCGCGTGTGCTCGAAGACGAACTTCCGGATGTCCGCCTTGGTCCAGCCCTCGGCCGCGATGGTGCGCATGTGCTCGCCGGCCAGCACCAGCGCGTACTGCGGCTGGCCCACCACGTTGCCGGAGATGCGCATGTCGTCGCAGCACGTGGTGAGCAGCCCCGCCGCGGTGCTCGAGAGCTGGTTGTAGAACTGGTGCGGCGCCTCCGCCGCCATGACGGTCACCGTGCTCTGCTCCGCCCTGAAGCCGCGCTCGACGTGCAGCGCCGTCCAGGGGCTGTCCAGCTCGTTCTCGGCGATGACGTAGCTGAGCTTGCCCGGGTGGCCGAGGGTGCCGCGATCGAGCGTGCCCGGCAGCGAGCCGATGACGTTGCGCATGACGAGGCGCACCGCGCGGCCCACCGTGGCATTGGCGCGCCAGCCGGGACCGAAGAGGTTGTCCCCGGAGTTGAAGTCCAGCGCCCGGGCGACGGGACCGTTGACGATCATGAGCACCGCGGCGCCGGCCGTGGACGTCCCCGGACCGTGGTACGCCCAGCGCGGATCGCCGATGCCCTCGACGGCCGCCACCACCACCGGCATGAAGGCGGGCCGGCAGCCGGCCATCACCGCGTTGATGGCCACCTTCTCGGCCGTCACCGCCACCTGGCGGTTCGTGATGAAGGCGATCTGCTGGTCGGGCTCGAGGCCGGCGGCCGCCAGCATGGCCCGGACCGCGGGCTCAGTGGGCGGCACCACCGGCAGCCCGTCGGCCCAGCCCTTCTCGAAGCATAACTCCATGGCCTGGGCGAGATCTGACACGGCATGGCGCGCGGACATGAGTGGGGTTGCCATGGCCGGCATTATACCGCCCGGCGCAAGGGGGGCGGCGGTTTCGGGTCAGCGGCGCTCGAGCACCGACACCCGGAGCTCGAGATTGAGCAGGCGCCGGTCCACCCGGTCGAACCTGTCGATGGCCTCCGCCCGCAACCGATCGACCTTCTGGTCCACCATCACGACGCCCTCGGCGACCATCCGCACATCGGTCCGGATCCCCTCGGCCACCACGTCGAAGTGCCGGTGCGTCTCCTGAGCGCTGGCATCGAGACGGTCTCCCATGCGCGCCTCGGTGCCCTCGAGACGCTCGCCCATCCGGGCTTCCGCGGCGGCGATCCCTTCCACCATGCGCTTCTCGGTCGCCTCGAGGCGCCCGCCCATCCGGGCCTCTGCGGCGGCAATCCCCTCGACCATGCGCGCCTCGGTGACCTCGAGGCGCTCGCCCATCCGCCCTTCCGCGGCGGCGATCCCCTCCACCATGCGCGCCTCGGTGACCTCGAGACGCCCGCCCATCCGGGCCTCCGCGGCGGCGATCCCTTCCACCATGCGCTTCTCGGTCGCCTCGAGGCGCCCGCCCATCCGCCCTTCCGCGGCGGCGATCCCCTCCACCATCCGCGCCTCGGTGACCTCGAGGCGCTCGCCCATCCGGGCCTCCGCGGCAGCGATCCCCTCCACCATCCGCGCCTCGGTGACCTCGAGGCGCCCGCCCATCCGGGCCTCCGCGGCGGCGACCCCTTCCACCATCCGCGCCTCGGTGGCCTCGAGGCGCTCCCCCATCCGGGCCTCCGCGGCGGCGATCCCTCCCACCATCCGCACCTCGGTGGCGGCCACGTCGCGCCGGACCTCCGCTCCGCTCGTCCGCACCGCGTCGAGAAGGTCCCGCCGGAGCCGCTCCAGCGCCTCACGAGTCTCAGTGTCCACGGCCTCACTCTGGGTGCGTTGCGCTGCCCTGTCAACCGTGCTCTTTCCGATACGGCGAACGGCGCTACCGCTCGTGCTCGGCGCCCTCGGGCTCGCTGGCGGGGACGTCGAGCCCGGAGCCGGCGGGCGCCCGAGACGGCCCCTGCGCGGCCGCCAGCCCCACCACGCGCTCCAGCGGGCGGCCGTCGACGTGGAGCTGGAGGATGTCGGGACGCGAGTAGTGCCCGCCGACGTCGCACCCGGCCTTGGCGGCCAGCACGGCCTCCAGCGAGCCGCGCGCCGTGAGGATCGTCTCGCCCTTGGCAGGCCCCGCGATGACCTCGCCGCGCGGATCGATGATGGCGCTGTCCCCCGTGTGATGGAAGGTGGCGAGCTCCCGGTAGCGCTCCGGGGTGTCGTCGGGGAGCCGCAACCCGCCCACCATCACGACATAGGCCGCGGCTTGGGAAGCGAAGGCGCGCGAGAGGAGCAGCTGGCGGGGCCACACCGACACGGGCGCGGGGGGCACGACGGAGGGCTCGCGCCCGGGCCAAGCCGCCACGTGGACCTGCGTCCCCTGCGCCATGAGCGCGTAGCCGGGCAGCACCATGTTGTGCTCCCAGCAGTTGAGCCCGCTGAGCCGGCCGTAGGGGCGGTCGTAGGTGCGCAGGCCCAGGGCATCGCCCTCCCCCCAGATGGCGCGCTCGGCGTGGGTCGGCTTGAGCTTGCGGTGGCGCCCGAGAAGCGCCCCGTCGCGCCCGATGAAGAGCAGCGTGCAGTACACTGTCCCCCGTGTGCGCGGATCCAGCTCCACGACACCGATGACCACGTCGATCCCCGCCCGGCGCGCGGCGGCGCAGAGCCGTTCGGTAGTGGGGCTCGGGATCTCGACGGCGTTGGCCAGGTACTCGGCGGCCGCCTTCCACCACAGCGGTCCCGGCGAGGTGAATGCGAAGAAGGGGTAGCCGGGCAGCCAGGTCTCGCCGAACGCCGCCAGCGTCGCGCCCTGGGCCGCCGCCTCCTCGATGAGACGGCAGGCCTTCTCGGTGGAGGCCTCGCGATCGAACGGGATGGGAGCCGCCTGCACGGCCGCCAGGGTAAACTCTTGGTAACGGGTCATCGCTCATCCTCCGGGATGCGGCCCCGCGCGAAGGGCCGGCTGGATCTCGGCCCACGCTAGCAGCGCGCGGCCGCGGGCGCAAGCCGCGGGCCCCACCGATCCGGACCTTGACGCTCGAGCGGCCGGGAGCCATCCTGGCGCGCGGAGGTGAACCGATGCGGAAGCGATCGAGTCACGAGGAGACGCCATGGGCGGCAGCGAGATGACGGGGAAGCGCCGGGTCTCGGGGCGCGAGCCGGAAGGCAACGTTGGCGGACGCCGGGAGCCCTGATGTCGCTCGTTGCGTACTTCTCGATGGAGTATGGCCTGCACGAGGAGTTCGCCTCCTACGCGGGCGGCCTCGGCGTGCTCGCGGGCGACTTCATGAAGTCCGCAGGGGATCTGGGCCTGCCCGTGGTCGGGATCGGGCTCCGGTGGGCGCAAGGCTACGTCACCCAGCGGATCGGGCCCCACGGCTACCCGGTGGACGAGTGGCACGAGCAGAAGGCCGACTTCCTCGTGGACACGCACGTGCGGGTCCGCGTGCGCGTCGCGGCGCGGGAGGTCGAGTGCCGCGTCTGGCGCGTGGGCCGCTACACCATCGCCCCGCTCTTCCTCCTCGAGCCCGTCAACGCGCGGGACCGGTGGATCACCCGCAGGCTCTACGACACGCGGCCCGACTGCCGCATCGCCCAGGAGATGCTCCTCGGCATCGGCGGCGTGCGCGCGCTGGCGGCGCTCCACCTGCCCGTCGAGCTCTACCACTTCAACGAGGGGCATGCCGTCTTCGCCGGCCTCGAGCTCATCGCCTCGGCCATGGAGGCCGGGGCGGACTTCGACTCGGCCCGGCGCGCGGCCCGGCAGCGCATCGTCTTCACGACCCACACGCCCGTGCCCGCCGGCAACGAGACCCATGCCCTCGCCGACCTCGGGCGGCTGGGCGCGGGCTGCGAGCTGGTGGAGGGGGAGCTGCGGGAGATCGGTGGCGACCCCTTCAACATGACCGTGGCGGGGCTCAGGCTGGCGCGCCGGGCGAATGCCGTGGCGCAGCTCCACGGGCACACGGCCCGCGCCATGTGGGCCCACGTCGAGGATGCCGCCCCGATCATCGCCATCACCAACGGGGTACACGTGGGCAGCTGGCAGGACGAGCGCCTCCGCGCGGCGGTCGCCAGCGACGAGGATCTCCGCGCCGCGCGCCGCCTGCTGAAGGACGAGCTGCTGGCCGAGGTGGACCGCCGGACCGGGGTCCGCCTCGACCGCAACGCCCTCACCATCGGCTTCGCCCGCCGCGCCGCGACCTACAAGCGGCCGGACCTCGTGCTGCGCGATCCCGAGCGCCTGGCCCCGCTCCTCAAGGACCGGCGCCTGCAGCTCGTCTTCGCCGGCAAGGCGCACCCGGCGGATCAGGAGGGCAAGGCGGTGATCGCGCTCCTGGTCGAGACCATCCGCCAGTGGCCCGAGTCCATCGTGTTCCTCGACAACTACGACATGGGGCTGGGGCGCCTCCTCACGCGCGGCTGCGACGTCTGGCTCAACACGCCGCGGCGGCCCATGGAGGCCAGCGGCACCTCCGGGATGAAAGCGGCCATGAACGGGGTGCTCAACCTCTCCGTGCTCGACGGCTGGTGGCCGGAGGGGTGCGAGCACGGGGAGACGGGGTGGGCCATCGGCAACGGCGAGGAGGACGGCCTGAGCCGGGACCTCTCCGATCTCGGCTCGCTCTTCGACACGCTCGAGAGCGAGGTGCTCCCGGCCTTCGCCGATCCGGCGCGCTGGACGCAGATGATGCGGGCGTCCATCCGGATGGGGACCGAGCGCTTCTCCTCCGACCGGATGGTGCGGGAGTACTTCGCCCGCCTCTACGCCGCCGGGTAGCCCGGCGCCCGTCCGCGCGTGGGGCGAGGATTGTCACGGCGCCTTTCTTACCTCGGCCCGGCCGGCAAGCCCGGTCTCGCGGGTGAAGCAGGCGGCCAGGAACCCCAGCGCCTGCACTGCCGCGCAGGCCAGGAAGGCCGCGGGGAAGCTGCCGGAGGCGTCCAGCACCATGCCCAGCAGGACGGGGACCACGAGCGCCCCGACGAAGGTGAAGGTGTTCACGACGCCGGAGGCGGTGCCCACCAGCTCCGACGGGAAGAGCTCGGTGACCATGACGAATGGGGTGACCATGCCGCCCAGCACGAGCCCCGTGAGAACAGCCACCGTGATGGCCCCGCCCACCCCCGAGCCGGGCACGACGAGCGCGAAGGCCAGGCACACGGGCACGCTCATCCCCTGGCTGAAGAGCCACACTGCCTTGCGGCGCCCGAGCCGATCGGAGATGAGGCCCGCCGCCGGCCACGAGATGATCGTGCCCGAGGTCATGAGCGCCGTCACCAGTCCGGCCGTGGAGCGGCTGAGCCCCTCGCTGCGCACCAGAAAGGCGGGCAGCCAGGTCACGAGGCTCAGGTAGGCCCCGTAGGAGAGGAGCACGGCCAGGTTGAAGGTCCACAGGGCCGGCATCCGGAGCACGGTCACCAGGGCCCCCAGTGCGCCGCTCCGGCCCGCCGGCCCGACCACGGAGCCGTCAGGAGCGCGCCGCGGATGTCCCGCCGTCGCACCGAGCGGGCCGGGGCGGATCACGAGGAAGATGGCGACCAGGGCGACGAGCGCCGGGAGGAGCGTGAGGGCATAGCCCCAGCGCCAGCCGAACCGGTCGGTCAGGAGCGGGATCCCCAGGAGGGCCGCCGTGCCGCCGATGCCGCCCCCCGAGGAGAAGATGCCGGTGACGCGCCCGCGCTCGCGGGGCGGGAACCACTCGTTCATCAGCCGGAGCCCCGGCAGCCACACGGCCGCGGCGCCGAGCCCCACGAGGCAGCGGCCCACGAGGCCCTGGGCGTAGCTCCCGCTCAGGGCGAACACCCCGATGCCCAGCAGCAGCACCGCCATGAAGGCGAGCATCACGCGCCGCGCCCCGAGGCGATCGGTCATGACGCCGATGGGCACCTGCACGGCCGTGTAGGTCCAGAAGTACGCCGTCATGATCGTCCCCGCGGCCGTGTACGTGATGCCGAGCTCCGCGATGAAGATGGGGATGAGCGGCGCGAAGCCCACGCGGTGGATGTGGGTTTGCATGAAGGCGAGCGTGCAGACGCCGAGGACGACCCAGCGGTGGGCGAGGCTCATGGAGGTGCCCGCCTTGTAGCACGCGCACCGGGAGGGGGCAAGGCAATCAGCGCGGCGAGCGTGCACACGACGGCGGCGGCGAGGAAGGCCGCGCCGAACGCACCGGGGAAGCCGAGGGCGCCCTCGAGGGCGCCGAACACCGTGGCCGTGACCTGGACGCCGAGCACCGTGCCGAGGGTCCGGCTCATGAAGGCGAGTCCGCCGGCGACTCCCTGCCGCGCCGGGGGGAACGCGGCCATGGCCTGGGAGAGATTGGGCACCTGGAAGAGACCCAGCCCGAGCCCCACGAGGAGGAGGCCCGCGGCGACCCATCCGAGCGCCGTCTCCTCGGAGAAGCGGCCGATGGCGAAGAGCCCCGCGGCCTCGGCGAGGAGTCCCGCGACGACGGGCCAGCGACTGCCGACGCGGTCGGTGAGCCAGCCCGCCAGCGGCGCCATGGCCGCCGTCCCCAGGGGCGTGAGCATGAACAGGAGGCCGCCGACCCGCGGCGCGAGCCGCAGCACGCCCACGAGATAGAACGGCGCCAGGAGCCAGACGGCGAACTGCGCCCAGTTGGCCAGCGCGGCCAGCACGAGCGTGCGCAGCACGGGCCAGCGGAGCCACTCCTGCCTCGGCGGGAGCTGCCAGGCGCCGCCACCGCGCGAGGGCCCCAGGGCGGAGGCCGCGGCCACCGCGATGCCAAGCGCCAGCGGCGCGCGGAAGAGGAACGCGGCCCGCCAGCCGAAGGCGTCCACGAGGACACCGCCGAGCGCGGGCCCCACGGAGAAGCCCACCCCCATCCCCAGCGCCAGGAGCCCGAGCCCCCGGCCGTGACGCTCGCGCGGCAGCGCCAGCGTCACCAGCGCCGGCGCCGTGCCGTACACGAGGCCGCCGCCCACCCCCTGCACCACGCGGGCGACGAGCAAGGCCCCGAACGACCCGACGACGAGGTAGCCGAGGAAGGCCGCGCCGGAGAGCCAGAGCCCGGCGCCGAAGACCCGGCCGGGGCCGAGGCGATCGGCCAGGAGCCCGGCGCCGAGCGAGGTCAGCGCGTAGGTGAGGACATAGCAGATGATGACCCAGCGAATCCCCGCCGGCCCGGTCCCGAAGGCGGCCGCCAGCGCGGGAAGCGTGATGTTGATGGAGGAGTCGAGGGAGACCACGAGGGCGCCGAGGGCGGCGAGGGGGACTGGCACCCGTCGAGTATAATGCGCCGGGAGGAACACGGGCCATGCGCTTGAGGAATCAGGTCGCCCTCGTCACCGGAGCGGGCCGCGGGATCGGACAGGCCATCGCCCTGGCCTTCGCGCGCGAGGGCGCGCGCGTCGCCGTGGCGGACATCGACGGCAGGACGGCCGCGGCCACGGCGCGCCGCATCGGCCGCGGCCGGGCGCTGCCGCTCACCATGGACGTGGCCGACTCGGCCTCGGTGGCCGCGGGCCTCGCCGCGCTGGATCGGGCCTGGAAGCGGCTCGACATCGCCGTGACCAACGCGGCCATCGAGCCCATCGTCCCCTTCCTGGAGCTCACCGAGGAGACCTGGGACCGGGTCCTCGACACCAACCTCAAGGGCACCTTCCTGGTGGCCCAGGCCGCCGCCCGCCGGATGGTCAGACGCCGCCGCGGCGTCATCATCACGCTCTCCTCGGTGAACGCGGAGGTGGTGCGGCCCGAGTCCGCCGCCTACGGGGCCTCCAAGGGCGGCGTCCGCCAGCTCACCAAGGCCATGGCCATCGCGCTGGCGCCCCACGGGATCCGCGTCAACGCCATCGGCCCGGGCACGGTGGTCACCGGCCTCACCCGCCACCTCCTCGGGAAGAAGGCCTGGCGGCAGGCCGTCTTCATGCGGACCCCCATGCAGCGCGTGGCCCAGCCGCGGGAGATCGCCGAGGTGGCCGTGTTCCTCGCCTCGGAGGCCTCCTCCTACATGACGGGCAGCACGGTGTACGTGGACGGCGGCCGGCTCGCGCTCAACGGGCTCATGCCGCTCCCGAAGCCGCGGTAGCCCCCAGTTGCCCTCCCTGGAGGGCTGGCTCCTCCTCGGCGTTGGCGCCATCGTGGCCTCCACCATCGGAGGCGTCGCCGGCTTCGGCGCCGGCGTCATCATGCTGCCCCTCATCGCCTGGACGCTGGGCATCAAGGCCACGGTGCCGGTGCTCACGGTGGCCATGCTGCTGGGCAACGGCGCGCGTGTCTGGTTCAGCCGCACCGAGGTGGACGGGCGCGTCGTGGCCGCCTTCCTGGTGGGCGCCGTCCCGTCGGGGATCGGCGGGGCGCTGCTCTACGCGCGGATCGAGGGCGAGTGGATCAGCCGCATCCTCGGCACCTTCATGCTGGCCGCCGTGCCGCTGCGCCGCTGGCTCTCGGGCCATCGGGTCCGGGTCCGGCTCGGGCACTTCCCGCTGGTCGGCGGCCTCTTCGGCTGCCTCTCCTCATTGGTGGGCGCGGTGGGGCCGATCATGAGCCCCTTCTTCCTCAACTACGGCCTGCGCAAGGGCGCCTACATCGCCACCGACGCCCTCTGCTCCGTCGGCATGTACGTGGCCCGGGGCGTCGTCTTCCAGAAGCACGACCTCATGACGGGCCCCACCGTGGCGGCCGGGCTCTACATCGGCGTCGTCATGATCGCCGGCGCCTGGGCGGGGCGCCGGATCCTCGACCGGATGAGCGAGCGCACGTTCCTGCGGCTGATCGAGGCGCTCCTGATTCTCTTCGGGCTGCAATTCCTCGTCTTCCCGTCCCGGTAGCGCGGCGCCCTCCCGCGGCCGCCGCCAACCCCACTGCGGCCCACGAACCCGACTCCAGGAGCGCGCCTCACGTAATAGTGATGTGATCACACGACTCGCGTGGCCAGAGGATGCAGGACACCGATCGCCCAGCCCACATCCAGGCGCTCCCCGAGCCAGCCCGGGCATCCCGTCCGCGCGTGGAGGAGGAGCCCCTGCGCCTCGTGCCGCGCCCGGAGAGCGCGCACCGGATCGGCCGGCACCGCGCCCGGCGGCGGGACCTCGGGCAAGGGCCGGCCGTCCGGCCTTCGGAAGCGCAGCGCGCCGTCGGACTCTCGATAAACCCCGTAGCCCTCCTCGTGGACAGCGCGGTGGTGCCGGCGACAGAGGAGAGCCAGGTTCGACAGCGTCGTCGGGCCCCCTTCTGCCCAGTGGCGCAGATGATGCCCCTGGCCGAACGGGAGCC
>Ga0154441_1139_pt1 | contig 10755 bp, 8 predicted proteins | sample RifGroC2_FD_115945 | JGI IMG/M metagenome (GOLD analysis project Ga0154441, IMG submission 115945) | Candidatus Rokubacteria bacterium GWC2_70_16 | reverse complement strand
TCCGGACGCTCGCCTCGGCCGCCTCCCAGCCGATGGAGCCGGTGGACGTCTCGGCCCCGGTGCGGGCCACCCTGGAGCTGCTGGAGCCCCAGATCCAGGCCAGGCAGATCCGCCTGCGTCACGTGGCCGACGGAACCCCCCGGCCGGTGCTGGGCAACGCGTCTCAGTTGCAGCAGCTTTTCCATAACTTGTGCTTAAATGCCATCGAGGCCATGAACGGCGGCGGCGAGCTCTCGGTGAGGGTGGCAGACCTGACAGAGGCGAGGGGGATTACCCTCATCGTCGAGGTGTCGGACACCGGGCCGGGCATCCCGGAAGACCTCCTGCCCCGGATCTTCAACCCCTTCGTCACCACCAAGGCGCGCGGCTCCGGCCTCGGCCTGGCGATCTGCAGCAGCATCGCCGACGCCCACCGGGCGAGGCTGCGCGCCCGCAACAACACCGAGCGGTCGGGGAGCACCTTCACCGTGGAGTTCCCCGTCATCACCGAACAGGCCGCCAGGGTGAGCGCATGAGGACGGCCCTGGTCGTGGCCACTGACGAGGCCCTCCGGGACCGGCTCGTCCGCAGCCTGGAGGGCTGCTCGGTGTTCACCGCCTCGTCGGACGAGGACGCCCTCAAGAAGCTCCGCTTCACCGAGGTGGAGCTGATCGTCAAGGAAGCGGCCGTCCCCATGCGCGACCTCGGCGGGTTCCTCGAGCGGGCGCGGCAGCTGTGCCCGGCGGCGGTGGTGGTGTGCGTGCTCCCGGCGGACGCAGGCAGCCCCGAGGACGAGGCCCTGGCTGAGGACGCCGACTTCGTCCTGCTCCAGCCCTTCACCTCGCGGCAGCTGCAGGGGGTGCTCCGGCAGGCGGAGGGCAAGCTGCAGCTCACGCAGGAGGTCTCCGCCCTGCGCACCCTGCGCAACCCGGTCGAGGCCCTCGGCGTCGCCGTCGAATCGCCGGCCCTCGATGTGCCCTTGGACATGCTCGGCCGCATGGTCAGGGAATTGGCCAAGGCGCTCTCGGCGGGCTTCGACCTGGGCCGGGTCCTGGACCTGTTCCTGGACGCGGTGGCCGAGCTGGCCCGGCCGAGCCGGAGCGCCATCCTCGTCGCCGACGCGGCCGGCCAGCAGTACGGCATCGCCGCCTTCCGCGGGCTGGCGCCCCACGTGGTGGAGTCGGTGAGCCTGCGCCCCGATGCGGGGTTGCCCCTGTGGCTCGCCGCCGAGGGCCGGCTGATCCACATCGACGAGGCGCAGGCGCGCGCAGCCGATCCCGGAGCGCGCGACATGGCCCGGGAGCTGGCGCTGCTCCAGGCCGTCGTGGCCATTCCCCTGATCTCCCACGGCGAGCTCGTGGCCATCCTGACGCTCGGGCAGCGGATCACCGGGGGGGCCTACAGCCGCCGCGAGGCCGAGATCCTCTTCGATCTGGCCACCCACCTGGGCACGGCCATCAGCGACATCCGCACCCATCACCTGCTGCGGTACGAGAAGCAGCTCAACGAGCGCATCCTCGCCCACATGGCGAACGGCGTGATCACCATCGGCCCCGACGAGCGCGTCGTCATCATGAACCGCCGGGCCGAGGAGATCCTGGGCGTGTCGGCCCGGGACGTCCTCCACCGCGACCTGCGCCAGCTCCCCACGCCGCTGGGCGACCTGCTGTTCGAGACGCTCACCCGCGGGCGCACGGCGACACGCGAGGAGATCCAGCTCGCGCTGCGGAGCCTCCCGCTGGAGGTCTCGACCTATCGCGTGATGGGCGAGGGGGCCACGCCGATCGGGGCGGTGCTCGTGTTCGAGGACCTCACCGCGCAACGGCAGGCGGCCCGCGAGCGGCGCGAGGCCGAGCAGCTCCAGCTCCTGACGCGGATCGTGGCCCGCATCGCCGACGAGATCAAGAACCCGCTGGTCTCCATCCGTACCTTCATGGAGCTCCTGGAGGAGCGGTACGACGACGCGGGGTTCCGCCACCACTTCGCCGGGGTGGTGGGCCGCGACGTGCGCCGCCTGGTGGAGATGTTCGAGAAGCTCGCGGCACTGGTCAACGAAGGCGACTACAAGCTGGAGCCGGTGGACGTGCGGATCGTCGTCGAGGAGTGCCTTGCCGAGCTGGGCGCCCAGCCGGCGCCCGCCGCGAGCGCCGAGGCGCGCCTGCTGGCCTTCTTCGACGAGTCCACCCAGAAGCACGTCTCGGCGACGTTCTCCTGCGAGGGCCGCTCGTTCCTCACCCGGGGCGATCGCGACATGCTCAAGAAGGCGCTCGCCTACCTGGTCTGGTACCTGCTGCGCAAGACGCCCGGGCAGGAGGCGAAGGTTTCCGTCTCGCTCTCCCATCTGGACAAGGAGGATCGCGTGCGTCTCACCGTCGCCTCTCGCACCGCGGATGTGCGGCCCGACGAGCTCGGCCGCATCTTCGACCCGATCCAGGTGGTCCAGCAGAACCTCATCGACGTGGGCCCGTGCGTCAGCCAGCGCATCGTGGAGGCCCAGGGCGGCCGCCTCCACGCGAAGCAGGGCCGGGCGGAGGTGAGCTTCGCGGTGGAGCTGCCGGGGGTGCCGTCATGACGGACCGGGCGCGGATCCTCGTGGTGGACGACGAGATGGGGCCGCGGGAGTCCCTCCGCATGATCCTCAAGCCGCGGCACGACATCGCGACCGCGGACAGCGGGGAAGCGGCGCTGCAGACGCTCAAGACCTTCCACCCCGATCTGATCTTCATGGACATCAAGATGCCGCAGATGGACGGCATCGAGCTGCTCCGGCGGATCAAGGCCCTGGACCCGAGCATCGAGGTGGTGATGATCACCGCCTACGCCTCCCTCGAGACCGTCAAGAACGCCCTGACGCACGGAGCCTTCGAGTACCTGATCAAGCCGTTCAGCCGGCAGGACCTCGAGGACACGGTCCGCCGGGCGCTCGCGCGCCGGCAGACGGAGCTGGGGACGCGCAGCCAGCTGACCACCCTCGTGGAGGAGATGCGCACGCTCTCCTCCAAGACCCGTACCCTGGAGGAGGAGGCGCGGCGGGAGCAGGCCGAGCAGTCCCTGCGCGTGACGCAGCTGTCCATCCTGCGCGAGATCTCCCGGGGCATCCTGGGGCAGCTCGATCTCACCCAGCTCACCGCGACCATCACCGGGCAGCTCCGCGACGCCCTCGGCTACGACGAGGTGACCATCCATCTCGGACCGAGCCCGGCCGGTGAGCTCCGCGACGAGGCGGGGGTCAGCTGCCAGATCCGCGACGACGGCGCCACGCTCGGCTTCCTGGCGGCAGCCAACCGTCCGGGCGGACGCCCCATCGATCCGCGCGAGCGCGAGCTCCTCGAGATGCTCTCGGAGTACCTGGCGGTGGCCATCCGCAACTCGCGCCTGTATGGCGAGGTGACGGAGACCAAGCGATCGCTGGAGCAGCTCATCCACTCGGCCGGGGACGGGATCATCTCCGTGGACCGCGAGGAGCGGATCGTCGGCTGGAACCCCGCCGCCGAGCGCATCTTCGGCCTGCCGGGCCGGGAGGCGGTGGGCCGGCCGCTCACGGCGCTCCTGCCCCAGGACCGGTACCGGTCCGCCCGCACCGCGCTCTCCCCCGAGACGCCCGTGAAGGCGTTCGAGGTGGCGTCCAAGCGCGCGGACGGCAGCGCGCTGACGCTGGCGGTGACGCTCTCGGCGCTCACCGGCCGCGAGGGCCAGCTCGAGGGCATGCTCGCCATCGTGCACGACGCGACCGCGCAGCGGGAGCTGGAAGCGCAGCTCCTGCAGTCGGAGAAGCTCACCGCGCTGGGGCAGATGGCCGGCGGCATCGCGCACGACTTCAACAACCTGCTCCAGGCCATCATGGGCTACGCCCAGCTCATGGGGAAGAACCCGGCCAACCTGGACGTCGTCCGCCGGGGGCTCGACGTGATCGAGGCCGCGGCCACCGGGGGGGCCGAGACGGTGCGACGCATCCAGAAGTTCGCGCGGCTGCGTCCCGACGAGCCCTTCGTCTCGCTGGACCTGAACCACGTGATTCACGACGCGGTGGCCATCACCCAGCCGCGCTGGGAGGAGCGCTCGGCCAAGAGCGGCCTGCCCCTCCGGCTCGAGCTGGACCTGCCCGCGGTCCCGGCCGTGATGGGCCGCCCCTCGGAGCTGAACGAGGTCGCGACCAACCTGATCCTGAACGCCATCGACGCCATGCCCAAGGGCGGCACGCTGAGCCTCCAGACGCGGGTGGAGGGGGGAGAGTCGGTGGTCCTGACGGTCAGCGACACCGGTACGGGCATGCCCGAGGCGGTGCAGAAACGGGTCTTCGACCCCTTCTTCACCACGAAGGGCGAGGCCGGGACGGGGCTGGGGCTCTCGGTGTCCTACTCGATCGTGAAGCGCCACGGCGGCGAGATGCGCGTGGACAGCCAGCTGGGGCGCGGGACCACCTTCACCATCTCCCTGCCGGTCGGGAGACCGCACGAGTCGGAGCGCGCCGCCGACGGGGAGGCCGTGGGCAGCCGGCGCGGCCGCATCCTCGTGGTGGACAACGACGCGCAGGTGCTCACCATCCTGGGCGAGATGCTACGGGACGCGGGCCATCACGTCCTGCCGGTGTCGAGCGGCGCCGAGGCCGTGCGGGTCTTCGTGCGCGGCGGCTTCGATCTCGTCCTGACCAATATCGGCATGGCCGGCATGACCGGCTGGGAGGTCGCGCAACGCATCCGCGCGCGGGACCGAGACGTGCCCGTGGCCTTCATCACGGGCTGGGGGCTCCAGGCGGAGGATCAGGAGCGCTGCCGGGCGCTGGGCGTGACGAGCGTGCTCTTCAAGCCCGTGACCCCGCCGGAGCTCCACCGGGCCGTCCAGAGCATCCTGGCCGAGCACGCCAGCCACGCCTGACCCTCCCGCGGCCCGGCCGGCCGCGGCAGGCTCCCGCAGGCCGCTCAAAAAGGCCCAGATGCAAGGCGGCGCCCGACGGCCGCACGCGAGGCGTACTCCGCTTGGCGAGCCGAGCCGGAGGCGAGGTGAGCGGATCCGGAGATTCGGGCGAGCGTGAGCGAGCCCCGTTGAGCGTGCCGCCGAGGGCGCCAACGCCGCAGATGGGCCCGTGTCGCCACCTGCGCGGCAGGCCGCCGAGAAAGGTCCAGATGCGAGGCGGCGCCCGACGGCCGCGCGCGAGGCGTACTTCCCGTACGTTGAGCGCGCGGCCGAGGGCGCCAACGACGCAGATGGGCCTTTATCGGCGGCCTGCTACAGCCGCTCGATGATCGTGCCGATCCCCTGCCCGAAGCCGATGCACATGCTCTGAAGCCCGAAGCGCTTCCCCCGCCGCTCCAGCTCGTGCAGCAGCGTCGTCATGAGACGGGCGCCGGAGCAGCCCAGCGGATGCCCGAGGGCGACGGCCCCGCCGTTGACGTTGACCCGGTCCATATCGGGGTGGAGCTCCCGCTCCCAGGCCAGCACCACGGAGGCGAAGGCCTCGTTGATCTCGAAGAGGTCCATCTGCTCGAGCTTGAGCCCGGCCTTCCTGAGCACCCGCTGGGTGGCCGGGATGGGCCCCGTGAGCATGATGGTGGGGTCCACCCCCGCCAGCGCGGTAGCCACGATCCGGGCGCGGGGGGTGAGCCCGAGCGCCCTGGCCCGCGCCTCGGACATGATCAGGAGCGCGGCGGCCCCGTCCGAGATCTGCGAGGAGTTGGCGGCGGTGACGACGCCGTCCGGCCTGAACGACGGGGTCAGCGCCGCCATCTTCTCCCGGTTCACCGGCACGCGCACGCCCTCGTCGGTGTCGAACACGCTCCCGTCGGGCAGCGTCAGCGGCGCGATCTCCCGCGTGAAGCGCCCCTCGGCGATGGCCCGCCCGGCCTTCTCGTGGCTCCGGGCGGAGAAGTCGTCGAGGTCCTCACGCTTGAGGCCCCAGCGCTCGGCCACCATCTCGGCCGAGAGCCCCTGCGGGATGATGGTGTAGAGCGCCTGGAGCCGGGGCGACAGCGGCCCCTCGCCGGGTCCCGAGCCGTCGGACCCCATGGGCACGCGCGTCATGTGCTCGACGCCGCCCGCGATGACGCACTCGTACTGCCCGGCCATGACGCCCATGGCGGCGAAGTTGGCAGCCTGCTGGCCGGAGCCGCACATGCGGTCGAGCGTGGTCCCGCAGACGTCCAGGGGGAAGCCGGCGATGAGCGCGGCGTTCCGGGCGATGTTGAAGCCCTGCTCGCCCACCTTGCTCACGCAGCCCACCACCACGTCCTCCACCTCGGTGGGATCGATCTTCGTGCGCTCCACGAGCGCCTTGAGGACATCGGCCAGGAGATCATCCGGCCGCACGGGGGTGAGCCGGCCGTTTCTCCGACCGACGGCCGAGCGAGCCGCGCCGACGATCACCGCGTTGTGCATGGGAGCCTCCGTGTCCGATGAGTCATTGCGCTGGGGCGCCGCCCGTGCGCGTCAGGGCGCGACGCGGCGCTTGACCTGGTCGACGAGCTTGCAGAAGGCGCAGACCTCCCCGGTCGTCACCTGGCCGCAGGCGGCGCACTCCGCGAGGCGGACGGCCTCGGGGCGGTCGAAGGCCGGGCGCGCTCGCTCCAGGAAGCCGAAGAGGAAGTTGTGCTTGGCGCCCGGCGAGGCGGCCTCCAGCCGGTTCAGGACCTCCTTGTGGGCGAGCGAGGTCGCCCCCTCCGCGAAGGGGCACTCCTCCACGATGTAGTCGATGCGCCGCAGGAAGGCGTAGGCCGCGGTCTCCCGCTCCGCCAGCCGGTACAGCGGCTTCACCCGGCGCACGAGCTTCGGGTGCGTGGAGGGAAGCGCCGGCGACTGGCGCGGCAGGGCCTCCGTCTGCCAGTGCATGACCGAGCCGAAGAGGGTCGCCGCCTCGTCGTCGAGGTTGTGGCCGGTGGCGACGACGGGGAAGCCGTGGGTCAGGGCCGCCCGGTTGATGAGGTAGCGCTTGCTGAGCCCGCAGGCCGAGCAGGTGGGCCGCCGCGTGGCCTTCTGGACCTCCGGGATCGGTGCGCCCATGGCGGACTCGACGCTCTCGACCAGGAGCTGCTGGCCGCGCGCCGCCGCGAAGGCCTCGCACTTCTCCCTGGACTCCCGCGAGTAGTCGAAGATGCCCAGGTCGAGATAGAGGCCCACGGTCCGGTACCCCTCCTCGATGAGCACGTCCCAGAGCGCCAGCGAGTCCTTGCCGCCGGACACGGCGACCATGACGGTCTCGTCCGGCGTGAACATCCGGTGCTGGCGGATCGCCTCGCGCACCTGCTTGCGCAAGAACTCCGTGAAGTGGGGCGCGCAGAAGGCGGCGTTGTGGCGGCGCAGCTCCAGCGCCGCGCCCTCTCCGCACTTGCGGCACTTCATGGCCGCCGCCGCCCGCCCGAGATCACCGGCCGCAGCTCGATGACGTCCTCGTCGCCGACCACCGCGTCGCCCGTGAGGAGATCCTCGCCGCGGATGACGAGCACCGTCTCGGGCAGCACGTCGAGCTCCCGGAGGAGGTCCTTCACGCGGCGCCGGCCGGTGATCTCGACCTCGCGCTTCGGGTAACGCAGGATCACCTTCATGCCCGGGCTCCCGCCCCTCAGCGCGCAGGGAACCCCGGCGTCGCCCGGAGCGCCCGCAGCTGCTGCAGGTGGTCGGCGTCGTGCCAGGCCTGCAGCTGCCACCACTGCGACAGGTCCATCTCCCCGAACGCGGCATGGGTCCAGGTGAGGCCACGGAAGTCCACCGCCGCCATCCGCTCGATGGACTGCCGGCTCCGCTCCCGGGCGGCCGTGAAGTCCGCCAGGAGCTGCCCGACGGGATGGCCGCGCTCGGGGCGCGTGGCCGGAGGCGCCTCGGTGGCGCCCGAGACCAGCGAGGGCAGCGGGCGGAGCGCCGTCAGGTCCGCCGGGCAGGGCGCCACCCCGGCCCCCGCCTCCTTGAGGAGCTTGGAGGTGAGCTTGCCGGTGCCCACCTCGGCCAGCATGAGGTGATGGATGATCTCGCCGGCCGACCAGTCCGCGTCACCCGGGCGCCACTCGGCCTGGGCCTGGGACAGCCCCTCCACCTCTTTCAGGACATCGGCGCGCACGGACTGCAGCTCGTTCCACAGAGTCTCGACCGGGGGCGGCAGGGGCATGGGGCTCTCCTTGGATCGGGGTGTGGGAGTGCTGTCCGGATTATAGCCATCGCCGCGGCGCCGCACAATCAACGGCTGGTCGCCGCGGCGCCTGCGTGGTACAAGGAAGCGGTCGCCATGAGTGTCCCGGGAACGCCCGCTTCCGACCCGCCGCGCCCGCCCTCCCGAGTGCCCTGGCAAACGACCTCGACGCGGTCCGTGTACGAGAACCGCTGGATCACGGTGCGCGAGGACATCGCCCTGCTCCCCGACGGACGCACCACGATCTACGGGGTGGTCCAGTGCGCGGAGTGCGTGGGCATCCTGCCGTTCCTCGACCGGGACACGGTGCTCCTCGTCGGCCAGTACCGCTACGTGGCGCGCGATTTCTACTGGGAGATACCGACGGGGGGCCAGCACCGTGCGGAGACGCTGGAGGAGGCGGCCCAGCGCGAGCTCGGCGAGGAGGCCGGCTACGAGGCCGGCCGCCTCGTGAAGCTCTGCGACTTCCACACCTCCAAGAGCATCCTGCGCGAGGTGGCCCACCTCTACCTGGCCGAGGAGCTCAGACCCGCACCGCGGCCGCCGGACCACACGGAGTTCATCGAGCGGCGGGCCTTCCCCTTCCGTGAGGTGCTCGCCATGGTCGAGCGCGGGGAGATCAAGGACTCCATGACCGTGATTGCGGTGCTCCACGCCGCCAGACTGCGAGGCCCCCGATGACTCTTGCGGATTACCGCTACGCCGGGGGCCGGCAGGCGGGGGCGCTGCCTGGACCTCGCACCCTCATCACCGCCGATCCGCGGACATGGTGCAACCGAGAGGGGCGCTCGCCGGCTTCGAGACCCGCTAAAGCACGGGTCCAGGCAGCGCCCCCGCCTGCCGGCCCCCGTCAGCGACCCGTGACGAGGTAGGCGGGACCGGACGGCGCCGGCGCTCCCCCAGCCCGCTCGAGGGTGACCGAGAAGACGTCCGCCGCCGAGAGACCCGGCAGCGGCGGCACCCGCAGCGTCCCCCTGCCCTGGGCGTCCACGCTGAAGATTCCGCCAGACACGGGCCGAATCCCGCGGCCGATCGCCCAGAGCTGATACGTTCGCCCTGCCGGGACGGGGGGCAAGGCCGTCGCGACGAGCAGCCCTCCCGCTGCCGGGTGCCATCTCAGCCACGCGTGCGCGTCCGGGCTCGGCCCGGCCCCCGCGAGGGCCACGCTCCGGGCGGCCGGATCCCTCAGCATGGCCAGGAACGCCTGATCGCGCGCGAGAGCGGCCCTGAGCGCGGCGGCTTCCCGGTCGAGCGCGAGGACCCGCTGCTCCACGCCGCGCGTCAGCACCCAGCCCATGGCCACCGCGGCGATCCCCACGAGGGCCACCGCCAGCCAGAGGGCCGTCCACGCTCTCCCCGGCGCCCCCTCGCCCATCACGCGCCCCGCGTGACTATTGAGTCTTACCGAATACGGTTACGCGAGTGGGCCCGGGGCCGGCAGGCGGGGGCGCGGCCTGGACCCGTGCCTTAGCGGCTCTCGAAGCCGGCGTCCGCCCCTCTCGGTTGCACCCCGTCCGCGGATCGGCCGTGACGAGGGTGCGAGGTCCAGGCCGCGCCCCCGCCTGCCGGCCCCCGGCGTAACGGTAATCCGCAAGAGTCATCAGGCGGGAGCGCGGCGCACGAGCCGCTTGGCCTTCAGCTCGTAGCGCGGCAGCGTCCCGGGCGGCACCGGCGCCGCCTCGATCCGGATGCCCAGCTCCACGCGGAGCGCCTCCTGGACGGCGGCGGCCACCTGCTGCGACTCGCCCTCCGCGACCTCCAGCAGCAGGCGCACCTCGTCCATCTCGTCGCGCCCGTAGACCTCGATCATGAACTCGGCGACGGCGGGGAAGCGGCGGATGATCCCCTCGAGCGCCGAGGGGAACACGTTCACCCCGCGGATGACCAGCATGTCGTCCACGCGGCCGAGGATGCCGCCTTCCAGCCGGAGGAAGGTCCTGCCGCATGCGCACGGCGCACTCGCGGCGCGCACCCGGTCGCCGGTGCGGTAGCGGAGCACGGGCGCGCACGGCCGTCCGAGATTGGAGAGCACCAGCTCGCCCTCGCGCGCGGGCGCTCCCGTGGCGGGATCGATGATCTCGGCGATGAACTCGGACTCGTTGACGTGCAGTCCTGCCTGGGCCTCGCACTCGAAGCCGTAGGCCCCCATCTCCGTCATGCCCGCGTGGTCGTAGGCGCGGCTGCCCCACTCTGCCTCGAGCCGCGCGCGCACGCTGGGAATGCCAGCGCCCGGCTCCCCCGCGTGCACCGCCGTGCGCACGCCGAGCCGCGTGAGGTCCACCCCGCGCTCCCGGGCGACCTGGGCCAGGTGGAGCGCATAGGAGGGCGTGCAGCAGATCGCCGTGGCGCCGAGCGCCTCCATGGCGGCAAGCCGCTGGGCCGAGTCCTGCCCGCCGCCGGGGATGGCCATCGCGCCGAGGGCGCGGGCGCCCTCGAAGCCGGCCCAGAAGCCGACGAAGAGCCCGAAGGAGAACGGGAAGAAGATCCGGTCGCCCGGGCCGAGGCCGGCGCCCCGAAGCACGAAGCCCCAGCAGCGGAGCCACCACTCCCACGCCTCCTGGGTGTCGAGCCAGCGGAGCGGCGCCCCGGTGGTCCCCGAGGTCTGATGCACCCGCACGTAGCGGTCCACGGGATAGGTGAGATTGCTCCCGAACGGGGGATGG
>Ga0154441_1239_pt4 | contig 11012 bp, 9 predicted proteins | sample RifGroC2_FD_115945 | JGI IMG/M metagenome (GOLD analysis project Ga0154441, IMG submission 115945) | Candidatus Rokubacteria bacterium GWC2_70_16 | reverse complement strand
GCCGCGCTCACCACCTCGAGCCGCGCCCGCCCGCGCTCTCCCAGGCACTCCCAGTCGAAGGCACCGTCGCGGCCACGCTGATAGCGCACCGCCACCTCGTCCGCACCGTGGTGGTAGGTGACCTCGTGCATCGCGCTGGGGTTGTTGCGCCAGCCCGAGGGCAGGCTCTGCAGCACGCGGGCGCCCGCGCGGCGATGCGCCTGGTCCCCGAGCGCCGCGGCCAGCGCCGCCCAGCGCAGCTCGGCGGCGGCGGGCTCGCGGCGGCGCGCCGGCCGATGCCGCTCGATGAAGTCGGTGGTGGTGTCGCCGGCGAGGAAGGCCTCGTGGCGGAGCAGGCCCACCAGGAAGTCGCGGTTGGTGGTGACGCCGTGAAGCCGCAGCCGCTCGAGCACGGTGGCAAGCCTCAGCGCCGCCTCCGTGCGCGTCGCGGCATGCACGATGACCTTGGCGAGCATGGGGTCGAAGTGCACGGACACCTCGCTGCCCGCGACGACGCCCGAGTCGAAGCGCGCGCCGAGCCCGGCGGGCTCCTCCCAGGCCAGGAGCCGGCCGGCCGCGGGCAGGAAGTCATGGGCCGGGTCCTCGGCGTACAGCCGCGCCTCGATGGCGTGGCCCTGGACGGAGATCTCCTCCTGCGCCCGCTCGAGCCGCTCGCCCTGAGCGATGCGGAGCTGCTCGCGGACGAGATCGAGCCCGGTGATGGCCTCGGTCACCGGGTGCTCGACCTGGAGCCGCGTGTTGACTTCCAGGAAGTGAAAGCGGCCGTTGCCGTCGAGGATGAACTCCACGGTGCCGGCGCTCTCGTAGCCCATGGCGCGCCCGGCCGCCACCGCGGCCTCGCAGATCTGCGCCCGCAGCGCCGGGGTGAGCGCCGGCGAGGGCGCCTCCTCGACGATCTTCTGGTGGCGCCGCTGTATCGAGCACTCGCGCTCGAAGCAGTGGATGACCTGGCCGTGGCGGTCGCCCAGGATCTGGACCTCCACGTGGCGGATCCCCTCGAGATACGGCTCGAGGAAGACCCGGTCGTCGCCGAAGGCCCCCTGCGCCTCCCGGCGCGCGCTCTCGACGGCGGCGACGAGGTCCTCGGCGCGCCTCACGATCCGCATCCCGCGCCCGCCCCCGCCCGCGGCGGCCTTGACGAGGAGCGGGTACTCGAGGCCCGCCTCCGCCGCCCGGGCGGCCTGGGCCGCGCTCTCCACCGCCACGGCGGGCAGCGCGGGCACGCCGGCCCTGGTCATCACCTCCTTTGCGGCCAGCTTGTCGCCCATGGCGCGGATGGTCTCGGGGCGCGGCCCCACCCAGGTGAGCCCGGCCTTGATGACGGCCTCGGCGAAGGCCCCGTTCTCGGAGAGGAAGCCATAGCCCGGGTGGACGCAATCGGCCCCCCCGCGCCGGGCGGCGGCGATGAGCTTGTCCGCGTCGAGGTAGGTCTCCGCCGCCACCGTACCACCCAGCGCCACGCCCAGGTCGGCCTCGACCACGAAGGGCGCATGCGCGTCGGGATCGGCGTAGACAGCGACGGTGGCGAGGCCCATCCGCCGGGCGCTCCGGATGATCCGCCGCGCGATCTCTCCGCGGTTGGCGATGAGGAGCCGGCTCAGGCCTGGCATCGCGTCACATCCTGAACACGCCGAAGCCCGCCGCGCCGCGGACCTCGGCATTGTGGCAGACGCTCAGCGCGATCCCGAGCACGGGGCGCGTGTCCCGCGGGTCGATGATGCCGTCGTCCCAGATGCGCGCGGTGGCGAAGAGCGCGCTCGACTCGCTCTCGATCCGCTCCTCCACGGCCCGCCGCACCATGGCGTCCTGGGCCTCGTCGTAGGGGCGCCCCGCGGCCTCGGCCGCCTGGCGCTGGACGATGGACATGACCCCCGCCAGCTGCGCCGGGCCCATGACGGCGATCTTGTGGCTCGGCCAGGTGAAGACGAAGCGCGGGTCATAGGCCCGCCCGCTCATGCCGTAGTTGCCCGCGCCGTAGGAGGCGCCGATCATCACGGTGAGATGCGGCACCTTCGAGTTCGTCACGGCGTTGATCATCTTGGCGCCGTCCTTGATGATGCCGCCGCGCTCGTAGGCGCGCCCCACCATGTAGCCGGTGATGTTCTGCAGGAACACCAGAGGCACGTCGTGCTGGTTGGCGAGCTGGATGAACTGCGCGGCCTTCTCGGACTCCTCGGAGAAGAGGATGCCGTTGTTGGCGAGGATCCCCACCGGGCAGCCGTGGATGGAGGCCCAGGCCGTCACCAGCGTCCGCCCGTAGAGCGGCTTGAACTCCTCGACCCGCGAGCCGTCCACCACGCGGGCGATGATCTCGCGCATCTCGAAGGGCTCGCGGAGATCCGCCGAGGCGATGCCCAGGAGCTCCTCGGGGTCGTGGACCGGGGCCTCCGCCGGCAGGGACGGCCCGGGGCCGTGCTTCCGCCAGTTGAGGTGGGCGACGATGCCGCGCGCGATGCGGATGGCGTCGGCCTCGTCCTGGGCCAGGTAGTCGGCGAGCCCCGACTCCCGGGCGTGCATCTCGGCGCCGCCCAGCTCCTCGTCGGTGGACTCCTCGCCCGTGGCCATCTTGACCAGCGGGGGCCCTGCCAGGAACACCTTGGAGCGTTCCTTGATGAAGATGGTGTAGTCGGACATGCCGGGCACATAGGCGCCGCCCGCGGTGCAGGAGCCGAAGACCAGCGAGAGCGTCGGGACGCGCTCGGCCGACAGCCGCGTGATCTCGAAGAAGGTGCGGCCGCCGGGGACGAAGATCTCGGCCTGGGTCGGCAGGTCGGCGCCGCCGGACTCGGTGAGCTGGATCACGGGCAGGCGGTTGGCGCGCGCGATGTCGAAGGCGCGGAGCGTCTTCTTCACCGTGTACGGGTTGAGCGACCCGCCCCGCACCGTGGGGTCGTTGCCGATGACGAGGCACTCGACGTCCGACACCACGCCGATGCCGGTGACCACCGCGGCCCCGACGGTGAAGTCCGTCCCCCAGGCCGCCAGCGGCGACAGCTCGAGGAAGGGGCTGTCCCGGTCCACGAGGAGCTCGATGCGCTCCCTGACCAGGAGCTTGCCGCGCTGGCGGTGGCGCTCGACGTAGCGCGCCCCGCCGCCGCCCCGCGCCAGCGCCAGCTGGCGGTCGATCTCGGCGAGCCGCTCGAGCATGGCGGCCCGGTTCCGGCGGAAGCGCTCGCTCCCCCGGTCCAGCGTCGTCGCGTGGACCTGCATCCCTACCTCCTCTAATGACTCCCGCAGAATGCGGGAATGTCGCCCCGGCGGGGCCCGGAGGGCGGGGGGCGCCGGCGGGCCCTCTGGCGAGCCGTGGCGCCGCCTGAAGCGCAGGGCGGGGCGAGCGCGCGATCGCGGGTCGGCTGCCCTCGCGCCGCCCCCACCGGGGGATGGGGGGTCGCGCTCGCCCCGCCCGAGCGAGGTGCGGCGTCCAGGCGAGCCAGTCGGGGCCCGCCGGGGTCCCCCGCCCTCCGGGCCCGGGCGTCGCGCAATGCCGCGAGAGTCACGAGGCGCCTTGTGAGCCGGCCGCGGCCTCGGCGCGGAAGGCGGCGAGGACGGCCGGGTTGTTCACGGCGAGCTTGGCCTCCACGCTGGCCTCCACGTGGGCAACGACGCGCTGCCTCCAGGAGCCGGCATCCGCATCACCCTGGCGGATGCGCGCGCAGAGGGTGCGGTTGGCCTCGAGCACGGCCTGGCGGAGCGCCGCCGGGTCCTCGGGCGGCGCCGCCGGCGGCAGCCCGAGCAGGTCGCGGAGCGCGGCGTACTCGGCGCGGAGCCGGGCGTCCTCGCCCTCGGCCTCGCGCTCCACGATCCGGAGGACGTTGAGCGCGATCTGCAGATGATACCGGCGCCGCGGGTCGGACAGGCTGGGCAGGAGCTCCTGGGCGAGGAAGTCCCGCACGGCCTCGAGCGCCTCGGGGGTGGTCGGGCGGTCCTGCATGGCGGTCAGCGGGCCTCCATCGCGCTCACCTCTCGCGCAGCAGGCGCATCAGCTCGTACTCCACCTCCGCGCAGTGACGCCCGATGCTCGCCAGCTCGAGGCTCCGCTCGCGCCCGGAGAGGTGGCGGAAGGCCTGCGCGAGCGTGATGACGGCCCAGCGCACATTGGCAAAGATGTCCCAGTAATGCGCGGCCTCGGGATCGAAGCGCCGGCCGCCCGCCGCCGCGTAGGCGGCGCGGAAGCGCTCCCGCGAGCCCAGCGCGGGGGCCCCGGGGCGGTCGATGCTCCGCCAGAAGCGCATGCAGGCCCAGCCCACGTCCTCCCCGGGATCGCCGAGATGCGTGAGCTCCCAGTCGAGCACCGCGCGCAGCCCGTCCGCGGGATCCACAGCGACATTGCCGAGGCGGTAGTCGCCGTGGACTGGGACCAGCCGCTCGCGGGCGGGGATGCGGCGGCCGAGCCAGCGGAGCCCCAGCTCCAGCGCCGGATGGGGCTCGCCCAGCGCGCGGAGCGCGGCCTCGACCTCCCGCAGCTGGAACTGCACGGGGGCCTGGCCCGTCGCGGGGCCGGGAAGCCCGTCGAGCGCCGCGGCGGGCACGGCGTGCATCCGCGCCAGGGCCTCGGCCATCTGCTCGAGCAGCCGCGGCCGCACGGCCGCATAGGCGGCATCGGCGAGGAGCCGGCGGGCCACGGTCTCCCCCTCGACGCGCTCCATCAGGAGGCCCGGCGGGAGCCCATGGGGGCGGCCCTCCGGAATGCACCAGTAGGGCCGGGGCGAGGGGACGCCCGAGGCGTGCATGGCCGCGATGACGCGCAGCTCGTCCTCGCGGGGGAGGCGCGAGTAGAGGATCTGGGCGCCGCAGTCCGCCATGAGGATGAGCCGGTGGGCGCCAGCCCAGGCCCCGCCCGCGATCTCGACATCGAGCGCCCAGGCCTCCCGCATGGTGCCGCCGGGAAGCCGCCACAGCGCGCGGATGGCCGCGGGATGGCCGGCCTCGGCGGCGATGAAGGTCTCGAGCCCCGCGCGGAGCGACTCCGCCGCCGTGGCGGAGGCGGCCGTCCCGGCGCTCACCGCGGGGCTCGCTGCGCCGCGCGACGGCCGCTCAGGGGCAATGGCGGATCTCGTGTTCGGCGAGCTTGGCCTTGTGGACCTCGTCGGCGCCATCGCCCAGGCGCAGGATGCGGGCGTAGCGCCACATCGCGGCCAGCGGCACATCGTCGGTGACGCCCAGCGCCCCGTGGATCTGGATGGCGCGGTCCACCACGCGGCAGGCCGTCTGGGCGCAGAGGACCTTGGCCATCGAGATCACGGGCCAGGCCTCCTTCTTCCCCATGGTGTCCATGGCCCAGGAGGCGTGGAGCATCACGAGCCTGGCCGCGTGCACCTCGATCCTGGAGGTGGCGATCATGTCCTGGACCATCTGCTTCTCGGCCAAGAGACCACCTACCACCATGCGCGTGCGCGCGCGCCGGGCCATCATCTCCACGGCGCGCTCGGCCATGCCGACCGCGCGCATGCAGTGGTGGATGCGGCCGGGCCCGAGCCGCGCCTGGGCCACGGCGAAGCCCTCGCCCTCCCCGTTAAGCAAGGCGCTCTGCGGCACGCGGACGTCCTCGAAGGCCACCTCGCACTCGCCAGGGCCGCTCACGTGGCCGAACACCGGCAGCGCCCGCACGATGCGGACGCCGGGCGTCTCGATGGGCACCACGAGGAGGCTCACCCGCTTGTGGCGCGAGGCCGCCGGGTCGGTCACGGCCATGACGAGGAGCACGCGGGCGTGCATGGCGCCCGTGGTGAACCACTTCCGCCCCGTGATGACGTAGTGGCCGCCGTCGCGCACGGCCCGCGTCTTGAGCTGCGTCGGGTCCGAGCCCGGCGTCATGGGCTCGGTCATGGAGAAGCCGCTCCGGATCTTCCCCGCCAGCAGCGGATCGAGCCATTGCGCCTTCTGCTCGGGGGTGCCGTACTGCGCGAGGATCTCCATGTTGCCGGTGTCGGGCGCCGAGCAGTTGAACACCTCCGAGGCCCAGACGACGCGCCCCATGATGGCGGCCAGCGGCGCGTACTCGAGGTTGGTGAGCCCGGGGCCGTGGCCGGGGTGGGGCAGGAAGAAGTTCCAGAGCCCCGCCCCGCGCGCCAGCTCCTTCAGCTCCTCGAGGAGCGCGGGGCGGTGGTGGCGGTCGCCGGAGGCCTCGATGGCCTCGTAGTGGGCGCGCTCGTTGGGGTAGACGAAGCGCTCCATGAACTCGGTGACCCTCCCCGAGAGCTCCGTCACCTTGGCGCTGGGCGTGAAGTCCATGCCTGTCTCCCCGGTCCGTGTCGGTGGCGACCCCTCAGAGCAGCCCGAGGGTCCGCGCGATCACGTTCAGCTGGATCTCGTTGGTACCCTCGCCGATCCAGGCCTCGGGCGCGTCCCGGTAGAGGCGCGCCACCTTCATCTCCTCCATGTAGCCGGCGCCGCCATGGAGCAGGAGCGCCTCGCCGGTGACGCGCACGGCCGTCTCGCTGGCCAGGTACTTGGCCATGGAGGCCTCGCGGATGCACTCGCGCTCCGCCATGCGGAGCCGGGCCGCGCGGTAGATCATCAGGCGCACGGCGTCCACCCGCGCCGCCATGTCGGCGATCTTGAAGGCCACCGCCTGGAAGCTCCCGATGGGCTTGCCGAAGGCGTGCCGCTCTCCCGCGTAGCGCAGGATCAGCTCGTAGGCCTCCTGGGCCAGGCCCAGCCCCCGGTTCGCGACGAGGATCCGCCCCTCGGTGAGCGTCTCCTTGAGCTGGCGGAGCCCCTGCCCCACCTGGCCCAGGACGCGGCGGGCGGGGACGCGCACGTCCTCGAGGCTCACGAAGGAGGTGGAGGAGGAGTGATTGCCTACCTTCACCAGGTCGCGCGCGCTGACGCCGGGGGTGGCGGTGTCGACGAGGAAGAGCGAGAGCGCATCCCCCGAGCGCCCGGCCCCCGTGCGCGCGGCCACCACCATGAAGTCGGCGATCCCGCCGTTGGTGATGTAAAGCTTGCTCCCGTTCAGCACCCAGTCGCCGCCGTTCCTGCGCGCCGTGGTCTTGATGCCGCGGATGTCGCTGCCGGCATCCGGCTCGGTGAGCCCGAAGGCGCCGATCCGCTCGCCACGCAGCGCCGGCACGAGGAACTCGCGCTGCTGCTCCTCCGTCCCGATGCGCAAGACGGGGCCGGCGGCCAGGTGGTGGTGGGCGAAGACGCCGGCGGAGACGCCCGCCGCGGCGCGCGTCAGCTCCTCGTAGTAGATGCAGGCCGTGAGGAGATCGGCCCCGCCGCCGCCCACGGCCTCGGGGAAGTTCACCGCGAGGAAGCCGCCGTCGCGGAGGACCTGGTAGACCTCCCGCGGGAAGCGGTGCTCGCGCTCCCCCGCCTCCGCCAGCGGCGCGATCTTGGCGGTGACGAACCGCCGGAACGCGTCCCTGAACTCCCGGTGCTCCCGCTCGAGGCCGAAGTCCTCCATGGGGTCGTCGCTACCAGGTGACGGTCTCGCCGCCGTCGATGTACACGGTCTGGCCGGTCATGAAGTCCGAGGCGGAGGAGGCCAGGTACACCGCCAGCGGCCCCATCTCGTCGGGCTCCCCCATCCGCCGCGCCGGGATCTTGGACAGGATGAGGTCGCGGATGCGCGGCTCCATCATCTTCTCTCGGGAGAAGTCGGTCCTGAGATAGCCGGGGGCCACGCAGTTGACCTGGATGTTGTGGCGCGCCCACTCGATGGCCAGGCAGCGCGTGAGCGCGTCCACGCCCGCCTTGCTCACGCAGTAGGCGGAGTAGCGCGGCACGCCCAGGCGCCCCCACATGGAGCCGATGTTGACGATCTTCCCCCGCCCCCGCGCGATCATCGAGGGCGCCACGGCGCGACAGCAGCGGAACATCGCGGTGAGGTTGGTCCCGAGGATCCCCTCCCAGTCTTCATCGGTGAGCTCCACGAAGCGCTTCTCGAGGTTGATCCCCGCGTTGTTGACCAGGATGTCGAGCGACCCGAGCCCCTGCTCCACGGCGGCGACCGTGGCGGCGATCTGATCGCCCTGCGTCACGTCCAGCGCAAAGGCGCGCGCCTGCCCGCCGGCCTCCCGGATGCGCGCCGCCGTGTCCTCGACCCCTTCCACCGAGCGCGCGGCGCAGGCCACCGCGGCGCCGGCGGCGCCCAGCGCCAGCGCGAGGGCCCGGCCCAGCCCGCGGCTGGCCCCGGTGACCAGCGCCACCCGTCCCTCGAGCGCCAGCGCTTCTTTCGGTGTCACGCCCCTCACCTCCGCCATGTGGTCTCCCCCTTCCGCGCCCCACACAATTGACTGACTGGTTAGTGGCAATCCATGAGGCGATTGCCTCATTTCGCTGAGCCGCCCCGGCGAGCGCCTTGATCTGAGTGCATTCGACCCCCTAGAATAAGGCCTCGTCCCGATTGTGCAGTTTACTGAACGATTAGTAGGTTCGCCCGAGAGGGCACCATGCGCAAGCGCAAAGCAGCCCAGCGGGGCGGGAGGGAGCTGACGCGCGAGCGGATCCTCGCCGTGAGCGGGCGCGTCTTCAACCAGCGGGGCTATCACGGCACGACGCTGGACGACATCGCCCGAGCCCTCGGCGTCACGAAGGCGGCGCTCTACTACCACGTCAAGAACAAGGAGGAGCTGCTCTTCCAGTGCCATCAGCTGGCGCTCGACATCGGCATGGAGGGCTTCCACCGGGCGCTGGCCCAGCCGGCGCCGCCGGACGAGCAGCTGCGCGTCGCGCTGGCCCACTACATCGAGGGCATGGCCGACCAGCTCAAGGGCACGGTGGTGCTGCTCGAGCAGGGGGCCCTCACGCCCCGCCATCACCGGCGCATCGTGCGCAGCCGCGACGAGTACGAGCAGGCGCTGCGCAAGATGATCGCCGGGGGCATCACGGCCGGCGTCTTCGTCCCCTGCGATCCCAAGCTCGTGGGCTTCGCCATCCTCGGCGCGGTGCACTGGATCCCCAAGTGGTACCACCCGGCCGGGTCGAGCCCGGCGCGCGAGATCGCCGAGGCCTTCGCGGCCTATCTTGTCCGCGGGCTCACCAAGCAGCCCTCGCCCGATCTGCCGGCCCCCCGGCGGGCGGCGGCGGCGGAGAGGACCATCCCCGATGACGACTCCGCCTGAGGCCTCCCGCCAGCCCGAGGGCCCCCGCAAGGGCCACCTCGACGCCTACTTCGAGAAGCCCGCGCGGCTCAGGACCTGGTCGGGTATCGAGGTCAAGCCCGTCTACCGGCCCGAGGACACGCCCGGCGACTACCGGGAGCGCCTGGGTGATCCGGGCCAGTTCCCGTACGCGCGCGGCATCCACGCCGACATGTACCGGGGCAAGTACTGGACGCGGCGCGAGGTATGCGGCTACGGCGGCCCCGAGGAGACGAACCGGCGGATGAAGTTCCTGCTGGCCCAGGGCGCCTCGGGACTCAACGTCATCTTCGACATCCCGACCATGACGGGGATGGACGCCGACCACCCGATGGTCGAGGAGGAGGTGGGGGTCCAGGGCACCTCGCTCTGCACGGTCGAGGACATGGAAGCGCTGATGGAGGGCCTGCCGCTGGACGGCATCAGCATGTCCATCGTGGTGACCTCGCATGCGGCGCCGGTCGTGCTGGCCATGTACCTCGCGGTGGCCCGCAAGCGCGGCCTGTCGCTCGACCGGCTGCGCGGCACGATCCAGAACGACCCCCTCCACCACCGCTTCTGCGGCTACCCGCCCGCCTACTCGCCGCTCGACCTCGGGCTGAAGACCGCGGTGGACTGCCTCGAGTTCTGCGCCCGCCAGATGCCGTACTGGTACCCCATCAACGTCAACGCCTACGACCTCCGCGAGGAGGGCCTCGGCGCCGCGGAGGAGATCGGCTTCTCCTTCGCCATGGCTCGCACCTACATCGACCGGGCCCTCGAGCGCGGGCTTGGCATCGACGAGCTGGCCCCGCGCATGGTCTTCTACTGCTCGGCCCACATCGACCTGCTCGAGGAGGTGGCGAAGTTCCGCGCCATGCGGCGCATGTGGGCCCGCATGCTCCGGGAGGAGTACGGCGCCCGGGACCCGCGCTCCTGGCAGTTCAAGTTCGGCGTCCACACTGCGGGCGTCTCACTGGTGCCCCAGCAGCCGCTCAACAACATCGTGCGCGTCGCCTACGAGGCGCTGGCCGCCGTGCTGGGGGGCGCCCAGTCGCTGCACTGCTGCTCCTACGACGAGCCCATCTCGCTGCCCACCGAGCAGGCCCACCAGATCGCCATCCGCACCCAGCAGATCCTGGCCTACGAGGTGGGCGCGGGGAACGCGGCCGACCCGCTGGGCGGCTCCTACTTCATCGAGGCCCTCACCGACCGGCTCGAGGCCGATGCCCGCGCCACCCTCGGCCGCATCGCCGAGCAGGGCGGCATGTACCGCGCCATCGAGACGGGCTGGGTGGACCAGGAGCTGGAGAACGCCGCCTATCGCTACCAGCAGGAGGTGGAGCGGCGCCAGCGCATCATCGTGGGGTCCAACGCCTTCACGGTCCCGCCCGAGCAGGACCACGAGGTGCCGGCCCACCCGCGCCCGTCGGCGACGGAGGTCCGCGCGCGGCTCGGCGGCCTCAAGGGCTTCCGCGAGCGGCGCGACCCGGCCGCGGTGACGGCCGCGCTGGGCCGCCTTCGAGACGAGGCCGGCCGCGGCGAGCGCCACAACCTGATCCCCTGCCTCGTGGATGTGGTCGCCGCCGGCGCCACGCTGGGCGAGGCCGTGGGCGTGATGCGCGAGGCCTATGGTCATGCATACGATCCGGCCGGCATGGTCCGCTCCGTCCTCTGAGCCCGTGGCCGCCATCAAGGTGCTGCTCGGCAAGGTGAGCATGGACGGCCACGACCGCGGCGTGCGCGTGCTGGCGCGGCTCCTGCGGGATGCCGGCATGGAGGTCGTCTACCTCGGCAAGTTCCTCCCCCACGAGGCGGTGATCGAGGCGGCCATCCAGGAGAACGCCCAGGTGGTGGGGCTGTCCTTCCTCTCGGGCGAGCATGCGCCGCACACGCGACGCTTCGCCCGGGCGCTCCGGAGCCGCGGCCTCACCGACGTCCTGTTCC
>Ga0154441_1056_pt1 | contig 11045 bp, 10 predicted proteins | sample RifGroC2_FD_115945 | JGI IMG/M metagenome (GOLD analysis project Ga0154441, IMG submission 115945) | Candidatus Rokubacteria bacterium GWC2_70_16 | reverse complement strand
GCCCACGTAGCCGAGCCCCACCACCGCGACGGTCGCCGATCGCGACTGGAGCCGCTCCTTCAGCGTGCGAGCCACCGCATTCATCGGGGCGGCACTCAGGAGAGGCAAGAGAGGGCCGTCCGGACAGCGGCCGCCACGGCCCGCACCTCCTCGTCGGCGAGCTCCGGGAAGCAGGGCAGCGACAGGACCTCGCGCGCCGCGCGGGCGGCCACGGGGAAGGCGGCCTCGGCCTCCCGGTGCCGGAACAGCGGCTGGGCGGGAAGGATGGTCGGGTAGTGGATCGCCGTCCCGACCCCGAGATCCGCCAGCCGCCTGACGAGAATCTCCCGCTGAGTCGAGCGCACCGTGAACTGGTGGTAGATGTGCTGCGCCGGCGGCCGCTCCACCGGCAGGGTCAGCGGCAGCCCGTCAAGCAGGGCGCGGTAGCGGGCGGCCAGGCGGCGGCGCGCCTCGTTCCACTGGGGCAGGCGGGGGAGCTTGACGCGCAGGAAGGCGGCCTGCAGCTCGTCGAGCCGGCTCGAGTGCCCCAGCTCCGGGTGCTCGTACTTGCGGAGCGAGCCGTGGTCGCGGAGCCGGCGCACCCGCTGGGCCACCTCATCGCGGCTGGTGAGCACCATCCCGCCGTCGCCGCAGCCGCCCAGGTTCTTCGTCGGGTAGAACGAGAGGCACACGGCGTCGCCCCAGGCGCCCACGCCGCGGCCGGCGTAGGTGGCCCCCACGGCCTGGGCGGCATCGGCGATCACGGCGAGCCCCCGGGCGCGGGCCAGGGCGGTGAGGGCGTCCATGGCGGCGACCTGGCCGTAGAGGTGGACCGGCACCACGGCGCGCGTGCGCGGGGTGATGGCCTGCTCCACCAGCGCCGGGTCCAGGTTGAGGGTGACGGGATCCACGTCCACGAACACGGGCGTCGCCCCGCACAGCGCGATGGTGCTCCCCGAGGCCACGAAGGAGAAGGCGGAGGTGATCACCTCGTCGCCCGGCTGGACGCCCAGCGCCTTGAGCGCGAAGAGCAGCGCGTCCGTGCCCGAGTTGACGCCGACCCCGTGGCTGGCCTGGCAGAGGGCGGCCAGCTCGGCCTCCAGCGCCTGTCCCTCCGGGCCCAGGATGAACCAGCTCGAGGCGAGGACGCGGGAGGCCGCATCGAGGAGCTCGGCCCGCAGCCCCTCGTGCTGTCGCGTGAGGTCGATCTGGGGAATCACCGGAGGCTCGTGCCGGCGCGCGCGCCGGCCTGGCCCAGCCCCAGGAGGTTCACCGAGAAGCGCAGCTCGTCCTCGTTCCGGTGGCGCTCCACGTACTCGAGCAGGATGGCCCAGCACTGCCAGCTGAGGTCGAGCCCGAAGCGGTTCTCCACGGAGACGCCCCGGCCCACGTCCCAGCTGGTCGCGGCGCGCGCGGCCAGGTTGCGCGTGAGCCGGGCCGCCACGTCCCCGTCCACCGTGTGGTAGCTGGCGATCTCGTCGAAGCGCGTCCCCACCCCGGCGCTGACCTCCCGGTAGCTGCCCGTCACGCCGAGGCCGGCCGTCCGGAGCCCCAGGCCGTACAGGTTCCAGGCCGCCTCCCCCCGCAGGCCGAAGTACTCGTTGGGCTTGAGCAGCACGTCCGCCTTGAGGTCCTTGAAGGGCTCCGCGGCGCCGGGCAGGAGGTTGTAGGTCTGGCTCACGACGAGCCGCGCCAGCTCCCAGCGCACGGCCTCCTGGTCGGGGCCGGCGACGGTCTTGCCGTTCACGCGGTTGGTGAGCGAGTAGGTGACCTGGCTCACCTTGCCGACCCGGTCGATGGCGGCATCGTACCGGGGCAGGGCCTTCTGGTCCTCGCCGCGGATCTCGAGCCAGGTGGCGCGGGGCTCGACGAGGTGCTGGACGGCGGCGAGCCCGCCGGCGCCCTCGAGGGCGTAGACGCGCGAGGCGCGGGTCTCGGCCTCCACACCGCCTTCGACCTGCCGCCTCACCCGATCCTCGCGCACGGCCTCCTCCACCGGGAACCCTCCGACCCGCGCGTTCCGCTGCCCCACGACGCGCTGGTCGTAGTAGGTCGCGCGGCCCCCGGCGAAGGGCGTCAGCGTCACGAGCCCCGCCACGGGAACCGGCAGGAAGAGGCGCGGGTGGAGATCGAGTCGCGGGCCCTCGGGCCCCACGACGCGGACGAACTGGGTGTACGAGGATTCCACCTCGTACAGGAGCCCGGGCAGGCCGGGCACGGGTTGCCGGATCCCCTGCAGCCGGACCTCCGGCACCCGCTGCAGCTCCACGGGCCGCGTGCTCGTGAGGTCCTGGTACCAGAGGACCGTGCCCACGAGGCTCCACGCCTCCCAGCGCTGCAAGAGCGAGACGGTGGTCTCAACGCGCTGGCTCGTGCGCTCGTGGAGCCGGTCCCCGTACTCGCGCAGGACGAAGTCGTCGGAGACGACGTTCGCGTCGACCTTGAGCGCCAGCCGCGGCGCGATCTGCCAGTCGTGCCGCAGGGAGAAGGACTCCCGGTCCGCGCCGTTCCGGGTGTCCTTGCGGCCCTGGGTGTCTCTCAGGCCCTCGTGGATGTAGAAGCCGCGCGCGACCCCGCGCGCCTGCTCCGAGAGGAGGTAGCGGTACTCGCCCTCGACGCCGACGCCGCGCTTGGCGTAGGTCTCGAGCGACACGGTGGCGTCCTGGCTGTCGCTGATGGCCCAGAAGTACGGGATCTTGGCGAAGACCCCCTTGCTGCTCGACACGCCGAGTCGCGGGAAGAGGAAGCCCGACTGCCGCTCGCGGCGGATGGCGGCGGCGAAGTAGGGGATCCAGGGGATCAGCGGCACCTTGCCCACCCAGAACGAGGCGTCGCGCCCGGAGATGAAGTCGTTCAGGTCCGCGGTGGCCGAGCCGACCCTCACGGACCAGTCGGGCGCCTCGCCCTCGCAGGTGGTGAAGACCCCTTGCCGGATCTGGTAGACGCCCTCGCCGACCCGATCCATGCGCTCGCCGGAGAGCGAGTAGTAGGGCGCCGAGAAGGCGGAGCCGTTGTAGACGACGCCCGTCCCCGTCCGCAGGTTGTAGTCGATGCGCTCGCCCACGAGCCGGTCCTCGCCGTCGTAGAAGACGACCTTGCCCTGGGCCACCGCCTCGCCCGTGTCGCGGTCGAGCTCGATGCGATCGGCCAGGAGCCGGGTGGCGCCGCGCGTGATCTCAACGTTGCCGACGGCGATCAGGAGGTTCGTCGTCCCGCCCACCTGCTGGATGCTGTCGGCCAGGATGCTGACCTCGCCGCCATCCCCCGTGAGGGTCAGCGGGGACTGCTGGGCCAGGAGCGGTCCGGGAGCGGTCAGGACGAGGGCAGCGGCCAGCGCGAGGAGGGTGCTGCCGAGCGGCGGGCGCAGGCGTATGGGCGGCATCGGATTGTCTCGGAGAGGCCCAAACCGGGCCGGGCTCCTATGCTATCAGCCGCGCTCAAGACCGCAAAGAATATCGAGACTTTCCGGGCGCTGGGCCAGGACCTCGCCGACCAGGAACAGCGAGCCCGCCACACAAATTGTGGGGGTCCTGGGGGCGGACATGGCCAGGGCTAGGGCTTCGGCCGGCGAGGCCGCGGTATGGATCGTCGAGCCCGGGGGGCGGTCGAGGCTGGCCGCCACCCTGGCCAGCGCCTCGGGGGAGGCCGCCCGCGGGTGAGCGGCCGCTGTGAAGATGAGCCGCGAGGCGAGCCCCACCAGCGGCTCGACGATTCCCACCTGGTCCTTGTCCTGCGAGATCCCGATGACGAACGTGAGGGGCTGCCCCGGGAAGTGGGCGCGCAGCGAGGCGGCCAGCGCGCGGGCGCCGCCGGGATTGTGGGCGCCGTCGAGCACCAGGGTGGGGTCGTGGCCGAGGACCTGGAAGCGCCCGGGCCAGCGCACGGCGCCAAGCCCCGCGCGAATGGCCGGCTCCCCCGCCCCGAGGGCGCGCGCGGCGGCCGCGGCGAGCAGCGCATTGCCCGGCTGGAACACGCCTAGCAGCGCGCAGCGCACGTCGTCGAGCTGCCAGCCGGGACCGCTCAGGTCGAGGCGCTGCCCCTCGAGGGTCGGCGGCGCCGCCGCGGAGACCCGGAGCTCCCGGCCCTCGAAGGCCAGCGGCACAGCGACGGCCGCGGCGCGCCGGGCGAGGACCTGCTCGACTTCCGGCTCCTGGCGGGCCGAGAGCGCGATCCCGCTCCGGATGATGTGGCCCTTCTCGGCCGCGATCTCGGCGAGGGTGTGGCCGAGCTGCGCCTGGTGGTCGTGGTCGATCCGCGCGACGATCGCGACCTCCGGCCACCCCACCGTGGTCGCGTCCAGCCGGCCGCCGAGGCCCACCTCCAGCACGGCGATCTCCACCGCCTGGCGCGCGAAGTGGTCCAGCGCCAGCGCCGTGGCGGCCTCGAACATGGTGGCATCCAGGCGGGCCACCAGCGTCCCGAGCGCCTCCACGCCGTCGGCCACGTCTTCCTCGGCGATGGGCCGCCCGTCCACCCGGATGCGCTCGCGGAACGAGCAGAGGTGCGGCGAGGTGTAGAGCCCCGCGCGGCGCCCCGCCGCGGCGAGGATCGCGGCGAGCATGGCGGAGATCGAGCCCTTGCCGTTCGTGCCCCCCACCTGCACGATCGGGAACTGGCGCTCGGGGTTGCCGATGGCGTCGAGCAGCGCGCGGATGCGCGCGAGCCCCGGCCGCATGCCCGCCATCTCCCCGCCCCTGAGGCCGAGGAGGCGGGCCACGGCCTCGCCGTACGTCATGGAGCGGGCTGGGAAGGCGGCCCCCCGAAGAAGGCGAGGATGCGCCGGAGCGTCTCCCGCAGCTCGCGCCGCTCGACGACGAGATCGAGCTGGCCGTGCTGCAGGAGAAACTCGGAGCGCTGGAAGCCCTCCGGGAGGGGCTGGCGGATGGTCTCGGCGATCACGCGCGGGCCGGCGAAGCCGATCAGCGCCCGCGGCTCGGCCATGACGATGTCGCCGAGCATGGCGAAGGAGGCCGTCACGCCGCCGGTGGTGGGATCGGTGAGGAGCGAGATGTACGGCACGCGCTCCTCGCCGAGCCGGTGGAGCGCGGCGGCGGTCTTCGCCATCTGCATGAGGGAGAGGATCCCCTCCTGCATCCGGGCGCCGCCCGAGGCCGACACGATCACGAGCGGGATGCGCTTCTGGAGGGCCAGCTCGATGGCCCGCGTCAGCTTCTCGCCGACCACGGAGCCCATGCTGCCGCCCAGGAAGCCGAACTCGAAGGCGGCGAGGACCACCGGGTGCCCCCCGATGCGCGCGGTGCCGGCGAGCACCGCCTCCTCGAGGCCGGTGGCCTGCTTCGCCGCCTTGATCCTGTCCGTGTACTTCTTGGTGTCCTTGAACTCCAGCGGGTCCCGCGAGGCGAGCCCCGCGTCGCGCTCCTCGAAGGAGCCCTCGTCCGCCAGCGAGCCGATGCGCTCCCGGGCCGAGATCCGCAAGGGATACCCGCAGCGCGGGCAGACGCGGCCGGCGCGGTCCACCTCGGCGCGGTAGACGATCTCCTTGCACGAGTCGCACTTGAGCCACAGGCCCTCGGCGATCTGGACCTTCTTGGCCCGCTCCTCGCCTTCCTTCTTCTTCCAGAACCACGCCATGGCTATGGGGTCAGGTCTTGCATTCCAACATCATCGGCAGGGAGTGTTGGATTGCAAGACCTGACCCCGCGCTTGAGGGCGGCGATGAAGCGGCCGACCTCGGCCACGAGCGCGGGGGAGCCCGCATGCTCCTCGACCACGCGCACGATCGCCGAGCCCACGATGACGCCGTCGGCCAGGCGGCCGACGGCGGCGGCCTGCTCGGGCGTGCCGATGCCGAACCCGACGCACACGGGCTTGGTGGTGATCCCGCGAAGCCGTCGCAGGCGCTGGAGGAGATCGGGCGGCAGCTCCGTCCGCGCGCCGGTGACCCCGGTGAGCGAGACCATGTAGATGAAGCCGCTGCTGGCCCGCGCGATCTTCCGCATGCGCGCAGGCGGCGAGGTGGGCGCCACCAGGTGGATCAGATCGAGCCCTGCCGGGCGAGCCTCGGCCTGGAGCGGGCCGGCCTCCTCGGGCGGCAGGTCGGCCACGATCACGCCGTCCACGCCGACCTCCACGGCCGTCTGGCAGAAAGCCTTGAGCCCGAAGGCGAGCAGGGGGTTGTAGTACGTGAGGAAGACGAGCGGCACCGACACCTCGCCCCGGATCTCCCGGACCAGCTCGAGCACCCGCGGCAGCGTCACCCCGGCCCGGAGCGCCCGCTGCGTCGCACGCTGGATCACCGGCCCGTCGGCCAGCGGGTCCGAGAACGGAATGCCCAGCTCGATGACGTCCGCCCCCTGGCGCGCCGCCTCGGCCACGAGCTGGGCGGTGAGAGCCAGCGACGGGTCGCCCGCGGTGAAGTACGGGATCAGGGCGCGCTCGCCCCGCGCACGGAGCCTCTCGAAGGTGCCCTGCAGTCTGGTCATCTATCGCGCTTGAACGTGGATGACATCGCGCTGCGCTGTGGCCTGTTCGGCCCTGCGGGGCTCTCTCTATCTCGCTTGAACGTGGATGACGTCGCGCTGCGCTGTGGCCTCTTCGGCCCTCCGGGGCTCTCTCCATCTCGCTTGAACGGGGATGACATCGCGTTGCGGTTGGGCCTCTTCGCCCCTGCGGGGCTCTCTCCATCTCGCTTGAACGTGGGTGACATCGCGCTGCGGTTGGGCCTCTTCGCCCCTGCGGGGCTCTCTCCATCGCGCTTGAAGGTGGGTGACATCGCGCTGCGCTGTGGCCTCTTCGCCCCTGCGGGGCTCTCTCCATCGCGCTTGAAGGTGGGTGACATCGCGCTGCGGTTGGGCCTCTTCGCCCCTGCGGGGCTCTCTCCATCTCGCTTGAACGGGGGTGACATCGCGCTGCGGTTGGGCCTCTTCGCCCCTGCGGGGCTCTCTCCATCTCGCTTGAACGTGGGTGACATCGCGTTGCGGTTGGGCCTCTTCGCCCCTGCGGGGCTCATCGGGATGTCGGCTCCACTACGTTTCCGTTGTTGCGTCCGAGCGCGGTGGCGACGGTGTGGACGTCCTTGTCGCCGCGCCCCGACAGCCCGACCACGATCGTCTCGCGCTTCTTCATGTCACGGGCGGCGCGCATGGCGTAGGCCACGGCATGCGCCGACTCCAGCGCGGGCATGAGCCCTTCCAGCCGCGCCAGGGTCTGGAAGGCGTCGAGGGCTTCCTCGTCGGTGACGGAGGCGTACTGGAAGCGGCCGAGGTCCCGGTAATAGGCGTGCTCCGGTCCCACCCCGGGGTAGTCGAGCCCCGCCGAGATCGAGTGGGCCTCGGCCACCTGCCCGTCGTCGTTCTGGAGCACGTAGCTCAGGCTGCCGTGGAGCGCGCCGACGGCGCCGGCGCCGAGGGAGGCCCCGTGCTTGCCGCTGGCGAGGCCGTGGCCACCCGCCTCCACGCCCACGATCCGGACCGCGCGATCCGTGATGAACGGCCAGAACAGCCCGATGGCGTTGGAGCCGCCGCCAACGCAGGCCACCAGCAGGTCCGGGAGCCGGCCCGTGAGCCGCCGCGCCTGGGCGCGCGTCTCCTCGCCGATCACCCGGTGGAAGTCGCGCACCATCATCGGGTACGGGTGCGGGCCCATGGCCGAGCCGAGGAGATAGTAGGTCGTCCGGACATTGGTCACCCAGTCCCGGAGCGCCTCGTTCACCGCGTCCTTGAGCGTGCGGGAGCCCGACTCCACCGGGATCACCGTCGCCCCCAAGAGCCGCATGCGGAAGACGTTGAGCGCCTGGCGCTCCACGTCCACGCTCCCCATGTAGACCTCGCAGGGGAGCCCGAACAGCGCCGCGGCGGTGGCCGAGGCCACGCCGTGCTGACCGGCGCCCGTCTCCGCGATGATCCGCGTCTTGCCCATGCGGGTGGCCAGCAGCGCCTGCCCCAGCACGTTGTTGATCTTGTGGGCGCCGGTATGGCAGAGATCCTCGCGCTTGAGGAAGATGCGCGCCCCGCCGCAGGCGCCCGTCAGCCGCTCGGCGAAGTAGAGCGGCGTGGGCCGGCCGGCGTAGTGGGTGAGGAGATCCTGGAGCCGGCGCCGGAAGCGGGCATCGGCGCGGGCCGCCCTGTAGGCCCGCTCGAGGTCCATGAGCGGCGCCATGAGCGTCTCCGGCACGAAGCGCCCGCCGAAGCGGCCGAAGTGGCCGCTGGCATCCGGAAGTGCCGCGGGATTCACGCGGCGGCCCTGGCGCCGGCGATGAAGCGGCGCACCTTGTCGGGATCCTTCAGGCCCGGCCGCGCCTCCACGCCGGAGTTCACGTCCACGGCATACGGGGCAGCGACTCGCACGGCCTCGGCGACATTGTCGGCGGTGAGCCCGCCCGAGAGAATGATGCGCCGGCCGGCCTCGCGCGCCTGGCGGGCCAGCGCCCACGAGATCGGGGCGCGCGCCTCCCCCTCGCTCCAGCGCGCCGGCGAGTCCAGGAGGAAGGCCGAGACGCGGTAGCGCGCCATCCGCTCGAGGGCCTCCGGTCCCTCCACCTTGATGGTCTTGATGGTCGGCAGCCGGTAGCCGCCGAGGTCCTCGGGGGCCTCGTCGCCATGGAACTGCAGCGCCCGGAGCCCGCACTCCTCGGCCACCGCCTTGACCTGGCCCGGGGCGTGGTCCCAGAACACGCCCACCGGCGTGACGAAGGGCGGGAGCCCCGCGATGAGGGCGGCGGCCTGCGCCGGGGTGACCTGACGCGGCGTCCCGTCCACGAAGATGAACCCGAGGGCGTCGGCCCCCGCCTCCCAGCAGAGCCGGGCGTCCTCGGCGGTCGTGATCCCGCAGATCTTGACCCGGACTATGGCGCTCACGAGCCCCGCAGTGTCAGCTCGCGGACCTTCGCGGCGATGTCCCCTGCCCGCACCAAGGCCTCGCCCACGAGGACCGCCTGCGCGCCCGCCGCCACGACGCGCTCGACATCCTGGCGCGTGGAGATGCCGCTCTCGCTCACCGCCACATGTTCGGGCGGGATGAGCGCCAGCAGCGCCACGGAGGCGGCGAGGTCGGTCTCGAGCGTCTGCAGATCGCGGTTGTTGACGCCGACCACGCGGGCGCCCACCGCCAGCGCCTCCTCGACTTCCCGGGCCGTGTGGGCCTCCACGAGCGTGCCGAGCCCCGCGCCCTTGGCCGCCTGGAACAGCTCCCGGAGGAGGCCGCCGCCGAGGGCGGCCACGATCAGGAGCACGGCGTCGGCGCCGGCCGCCCGCGACTCCCAGAGCTGGTACTCGTCCAGGATGAACTCCTTGCGGAGGACAGGCAGCGTGACCGCGGCGCGGACGGCGGCGAGATCGCCGAGCGTCCCGTGGAAGTACTTCTCGTCGGTGAGGACAGAGAGCGCGGCGGCCCCGGCCGCGGCATAGGCGCGCGCCTGGGCGGCGGGATCGAGGGCGGCGCTGAGCACGCCCCGGGACGGGGAGGCCCGCTTCACCTCCGCAATGAGCCTCACCCGCTCTCCCGCTGCCGGGCGGAGCGCTCCCTCGAAGTCCAGCGCGGGGGGGAGCGCCCGGCTGGCCGACCGGAGCGCGCTCAGCGGGCGGGCGGCGCGGCGTCCGGCCACCTCGGCGCGCGTGTGGGACACGATCTCGTCCAGGACGCCCATGCGGCGGGCCCCCCGCTCTCAGTAATCCCCGCGCAGGCCCCGCTCCCGGGAGGCATTGATGTCGATGCGGGCCATCTGCTCCAGCACGTACTCGCGGATGGTCCGGGGCGGCGGCAGGTCGCGCACGAGGCGGCCGGCGGCGATGAGGGGCTTGAGGAGGGCCTCGGCCGGGCTGCCGTCGGCGGCCACGGGCGCGGGCTTGTGGGCGGGCAGGACGACGTTCTCGACGGCGCCGGGCAGGCGCCACACCTGCTTGGCGCCCGAGCGCTTGCCGCGCTTGGCCATGGGCCGGCCCTCGATCTCCATGATGTCCAGCGCGAAGGAGAGCACGGGGGCATTGGCGATGGCGGTGCCGACCCCGTAGCCGTCCACCAGCGGGTTGAGTCTCAGGATCTCGTACTCGTCGATCCCGCCCGAGGCGAGGATCTTCACGTAGTCGAAGCCGCGGAAGTCCAGCTCCCAGCGCACCTCCTCGAGGATCCGGTAGAAGTCCCCGCGCCGCGAGGACGGCGTGTCGAGCCTCACGGCGTAGAGGTCCCGGCCCAGCGCCTCGGCGACGCGGAGCGCCTCGAACTTCTCGTCCTGGAGCGTGTCGATGAGGGCGACGCGGCGCACCTTGGGGTCCACCACCTCGTGGAAGGCCCGGAGCGCCTCCACGGTATCGCCGAACATCAGCACGAGGGCATGCGGGATGGTCCCCATGGGATCGGCGTCGATCAGCTCGGCGGCCCGGGTCACCGCCACGCCGTCGCAGCCGCCGACGAAGGCGTTGCGCTCGATCATGGGGGCCAGCGCCGGGTGCATGCGGCGGGCGCCGAAGGAGATCACCTGGCGCTCCCCGGCGGCGCGCTTGCAGCGGGCGGCCTTGGTCGCGATGCCCGAGGCCTGGCAGAGGAGGCCCAGCAGCGCCGTCTCGTACTCGGCCCACCCGGTGTAGGTCCCCTGGACGACGAGGACCGGCTCGTAGGGGGTGAAGATGGTCCCCTCGTCCATGGCCCACACGTCCACGGGGAGACCTTCCAGCAGGGTGGCCGCCTCCTCGATCCCGGCGAGGATGCCGAAGGACCAGTCGGCCTGGGGGAAGCTCTTCAGCCGGATCTCGGCCTTGACGGGCTTGTTGAGGTCCCTCGCCTTCAGGATCTGGACCGTCCGCGCGAAGTAGACGTCCGAGACATGGCCGGCCTTGATATCGGCTTCGGAGGCGATGTGGAAGGCCCGTTTGGGGTGGTTTGCCATACGTGTCGGGTGCCCCCTCGGCGCTGGGGCCATTCCGGTGCGCGGATTTTCCCAGAATCCCCCCGGGAAGTCAAACGAACGGCGAGCCGCCCCGCCCGCAAGTCCCCGTCACACCACCCGATTCCGGCGGACCAGGAGCCCCGCCGGCAGGATGCGGAGCAATTCCGCAGGCCGCTCAAGAAGGTCCAGATGCAAGGCGGCGCCCGACGGCCGCACGCGAGGCGTA
>Ga0154441_1192_pt1 | contig 11071 bp, 8 predicted proteins | sample RifGroC2_FD_115945 | JGI IMG/M metagenome (GOLD analysis project Ga0154441, IMG submission 115945) | Candidatus Rokubacteria bacterium GWC2_70_16 | reverse complement strand
CGCCGAGCGCCAGCGGCAGGAGGCTGGCCAGCTCCACGCCCGCCAGGGCCAGGCCCCAGCGCGGGGCCTCGCCCCCGGGCCCGAGCCGCCTCAGGACGAGGACGGCGCCGAGCGTGAGCAGCAGGAGGAACCAAAGGTACTGAGCCGCGAGTCCCACCCGCATGCCGGCGCCCAGCGCCGCCCCCTGATCGCTCGCCACCGAGAGGAGTGCTGCGGCGGCCAGCAGGACGAAGCCGCCCTTGACGCCGAGGGCGGCCCGGCGAGCCGCCGGCTGGGGGCGCGCCCCGGCGGCGTCCAGACCGATGGCGCAGAGGGCGGAGAGCGCGAAGGCCAGCGGCAGGGAGAACCTGAGCGGCGCGAACAGCGCCGCGCCGGGGACGGCGGCCAGGACCGGGGCGAGGCCCGGCAGGCCGTAGTACATCGCTCCGGCCACGACGGCCAGCCCCGCGAAGAAGGCCGCCGCCTTGCGCTGCCGGGCGCCGAGGAGAGTGACCGGGAGCACCGCCCATGGGAGAAGCCCCACGGAGGCCGCGGTCTCGTTGAAGTTCCACGGTCCCCAGTAGTCGCCGCCCGCCGCGCTGCCGTGGTAATGCGGCATCAGGAGCAGGATGGCCGCGCGCAGGGGCGCGTGAAGCGCAGGCACCCACTGGCTCCGATAGGCCCACACGGCGCTCTCCCCCAGGTACTCGAGGAAGGGCAAGAGCTGCGCGCCGGCCAGGGCCGCGCCGAGCGCCACCCCGGCCGCCACGCGGGCGAGGAAGCGGAGGCCGCCGGCGGCGCCCCGGAGGCGGCAGAGCGCCCACGCCCCCGCGACCAGGAGTCCCAGCACGAACACTTGCGGGTAGCCCGCCAGTATCCCCGCGGCCACGACGAGCCCGAGGAGCAAGACCCGGCGCGGATCCGCGCGCTCCCGGGCCCGCTCCACGGCCCCGCACAGGAGCGGCAGGAAGATCATGGCGCTGGCGATGGGGTACTGCAGCCACACCACGAAGGGCGCGCTGAGCATGAAGGCCAGGGCGCCGGTGAACGCTGCCAGCGGCCCGACCCCGAGCCCGCGCAGGAACCAGTGCATGCCGAGCCCCGCCGCGGAGCACTTGAGCACCGACATGAGCGTCAGCGCCAGGACGGCCGGCAGCACATAGGCCAGGGCCGTCAGCGGGAAGAGCAAGGCGGGCGTCGGGTTGGCCAGGAACGGCGCGCCGGCGAAGACATGCGGGTTCCACAGCGGGAAGCGCCCGGCCGCGATCTCGCCGGCCGCGTAGAGCACCGAGGGGTGGAGCTGGAAGGCCACGTCGGTGAGGAGCGGGTTGGCGGGAGCCAGGCCCGGGGCCAGGCTCTTCCACGGGTCCAGCGCCAGGATGTGGTCCGCCGGCGAGAGCACGCGGCCCGGCAGGAAGGCGGGGGCGTGCACGGCGAAGGGCAGCAGGAAGAGGGCCAGCGCCGCGGAGGCGTCCGGGTGCCGCGCCACCCACGCGGTCACGCGTCGCATGCCGGGTCCGCCAGGGGCGCGCGAGCCTGAGAGCAGCGGAGGACGAGCAGCACAGCCCCGAGCGTCACGAGGCCCAGCATGGCCAGCACTGCCACCGCGCGAGCCCGTCCCAGGTCACCCGTGATCGAGGCCTTGAGATCCACGGCCACGAGAGCGGGCTGGAAGAGCCAGCTCGAGCGCCGCCTGGGGTCGGCCGTGGCGTCCACGACGATCAGGGCGAGACGGAGCGAGCCGACCTTGCGCTCCCAGGGCCAGGGCGCCTCGATGGGGGCCAGGCCCGAGAGGCTCTGCGCCCGCCTGAACGGCACCGGGCGATCGGACCAGGCCCCCTCCGGCGTGAGGAACTCCGCGCCCTCCCAGCCCAGGAGCGAGGCGATGTAGAGATCGACGGGCCGCCGCTCCTCGCGGCTCCGCTCACCCCGGTGTTGGACACGGATGACGGCCGGCGCCCCCTCCCGCACCGTCGAGGGACTCAGCGTGAAGTCCAAGGGGGCTCGCGGCAGAGCTGGCCCGGGTGATCTCAGGAGCGCGCCGCCTGCGACGAGGGCGGCGACGAGGAGCCCCAGCGCCGCCCAGTCGCCCCGGCTGCGCCTCGGACCGGGTTGCCCCTCGGGCTCGGTCTGCCGGCGCGGACGGCGCCGCGAGGCCACCGCCAGGCCGACAGCCGCAGCGCCCGCCGCCAGGCTCACGCCGAGGCCGAGCATGACCGAGCCGGGCCGGTACTGGAACACGACCTCGTGGGTGCCCGGCCCCAGCCGCACCGCGCGAAGCGCATGATTGGCGCGAAGCACGGGCTCGGCCACGCCATCCACCGACGCGCGCCATCCGGGGAACCATGTGTCGGTGAGCACGAGATAGGCCGGGGCATCCGCGGTGGTATCGATGGTCACCCTGGATGGCTCATCCCGGCGGATCAGCGCGCGCCGCCGATGCCCCGGCAGGCCGGGCTCAGGCACTCGCTCGCAGCCCCCGAGGAGCACCTCCTGGCGGAAGTCCACCTCCCGCGCGGCGATCAGCGTGAGCGCGGTGGCGTCGTCCACGCATCGCGCCGAGGGCACCAGGAAGGCCCGCGGCAGCGCCCGGTCATTGCGATACACGCGGGCATCGGCTCCGTCGTACTCCAGCGCGTAGCCGGGGCCGGCGACGGCGATCCCCGGCGGCACGAGCACGCGGCGCACCCCGAGCAGGTCCACCACGGGGGAGGCCCAGACATCCGCGACCGTGAGGCTGCCGTTGCCCAGGAGCGTGAGCCCGCCGCCGGGCCTGACGAGGCGCTCGAGCCTGCGCGGGGTCATGCCGTCGTAGCCCGAGGGGTCCGAGAGGCCGTAGAGCATGGCCAGGTTGGCCTGGAGCAGGACGCGCCCGGGGTCCCGCGCGCTCTCGCGCTTGAGGTGCTCGATGGCGGGCGTCGAGGGATAGAGCCAGCGCTCCTCCATCACCGGGTTGTAGCCCATGGCCAGCGGCAGCGTGCTCGCGAGCTGGAGGAGCACGAGCGCCAGGGCCCACCGCGACCCCGCAAGGCCACCGCAGAGCGCCCGCAAGAGGAGGAGCGCCAGCCCCGTCGAGAGGGCGAGGAAGGCGAGGTACTGCAGTGCGAGCGGGACGCCCATCCCCGCGCGAACGGCCGTGGCGTAGTCGTCGACCACGCTGGCCAGAGCGAGGAGCGCGAGGGCCACGAGCCCGGCTGCCACCGCGCAGCGCAAGGCGCGGCGCGACCCGCGCGCGGCGCTCACGATCGTGTCCACCCCGATGCCGCCGAGGGCGCAGAGGGCCAGGACCAGGAGCGGGGCGACCCGGAGGCTGATGGCCAGGGACACCAGGGGCAGAGTGGCGAGGCCGGGCGCCAGCACCGGCACGCCGTAGAGGACGGTCGCCGCCAGCGCGCCGAGCGCGACGAAGAAGCCGGTGCCGGGCCGCCGCCAGGCGCCCACGAGGGCCGCCGGCAGCGCGACCCACGGGAGCAGCCCCACGGATGTCGTGATCTCGTTGAAGTTCCACGGGCCCCAGTAATCTCCGGGACCACCGTAGTAGTGGGGCATCAGGAACACGATGGCCGCCCGGGGCGGCAGGGCGAGCACGGGCTTCCACTCGAGGCGGTAGGCGTAGATCGCGCTCTCGCGCATGTACTCGAGGAAGGGCAGGAGCTGCACCGCCGCGAGCGCGGCGCCGAGACCCATGGCGGCCGCCCAGCGCAGGAGGAAGCGCGGCCCCCCCGGGGCGCCCCGCGCGCGCGCCAGCGCCCAGAGGCCCGCGGCGAGGGCACCGAGAAGCGCGATGGGCGGATACCCGGCAAAGACCTCCAGGGCCACCGCGCAGGCGAGGGCCACGACGGGACCGGCCCCCGGCCGCTGGCGCAGCCACTCGCCGAGCGCGAGCAGCAGCGGCAGCAACGCGATGGCGCCCCCCACCGTGTTCTGGAGCCACACGACCAGGGCCCCGTTGAGCATGAAGGCCGCCGCGCCCATGAAGGCCCCGAGCGGTCCCACGCCGAGGAGCCGCAGGAGCCAGTGCATCCCCAGCCCCGCCGTCAAGAGCTTGAGCACGGCAGCGAGCGCCAGGGCGAGCCCGATGGGCAGCACGTAGGCGAGGGCGTTCAGCGGGAAGAGGATCGCGCTGTTGGGATTGGCGAAGAGCGGCGCTCCGGTGAAGATGTCGGGACTCCAGAGCGGGAAATGGCCGCGGCTGATCTCGCTGGCGACGTGCAGGAGCCTCGGGTGGATCTGGAACGTCACGTCCGTCAGCACGGGGTTCGCCGCCACGCTCCCGGGGCGCAGCGCCTTCCAGGGGAAGGCCGTGAAGAGGGCGTCGGCCGGGGAGAGGACGCGGCCAGGGAGGAAGGCGCGCGCCTGGCTGCCGAGGGCCAGGAGGACGAGGGCCCAGACGGCGGCGGCGTCAGGGCGCCTCCTGCACCACGCGCTCAGACCCGCCATGACGAATCCGATACTAGCGCGAGGGGCCCCGCGACTGTTCGACTCCTTGACACCTCGCGAGGCCGGCCGGTATGATCCGCTCGCCTTCGGGCCCCATGCCATGAATCGCTCCCTCCTGACCGGACTGGCCGCGGGCCTCGCCGTCGTGGCCGCCGCGGCCGGAGGTTACCTGGTCCGCGCCGGCGTGTCTCCGGCCCCGAAGCCCGACGCCTCCGCGCAGGCCTCCGTTCCCGCGACGAGCCTGCCCGAGACGCTCCAGGCCACCTTCGTCGGGGTGGCGCAGCAGCTGCGCCCCGCCGTGGTCAATGTGGGGACCATCCAGCGCTCGCGGTCGCGGCGGCCCGGCGCGCCCCAACCCGGCGCCGACGACCCGTTCTTCCAGGACTTCTTCAAGCAGTTCTTCGGCAGCGAGGCCCCGGCCCAGCGTCCCGAGTTCCGGCAGCCGAGCCTCGGCTCGGGCGTCATCATCGACAAGCGCGGCCTCGTCCTCACGAACTTCCACGTCATCAAGGGCGCCGACGAGATCACGGTGAGGCTGTCGGACAAGCGCGAGTACCGGGGCCGCGTGCTGGGCGCCGATCCCAAGACCGACCTCGCCGTGCTCCGCTTCGAGCCGGACCACGAGCTGCGGGTGGCCGCCCTCGGCGACTCGGACGCCCTCCGGGTCGGCGAGTGGGCCATCGCCATCGGCAACCCGTTCGGGCTGGACCAGACGGTCACGGTGGGGGTGATCAGCGCCACGGGCCGCTCGGATGTCGGCGTGGCGACCTACGAGAACTTCATCCAGACGGATGCCTCGATCAATCCCGGGAACTCGGGGGGCCCCCTCATCAACCTCAAGGGCCAGGTCATCGGGATCAACACGGCCATCGTCGCCGCCGGCCAGGGGATCGGCTTCGCCATCCCGATCAACATGGTCAAGCGCGTGGTGGACCAGCTGGTGGAGAAGGGCAAGGTGGTGCGCGGCTGGCTCGGCGTCTCACTGCAGCCGCTCTCCGCGGAGCTGGCGCAGACCCTCGGCGCGACGGGCGGGGGGGCGCTGGTGGCCTCCACGATCCCGGGCAGCCCGGCGGCGACGGCGGGGCTCCAGCAGGGGGATGTGATCCTGGCCTACGACAGGACCCCCATCGAGGACTACCGCCAGCTGCAGCGGCTGGTCGCCGACTCCCCGGTGGGAAAGACCGTCACGCTCCAGGTGCTCAGGAAGAAGCAGAAGATCGAGGTGACGGCGAAGGTCGCGGAGGCGCCCGACGACAGGCCGAAGCGCGAAGGCCCCGCCAGGCCCGGAGGCTGACGGGCCCTGCCCTGCACGACACGCGGAAGCCGCGGGGCCCCCTGGGCTCCCGGGAAATAGCGGCGCGAGGGCAGCGCCCCGGGGGGCCGCTGCCCCGTCGAGCCCGTGTGCGCCCGTTACCCCGCGCCGCCGGTCAGGCACGCGCCGGGTCGAGGCGCAGGGAGGGGGTCGGGGGGCTCGCGCGCTCCTGTCGTGACCGCCCGCCGTCAGCGCGGCGGGACGGGGCGGAGGAGACGATACCGCTCGATCCGCAGCCGCGTGTTCCTGGCCAGCACGTCGAAGTCGCGATCGTTGTGGAGGACCGTGGCGCCCTCTCGAATGGCGACGGCGGCGATCAGACAGTCCATGAGCTTGCGGACCGTCACCCCCCGGATGCGGCAGGCGCGATACAGCGCCGCCGCCGACTCGAAGTCGACCAGCCCTCGCAGCGCCAGCCGGGGAAGCGCCAGCAGCCTGGCACGCATGCTCGAGTGCTCGCGGCGGCCTCGGGTTCCGGCCAGCAGTTCCATGATGACCGGCTCGGTCGTCGCGATCTGTGACCGCCGCTGGAGGTGATATCTGAGGGTGACGTGGGCGGGGTGGCCGGTGGCGCGCAGCAGCTCGACCCAGGCCGACGTGTCGACGAGGATCACCGACACGTCGCGCGGTCGCCCCGCAGGTCGTCGAGATCGCCTTCCCAGCCCGCCCCCTCGAGCTCGAGCAGGGCAGCGTGGATGTCCGGCGCTCGCAGTCGACCCGTGCGCCGTGCCCAAGCCTCGATCGCTGCCCAGTCCCACGCCGGCTGGCCGGACACGGTCCACCGCGGTGCCGGCATGAGCTTTCGCTGACGCCACGTGTGGACAGTCTGCGGTCGGACGCCGAGACGCGACGCGATCTCCGCCGCCCCGACGGGCATCGGCTCGCCAGGCGGGCTGATGTTCCGGCGCGCCATAAGGCAAGTGTAGTGTTCTCCGCTACAGTGGTCAAGGCGCGCCCGCGCCGCTGTCGCCTCCCGGCTGCCGGGCTTCTCGCTCCGCTCGGGGGAGTGCCATGTCCGCTCGCCTCACCTCCGGCTACCTGGTCCACGGGGCGCTGTCCCCCAGGCCCGCCGCGCCCCCCCAGGCCGCGGCGCCCGCCACGAGCGTTCCCGAGTCGCTCCAGGCGACCTTCGTCGGCGTGGCCCAGCAGCTGCGCCCCGCCGTGGTGAACGTCGGCGTCATCCATCGCTCCCGCTCGCGGCGGCCCGCGGCGCCCCCGCCGGGCGCCGACGACCCGTTCTTCCAGGACTTCTTCAAGCAGTTCTTCGGCCGCGAGGCGCCGAGCCAGCGGCCCGAGTTCCGGCAGCCGAGCCTGGGCTCGGGCGTCATCATCGACAAGCGGGGCCTCGTGCTGACGAACTTCCACGTCGTCAAGGGCGCCGACGAGATCACGGTCAGGCTCTCCGACAAGCGCGAGTTCCGGGGCCGCGTGCTGGGCGTCGATCCCAAGACCGACCTCGCCGTGCTGCGCTTCGAGCCGGATCACGAGCTCTCCGTGGCCGCGCTCGGCGACTCGGACGCGTTGCGGGTCGGCGAGTGGGCCATCGCCATCGGCAATCCCTTCGGGCTGGACCAGACGGTCACGGTGGGCGTGATCAGCGCCACCGGGCGCTCGGACGTGGGTGTCGCGACCTACGAGAACTTCATCCAGACCGACGCCTCGATCGACCCCGGCAACTCCGGCGGGCCGCTCATCAACCTCAAGGGCCAGGTCGTGGGGATCAACACCGCCATCGTCGCCGGCGGCCAGGGGATCGGCTTCGCCATCCCGATCAACATGGTCAAGCGCGTCGTGGATCAGCTCGTGGAGAAGGGCAAGGTGGTGCGCGGCTGGCTCGGCGTCGCGCTCCAGCCGCTCTCGCCGGAGCTCGCGCAGACGCCGGGGGTGACGGGGGGCGGGGCGCTGGTGGCCTCCACGATCCCGGGCAGCCCGGCGGCCGCGGCGGGGCTCCAGCAGGGGGATGTGATCGTCGGCTACGACAAGGCCCCCATCGAGGACTATCGCCAGCTCCAGCGGCTCGTGGCCGACACCCCGGTGGGGAAAACTGCCACGCTCCAGGTGCTCAGGAAGAAGCAGAAGATCGACGTGACGGCGAAGGTCGCCGAGGTGCCCGACGACAGGCCGAAGCGCGAGGGCCCCGCCAGGCCCGGCGGGTAGGCGACGAAGGGCGGAATCGGCGGGATCTCGACCTGCTGCGTCTTGACCTCCCGCACTCCGTCCACGGTGCGCGCCACCTCCACGGCCTCCTCGAGGGCGGCCGTCCCCTCCAGCATCACGACTCCGGCCCGCCCTGGCCTCGACCGTGATGCGGTACTTCCTGGTCTCGGGGTGGGTCGCCAGCGCGACCTGGACGCGCGAGCCCGGCGAGCGGTCCGCGACGAGGCGCATGGGAAACTCAAAAGCCCTCGCGCCGCGCGCGGCGGGAGCCGGGGGGGCTCCGGGAGACCTCGGCCCGCCTCCCCGCGACGCCTGAGCACGCCTGGATCGTGGGGGACCGGGCGCGTCAGCACCCGCCGTCCCCCGTTGGCCTCAGGCAATGCTTGCTCCCGCGGCAGGCGCGCGGTCAAGGAGCGCCCGTGCAGCAAGCAGCGGTGCCCAAGCGAGAGGGGGCCGAGGGGGCAGTCAGCGCGGCGGATCTACCCGATGGCCGCGGGCGCGGGCGGGGCCGGGCGGCTCTGTGGGCGGCGGGAGGCCGAGGTGAGTGAGGATCGTGCGCGCCACCACCGGGTCCTGCTCGGTGGCGATGACCCGCAGCCGGCCGCCGCAGCGTGGGAGCAACAGTGGCCTTCCGAAACATCCGAATCCAGAGAGGGTGACCCGAGAAAGCGCCAGCACGGGGCGGCGGCATCACGCCGTCGCCCCGCCGAGGCGCCCTCGCTTACGCCCGTGGTGCCTCAACTGGGGCGGGTCGTATAGACCGCGCCGAGCCGCTACCTTTGCGTTACCATGGAGTTCCATCTAATTCTTCGACTCCGAGTTGAGGGCGTCCCCCCGGTATGGTTGCAGGTAACACCAGGTTGGAGATAGAATTCCCGCAACGCAAATGCCGACGGCCCTGAGGACAGGTCCCTACCGTTTCTTCTTTGTCTCTCTTGACCGCGGTGAACCTCCACACATTCATGTGAGACGCGAGAACATGGTTGCGAAATTCTTTCTAGATCCTGTGGTGTTGGAAGGGGCAGGCGGATTCAATCGAGCGGAACTCAACACGATTGCGAAGCTCGTCCAGGAGCATCGCGAGACATTACTGGAGAGGTGGTATGAATTCTTTGGCCGTTGAACTACAAGCCCGGGCCGGACGCGTGACAGTCAGTGAGGAGGCCTTAACCGTTGATCTCGTGGATGGTCGAACCATACTCGTCCCTCTAGGTTGGTATCCTCGCCTGTGGTATGGCACACCTGAGGAGCGCAATCATCTTGAGATCTTCGGAGAGGGAGCGTACATTCACTGGCCAGATCTCGATGAGGATTTGACTGTGGCGGGGCTTCTCGCCGGTCGCCGTTCCGGCGAGAGCCCTCAGTCCTTAAAGAAATGGCTTGAGGCGCGACAAACCAAGAAGCAGAACTCAAAAGCCCTCGCGCCGCGCGCGGCGGGAGCCGGGGGGGCTCCGGGAGACCTCGGCCCGCCTCCCCGCAACACCTGAGCACGCCTGGATCGTGGGGGACCGGGCGCGTCAGCACCCGTCGTCCCCCGTTGGCCTGAGGCAATGCTGCTCCCGCGGCAGGGGGCGGCCGATCACAGGGTGCACGACCGGCATGCGGTCACCGTGACCGATCCCCTCCCGGAATCTCGGCTCAGCCGCGTCTCGATTTATCCCCAGAAAGACGTTACAATTCGACCCGGAGCAACCATGCCGCGGAGACCGACCTACCTGTGGGATTATGAGCTCGACGAGGTCCAGTTCGCCGACCTGTTGTCAGGGCGTGCGACGCTCGGACGGCTGGACCGAGAGTGGGCAACCGCTCGTCTGTTGGAGTACGCCTCCTATCGTGAGATCATCCGACTGCTTGGGTACCGGGGCCTCGTTGAACGCTGGCCCCTCGTGCGTAAACGGGTTCGCTCGCCGGGCCGTCGCCGTGGGTTCGACTTCTTGGTCGAGTGGCTGACGGCGCACCACCCCGAAAAGCTGTAGATGGATCGGGCCTTCTACTTCGACACCCTCTATCCGCTGCAGGATCGGGTCTTGAAGGCCATCAACACCGTCGAGACCGACTTCTACCTCACGGGGGGAGCTGCCTCGTCCCGCGGCTATCTTCACCATCGCTTCTCGGATGACTTGGATCTGTTCGTCAACGACGACCCACGATTCGGCCTGTGGACCGATCGAATCGTCCACGCCCTCGCCGACTCGTCGAGCTGGCGGATCGAGGTCATCCAGAGAGACGCCCGGTTCGCCCGCCTGTCCCTCCTCGCGACTGACGTCGTCCTCAAGATCGAATTGATCAACGACGTCCCATCGCATCTCGGCGCGATCCGTACGCATCCGGTCCTGGGGCGGATGGACAGCCCGGAGAATATTCTCGCGAGCAAGGTGACGGCGGTCATCGATCGTCAAGAGCCGAAGGACTTGGCCGACATCTGGGGATTCTGCCGCCTGATGGGCTTGCTTCTCGACCGCGCGCTGACCGATGCGCACAGCAAGGCCGCAGGGCTGTTCCCGGCCGATCTGGCGAGAGTGCTGTGCGCCGCCACACGTGCCGACTGGGAGGCGGTTCGCTGGATCGAGCCACCCAAGCCCGAGGACTTCGTACGCGACCTCCGGGAATTGGGTGAGCGGCTGATCTTGTAAGTCGACCGGCTCTGCATCAACCTCCGGGAGAGGGAGGCGAGCGGCGGCTACTTCTTCGCGCGCTGGGTGGGCACCGGAACAAGCCGTTGCTTCAGAAGCCTCCGGGCGAGCGCATAGATGTCGGCCGCGTCCCCGTGCTTTCGGCGGCCCACCGCGACAACTACCACGATGACATCCTGCCGCTGGACCCGGTAGACAATGCGGTACTTCTGACCTGCGGCGCGAACGCTGCGGAATCCAGCCAGCTCGGAAACCAGGGGTTTACCCTGGTCTTCGGGGGAATGCGCGAGCTGGCCGGCGCGAGCGTAGATTCCGCGCTGAACCCTCTTGTCGGAGATCGCTTCCAGAAGCCCGGTCGCCGTCTCGGTCCACTTGACGGCGTAGATCGAGTCGGTCACGGCCCGAGACGCGCCCCAACCTCCTCGTGGTTGAGCAGACGGCCACGCTCGATGTCCTCGAGGCTCTCACGAAGCGCCGCCACGAGCTCGGGCTCGCTGAGCACGTCGAGCGTCTCGACGAGGCTCTCGTAGAACTCCCACGGCAAGACGGC
>Ga0154441_1181_pt2 | contig 11197 bp, 11 predicted proteins | sample RifGroC2_FD_115945 | JGI IMG/M metagenome (GOLD analysis project Ga0154441, IMG submission 115945) | Candidatus Rokubacteria bacterium GWC2_70_16 | reverse complement strand
CTTCGAGAGCCGCTACGGCACGGGTCCAGGCCGCGCCCCCGCCTGCCGGCCCCTCCACGCGTGCCCCCAGGGTGTCGGGCCAAGGAACGAGCCAGACGAGGCCCCGCACTGCGAGCCGCAGCCGCAGGCCAGGCGAGCGGAGACGGGGACGCGGGCGAGCGGAGCGAGCCAGCGCGGGCGCGAGGCGTACTCCCTGTACGTTGAGCGCCCGCGCCGACCGAGAACGAAGTATGGCGAAGTTCATTGGCCCGGCACTAGCCGGCGTCGTCCCAGGTGAGGTAGGTGCCGGGGTTGGCCTTGAGCCGCGCCACGTCGTCCTCGAACTCGCGCCAGCGCTCGCGCCAGTCGATTCCCATCTTCTCCAGCAGCGGCCGGTAGTCGGCGGCGTGCCAGTGGAGCTGGCAGACCCGGTACGGGTGCGCCCCCATGGCCAGCGCGCAGAACTGGGCCTCGGACAGGACGGGGATGGCGGCCCTGACGCCGGTATGCGCCTGCGCCGCGAACTGGCTCTTGTCCAGCGTCGTCACGCAGCCGGTGTCGTGGGTCAGCGTCACATCCGGGTTCACCTCGTCGCGCATGGCCTCGATCTTCCGCTGGACGGCGAAGGAGCGGCTGAAGTCGCGCTGGACGAGGATGTGGCGAAAGCCGAAGCCGCAGCAGTCGAACCAGGTGGAGTAGTCGCCCACGGTGACTCCCAGGGCCTGGGCCACGCCGGTGACGATGGCCGTCCGGTGCCCGCCGTAGACGTCCGGATCGTAGATGGCGTCCTCCTGCACCAGCTTGTAGTAGTGGCACGCGGGGTGGACTGTGGCCGTGATCCCCGAGAGGTCGAGCACCTTGCGCTTGGCGATCTCGTGGCGGACGGCGTAGATCCACTCGCTGTAGTGCACGATCTCCTCGGGCATGACCAGCGGCTTGCCCATCTTCTTCAAGATCTCGCGCACCTGGTCCCGCAGCGCCTGGTGATGAACCATCTCGGCGCGCACCTCCTTGTAATGCCCGTAGGAGGTCGCGCAGTGGATGAGCGGGTAGTAGCCGCTCTCGTGGGCGGCGGCGAAGTTGCGCAGGGCGACAGCGGCCTGGGCGGCCTGGTTCGCCGTGGCCGAGGCGTAGTAGTTCCAGGCCGTGCAGGAGGTCTGATCGCGGGGGTCCTCGTACTCGAGCCCCAGCTTCCGGTGCAGCCAGAAGATCGAGGTGGAGTAGCCGGGGATGTGGCCGCACTGCCCGCAGCTCTTGTGGTGCCAGGTGTGCCCGAGGGGGACGCGCTTGATCCCGCTCGAGCGCGTGGGCACCTCGAGACAGGGCTCGGGCACCCGGTGGACGATCCACTCCCCCTTGGCCCCGAGCTCGAGCGTCCTGTCCCGGAGGCTCTCGGCCGCCTCCTCCGGGCCGCGCGCGAAGACTCCCTTCCTCGCCTGGGTGGCGGGCTGGATCACGGGGAGATTGATGGGCATGGCGTCTCCCTAGGCGCTCACGACAGGGGGTACCCAGCCTCTTCGAGCTTCTCCTCCATGACGTCCACGAGGATCATGTGGAGGCTCTCGTCGAGGGTCTTGATCATGTCGAGGACACCGGTGAGGTGCCAGATCAGGTAGAGCTCGGTGAGCGTCCTGTCGTCCACCTCCCACGAGGTGGAGGTCGTGTGCATGGTCTCCGGGGGCATCGCGCGCCGCCAGACCTCGAGGTTCTCGGCCGTCTCCCGGGCCGTGGGCCCCCAGTCCGGGAAGGCCTCGGGGCGGATCATGTCCGGCGAGACCTGGGTGCCCGTGGACATGATCTTGTAGATGATGCGGCTGTAGCCCTCCAGCGCCTGCTGGGCCGAGTGCAGCCCGTTCCTGACCGCCACCTCGCGCATGATGGTGACGATGCCGCCGGGGTTGTTCTTGCGGGGGCACTTGAGGCACGAGAAGCACTGGGAGCACTCCCAGATCTCCCCGTTCATCTGCTCCCAGACCAGCTCCACGTCCTCCCGCGCCACGGCCTGGGCGATGCGGCGCGGGCTGAAATCATAGAAGCGCGCCGACGGGCACACCGCGACGCAGATGCCGCACTCGTAGCAGCCGTAGAGGTAGTCCTCGAAGCGCAAGTCGGCCTTGACCGCGCTGAAGAGGCGCTCCTTCTCGGAATACGGCACCGCGGCGGCCTTGGCCGCGGCGGTTGCGCTCACGGCCTCGCTCCGCTCGGCGGATCTTCCATGTCCGCTCGGCTCGCCTGCGGCTGCGCCTCGCCCCCTCGCTCCGCTCGGGGAATCTCCATATCCGCTCGGCTCGCCTGCGGCTGCGCCTCGCCAAACATCAGAAGCAGATCACGCGGTCGGATTCCAGGGCCATGTCGTTGAAGGCGGCGCCGCCGATCATCTCGACGCCGTCGATGAGGTCCTCCATCTTGAGGTCGTTCAGGTCCAGGCTCGGCTGGCAGACGTAGAAGCGCACCCCGAGGTCCCGGGCCTGGTCCATGAAGTGCGACAGGGTGGCGCCCCCCGGCTTGATGCGCAGCGTCTCCGGCGTCCCCCGCTGCAGGAGGGTCGGCCCGGTCTGGGTGAAGTAGATCCCGACCTCCACGTCCATGGCCGCGGCCGAGGCCGCGAGGAAGAAGACGGTGGCGCTCCGGCCCGGGGACTCCACGCCGCTGGTCTGAACGTACAGGATCCGCTTGACCTCGTCGTCGGTCATGGGAGGCGCTCTCCTATTTCATTCGCTTCACGAGGAACCGGAAGACCCCCTCGGCCTGGGACTGCTCGATCACGGTGTGTCCCGTCTGCTTCTGGAACGCCTCCAGGTCCGGGACGGACCCGGGATCGGTGGCGAGCATCTCCAGCACCGCCCCCGTCTCGATGGTCCGGATGGCTCTCGACAGCTTGATCACCGGCAGGGGACAGGTGAGCCCGCGGCAGTCCAGCGTGGCGGCAATCTCGATGTCAGTCATGGCGCCTCCCCTCAGACCACCCGGCGCATGAGCAGCCGGCCCTGCCGGGCGTGCTCCGCCAGGTGCTTGGCGAGGACCCCGCGCATGGCCGAGCAGAGGTCCGTGATCTCCGGAAAGGTGAGCCGGTAGTGCACGTGCACGCCGTCCCGGCGGACCGCGACGATGCCCCCCTTGCGGAGGATGGCCAGGTGCTGGGAGAGGTTGGTCTTCGAGACCCCGAGGTCGTCCAGGAGCGCGCCGTAGGCCACCTCGCCGCCGCCGATCCGGCTGAGGATCCGCAGCCGCGTGGGGTGGGCCAGCACCTTGGCCATCTCGGCCTGCAGCTCGAAGAGACGGTGCTCCGAGTGCCGCGCCATGGATCCCTCCCGTCAAGAGTTGCGCTGTTTCGCAACTTGAGTGGAGGGAGAGTAGCCGGGCCTCCCGGGGCCTGTCAAGGGGGAATCTGGCGGCGCGCGGCGTCAGGCACCGAGGCGCTGCCGCACGCGGGCGAGGATCTCCTCGTCCCCACCCTCGAGGTGCACCGGGGCGGGCAGCGCCGGGGGAGCGCACTTGATGCCGCAGCCCGTGAGGATCATGACGACCCGGTCGCCGGGCCCGACCTCGCCCCGGTCCCGCAGCTGGAGCAGCGCGGCCAGCGCCGCGGCCGCCTCGGGAGCGGTCCAGATGCCCTCGGTCCGGGCCAGGAGTCGCTGGGCCTCCACGATCTCCCCCTCGCTCACGGCCCGGGCGCTGCCGCCCGTCTCCCTGAGGATGCCGAGCATCTGCCGCCCGGCGAAGGGACCGGGCACCCGGAGCCCCGCCGCGTGGGTGACCGGGTTCTCCCAGAGCACAGTCGTCTCGGCCTTGTCGTTCCACGCCTTCACCACCGGGGCGCACCCCTCGGCCTGGACGGCCACGAAGCGGGGCTGGCGCGTCTTGATCCAGCCCATGGCGGCGAGCTCCTCGTAGGCTTTCCAGATGCCCACGAGCCCCGTGCCTCCTCCGGTGGGGTACATGAGGTAGTCGGGCGTCTCCCAGTCGAGCTGCTCGGCCAGCTCGAGCCCCATGGTCTTCTTGCCCTCGAGGCGGTAGGGCTCCTTCAGCGTGGCGAGGTCGAACCAGCCGAGGCGGGGCGCGACCTTGGCGATCAGCTTGCCGGCGGTGGCGATGGACCCCTCGACCGTGAAGACGGGGGCGCCGGCGAGCGCGGCCTCGGCCACGGCCGCCTCCGGCGTGCCGCGCGGCACGACGACGGCGACGGGCAGACCCGCTCGCGCGCCGTACACCGCCGCCGCACCCCCTGCATTGCCGGCCGAGGGGATCATGAGCCCCTTCACGCCCAGCGTGCGCGCCCGGGTCACCGCCATCCCGAGGCCGCGCGCCTTGAAGGAGCCGGTGGGGTTCTGCCCCTCGTCCTTGGCCCAGAGGCGCCGCATGCCGAGATGAGCGCCGAGCCGCGGCAGCGGGAGAAGCGCCGTGCCGCCCTCGCCGAGGTCCACGGGCTCCTCGGCGGGCCCCAGCGGCAAGAGCTCGCGGAAGCGGTACATCCCGGGCGGGCGCTGCCTGAGCGCCTCCTTGGTGACGGAGGCCGCGACGGCGGGCAGGTCGTAGCGGACGGCCAGCATCTGGCCGCAGCCGTCGCACACGGTCAGGAGCCGGCCGGCCTCGTGACGCCGAGCGCAGACCGTGCACTCGACGTGGGTGACGAACGACCGGCTAATGATTCTTGTCTTTCTCGGCCCGGGCGGCAGCCACCACCTTCTCCGCGAGGTGCGCCGGCACCTCCTCGTAGTGGGAGAATTCCATGGAGTAGCCGCCGCGCCCGCCCGTCATGGAGCGCAGGCTCGACTCGTAGGTGAGCATCTCGGCCATGGGCGCCTGCGCGCGCACCGCCACGATCTCGCCGTCGGGCTCCATGCCGACGATCCGCCCGCGCCGGCCGTTGAGGTCGCCGATGACGTCGCCGGCGTGGTCGGCCGGGGCCGTCACCTCCACGTTCATGATGGGCTCCAGCAGGATCGGATGCGCCTCCATGAACCCCTTCTGCAGCCCCATGGAGGCGGCGATCTGGAAGGCCATGTCGGAGGAGTCGACGTCGTGGTAGGAGCCGTCGTAGAGCGTGACCCTGAGGTCCACCACCGGGTAGCCGGCCATGATGCCGCGCTTCATGCAGTCGCGGACGCCCTTCTCCACGGAGGGGATGAAGTTGCGGGGGATGGCGCCGCCGAAGATGTCGTCCACGAACTCGAAGCCCCCGCCGCGCTGCAGCGGCTCGATCTTGAGCCACGTGTCGCCGTACTGCCCGCGCCCGCCCGTCTGCTTCTTGTACTTGCCCTGGACCTCCGCGCGCCCCTTCACCGTCTCCTTGTAGGGGATGCGCGGGGGCAGCACGAGGACGTCCACGTTGTACTTGCGCCTCATCCGCTCCACGGCCACCTCCACGTGGAGCTGGCCCATGCCGGAGACGAGGAGCTGCTTGGTCTCCGGGTCGAAGTGGTGATGGAGCGTGGGGTCCTCCTCGGCCATCCGATGCAGCGCCGTCGAGATCTTGTCCTCGTCGCCCCGCGTCCTCGGCTGGATGGCGAAGGAGATGGCCGGCTCGGGGAAGGCGATCCCGGGCAGCACGATGGGGGTGGCCTCGTCGCAGAGGGTGTCGCCGGTCAGCGTGTCCTTGAGCTTGGTCACCACGCCGACCTCTCCGGGCCCGAGCGCCTCCACGGGCTTTTGCGTCTTGCCCATGAGCCAGCCGAGGTGGCCCACGCGCTCCCGCGCCTCCCGGCTGGCGTTGAGCACCTGGCTGTCCGAGCGGAACGTCCCCGAGTAGACGCGGAAGACGGAGAGCTTCCCCACGTGCGGGTCGGAGATCGTCTTGAAGACCAGCGCCGACAGCGGCGCCTTGGGGTCGGCGGCGCGCCGGACGGCGGCCTGGGTCCTGGGGTCGATGCCCTCCACCTCTCCCCGCTCCGCGGGCGAGGGGAACTCCTGGATGATGAGGTCCATCAGCGCGTGCACGCCGATGCTCCGGGTGGCCGCTGCGGCCAGCACGGGCACCAGCGCGCCCTCGGCGATCGCGCGGCCCAGCGCCTTCAGCATCTCGTCCTCACCGATGGCGCCCTCCTCGAGGTACTTGGCCAGGAGATCGTCGTCGGTCTCGGCCGCCGCCTCGGTGAGCTTCTCGCGCCAGGCCTTGGCCGTCTCCGTCAGCTCGCCGGGGATGTCGGCCTCCTTGACCTTCCCGTCGGCCAGGAGGAGGGCCTTCATCTTGATGAGGTCCACGACGCCCCTGAAGTCGGCTTCCCCGCCCAGGGGCACCTGGAGCGGGCACAGGCGTCCCTTGAGGCGGCGCTGGAGCGACTCGAGCGAGCGGAAGAAGTCGGCGCGCTCCCGGTCCATGCGGTTGAGCACGACGACGCGAGGCAGCGCGTAGTCGCTGGCGATCTTCCAGACCTTCTCCGTCTGGACCTGGACGCCGGCCACCGCGTCCACCACCACCACGGCGGCCGACACCACGCGCAGCCCCGCGCGGGCATCCGCGACGAAGTCGCCGTACCCGGGCGTGTCCACGAAGTTGAGGCGATGGCCCTTGTAGTCGCAGTAGGCCACGGCCGTGCTGAGGGAGATCTTCCGCTTGATCTCGTCGGGGTCGAAGTCGGTGGTCGTCGTCCCGTCGTCCACCCGGCCGAGCCGCGTCACGGCGCCGGCGGCGAACAGCATCGCCTCGACCAGCGAGGTCTTGCCCACCCCGCCGTGGCCGACGACGCCGATGTTGCGGATCTTCGTGATGTCCGTGGCCATGCCTGCCTCCCCTTGCGTCCCACCATGCGGCTGGAGCTACCAGAAGAAGGAAGACGGACGTTGCGCGACGGCATGCTACCACACCGGCCTGGACCGTTCCAGAGGGCCGCCGGGCTACAGCGGCTGACGGCAGCGGAGATCGGCCGGAAGAGCCACGCAAGCGCGAAGTCGCGGCGGGCGGGCGACAGTCCGGGTGTCCGCGCCAGGCAAGAAATTAGGGCGCAACCACCTTGTTGGCGAGGACGCCGATGCGCTCGACCTCGGCCTCCATCCGGTCGCCCGCCTTGAGGAAGGTCCCCGTGGCAGCGCCCACCCCGTCCGGCGTGCCGGTGGCGATGATATCCCCCGGCAGGAGCGTCATCGCGCGCGACAGCACCTCGATGCACTCCGCCACGGGGAAGATCATCTTGGAGGTGTGGCTCGACTGGCGCACCTGGCCGTTGACGCGGAGGGCGATGGCGAGCGCCTGGGGATCCGGGATCTCGTCGGCCGTCACGAGCACCGGCCCCATGGGGCAGAAGGTGTCGAGGGACTTCCCCTTGAACCACTGGGTGTGGCGCTTCTGCAGATCGCGGGCCGTCACGTCGTTGATGACCGTGTAGCCGAAGACGTGTCCGAGCGCCTGGGCCCGCTCGATGTCGCGCCCGCCCCGGCCGATGACAGCGGCCAGCTCCACCTCGTAGTCCAGCTCCCGGGTGACGGCGTGATGGACCACGGGATCGCCGGGACCGACCACGGCGGTGGCCGGCTTGGTGAAGTAGACGGGGTGCTCCGGGACGGCGGCGCCGCGCTCGGCCGCGTGGTCGGCGTAGTTGCGCCCGAGGCAGAAGACGTTGCGCCCGGGCGCCGGGATCGGCGCCAGCAGCCGGACCCGCTTGAGCGGGTACGCCAGCTTGCGCCGCGCCAGCTCGTCCAGCGCCTGCTGGTCCACCAGGCCCCGGCCGTACTCCCAGGCCTCGCGGGCCAGGGCCAGCGCCCCCTCCCCGCCCTGGATCAGCTCGAGCAGGCTCCTGGGGAAGCCGCCGCGCCCGCGCCGCATGGTGCCGCGCTGGGCGGCGAGATCCCTGGCGAGCCCGCCGAGATGGAGGACCGCCTCGTGCCACACGGCCCCGACCGTGGCCTGCCCGCGTCCCCGCCGGAAGGTCACGAGATGCGTGGGTCTACTCCTCGCTGACGCGCCCGCCGCTGCGCGGCGGTGAGGTCTGGCCTGCGGCCCTGGCGACGTCCTCGAGCTCCCGCGGCAGCCCGAAGCGCACGTCCTCCTCGACGACGTGGACCTCCTGCACCGCGACGGACTGCACCCGTCCGAGGGCCTCCACCACCTCGCGCACGAGGAACTCCGGCGTGGAGGCCCCCGCGGTGACCCCGACGCGGCTGGCGCCATGGAGCCACTCGCGACGGATGTCGTCCTTGTCGTTGATCAGGTAGGACGGCGTCCCGAGCCCCTTGGACACCTCCACCAGCCGGTTGGCGTTGGAGCTGTTCGCCGCCCCGATGACGAGGAGCAGGTCCACCTCGGCGGCGACGGTCTTCACCGCGGCCTGCCGGTTCTGGGTCGCGTAGCAGATGTCGTCCTTGGCGGGCCCCACGATCTTCGGAAAGCGCCTGCGCAGCGCCTCGATGCAATCATGCGCGTCGTCCACCGACAGCGTCGTCTGGGTGAGGTAGGCGACCTTGTTCGGGTCGGGCACCCGGAGCCGCTCCACCTCCTCCGGATGGGCGATGAGGAACATCCGCTCCGGGGCCTCGCCCATGGTTCCCACCACCTCGTCGTGGTCGGCGTGCCCCACGAGGACGATGGAGTAGCCCTCGCGCGCGTAGCGGATCGCCTCGAGGTGGACCTTGGTGACGAGCGGGCACGTGGCGTCGATGACGCGCAGGCCCCGCCCCTGGGCCTCGGCCCGCACGGCGGGGGAGATCCCGTGGGCGCTGAAGATGACGGTGGCGTCGTCGGGCACCTCGTCCAGCTCGTCCACGAAGTGCGCGCCCTTGGCCCGGAGCGCCTCCACCACGTGGCGGTTGTGGACGATCTCCTTCCTCACGTAGATGGGCGGCGGGCACACCTGCAGCGCCAGCTCGACGATGTCGATGGCGCGATCCACGCCGGCGCAGAACCCGCGGGGGCCGGCGAGCACGATGTCCTGGAGCTGCGTGACGGTCATGGCTTCCTCATGGGACGACTCCGGCAGTATACCGGACCGGAGCCGACGCCTCAATTTCATGGCGCGACGGGCCGGCCGCCGCTCAGCGGTCCGGGCGGATCAGGACCTTGAGCGCCGCGCCGTGCGCCATCATGTCGAGCGCGCGGGGCACTCCCTCGAGCCCCATCGTGTGGGTGAGGAGACCGTCGGGCACGAGGCTCTGCGACTCCAGGAGCTCGACGGCGCGGCGGATCAAGTCGGGCGTGTGGTGGAAGGCGCCCACGAGAGTCAGCTCCTCGTAGTGGGCCCGTCGCGTGTCCACCGCCACGGTGGTTCCGGGCGCGCAGCCTCCGAAGAACACCACGGTCCCTCCACGCCCGGTGACCTCGATGGCGAGCTCCCACACGGCCGGCTGGCCCGTGGCATCCACCGTCACGTCGGCGGCCCGCCCGCCCGTGGCCGCCCGGATCGCGGCCGGGAGGTCGGGCTCCGCCAGCGCGTCCAGGCACTCGGCGAGCCGCGCCTCGCGGATCCGGTCGAGGCGCCATCCCCCCTTCCCCACCAGCAGCACGCGCGCCTTCCGCTGCGCGGCCACCATCGCCAGGAGACAGCCCAGCGGCCCATGCCCGAAGACGACCACCGTCATCCCGGACTCCACCCGCCCGCGCTCGATCCCCCGGAGCGCGCACGCCAGGGGCTCGGCGAAAGCCGCCCGGGCGGCCGGCAGCCCGGCGGCGATCCGGACCACGTTCCGCTCGACGAGCCGGGCGGGCAGCGCGATGTACTCCCCATAGGCGCCGTTCACGAAGAGGAGATCCTCGCAGAGGTTCGGGCGCCCGGACTGGCAGAGGGCGCAGCGGCCGCAGGGCGCCGAGTTGGCCGCGACCACCCGATCGCCCTCGCGGACACCGTTGACGCCCGCGCCGACGCCGGCCACGGTGCCGGCCAGCTCGTGACCGAGGACGGTGGGCAGGCGCGGGATCATGACCGGGTGGCCGCGGCGCAGCGTCTTCACGTCGGTGCCGCAGGTGAGCGCCGCCTCGACCTTGACGAGCAGCTCGCCCGCGGCGGGCTCGGGCATCGCGATCTCCTCCAGCCGGAGGTCGCCCGGTCCGTGGAAGACCTGAGCCCTCATGGGGTCACGTACACCTTGACGGCCTGTTGCCGCTTCACGAGCTCCACGCCCTCGGCCAGCCGCGCCAGCGGCAGCCGGTGAGTGACGAGGCCGTCCACCGTCACGGCGCCGCGGAGGAGGAGCTCGAACGCCTCCGCGAGCTCCACGGGCGAGGCCGAGTACGTGGCCGAGAGCGTCAGCTCGTGGTGGTAGAGGCTCTCCAGCGACAGCGGCAGCGCCTCCCCTGCCCCGCCGGCGAAGTAGTGGAGCGTCCCGCCGTCGCGGACGCGCGCCCGGGCCCAGGGCAGCGCCGCGGGCCCCCCGGCCGTGAGGACGACGGCATCCGCGCCGCGGCCCTCCGTGGCGGCGCGCAGCGCGCCGTCCAGCTCCGCCTCGCGCTCGGGCACCCGCGCCCCCGCGGCGAGCCCCAGGCGCCGGCGCTCGGCCAGGAGGTCCGTGGCCAGCACGGTCGCGCCGGCCAGCCTGAAGCCCTGGACGAGCAGGCAGCCGACGGACCCGAGCCCGACCACGAGCACGGTGTCGCCCGCCGCCGTGCCGCAGCGCTTGACGGCGCGCAGGCAGCAGGCCAGGGGCTCGGTGAACGACGCCGTCTCGTCGGGCATGCCGGGCGGGATCGCGAAGGCGGCGTGCGCGACGTTCGGCGCAGGCACGCGGACGCGCTCGGCGAAGCCTCCCGGGTCCAGGTTACTGCGCTGGAAGGACCGACACATGGACGGGCTGCCGCGCCGGCAGTAGTGGCAGTGGAAGCACGGCACGTGATGGGCGACGACGACGCGGTCGCCCGGCGCGAAGCGCGGGACGCCCGCTCCCGCCTCCAGCACCTCCCCCACGACCTCGTGCCCCAGCACCGCCGGCGCCGTGACGCGGTCCCCCACGAGCTTGGCGATGTCGGAGCCGCAGAGCCCGCACCCTCGGACCCGCAGCAGCAGCTCGCCGGGCCCGGCGGAGGGCGCCGGCCAGTCGCGCAGCTCCAGCACCCCGGCGCCCACGTGGACGCAGGCTTTCATTTATCTTGCCTGAACGTGGATGACATTACGTTGCGGCTTGGCCTCTTCGCCCGGGCGGGCTCATCGGGGCGGCGCTTCAACCGGGGCCGCTTCGCGCCTGCGGCGCTCTGTCCATCTCGCCTGAATGTGGATGACATTACGTTGCGGCTTGGCCTCTTCGCGCCTGCGGCGCTCTGTCCATTTCGCCTGAACGTGGATGACATCGCGTTGCGGCT
>Ga0154441_1281_pt1 | contig 11235 bp, 4 predicted proteins | sample RifGroC2_FD_115945 | JGI IMG/M metagenome (GOLD analysis project Ga0154441, IMG submission 115945) | Candidatus Rokubacteria bacterium GWC2_70_16 | reverse complement strand
CTGGTCGCGCTGCGCTCTCAGCGCGAGGCGCTCCTTCTCGGCCCGCCTGTAGTCGGTCACGTCCCGGATGTGCTCCACCGCCTCACCGATCGCTCCCGCTCCGGAGATCAGGGCATAGCTCCGGACCTCAACGTCCCGGCGGTCCTGGCTCCCGGCGCGGGCCTCTCGCTCCATCGAGACCGACACGGCTCTCCCGGTGTCGAACGTCACCCGCACGGGACAATCCGGACAGAGCTCTTCTCTGGCGAACAGCTCCCGGTAGCACTTCCGCCCGACGAGCTCCGGGGCCGGAACCCCGCTCAAGGCGGCGGCGCCCTCATTGGCATCGAGAATGGTGAACTCCCGGTTGACGATCACGACCGAATCGGCAATGGAATTGAACACCGCCAGGGTCCGGCGCTGGCTCGCCGAGAGCGCCTCCGTCTGGACTTGAATCCGGTCTTCCAGCTTCCGAACCAGCGCTCGATTCTCCCCGACGAGCCGGGAGCGCTCCAGGGCGCGCTTCACACTCAATTTGAGCCCACCAAGACTGAGGGGCTTGAGGAGATAGTCGAAGACGCCATGACGGAGCGCGTCCATGGCCGAGGCCATGGTCGAATGCCCGGTGACAATCAGAACTTCTGTCTGCGGAGAGAGCGCCTTGACCGTCTTGGCCAGCTCGAGCCCGTCCATCCCCGGCATGGAGAGGTCGGTGATGACCAGGGCCGGATGCTCCCGCTCGAAGATCCGCAGGGCCTCCTGGCCATCGGGCGCCGGGAGGACATCATAGCCAGCCAGCGACAGGTATTCGACCATGACATCGAGGACATCCGGTTCGTCGTCGACGACCAGGACCTTGACACCGCGATCGCCCGGATCCCCGGCCACAGATCGAAGCTCTCGATCGACCGCCTGGATGTCCCGATCCTCACCCATCCCGAGTGTCCCCCTCCCGCCGAGCATCAGAGGCCTCGCATCCACCCCCAGCGTCTTCCAGGCCACTCCCCCCCCCTTTCTAATTCCTGTCCCCTCGGATCGTCAAGCATCTAGCACAGCGGCAGCATCTACGACAGCGGCCAGCGGGCCGTCGGCTCAGGCCGCGATGGGACTGCCGCTGTGCGCTAAGGGTTTGTCCTGACTCGTCTCAAGCTCAACGACCCCGAGCGCGAGACGATCCTCTGCAAGGAGCCCTTCCAGAGCCATGACGAGCGGGTCGAGCGCCTCATCCGCTCCTTCTAGGAGCCGGCCCCGGCTCCGCCGAGCAGGATCCGGGAGACGATCCGCCGCACGTCCTCCGGCCTGAAGGGTTTCTCGAGGCACGGCGCCCCGGTGGCCTCGAGGAATTCCCGCGTCCGCGGCGACAGCGCGTCCCCCGTGACGAAGGCGATGCGCCTGGTGAGCTCCGGATGCCGGCGCTCGAGCTCGCCGTACAGGCCGGGGCCATCGAGGGTGGGCATGCGCAGATCGCTGAGCACCATGTCGTAGGACCGCTCGCTGAGCCGGGCCAGCGCGGCGGCGCCGTCGGCCGCCGTGTCCACAAGGTGACCGTCCGCCTCGAGCACGTCAGCCAGGAGCTGCGCGACCTCGGGCTCGTCCTCCACCACGAGGATGGTCCGGCCCTGGATGCGCCGCGCCTCCGGGAGGGGGGAGGCCTCGGGCGCCAGCGGGCCCGGCCCCTCGACGGGCAGCTCGACGACGAAGGTCGCCCCGGCCCCCGGTGCGCTCTCGACCCGGATGCTGCCGCCATGCCCCTCGACGATGCCCTGGCACATGGCGAGCCCCAGTCCCGTCCCCTGGCCCACCGGCTTGGTGGTGAAGAAGGGCTCGAAGATCCGCCGCAGGAGATCCGGCGGGACGCCCGGGCCGGTGTCCGCGACCTCGAGGCAGACGCGCTTCCTGGCGGGATCCGATCGCGTGGTGAAGGTCAGGCGCCGCGGCCCCTGGCTTCCGCGCATGGCGTGGTGGCCATTGGTGATGAGGTTCACCACCACCTGGTGGAGCTGGTGGGGATCGGCCCAGAGCCGGGGGAGGTCCTCGGCCAGGGCGAGCTGCACGGCGACGTTGTCCACGCGCAGCGGATAGGCGAGCAGCTCGACGGCCTCGCGGATCACCTGGTTGAGCGAGACCTCGCCCCGTTCCGGCGGCCGCTGGCGCGCCAGGGCCAGGAAGTTCCGCACGATGCGCACGCAGCGGTCGGCCGCCTCGGACAGCTTGCCGAGCCCCTGGGCCAGGGGCTCGGCCTCCGGCTTCATGCGGAGGAGCGAGAGCCGGCCGATGAGCACGGCCAGCGGGTTGTTCAGCTCATGCGCCACGCCTGCGAGGAGCGAGCCCATCTCGGCGAGCTTCTCCCGGTGGAAGGCTGCCTCCCGCTGGCTCTCGATCTGCTCCTTCATCCGCTCGCGCTCGGCGCGCGCGCGCTGCGCGGACATGCCGAAGGCCAGGTCGTCCGCCAGCTGGGTCAGCAGCGCCACCTCCTGCGTGTCGAAGGCGTCTGGCTCCAGGCCGCAGATCCCCAGCACGCCCAGGATTCGCCCCTCGACAGCGAGCGGCAGCGCGATCTGCGAGGCATGTCCCACCCGGGCCGCCTCCTCCCGCCACGCCGCCAGCGCGGGGTCGGTCGAGGCGCTGCTGGCGATGGCGGGCCGGCCCGTCCTGATGGCGATGCCGACGGGGCCGTCTCCCTCCTCGGTCTCGGCCCAGGTGGCCGTCATGCTGGCCAGGTGCCGGGCATCTCCCCCGACCCGGGCCACCGGCCTGATGCTCCTCGCCTCGTCCTCCTCGGCGAGGCCCACCCACGCCATGGGATAGCCCGCTGTCTCCACGATCACCCGGCACACCTCGCCCAGCAGCCGCGTCTCGTCCTGGGAGCGGACGAGGGCCATGTTGCACAGGACGATGGCCTGGAGCGCCCGGTTGAGCCGTCGCAGCTCCCGCTCGGTGCGGCCGCGCTCGGTGACATCGATGAGCGTACCCAGGATGGCCGGCTGCCCCTCGTAGCTCGCCCGGCGGCCGAACACCTCGCAGTCGATCACAGTCCCGTCCTTCCGCACGCAGCGGAAGCTGTACCGGAGGGCCTCCAGCGCCCCCTCGAGCCGGGCGCGGATGTTCCCGGCCACCCGTTCCCGGTCGTCAGGGTGGACCATGTCCATCGGGCCCAGCCCGCCGACCAGTTCCTCGACCGTGTGGTCCAGGATGTCGGCAGCGGCCTGGTTCACGAAAAGGAAGCGCTCCGCGTCCGTGACGTACACGCCGGCCAGCGATTGCTCCACGAGCGCCCGGTACCTGGTCTCGGTCTCGTCGAGGGCCCGGGTGCGCTGCTCGAGCGCGGCGGCCATGTCGTCGAAGGCCTGCGCCAGCGCGGCGATCTCCCCCGTCTCGCGACGGAACCCCGCGCGAGCCGAGAGATCGCCGCCCCCGACGCGCTTCACGGCCTCCAGGAGCCCCCTCAAGGGACGCGCCAGGAACTTCTCGCCGAAGAAGCGGGTCGCCCAGAGCGCCAGCACCATCAGCGCCAGGAGGGCGCCGAGGTGCCAGGCGAGAGTCCGTCTCGCCACGGCCAGCACCGCAGCCGTGGGAATGCCCACGGCGACGTGGATCTCCCCCGCCACGGTGGCGACCAGCAACGGCGTGAAGGCGTAATACCGCTGGACGCCATCGAGGCCGACGGCGCTGGCCGTGCCCTCGGCCCGCCCTGGGAGCGCCGTCTTCGCACCCGGGGCATGGGACAGGGCCTGGCCGACCTGGGAAGAGTCGGGATGGCTCGCGATCACTACCCCCTGGTTGTCCATCATCTGGATCACCGAGCCCTCGGGCATGTGGGCGGCGGCCGCGACCTGGCCGAGTCGCGCGAGGTCGAGGCTCGCCAGGACCATGGCCCGGACGGCTCCGTCCTCGTCGAGGGAGGGACAGGCCAGGACGATGACCGGCCTGCCGGTGGCCCGGCCGATCAGATACCCGCTCAGGACACAGTCCCGGGTCTCCAGCGCGCGGCGGAAGTAGTCACGGTCGGCGATGCGAGTCTGGACTGCGGGGGGCGCCGCGGTGGCGAACACACTGCCATCCGGCGCTGCGACCGAGAGGTTCGCGTATTGCGGGAAACGCTTCAGAAGATCCTGGAACAGCCGGGTGGACGCCGGACCGTCCAGGCTCCTCACGGCGGGGATGCGGGCCAGCGCCACGAGGAATTGCCTGGCCCCCTCGAGACGCCCTGCCTCCTCGTGGGCCACGAGCCGGGCAATCCTGAGGGCCTCGTCCCTGGCCCTCGAAGCCGCCTCTCGACTCCCGGTCAGGCCCTCGTACACGGCCAGGGCCAGCGCCGGGAACATGGCCACGAGGACGAGACAGATGAGCCGGGAGCGGACCGTGGAGAGCCGGAGATGTCTCATCCGAGAACACATACCATGCGCAGATCTCCCCCGCCCCGTCTGACGGGGCCGCGTCGGATCAGGCGTTCCCGGTCTTCGGACCCCGAACCCGCCATGCAAGTCGCGGGCCACGCCAGCCGCGCCTCCGGTTGTCTGTATTTGCGGACACATGACCTGGGGCAGACGCCGGGCGGGAGCGGGGCGACCCGGGCGACAGGGGCAGGCCCGCCTCGCCTGGGGCGCCACGGGGCCAGCGAGGCCTCCAGACGCTCCGGTATTCGTTAGAATAGGGTCGTGCCTCTCGCTGCCGACGTCATCCACGCCCTGGTCACGGGCGAGCACGGCGACCCGTTCTCGATCCTCGGGCCCCATCGGGATGAAGCGGGCTCAGTCACCATTCGCGCGTTCCTCCCCGAGGCGCGCCAGGCCGAGGTGATGAGAGCCGACGGCTCCATTCATCCCCTCCGGGCGCTGCATGCCGCGGGGCTCTGGGCGGGGCGCCTCCCCGACGGCGCCGCCGGCCCCGCGGCGCCGCTCCGCTATCGGCTCCGCATCACCGACGCCGCGGGGCGTATCAGCGAGATCGAGGACCCGTATCGCTTCCCGGCCACGCTCTCCGACTACGACCTGCATCTCCTGGGCGAGGGAACGCATTACCGCGTCTACGACAAGCTCGGCGCGCACCCGGCACGACTCGACGGCGTGGACGGCGTCATCTTCGCCGTCTGGGCGCCCAGCGCGCGGCGCGTGAGCGTGGTGGGCGACTGGAACGGCTGGGACGGCCGCAGGCACCCCATGCGGCTCCACCCGGCCAACGGCATCTGGGAGCTGTTCGTCCCCGGGGTGACGGAGGGCGCGCGCTACAAGTTCGAGATCCTCGCGCTCTCGGGCGCGCCGCTGGCGCTCAAGGCCGACCCCTACGCCGTCTGCTTCGAGCCGGACGAGCCGCGCACGGCCTCCGTCGTCTACGACCTCTCGGGCTACGAGTGGCGGGACGGAGAGTGGATGACTGCGCGGGGGAAGCGCCAGGCCCTCTCCCGGCCCATCTCCATCTACGAAGTGCATCTCGGCTCCTGGCGCCGGGGGCCCGACGCGGGCGGAGGCTTCCTCGGCTATCGCGAGCTGGCGGATCAGCTCGCCGACCACGTGACGGACCTGGGCTTCACCCACGTGGAGCTCCTGCCCGTGATGGAGCACCCCTTCTACGGCTCCTGGGGCTACCAGACCATCGGCTACTACGCGCCCACGCGGCGGTACGGCGAGCCCAGGGACTTCATGGCCTTCGTGGATCGCCTGCACCAGCGCGGCATCGGCGTGATCCTCGACTGGGTGCCGGCCCACTTCCCCCAGGACGCCCACGGCCTCACCTACTTCGACGGCACCCACCTCTACGAGCACGCCGACCCCCGCCTGCGCGAGCACCCGGACTGGGGCACGCGCGTGTTCAACTTCGGCCGGCTGGAGGTCGCCAACTTCCTCATCGGCAACGCGCTCCACTGGCTGGATTGCTACCACCTGGACGGCCTCCGCGTGGACGCCGTGGCCTCCATGCTCTACCTCGACTACTCGCGCCAGCCCGGCGAGTGGCTCCCCAACCCCTTCGGCGGCCGGGAGAACCTGGAGGCCATCGCCTTCGTGAAGCGGCTCAACGAGGTGGTGTACGGCCTCTACCCGGATGCGCTGATGGTGGCCGAGGAGTCCACGGCCTGGCCCGCGGTGTCGCGCCCGGTGTACCTCGGGGGTCTCGGCTTCGGGCTCAAGTGGAACATGGGCTGGATGCACGACGTGCTGGAGTACATGCGCCACGAGCCCGTCCACCGCAAGTACCACCACAACCAGCTCACCTTCGGGATGCTCTACGCCTGGAGCGAGAACTTCCTCCTGCCGCTCTCCCACGACGAGGTGGTGTACGGCAAGGGGTCGCTCCTGGCCAAGATGCCGGGCGACGAGTGGCAGCGCTTCGCGAACCTGCGCCTGCTCTACGCCTTCATGTGGGCCTACCCGGGCAAGAAGCTCCTGTTCATGGGCGGTGAGATCGCGCAGTCCGGCGAGTGGGACCACGAGCGGAGCCTCGACTGGCACCTCCTCGATGCAGGCCCCTATCACCGCGGGGTCCAGCGTCTCGTGGCGGACCTGAACCGGCTGTACCGGAGCGAGCCGGCGCTCCACGAGCGGGACGCCGAGCCCGAAGGCTTCCGGTGGATGGACTGCAGCGACTGGGAGCAGAGCGTGATCTCCTTCGTCCGCTTCGCGCGCGAGGAGCAGGGCCTCGTCCTCTGCGTGTGCAACTTCACCCCCGTCCCGCGTCCCGGCTACCGCGTGGGCGTCCCGCGCGCGGGGTGGTGGGCCGAGGCCGTCAACACGGACAGCGCGCTCTACGGCGGCAGCGACGTGGGCAATGCGGGCGGCGTGCGGAGCCAGCCCATCCCCTGGCACGGCCAGCCCCAGTCGGTGCTGCTCACGCTGCCGCCGCTGGGGGGGCTCGTGCTCCGCCGCGCGGGCCCGTGAGCCTGGCGCCGCCGGCGTCCGTCAGGACGCGGCCGGGCGCGCCCTACCCGCTCGGCGCCACGTGGGACGGCGCCGGCGTGAACTTCGCGCTGTTCAGCGAGCACGCGACGGCCGTGGAGCTCTGCCTCTTCGACCCCGCCGACCCGGCGCGGGAGGCGCGGCGGATCCCCCTCCAGGAGCGCACCGACCAGGTCTGGCACGTCTATCTCCCCGGGGCGCGGCCGGGACTGCTCTACGGCTACCGCGTTCACGGCCCGTACGACCCCGCGGCCGGCCATCGCTTCAACCCGGCCAAGCTCCTGTTGGACCCGTACGCACGCGCGCTGGCGGGCGCGCTCCGCTGGGACGACGCGCTCCTGGGCTACCGCGGCGGGGATCCCGCGAGCGACCTCGCTCCCGACGACCGGGACAGCGCGCCCTGCGTGCCGAAGAGCGTGGTGGTGGACCCGGCCTTCTCCTGGGACGGCGACCGCCGGCCGCGGACGCCGTGGCACAGGACCGTCATCTACGAGCTGCACGTCAAGGGATTCACCGCCCGCCACCCGGAAGTCCCCGAGCCGCTGCGCGGCACGTATGCGGGGCTCGCCTCGCCGGCGGCGGTGGATCACCTCTCCCGCCTCGGCGTCACCGCGGTGGAGCTGCTGCCGGCGCACCACTCGGTGACGGAGCGCGCGCTGGTGGCCCGCGGGCTCACCAACTACTGGGGCTACAACTCCATCGGCTACTTCGCCCCCGACACCCGCTTCGCGAGCACCGGCTCGCGGGGGGAGCAGGTGGCCGAGTTCAAGAGCATGGTCAGGACGCTCCACGGGGCGGGGATCGAGGTCATCCTGGACGTGGTCTACAACCACACGGCCGAGGGCGACCGTCTGGGCCCGACGCTCTGCTTCCGCGGCATCGACAACGCGGCGTACTACCGGCTCCGCCCCGACAAGCGCGCCGAGTACGTGGACTACACCGGCTGCGGCAACACGCTGGACATGACGCATCCGCGGACGCTCCACCTCATCATGGACAGCCTCCGCTACTGGGTGCTCGAGATGCGCGTGGACGGCTTCCGCTTCGACCTGGCCTCGGCGCTGGCGCGGGAGCTGCACGACGTGGACCGCCTGTCCTCCTTCTTCGACGTCATCCACCAGGACCCGGTGATCTCCCAGGTCAAGCTCATCGCCGAGCCCTGGGATCTCGGCGAGGGCGGCTACCAGGTGGGAAATTTCCCCGCCGGCTGGGCCGAGTGGAACGGCAAGTACCGCGACACCATCCGCCGCTACTGGAAGGGCGACTGGGGGCAGGTGGCCGAGCTGGGCTACCGGCTCACGGGCTCGAGCGACCTCTACGAGCGGGGCGGCCGGCGCCCCTCGGCCAGCGTCAACTTCGTCACGGCTCACGACGGCTTCACGCTGGCCGATCTCGTCGCCTACGGCGCCAAGCACAACGAGGCCAACGGCGAGGGCAACCGGGACGGCACCGACGACAACTGCTCCTGGAACTGCGGCGTCGAGGGCCCCACCGGCGACCCCGAGATCCTGACCCTGCGCGAGCGCCAGCTGCGGAACTTCCTGGCGACGCTGTGCCTCTCCCAGGGGATCCCGATGCTCGCCGCGGGGGACGAGATCGGCAGGAGCCAGGGCGGCAACAACAACGCCTACTGCCAGGACAGCGAGCTCTCGTGGTTCCCGTGGCCGCTCTCCCGCCCGGCCCTCCGCCAGCTCGAGTTCACGCGCCGGCTGATCCGGCTCCGGCTCACGCACCCGGTGTTCCACCGCCGGATGTTCTTCCAGGGGCGCCGCATCCAGGGCTCGGAGGTGAAGGACCTCTCCTGGTTCGGCCCCGACGGCAAGGAGATGACCGAGGAGGAGTGGCATGACGGGCTGAGCCGGTGTCTCGGGCTCAGGCTCGCCGGGGACGCCATCGAGGAGGTGGACGACCGGGGCGACCCCGTGGCCGGCGACTCCTTCCTCGTGCTGCTCAACGCCCACCACGAGGAGATCCCCTTCGTGCTCCCCGCCCACCGGGCCCGCATGCGCTGGGAGCTCACGCTCGACACGCGGGGCTGGGAGCTGGGGCCGCGGCGGCGGACCTTCCGGGCCGGGGATGCCTTCCCCATCATGGGGCGCTCGCTGGCCGTTTTCAGGCTGAGGCGGCGGCGAGGCTTTCGCCCGAGGGGCCCGTCCGGGGTATCCTGAAGGAGGGACACCCCATCATGGTCGACAGCCAGGAGTTTGACTCCGAGCTTCACCGCACGGCGCTGGCCCAGCTGGACCGCGTCGCGGCGAGGCTCCACCTCGACCCGGACATCCACGAGCGGCTGCGCTTCCCCCGCCGGGCGCTGGTCGTCTCCGTCCCCATCCGGATGGACGCCGGCCGCACCCAGGTGTTCATCGGCTACCGCGTCCACCACAACACCGCGCTCGGCCCCACCAAGGGGGGCTTGCGCTACCACGAGGACGTCAACCTGGGCGAGGTCACGGCGCTGGCCATGCTGATGACCTGGAAGTGCGGGCTCATGGAGCTGCCCTACGGCGGGGCCAAGGGCGGCGTCCGCTGCAACCCCAGGGAGCTGTCCCGCGCGGAGCTGGAGCACCTGACCCGCCGCTACACGGCGGAGATCATCCTGCTGATCGGCCCGGACCACGACATCCCCGCCCCGGACCTCGGCACCGACGAGCAGACCATGGCGTGGATGATGGACACCTACTCCATGACCCAGGGCAAGAGCGTCCCCGGCGTCGTCACGGGCAAGCCGCTCATCATCGGCGGCTCGGCCGGCCGCCGGGAGGCCACGGGCCGCGGCATCGTGTACGTGCTTTACCAGGCGGCGCGCCACCTGGGCCACGAGCTCAGGGGGCGCAAGGTCGTCGTCCAGGGCTTCGGCAACGTGGGCAGCGTCGCGGCGCGCCTGCTGTGGCGCGACGGCTGTGTCATCACCGGCGTGAGCGACTTCGGCGGCGGGGTCTGGAACCCCGCCGGCCTGGACATCCGCCAGCTCGAGGCGCATGTGGCCGAGAGCGGCAGCGTGGCGGGCTTTCCCGGCGCCGATCCGCTCACCAACGCCGATCTCCTCGAGCAGCCCTGCGACATCCTCGTCCCCGCGGCCGTGGGCTCGCAGATCCGCGAGGACAATGCCGAGCGCATCAAGGCCAGCGTCGTCGTGGAAGGGGCCAACGGCCCGACGACCCCGGAGGCCGACGCGCTCCTCCACGACCGCGGCGTCACGGTGATCCCCGACGTGCTCGCCAATGCCGGCGGCGTCGTCGTCTCCTACTTCGAGTGGGTCCAGGGCCTGCAGTACTACTTTTGGAAGGAGAGCGAGATCACCTCGCGGCTGCAGGAGATCATGGCGCGGGCCTTCAACCGGGTGTGGGCCCTCGCCCGGAAGGAAGGCGTGGACCTCCGCACCGCCGCCCTCATGGAGGGCGTGCGGCGCGTCGCCGAGGGCCACCGCGTCCGCGGCCTCTACCCGTAGCCGGGCGGCGAGAAGGGCCCATCTGCGTCGTTGGCGCCCTCGGCCGCACGCGCAACGTGGCTCGCTCACGCTCGCCCGGATCTCCGGATCCGCTCACCTCGCCTCCGGCTCGGCTCGCCCAGCGGAGTGCGCCTCGCGTGCGGCCGTCCGGCGCCGCCTCGCATCTGGACCTGTGTGAGCCGCCTGCGGGGTTCTTCCGCATCCTGCTAGGAGGGAGCCAGGCCCGGGCATGGCTCATGGCCGGAGCACTGGCCCACCGGAAGGCGCGGATACTTCGGGAAGCTCGGGTCCTCGGCCGCACGCGCGCAGCGGTAGAACACCGACCCGCGTCCGGACGTGACGCGTCGCACGTGACGGCAACTCGCGCACAGCCCCGCAACCTGCCGCTCACGCGCTGGATCGGGGACGTCCTTCATCTCGTGTCAGCGTAGCGAGCGGGCGCCGGCCCGTCAATCTGCCGGGGCGGAGAGGCCTGTCCCGCGGTCCGGGCCCCGCTTGTGTTACGCTCGCTCCCGCCAGGGCAGCGCGGTGATGGCTGACAACCCCATGACGCAAAGGGACAGGTCCATGACGACCCAGGCGAGCGAGCCGCGGATGGAGCTGGAGCAGCACCTCCACATGTACCGCCAGATGGCGAAGATCCGCGCCTTCGAGGAGCAGGTGAACGAGCTGTACAAGAGCGCGAAGATGCCGGGCCTGGCGCACCTCTACGTGGGCGAGGAGGCCGTGGCGGTCGGCGTCTGCGAGGCCCTGCGCCGCGACGACTTCATCACGAGCACCCATCGCGGGCACGGCCACTGCCTGGCCAAGGGGGCCTCGGTCAACCGGATGTTCGCGGAACTGCTCGGCAAGGAGCCGGGCTACTGCCGCGGCAAGGGCGGGTCGATGCACATCGCCGATCCCGAGACGGGCAACCTC
>Ga0154441_1207_pt3 | contig 11266 bp, 10 predicted proteins | sample RifGroC2_FD_115945 | JGI IMG/M metagenome (GOLD analysis project Ga0154441, IMG submission 115945) | Candidatus Rokubacteria bacterium GWC2_70_16 | reverse complement strand
GCAGGGGCCCCTCCCCGCGGAACACGCTGAGTCTCGACCCGCTGCCAACCTTCGTGACGAGCCACGAGATCCAGGGTGTCGGCTTCGGCGTCGCGCAGAAGCCACGGTTCCGCGGGGAGGGCCCCCTGCCCCAGCGCTCTGTCGTCGGTTCTCCAGGACAGCATGCAGCACCGGATCACTCACGATCGGCGCGTGCGTGACCGGGCGGGGGCACGCCCGACGACAGGACCCGCCCGCGTCGCGCTTGAGCCGTCGTGCATGACCCGCTAGAAGTCCACGTCGGGCTCGGCGGCTTCGGCCAGGCGGGCCTGGGCCCGGTGGTGCTGCCAGACGGCGAAGACTACCGAGGCCACCGACAGCCCGATGAGCGTGCCGGAGATGGGGCGGGTGAGGAAGAGCCACGGGTTGGCGTCGGTCATGATGGCCCGCACGAGGTTGACCTCGATCTGATCCCCGAGGACGACGCCCAGGATCAGCGGGGCCAGCGGGAAGCCGAGCTTGACCATGGCGTAGCCGAGCACCCCGAAGAGGAGGAGCACGTAGACGTTCTCGATGATGTTGTTGAGCGCGTAGGCGCCGATGACGCAGAAGACGAGCACCACGGGGATGAGGACGGGCTTGGGCACCGTGACGATGCGCAGGAAGAGCCGCGCGCCGGCGCCGACGAGCAGCACCATGATCGGATGCGCGAGGAGGTAGGCCGCGAAGATGCCGTAGGCCAGACGGGGCTCCTGGCTGACGAACAGCGGACCCGGCTGGATGCCGTGGATGATCATGGCGCCCAGCATCACCGCGGTGACGGCATCCCCGGGGATGCCGAAGGCCATGATGGTCACGAGTGACCCGCCCACGTTGGCGTTGTTGGAGGCCTCGGAGGCGATGATCCCCTCCGGGGTGCCGGTCCCGAAGCGCTCGGGGTGCCGGGAGAGCTTCTTGGCCTGGTCGTACGCCATGATGTTCGCCGCGCTGCCGCCGATGGCGGGGAGCACGCCGATGAGGATGCCGATCACGGTGGACCAGAGGAGCAGGAAGGGACGGCCCAGGATCTCGGCGATGACCTTGAGGTGTGAGACCGACAGGCTCGGCGCGACGCGGGCCACCTCGCGCGCCGGCCCTGGCCCGCCCATCTTCTCGATGTCCGTCATGATCTGGGCGAAGGCGAAGACGCCGATGAGGATGGGCAGGAACTGGAAGCCGCCCTGCAGGAACTCCGAGCCCAGCGTAAGGCGCGGGACGCCCATGATCGGATCGGCGCCGATGATGGTGGCCATGAGCCCGATGGCGCCCGAGATGAGCCCCTTGAGGAGCGAGGCCTCGGTGAGTCCGGCCACCATGGCCAGCGCGAAGAGGAAGAGGGAGAAGAACTCCCACGGGCCGAACTGGAGCGCGAAGGCGGCCAGGGGGCCCGTGGCGGCGATGAGGAAGACGCCGCCCAGGAGGCCCCCGCAGACGGAGGCCCACACCCCCAGCCACAGCGCGCGGCCGGGCTGCCACTTCTGCGCCATGGGGAAGCCGTCAAAGGTGGTGGCGATGGCCGAGGGCGTGCCCGGGATGCCGATGAGGCAGGCGGTGATGAGTCCGCCCGCCGAGCCGCCCACGTAGACGCCGGTCATGGCCGCGAGCCCCTGGAGCGGATCGAGCCCGAAGGTGAAGGGCAAGATCAGGATGATGGTCATGGTGATCGTGACCCCGGGCAGCGCCCCGCCCACCACGCCGGCCAGCGTCCCGATCACGAGGGAGAGGAGATACTTCGCCTGGAGCACGTTGAGGATGCCGGCGCCGAGGAGCTCCAGCATGGGCTAGAACGCGGTCCAGCGTCCGCGCGGAAGGAGCACGGAGAGATAGGTTTCGAAGACCATGTGGGTGACCAGCGCCGTGGCGGCCGCCACGACGACGATGAGGAGCCACCGCCGGCCGCCGCGCGGCTCCAGCGCGGCCTCGAGCGCTCCGACGAAGAGGAAAGTCCCGAGGCGATAGCCCAGGCCGGGGAGGAGCAGGACATAGGCGGCGAAGAGGCCGAAGGTCGTGAGAACCAGTGGCCAGCCCGGGGGGATGAGTGGCCGCGGCGCCGGGCCGGGGGCCTCGCCCCGCCGCGGGCGCCCGGCGCGCCGCCGCGCGAGGAGATCGGCGAGGACGAGGAGCGCGCTCAGGAGAGCGGTGGAGCCCAGGACGAGGCGCGGGTAGAAGCCGGGGCCGATGGGCACCAGCGCGGGCTGGGGGAGCCCGCGGGTGAGCGCCAGGAGCCCGAGGCTCCCCGCGAGGCAGACGAGCCCCGCCCAGCCGTCGCGCCCGAGCACGGAAGGGCTACCGCTTGAACAGTCCCAGGTCCTTGGCGAGGTCCCGGTTCAGATCGTCGAGCTTCTTCTGGTACTCGGCGTAGGCCTTCCGGTCCAGGTAGCGTACCTCGGTGCCCTGCTTCTTCATGGACTCGGCGAAGGCGGGCTCCTTGCTGGCCTGGGCGCAGGCGCCATCGAGCTTCGCGATCACGTCGGGCGGCGTCCCCTTGGGCACCACGAGGCCGCGCTCCACGGAGAAGACGACGTTGACCCCCAACTCCTTGAGAGTGGGGACACCAGGGACCTCCGGGCTTCGCTTCTCCGTCGCGATGGCGATGAACTTGAGCTGGCCGGCGTCCACCTTGCCCTTCTGGGTGAGGTTGGAGTCGGTAAGGTCGATGTGGCCGCCCAGGATGGCGTTCATGCGGGGCGCCAGGCCCTCGTAGGAGACGTACTTGAACTTGATGCCGGCGGCCTTCTCGACGAGCGCCGGAAAGAAGTGGCTGGTGGAGCCCAGCGTGGCGCCGACGGAGATCTGGCCGGGGCGCGCCTTGGCGTCACCCAGAAGCTCCTGCCAGGATGTCCACTTGGTCTTGGGGCTCGCCGTGAGGACGGACGGCGTCGACGAGAGCAGGCACACCGGCTCGAAGTCCGTGTACTTCACGTCCGAGACGCCGGTGTAGTAGGTGGAGTGGATGTAGTCGTGCACCGCGTAGACCGTGTAGCCGTCGGGCGGGGAGTTCTTGGCCTCACGGGCCCCGACGGTGCCGGAGGCGCCGGTCACGTTGGCGATGACCACGGTGGCGCCCAGCGCCTTCTGCAGCCCGGGGACGAAGGGGCGGAAGATGTTGTCGGTGTCGCCGCCGGCCGCCCAGGGCACGATGAGTTTCACGGGGCGGTCGGGATAGGCCGCGGGCAGGGAGGCCGCGGCGACGAGCACGAGGATCAGCAGGAGGCCGAGGGAAACGACCTTGCGCATGGGGGCTCCTCCGATGAGTCGGGGTTCGTTGCGAGAGCGGGCACATGATAGCAACCGGAGAGAGGGGGGGCAACCGCCGTGCTAGAATCCGGGCCAGAGGGCCCGGGTGAGACGCCGCCGCGCGAGACGCTGCCACGCGAGAGGCCGGTAGATGCGGTCGCTGCCGCCGCTCGAGGCGGCGCTGAACCGGCTCCACCGCGGCTTCGACTGGGCCGCTCGCACGCCGCAGGACGCCATTCGCCATCCCCTCCGCTACGCCGATCCGGGCGACCGGGAGGTGGCGGGCCTCCTCACGGCATGTCTCGCCTACGGGCGGGTGGATCTCTTCGGCCCGCAGGTGGACCGGGCCCTGGGCGAGATGGGAGAGTCGCCGCGGCGCTTCGTCCTCGGCTTCGACCCGAAGAAGGACGGCGCCCGCTTCGACGGCTTCCGCTACCGCTTCAACCGCCCGCGGGATCTCTCGGCCTTCTGCCTCGCGACGCAGCGCATCCTCCTCGCTCACGGCTCGCTGGGGGCCTTCTTCGCCAGGGGATACTCGCCGGGGGATCCCGACGTGGGGCCGGCGCTGGAACGCTTCGTGGACGGTTTTCTCGGCCAAGACCTCTCCGCGGTATTTCCGAGGAATCGGCTGTCCCGTGGCTTCCGCCACCTGTTCCCGCGGCCATCCACCGGCGGCCCGTGCAAGCGCCTGCACCTCTTCCTCCGCTGGATGGTGAGGCGCGAGCCCCCCGACTTCGGCCTCTGGACGGCCATCGCGCCCGCGGCGCTCCTCATGCCCGTGGACACGCACGTGGAGCACATGGCGCGGGCCGTGGGGCTGACCCGGCGCCGGAGCCGCAATTGGAAGATGGTCGAGGAGATCACGGCGAAGCTGCGCGCGCTGGACCCGGAAGATCCGGTGAAGTACGACTTCGCCCTCTGTCACAAGCGCATGTCCGGCGACTGCCTCGACCGGCGAGACACGCAGGTCTGCGCCCCCTGCGGCCTCAAGCCCGTCTGCCGCCACTGGCCCCGCGCCGTGGATCGGCGAGCCGCAGCCGCAGGCGAGGCGAGCGGATATGGAGATCCCCCGAGCGGAGCGAGGGAGTGAGCGAGCTGGCGCTCGTCGCCGCCGGGGCGCTCCTCGCGGTGCTGGCCGCCGTCGCCTGGGGGCTCGTGACGACGAGGCGGCAGCAGGAGGGCCTCAGGCAGGAGGTGGGGGACCTCGGCGCGCGGGTGCGCGATGAGGTCGCCGCGCTGAGGATCGCCGTGGCGGGGGAGCTCAAGGGCGTCACGGCGGAGGTCACCCGTCAGCTCCAGGAGGGCATGCGGCTCGTCCAGGATGCGCAGGGCGCCATGGGCGAGCGGCTCGACCGCGCGGCCAAGGTGGTCGGCGAGGTGCAGGGCAGCCTCGGCAAGCTCGGCGAGGCCACCCAGCGGGTTGTGGAGGTGGGGCGGGAGATCCACGGCCTCGAGCAGGTGCTCAAGTCGCCGAAGATCCGCGGCGGGCTCGGCGAGACCTTGCTCGAGCAGCTGCTGGCGCAGATGCTGCCGCGCGAGCACTACGTCCTGCAGCACGGCTTCAAGAGCGGCGACCGGGTGGACGCCGCCATCCGCATCAGCGGGCGCCTGGTGCCGGTGGACGCCAAGTTCCCGCTGGAGAACTTCCGCCGCCTGCTGGAGGAGCCGGACGAGGAGCGCCGGCGGCCGTTCCGCCGCGCCTTCGCCCGGGACGTGAAGCTGCGAGTGGACGAGATCGCGAAGAAATACATCCTGCCCGACGAGGAGACCTTCGACTTCGCCCTCATGTACGTGCCCGCCGAGAACGTCTACTACGAGATCATCATCAAGGGGGACGACGCGGAGGAGGAGCCCATCGCGGCCTATGCGCTCGGCCGGCGGGTGATCCCGGTGTCGCCCAACAGCCTCTACGCCTATCTCCAGGTCATCGTGCTGGGGCTCCGGGGCTTGCGGATCGAGGCCAATGCCCGGGAGATCCAGAATGACCTGATCCGCCTCGGGGGCGATATCGAGCGGGTGCGGGAGCATATGCAGAAGCTCGGGGGGCATCTGGGCAACGCCCAGAAGCAGTTCGGGGACGCCGAGCGCGATCTCTCCCGCTTCGAGGCCAAGCTCGAAGCCATCGAGCGCAAGGGCGAGCAGGCGGGGCTGCCGGAGCCGGCCGCATGATCCTCACGGCGCTCGACTGGGTCGTCATCGGGCTGTACTTCGCCGTCTCCCTCGCGGTAGGGCTCCTCTTCGCGCGGCGGGCGGGGCAGAGCGCCGAGGAGTTCTTCCTCTCCGGCCGCAAGCTGCCGTGGTGGCTGGCCGGCACCTCCATGGTGGCCACGACCTTCGCCGCCGACACGCCGCTTGCGGTGACGGGCCTCACCGTCAAGCACGGGATCGCCGGGAACTGGTTCTGGTGGTCCTTCGTCATGAGCGGCATGCTCACGGTCTTCTTCTACGCGCGGCTCTGGCGCCGCGCCGGGGTCATGACGGACGCCGAGCTCACCGAGCTGCGCTATGCGGGACGGCCCGCGGCCTTCCTGCGGGCCTTCCGCGCCTGCTATCTCGCGATTCCCATCAACTGCATCATCATGGGCTGGGTCACCCACGCGATGGCCACGGTCCTCGGGCTCTCCGTGGGGCTCGACAAGTGGCAGGCCACGGTGGCGCTGTTCGCCATCACGGCCTTCTACTCGACGCTCTCCGGGCTCTGGGGGGTCGTCGCCACCGACTTCTTCCAGTTCATCCTCGCCATGGCGGGCTCGGTGGCGCTGGCAGTGTTCGCGCTGGGCGCCGTCGGCGGGCTCGGTGGGCTCCAGGCAGGACTCGCGGCCAGGTTCACGGGCCCGGGGCCCGCGGCGCTGCTGCCGGATCTCGGCGAGGCGTGGATGCCCGCGATGACCTTCTTCGTCTACATCGCCGTGAACTGGTGGGCCTCGTGGTATCCGGGCGCCGAGCCGGGCGGCGGCGGCTACGTCGCCCAGCGCATCCTCGCCACGAAGGACGAGCGCCACGCCTTCCTTGCGGCGCTCTGGTTCAACGTCGCCCACTACGTGCTGCGGCCGTGGCCGTGGATCCTGGTGGCGCTGTGCTCGATGCTGCTGTATCCGGGGCTCGAGAACCCCGAGGAAGGGTACGTGCGCGTGATGGTGGACCGGCTGCCGCCGGTGTGGCGGGGCTTTCTCCTGGCCGCCTTCTTCGCCGCGTACATGTCCACCATCTCCACGCATCTCAACTGGGGCGCCTCCTATCTCCTCAACGACGTCTACCGGCGCTACCTCCGCCCCGACGCCTCGCCGGGCCACTACGCCGCGGTGGGGCGCTGGGCCACTCTCGGCCTGATGGTGATCTCGGGGATCATCACCTACTACCTCAAGTCCGTCGAAGGGGCGTGGAAGTTCCTCCTCGCCATCGGCGCCGGCACCGGGCTCGTCTACCTGCTGCGCTGGTACTGGTGGCGGATCAACGCGTGGAGCGAGGTCTCGGCCATGACGGCGGCGCTCGTGCTCTCGCTCTCGCTGCAGTTCGGCGCCGGGCTGGACGCGGACGCGCCGAGGGACTTCGCGTGGCTCATGCTCCTGACCGTGGCGGGCACCACGGCGACGTGGCTCATCGTCACGTATCTCACGCCGCCCGAGCCCATGGAGCACCTGAAGCGCTTCTACGACCGCGTGCGTCCCGGGGGACGCGGCTGGGTGGAGGTGGCGGGGCGCGCGGAAGAGGAGGGGCCGGGCTGGGGCGGGCTTGCCACCTGGCTGCTCGGCTGCGCCGTGGTGTATCTGGGGCTCTTCGGGACGGGCTCGCTCCTGCTCGGACGGCCGTGGCGCGGCCTCACGCTGGTCGGCGTGGCTCTCGCGCTCACCGTGTGGATCGTGAGGCGCTCCGAGCCCGGGCCCATCGAATGAGTGTGATAGGATAGCCGCATGACAGATATCCAGTTCCAGGTCTACGGGATCAATCTCCTGGTCCGTCTCCTGGCCGAGGCCCCCGCAGATGTCCGCGTGCACTGCCCCAAGGGCTCGCCCATCCGCTACGGAGAGGTGGTGGGCCGGGGCGACGGCTTCGACGAGGGCGCCAACGCCTTCCGCGAGATGCCGCCGATCCGCTCCATCGTCGCCTTCGAGGAGAACCCCGAGGAAGTGGAAGGGCATTACTTCTACATCGGGGGTGAGGAGCACCGGGTCATCCGGCTGGACGCCGTGATCCTGTCCTTCCCCCTCGAGTAGCGGCGAGCCCTGCGGGTTGTCCCCGCCGCGTCTCTCGTCCTCCCGCAAGGCCCTCGACGCCGTCCTCGCCCGCATCGACGGTGAGGAGGTCGTGGAGCTCACCCGCGCCCTCGTCCGCATCCCCAGCGTCTACCGCCCCGATGACCCCGGCGCCACCGAGCAGCAGGTGGCCAACTTCGTGGAGACCTGGCTGAGGCGCGAAGGGTTCAGGGTGGAGGTGCAGCCGGTGGCCCCGGGGCGCCCGAATATCATCGGCTGGCTCGGCGAGAAGCGGCCCGGGCAGCGGAGCCTGCTCCTCGAGGGCCACATGGATGTGGTGACCGAAGGCGATGCGCGCCAGTGGTCATTCCCGCCTTTCGGCGCCGAGCTCTCCGACGGCAGGATCTACGGGCGCGGGGCCGCGGACATGAAGGGGGGGCTGGCCGCCGCGATGGCGGCGGCGGCGGCCTTTCTCCGCGCCTCGGTGGAGCCGGCGGGCAAGCTGGTGCTGGGGGCGCTGGTCGACGAGGAGGACAGGATGCTAGGCGTCCGCCACCTCGTGACCACGGAGGTGGGCCGGGAGCTGGACGCCGCCATCATCTGCGAGCCGGAGGAGAACGAGCTGTGCCTGGTGCAGCGGGGCGTCGTCTGGGCGCGCTTCCGCGTGCGCGGGCGGATGGCTCACGGGGCCATGCCGGAGGCCGGGATCAATCCCATCTCCGCCCTGGGCTCGCTGCTCCGTGAGGCGCCGGCCCTGGAGAGGCGCCTGCGGAATCGCTGCGAGCGGAGCCGTTATCTGCGCCCGCCCACCGTGACGCCGACCATCGTCCAGGCCCCACCGAGGGGCGTGGGCCTGCCCCAGTCCAATGTGATCCCGGCGCTGGGCGAGCTGACGCTCGACGTCCGGGTTACGCCGGGGATCGGCGCCTCCGAGCTCGGCGCCGAGCTCGACGCCCTTTGCCGCGCCGCCGAGGCGAGGCACCCGGGCGTGAAGATCGACTGGGAGCCCATCAATCAGTTCAGGCTGGCCACGCGGGTCGAGAGAGAGGAGCCCATCGTCCAGGCCATGGCCATCGCGGTGAGGCAAGTCCTCGGACGCCGGCCCCGCTGGGGCGGGGTGCCTGGCTCCACGGACGGCACCATCCTCAGGATGGAGCTGGGGCTGCCCATCGTCACCTGCGGACCCGGGAACCGGCTCATCCCGCACCAGGCGGACGAGTACGTCGAGGTCGCAGAGCTGCTCGACGCGGCACGGATTTACGCCGGATCGGCTCTGAAATACCTCGAGGCCTAGCGGCCCGCCCGGGTCCGGGCTGGCTGGCATGAGGAGCGTTGCGTGACCGATCTCGACCGACCGAGGCTGCGCGTCCTCGAGGCCTTCCCGGTGCAGCAGGACGGGCACCGGGCGGTGGGCCTCAGGGACCCCGCCGGCTTCACCGATCAGGTGGCAATGCTGCCGATGCCGCTGCTGGATCTGGTGTCGCTGTTCGACGGGGAGCACTCCATCGGCGAGATGCGGGAGATCTTCCTCGGGCGCCACGGCGAGGCCCCCACCGCCGAGCAGATCCGCGGCATCGTGGAGCAGATGGACGCGGCGGGATTCCTCGACAGCCCGCGCTTCGCCGAGCGCCGCCGCCGCATCGAGGAGACCTTCCGGCTGAGCCCCGTCCGCCCGCCCGCTCATGCGGGAACGGCCTACGCGGCCGAGCCCCGGGCACTGCAGGAGCAGATCCACTCCTTCTTCGCGCATGCCGAGGGCCCGGGCGCGCCTGGCCCGATGATCCTCGGGCCGGATGGGGCCCCCGCCGGCGCGCCGCCCATCCGCGGGCTGATCGCGCCGCACATCGACTTCCACCGCGGCGGGCCCGCCTACGCCTGGGCCTACCGGGAGCTGGCCGGCTCGGAGGCCGATCTCTTCGTGATCCTCGGCACCTGTCACGCCGGGATGGAGGATCCCTTCGCCGCCACGCGGAAGCCCTATGAGACGCCGCTGGGTCGGGCCGCCGCGGATGGCGACTTCCTGGATGATCTCGGACGGAGATACGGCCATGATCTCCTGGCCTCCGAGGGGGCGCATCGCATCGAGCACTCCGTGGAGTTCCAGGTCGTGATGCTCCAGCATCTCCTCGGCGAGCGGCGGCCCTTCACCATCGTGCCGCTGCTCGCCTCCTTCCTTCACGAGGCGGTGTGGCGCGGGAGCGACCCCGAGGCCGACCCCCGCGTGCCACGCTTCCTCGAGGCCCTCGGGGAGACGCTCGGCGCCTCGGGCCGCCGGGTGTGTCTGGTGGCGGGCGTGGACCTGGCTCACGTGGGGCCGCGCTTCGGCGATCCGGAGATCAACACGCACGAGTTCCTCAGCCAGGTGGAGGCGGAGGACCGCGCGATGCTCGCGACCGTGACGGCGGGGGCCCCTGGCGCCTTCTTCGGGGAGGTGGCGCGGGACCGCGACGCTCGGCGGATCTGCGGGCTGTCCCCCATCTACGCCTTCCTCCGGGCGCTGCCCGGCGTCCAGGGGCGGCTGCTCCGCTACAGCCAGTGGCCCGATCCCGAGGGGGCCGTCACCTTCTGCGCCGCCGCGTTCGCGTGATGGCCGCGGGCGGTCCCTCCGGCGGGGCGCTGCCGCCGCTGTCCATCGCCCGTGACGGCGAATGGCGCCACGGGGGAGAGGCGATCACCCACGCGGGGATCCTGACCCACCTCTGGGAGCGGCTGCGGGTGGACGCAGGCGGATACTACCTGGAGGTGGGTTCCGGGCGGGTGCCCGTGGAAGTGGAGGACGCGCCCTTCGTCGTGCTCCGCGTCGAACTCGACCATGGCCCGGTGACGGTTGTCCTGAGCGACGGCAGCCGCGAAGAGCTGGCCGTGGCCACGCTCCGTCTCGGCCCGGGAGAGGTGCCCTATTGCCGCGTCAAGGACGGGCGCTTCGAGGCCAGACTGAGCCGCGCCGCCGCGTGGCAGCTCCTGCAGGCGATGGAACTCGACGAGGCCACGGGCGGGGCCGCGCTCGTGCTCGCGGGACGCCGCCGCATGATCCCCCGCGTCGCCCCCGGCTAGCCGGATCCGCCCGGGAGCCCGCGCGCCCGCCAGTTCGTGAGCGGGTCCGCCTGTGTCCTGGCTTAGAAGTCCGTGGACACGCGGCGACGGATGGGCCGGGGGGCCCTCCCCGCGGAACCGTGGCTTCTGCGCGATGCCGGAGCCGCAGACCTCCATCTCGTGGCTCCCTTCGAGACGTGATCGCGGGTGGCGACTCAGCGTGTTCCGCGGGGAGGGCCCCCCGGCTCGGCCGGCGCTTCGTCTCCGCCTCTCTGAGACGGGGCGCTACGAGGCCTGCTCGCGGTGCTCCTTGTACGTGGACATCGCGCGGAGCCCCGCCTCATCGCCCTGCTTGAGCAGGTTGTGCAAGGGCCCGTTCTCCCTCCACGACCGGCAGGTGTTGACGAACCAGCGGTCGCCGCCGCCGCCCATCACCGCCTCGGTGTTGCGGTCCCGGAAGGCGGCGCCCGCCGCCTGGCGAATCACGGGGCCCATGGCCTGGATGAGGGCGGTGAGGTGCGAGCAACCCTGCTGGCGGCCGAGCCGTTCGTTCACGGCGCGGGTGAAGCCCTGGCCGACGGAGACGCCGACGAGCTGCTGGAGCGGCGGCAGGGCCTCCGGGCAGATCGTGTAGGGCTGGGTGTCCATGGCGCCGTCCACGGCAGTGATCACCAGGTCGGGATGGCGAACGCGCAGCGCGACCCGCATGTCGTGCACCACGCGCGGCCCGGGGACGCCGAACCACTTGGGGCCGCCCCGCGGGCGCTCGTCCCGCAGCGAGCCCG
>Ga0154441_1274_pt1 | contig 11330 bp, 14 predicted proteins | sample RifGroC2_FD_115945 | JGI IMG/M metagenome (GOLD analysis project Ga0154441, IMG submission 115945) | Candidatus Rokubacteria bacterium GWC2_70_16 | reverse complement strand
GGCCGATCTTCTCCGCGACGCCGGCATGCTCGAGGAGGCGCGGAAAGAGGCCTTCGCGCTCGTGGCCGCCGATCCGAATCTCCTCCGGCCCGAGCACCGCGCCCTGCGCGCCGCGGTGCTGGCGCGCTGGCGCGGCAAGCTCGACCTGGCCAGCGTCGGATAGGGGGAGCCCGGCATGCGGGTCCTCGCGGGCGACCTCAAGGGCCGCCGGCTCACGACGCCGACGGGGCGGACCACGCGCCCCACTTCAGACCAGGTGCGGATCGCCTGCCTCGACACGCTGATGCCGTACCTGGCGGCGGGCCCGTTCCTCGATCTCTTCGCGGGGGCGGGCGGGGTGGGGATCGAGGCCCTGTCGCGGGGGGCGCCCTCGGCTACGTTCGTCGAGCAGGACACCCACGCCCTCCGCGCGCTTCGCGCGAACGTCGAGCGCCTGGGCCTGTCCGGGCGCGCGCGGGTGCTGCGCGCGGATAGCGCGCGCGCGCTGGAGCGTCTGGGGGAGGCGGGCGAGCGTTTCGCCGTGGTGTTCCTCGATCCGCCCTACGATTCGCCGCGCGCCCTGCCGGCCCTCGAGCGCCTCGCCGAGGGGACCTGTCTCGTCCCCGGCGCGGTGGTGGTCGTCCAGCACGCGACCAAGTCGCCGCCGCCCTCCACGCCGGGCGCGCTCGCCTCGTGGAAGTCGCGCCGGTTCGGGGAGACGACCTTGACTTTCTTCCGGGGCCCTGCGTAGACTCAGCGGGGCTTCTCCCCTATCTCTGACCGCTCGAGGGGGCCGTCGTGGGCAAGCGCGCTGTCTATCCCGGCATGTTCGATCCCATCCACAACGGGCACCTGGATCTCATCGAGCGGAGCCTGCGCATCTTCGATGAGCTGATCGTCGCGGTGGTGGCCAATCCCTCCAAGGAGCCCCTCTTCACCGTCAAGGAGCGCCTGGAGCTCATCGACGAGGCGACCCACGGGCTGTTGTTCATGCGCATCACCTCCTTCGACGGGCTGCTCATCGACCTCGTGCACCGGGAGCAGGCCGACTGCATCGTCCGCGGGATCCGGGCGGTGTCGGACTTCGAGTACGAGTTCCAGATGGCCCTCATGAACCGCAAGCTCCGCAGCACCGTCGAGACCGTGTTCATGATGCCCCACGAGCGGTACACCTACATCTCGTCCCGTCTCATCAAGGAAGTGGCCGCGCTGGGCGCTCCGGTCACCGGCCTGGTCCCGCCGGTGGTGGAGGAGCGCATGGCGGAGAAATTCTCCAGAAAGTAGGAGCTGCCCATGCTCGCCGATCGGCTGAAGACGCTCGCTCCCTCTCCCACGCTCGCCATGCAGGCCAGGGCCAAGGCCATGCGCGCCCAGGGGATCAACGTGATCTCGTTCGGCGCCGGCGAGCCGGACTTCGACACTCCCGCGCGCATCAAGGAGGCGGCCATCCGGGCGCTCCAGGGCGGCCAGACCAAGTACACGGAGGTGGGCGGGATCCCTGAGCTGCGCGCGGCGGTCTGCCACAAGCTCAAGCGCGATCAGGGGCTCGACTACACGCCCGACGAGGTCGTGGTCTCCTGCGGGGCCAAGCACACCCTCTACAACATCGTCATGGCGCTGGTGAACCCCGGAGACGAGGTGCTGATCCCGAGCCCGTACTGGGTCTCCTATCCCGAGCAGGTACGGCTGCTGGGCGGCGCGCCGGTGGCCGTGCCCACCCTCGAGTCCACCGGCTTCGATCTCGACCCGGCCGAGCTGCGCCGGGCCGTCACGCCGCGGACGAAGTTGATCATCCTGGACAGTCCCGGCAACCCCACCGGGGCCGTCTTTTCGCCCGAGGCCCTCGGGGAGGTGGCGCGGTTGGCCGTCGAGCGGGACCTCTGGGTCGTCTCGGATGAGTGCTACGAGGCGCTGACCTACGAGGGCCGCCACGTCTCCATCGCCACGCTCACGCCCGAGGTCAAGGCGCGCACGCTGGTGGTCAACACGTGCTCCAAGGCCTACGCCATGACGGGCTGGCGCATCGGCTACGCGGCGGGCCCGAAGGCCATCATCAAGGCGATGACGGATGTGCAGAGCCAGGTGACCTCCAACCCCACGTCCATCGCCCAGTGGGCCGCCGTCGAGGCCCTGACCGGACCCCAGGACGAGGTCGCGAAGATGGTGGGCGAGTTCGACCGCCGCCGGCGCGTCATCGTGGAGGGACTCAACGCCGTGCCCGGCGTCTCCTGCGTGATGCCCAAGGGCGCCTTCTACGCCTTCCCCAACGTCTCCGGGCTCTTCGGCCGGCGCCACAAGGGCGGCGTGCTCCGCGGGTCGGCGGACGTCTGCGCCTTCCTGCTGGACGAGGCGCGCATCGCCACCGTGGCGGGCGTGGACTTCGGCTCCGACGCCCACATCCGCCTCTCCTATGCGACGGGCCTCGAGACCATCAAGGAGGGGCTCTCCCGCATGGACGCCGCCGTCCGATCGCTCGAGGGATGAAGCTCGAGGGAACGACCGACATCGCGGCGCCCCGCGAGCGGGTATGGGCGGCCTTTCTGGACCCCGCCGTGCTCGCGGTAGCCATGCCGGGCTGCGACCAGCTCGAGGCCATCGGCCCGGGCCAATACCGCGCCATCCTGAAGGTCGGCGTGGGCGCCATCAAGGGCACCTTCGAGGGGAAGGTGCACCTGAGCGACCTGGACCCGCCGAACCGCTACCACATGGCCGTCGAGGGCAAGGGCGGGCCGGGGTTCGTGCGCGGCCAGGCCGCCATGGAGCTGTCGGACGTGGAGGGCGGCACCCGGGTTCATTACAGCGCCGACGTCCAGGTCGGCGGCCTCATCGCCAGCGTGGGCCAGCGGATGCTGGGCGGCGTCTCCAAGCTCATGCTGGACCAGTTCTTCGCCAAGATGACCGAGATCCTCGCCGCCCAGCCCTGAGGCGGGGGACCGATCAGGGCGTGTAGCTTCTTCGTGCTGGCCGCGGTCGCGCTGACCGCTCTGCCGGTCCAGGCGGCCGATCCAACGCCGGGAGAGTGCGCGGGGGCGGGGGGCACGCTTCCCTCGCGCTGCCTGTACCGCTCCATGCTGCCGAGCGCGGGGCTCGTGGCCGAGTGCGAGTCGGACGCCCGCTGCCGGGTCGGCTACTACGCGGGCAGCCTGACCCGGGCGACGTGGCTCACGCCGCCAGCCGGACTGGCGGCGTTTCCCAAGCCCCAGGTGATCTGGCACAGCGCCACGTTCGCCGAGGCGCGCTTCGACTGCGGACGCCCCTGCTCGGTCAGCTACTTCTTCGAGGCGCGGCGGCACCTCGTCTCCCAGCCGCGCTGGTCCGTGCGCGACGTGGACCTCCGGCGCCAGCTCCTGGTGGCCGCGGAGGAGCGGGCTCTCGTGGTGCGCCAGATCTTCTCGGGCCGCGAGGTGGCGCGCATCGAGCGTCCCTGGGCGCCCGCGCCGTCGCTCGGCGACGTGGTGGTGTCCCTGCGCTTCGATCCGGACGGGCGGCTCTCGCTGACCTGGCTCCGGGGGCCGGAGCGCACCCCGGTCAGCGAGCGCCTGTCCATCCGCTGAAGGGGTCAGGTCTTGCATTCCAACAAGCGCCCGTTCGGCGAGTGCGCGAATGTGTGATTGCAAGACCTGACCCCTAGCGGAGCGCGAGGGTGAGCGGCAGGGTGGCGAAGACCACGACGCCGACGATCCCGAGGGTGAGGGTGACCCCGCCCCAGTCGCTCAGGAGGCCGTAGACGAACGGGGACAGCGCCGAGGCCCCGATCCCCACCGTGTAGAAGATCGCGTAGCTCCGGCCGCGGCGGTCGGTATGCACGAGGTCCGCCACGCTCCCGTACAGCACCGACGAGGTGCCGTTGAGCGCGATTCCCAGCGCCGGCAGGATTGCCAGGCAGGCCGGGAGCGACAGAGGCAGGAGCAGCAGGATGCCGATCCCGGTGGCCGCCTCCGTCACCACCACGGTGCGGATCACGCCGATGCGCTCCGCCAGGGCGCCGCAGGCGAGCTTTCCCGCGGCCCCGCCCGCGAAGGCGAGCATGAGGGCGAAGCCCACCGCCTGGACCGTGGAGCCCTTGGCGATGAGGAGGAAGGGGAGGAAGGTGAGGAAGGCGGTGCGCGTGGAGTTGTCGATGATGTGGATGGCCGACAGCGCCCGGAAGCCGCGCGGATCCCTGATGCCCCAGCCGGAGGCCTCAGTCACGGTGGCCTCCCCGCGACTCGCGCGCGCGGGCGCGCCCCCTCCGACGCGGAGGCCGGAAAGCCCCAGTAGGAGCAGCGCGGCGGCGCCCACACCCACCAGCGCATAGCCCCGCGTGGCCCCGCGCCAGCCCATCCAGGTGGTGGCGAAGGCCACGGTGGCCGGCACGATGACCTTGCCCAGATCGCCGGAGAAGTTGTAGGTGCCCAGCGCCACCCGCCTCGGCCCGCTCTCGTAGGCCTTCGACACCAGCGACGAGGAGAGCGGGTGCTGGACCGACGAGCCGAGGCCTCCGAGGAGCAGGCAGCCGAGAAGCGCCGCGAAGCTTCCCGCCGTCCCCGCCGCCAGGTAGGCGAGCGCCGTCACCACCGTGCCGGCCACCAGCAGCCGCGCCTCGCCCCAGCGCTCGGCCAGCAGGCTCGAGGGCACCTGGAAGCCGGCCATCCCGCCGCTGTAGGCGGTCTTGAGCAGCCCCACCTGGGCGAAGGAGAGGCCGAGCTCGCCGCTCCAGATGGGGAGCAGCACGTACAGGATGTCGGAGAAGCCGTCGTGGACGAAGTGCGCGGCCGAGGCCAGGCCGAGCACGGCTGCCGGGCGGCGGGTCATGGACAGGACCTGGCCATGGCTGGCTCGGCCTCGCGCGCGAGGGCCTCGAGGGCGCGGCGCAGTCGCGGGAGGCCCTGCATGTGCCGCACGTAGGCGGCCTCGCCGGGCTCGCCCTTGGCGCGGATCATCCGGGCGACCCGCCGGCGCTCCGCTGCGGGCCAGCGGGAGAGACCGGGCACCAGCGCGAGCACGAGCGCCCAGCGCTCGAAGGCCCCGCGCGCGGCCGGCTGCCACCGGCGCCAGCCCGCAGCGCCCAGGGCCCGCGCGACGCGGCCCGTGGCCTCGCGGGTGGCCGCGGCGCGGTCTCCTGCGAAGCGCAGCCCGATGTCCCGGGTGACGAGGGTCGCGAGCTGTCTCGCCCTGATCCGGCCCTCGGGCCGGCGGCTCGCCCCGGGGAGCCGCAGGCACATCTCGCCGCGCACGAGCCGCCGCAGCACGGGCAAGGGCGAGCGGTAGGCGCGGTCGCGGGCGATCTTCTCCTGCTCCTGGGCCGCGAGAGCGAGCACCTCCGGGTCGTGGGGCCGGAAGCCGAGGCGCGAGTAGAAGTAGAAGGCGCCGGAGCGGAGGGCTTCGGCGTTGTCGTGACCGATCTGATAGGGATCCACCACCACGGTGCGGATGCCGAAGACGCGGTGGAAGACGCGGAGCACTTCCCCCAGGACGATGCGCGACTCGCCCTGCCTGAAGGACTCGAAGATGTTGAAGCCGAACTCCATGGTCTCGAAGAGGCACCAGCCGCCCCCGTAGCCCACGGGCACGCCATTCCTGAGCGCGAAGAAGGCGTAGTAGCCCTCGAAGGGCAGTCGCCAGGCCGGGCGGAGCCCGATGAGCGCCACCGTGAGCCCACGACCGCACTCGGCGAGGAAGACGTCGTCCGCGTTCGGATGGGAGAAGGCGTGCAGCTCCCGCGCCCGCGTGGCCATGGCCAGGCGCGCGGCCTCGATGAGGGCCTCCGCCTCGGGGCGCGGCACGCGCCGCAGAGGGGCCAGGTGGGCAGTGGCCGCGCGGACGAGATCGAAGCCCGTCGGCGACGGGGCGGGAGGTCCGAAGAACGGCGCCGGGCAGGGCAGCCGCGCACCAGTGCGCGAGGCCGCCAGGTTGCGGAGCCTCCACCGGATGGGAAGCCCGAGCCCCTCGAACAGCCAGTCGCGGACCTCCTCGGGCAGCGCGGCCCGGCTGAAGAGCGTCGCGAGCACCTGCAGATCGCTCACGCGGCGGCCGCCCTTGGCGGAGCGGATCCACGGGCGCCAGCCGAGGCCCCCCTCGGTGAAGGTGTCCTCCTCGGCCTTGGCCACCAGGAGCGTGAGGATGTCCTCCAGCCGCTCGTCGTCGGCGAGGCCGGCCCACGCGATCTCCGCGTCCCGCGGGTGGCGCGCCGCGAGCCACCGCGCCATGGGCAGCCCGAAGGGATACGCGAGGGTCGTGCCCACGATCCCCGAGTCGCGGAGCTGTGCCCGGGCGGCCGCGCCGAGCCGCCGCAGCCGGTCGGGGAAGGTCGCCAGGGCGCGGTCCACGCGGGCCAGGATCTCGCGGTCGTCCGGGTAGGCCTGCAGCAGGCAGAGCGTCTCGTGGAAGCGCAGCAGCGCGTCCGGGTGGCCGATGCGACGGCCGGCGAGGCCATCCAGCAGGCGCAGCTTCTCCGCCCGATCGTCGGGAGAGGATCGCGGAGCGACGGCGGCGAGGGCCTCGACGAGCGCCCGGGCCCGCGTGCCGTCAGGCGCCGAGGCCGGCAAGGAACTCGAGGACCGCGCGGTTGAAGGGCTCCGGCTGGTCGCGGTTGGCGAAGTGCCCCGCCGGCGAGAGGAGCACGAACTCCGCGTGCTTGACCGTGGCGGCCATGACGCGCATGGGGCCGAGGGAGGGGTCCTCGTCGCCGCAGACGAGGAGGGTCGGGACGGCGATCTCGGGGAGCCGCTCCGTGATGTCGTCCATCCGCGTCGTGGTGACGTGCGCCATGCCCCTCCCCCTCCCGGCGCTGCCGGCCTGTGGTACAAAGGGACTCCTATGGAACGGTCCTTCGCCGCCGAAGTCAAGCAGCTCGCCCTCTACCCCATGCGCGGCGCCGTGAGGTGGCGGAGCTGGCCGCCGTGGTGAAGGGCTACGGGGAGGTGCGGCGCCGCCTCTTCCGGGCCCTCGAGCGCTTCCTCGACGAGCCGCTGCCCGGCGCGATGGCCGAGGACCGCCGGGCGGGCGCCGACCATCAGCGGTGCACCGCCATGGTCAGGGAGCGGCGCCTGGCGCTCCTGACCGAGGAGCAGGAGAGCCAGTCATGACCGACAATGTCCGCCTCGAGCGCAGCGGCCCCATCGCCACCGTCACGCTCGACCGACCCGACCGCCGCAACTCGCTGAGCGACGAGATGCTCGCCGAGCTGGCCGCGGCCCTGACCGCGCTCCGCGACGACGCCGGCACTCGCGTCGTCATCGTCACCGGAACGCCGCCCGTGTTCTCCGCCGGCGCGGATGCCCCCTTCAAGAAGGGCATGTCGGAGGAGGCGCGGCGGCAGATGTTCCTCGCCAGGAAGAGCCAGTTCAGACGGCTCTTCGAGCGGGTCAACACGCTGCTGGAGGGGCTGGAGCAGCCGACCATCGCCGCGATCAATGGTCATGCAGTCGGCGGAGGCTGGGGACTCGCCCTCGCCTGCGACTTCCGCCTGGCGGCGGCCGAGGCGGAACTCTGGATCCCCGAGGTGGATCTCGGCGTTCCGCTCGGCGTGGCCTCGACGACGCGCTTCGTGCGTCTGGTGGGCCCCGCCCGCGCCAAGGAGATCATCATGGGCTGCCGGCGCTACTCGGCGGCCGAGGCGGGAGCCTGGGGCCTCGTCCACGAGGTGGTGCCTGGCGCCCAGCTGGAGGCGACCGTCCAGGCCTTTGCCGGGCGCCTGGCCGCCAAGCCCTTCCGCGCGCTCGCCGAGGTCAAGGCCCGCATCAATGCCATCGCGCGGATCGGCATCCCCGAGGTCAACGCGATGACCGAAGCCTTCCTCGACCGGGGCTGATGCGCAAGCGCCCTCGCGGGAATCCCAGTGGCGGGCGGTATAATGCCTCGACCGGAGCGATGGCATGGACACCCAGCGGCTGGAGGAGATCGCCCGCAAGCACGGCATCGCCCTGATGCTGCGCTTCGGTTCCACGGTGTCTGGCCGCACCCACTGCCGGAGCGACCTGGACATCGCTGTGCTGCTGGCGCGGCCGGCCGGCTCCCTCGTGGCCCTGGCCGATCTCACTCATGACGTCCAGACGCTCTTCCCCGGACAGGACGTGGACCTGGCGGTCATCAACCATGCCGACCCGCTGTTCCTCAAGCAGGTCACCGAGAACTGCAGCCTGCTCTACGGGCTTCCGCGGCGGCTCCTGGAGCTGAAGTGCTATGCGTTCAGGCGCTACCAGGATCATCGGCGCTATCTCGCCATGGAGCGCGACTACGTCGCCCGGGCGCTGGGCCAGGTTCCCAGCCCGTGATCGATCGCGACCTCGTGACGCGGAAGATGACCCTCATCGCTGCAGACCTCGCTCCTCTGGAGTCCCTGGCGAGCAAGGACAGGGAGAGCTACCTCGCCAGTCCCACCGACGAGCTGGTGGCGGAGCGGCTTCTGGAGCGGATGATCGGCCGGATGATCGACATCAACTTTCACCTCATCACCGAGGCGGGAGAGGCTCCTCCAGCCGATTACTACGAGTCGTTCACGCGGCTGGCGCGGGTGGGCGTGCTGGAGCATGACTTCGCACCGCGGATCGCGGGGTCGGCCGGGCTGCGCAACCGGATCGTCCACGAGTACGACGAGATCGATCCCGCCAGGGTCCACGAGGCCCTGCAATCGGCCGCGCAGGATATCCTCGCCCATCTGCGCCAGATCCACGACTACGTAGGGCGCGCGTCGCGCCCATGAGGCCCACGGGACTCGCGGGCTCCCGCGTGGCACCCTCTGGCGCGGTCCCCGCCCGATCCTCGGTCGTGCCTACGCCCCTTGACGTCTGACCAGCACCATCTGGGTCTGGGTGGTCATCGAGAGGAGCCGCCCGGACTCGTCGGTGATCTGCGTCTGCCAGACCAGCGTGCCGCGGTGCTTCTCGTGGAGCAGGGCGGGGTCGATGGACGGCGCCGGGTGGGGATCGTTGGCCACGATGCGGGTCTCCGGGGGCTCGGGGATCAGGGCCGGGCTGCCGGCCCGGCCTGTCCCCTGAGCTGGTGATAGATGTTGAGGCCTCGGGTTTCCTTGAGCAAGAGCGTCATGAGCATGGAGAGCAGGACGAAGCCGGCGCAGACGCCGAGGGCGCCGCGGTAGGCGGAGACGGGGTAGACGCGGGCTCCGCCGGCCATCGCGCCGGCCCAGCCCGCATCCAGCACGGCGCCCACCGGGCCCTGGGTGAGCGCCGCGCCGAGGAACCCGCCGAGGTTGGTCACGGCGACGGCGATGCCGGCGAGCGCCGGGGGATTGACCTCGCGCCCGAGGGGCCAGGTGAGCACGAAGGCGCCATTGGTCATGCCGAGCGCGAAGAAGAGGACGGGGACGGCCCAGAGCGGGAGCGCCCCCAGCGTCATCACCATGACCAGCCAGAGCGTCAGGTAGGAAGCGGTCAGCACGGTGTAGGGGAGCTTCCGCCGCTTCAGCACCTGGTCGGAGAGGTAGCCCGTCAGCGGGCCCGAGACGAGAAGCGCCACGGAGGTGGCCGAGAAGTAGAGCGCCGCCTGCGTGGTCGAGATCCCGTACACGTCCTTGAGATAGGGCACGGCCCAGAGCATCAGGTTGCCGGTGGCCGAGTAGAGGAAGAAGAAGGCCAGGAAGGGGGGCCAGGTGTGGGGGTTGCCGAGGACCTGGGCCATCCCGCCCATGACGGCCCGGAGCCCGGGGACGGGGGCATCGGCCCCGGCGTGCCCGGGGGGATGGTCTCTCACGATGAGTAGACAGCACGCGGCGCCGGCCATGGTCAGGACCCCGATGATCCAGAACGAACCTCGCCAGCCGGCCAGCCCGATGAGCGCCGCCAGCGGCAAGGTGCCCGCGAGGGCGCCGAGGACGCCCACCGTGGCCGTTACCGCCGAGAGCGTGCCGAAGTACGAGGGTGGGAACCAGGTCGCCGCGATCTTGAGCGCGCCGATGAAGGTCACCGTGGCGCCCAGCCCCACCAGGAAGCGGCCGGTGAAGAGCGCGCCCGTGCCGGGCGCCGCGGCCATGGCCATGGCCCCCAGCCCCATGACGGCGCTGCCCGCCGTCATGACGAGCCTGACGCCGTAGGCGTCGAGGAGCAGGCCCGCGGGGACCATGAAGCCCGCATAGGCGTAGAAGTAGGTGGCCGAGAGCAGCCCCACGATGGCGCCCGAGGCGTTGAAGGCCTGCATCAGGTCCTTCGCCATGACGCCCGGGGCCACGCGGTGGAGGAAAGCGAGCAGGAACAGGAAGGCCGGGATCCCCCAGACGATCCACGCCAGGCGCGGCAGCGGAGCCCGATGGGTGGTCACGGGAGCGGCCACCGGCTCAGCGCGCCCAGGATCCAGACCTCCTGACATGGGGTGCGGGAGTCCGCGTCCCGGTCACCCGCGCGCGGGCAGGCGGGCCGGCCGTGTCCGCTGGGACGCGTACACCACCACGAGACAGGCCGCGCCGACCAGGTCGCCGAGCGCCCCCGGGAAGATCAGCAACGCCGCGCCCGCGAGGAGCAGCGCGCGCTCCCAGAGCCGGGTCGGCCCCCGGAGGTAGCCGATCAGGCCGGCGCCGAGCATCACGATCCCGAGCGTCGCCGCCGCCGTGCGCAGGACGATGTGGGGCACGCTCGCGCCCAGCATCATCAGCGCCGGGTCGTACGCGAAGCTGAACGGGATGATGAACCCGGACAGCGCCAGCGCCATGGCCGTCCACTGCGTCTTCCAGACGTCCGACCCGGCGATGGACGACGTCGCGTAGGTCGAGATCGCCGTGGGCGGCGTGAGGTCGGCGAGGATGCCGAAGTAGAACACGAACATGTGCGCGACGAGCTTCGGGACCCCGAGCTGGACGAGCGCCGGGGCCGCCATGATGGAGGTGATGATGTAGGTCGCCGAGGTCGGCAGCCCGGTGCCGAGCACCAGCGCGGCCACCATCGTGAGGAGGAGCGTGAGGAGCATGCTCCCCTGCGCGAGCCCGACGATCCCGCTCGCGAGCTTGAGCCCGAGGCCCGTCGCCGACACGACGCCGACGACGACGCCGACGGTGGCGCAGGCGAGGGCGACCGGCAAGGCGCTCTGCGCGCCCTCGACCAGGACGCCGGCCGCCCGCCGCGGGCCGATCCGCGTGTCGCGTCGCACCTGGCTCGCGGCGAGTGCGGTGACCAGCGCCCAGAACCCCGCGAAGAGCGGCGAGCGGCCCTCGACGAGGAACCAGACGAGGAGCGCGGGGCCGGCGAGCAGGTGGACGTCGCGCCTGAGGATGGGGCCGAGGCGCGGCAGCTCGGCGCGCGGCAGCACCGGCAGCCCCTGGCGCGCGGCCTCGAAGTGCACCATGACCCCGACCGCGACGAAGTAGAGGACGCCGGGGATCGCGGCCGCCAGGGCGACCGTGCCGTACGACACGCCGAGGGTCT
>Ga0154441_1026_pt3 | contig 11355 bp, 16 predicted proteins | sample RifGroC2_FD_115945 | JGI IMG/M metagenome (GOLD analysis project Ga0154441, IMG submission 115945) | Candidatus Rokubacteria bacterium GWC2_70_16 | reverse complement strand
CGCCGGATCGAGGCGGCGCTCGCCGACGAGGGTGGCCGCCGCGAGATCATCGAGCACGACCTCGCAGCGCTGAAGCAGCACGTCGCGGCGCTCCAGTCCCGGATCGAAGAGATCGAGCAGCGCCTCGGCCGCTGAGATCGGCCTCCGCGGTCGACGCGCTCTCCTCCCCCCCGGCGAGGCCGGGGGCCTACTCCCCGGGCGGACGACGGCGGCCCAGGTGGCGAGTAAGAGTATCCCGAAAAGGAACACGCCGACGGACTCGGCATGGTCTCCGCCCAGCGGCGCCTCGTGAACCGGAGGGCGGTGCAGTCAGAGCAGGGCGCTGAACCCCTCGACCGACAACCGGGCGGGCTTGAGCAGCTGGGACTGAGCGGACCGCAGCACGTCCGACGGTGCGCCCCTTCCCCGCTCGCAGCCGCGCGGCCGTCCCGCGCCGCCTCCGCTCCCGAGGCACCTCGTCGACGGGCGGCCGGATCGGTCAAAGGAATGGATTGACGACGCGGACGGCCCCGTACAGGCGGTCGTGCTCGAAATCCTCGGACACGATCTCGGCGCGCCCGAACTCCTGCGGGTACGCCCAGAGCCCCCCGGGGTCAGGTCTTGCAATCCAGCACGCCCGCCGCAGGCGCGGGGGGTCAGGTCCCGCAATCCTTGGTCAGGACGTGCTCGTGGTCGGTGGTCGGTGTCGTTGGGGAGGATCGGCCCCCGCCTGTTGCGAGGGGTTGTCACGTGATGGAGCCTCTCCGGGAACTGCTCGCCACACGCCCGTCCCACGCTCTGACCCTACCCCGGGGGCGAAGCGGGGCAGATAGCTGCACGCGACCATGCGCTCGTCCCATCACCAATGTCGTAATGCAAGACCTGACCCTGCTGATGGTGCCGCGACGCCATCCTCGAGTACCGCAACGTCCTCCGCCTCGAGGCGGACCACGCGGGCGCGATCCAGCAGCTCGGGCGGGCGCATGACCAGCTCGGCGAGCTGGGCCAGGCCTTCCGCTACCTGCTGCGGGCGCATGCGCAGGAGCCGGATAACACGAACACCCGGCTCAGGCTGGGCACGATCTACCTCCTCGGCCGGCAGCCGGCCGAGGCGCGCAAGCACGCGGCGGCGGTGCTCGAGGCCGAGCCGAGGAATTTCGACGCGCTCCTGCTCCTGGCGGGCGCGGTGAGCAATGCCGGGGAGACGGAGGCCGCCCTCCGCGCGCTCGGGGCGACGGCGGGGGACTTCGGCGACCGGGCGCGCTTCCACATGGCGGTGGCGATGCTGGCCTTGCGCCAGCAGGACTGGGCGCGGGCCGAGCGTTCCTTCAAGGAGGCGGTGGCGCGGGAGCCGAAGTCGGTGGAGGCCCACATGGCCCTCGGCAACTTCCACGCGACGAGGGGGGATGCGCCGCTGGCCGAGGCGGCGCTGACGACGGCGGCAGACCTGGCGCCGATGGGCTCCCCTGCCCGGCTCCGTCTGGCCGAGTTCCTGGCCCAGACCGGGCGCGGGGAGGAGGGCAAGCGGCTCCTCGGCGAGATCACGCAGAAGGCCCCCGACTATCTCCTCGCCTGGCGGCGCATCGCCGCGCAGGCCTTCGCCGGCCACGTCCTGCGCGGCCGGCTCCACCTGGCGAACGGAGAGAGCACGGAGGCCATCCAGGACTTCCAGAAGGCGCTGCAGCTCGAGCCGGGGCTGGCCCTGGCGCGGCATCAGCTCGCCCTGGCGCAGCTTCAGGCGGGCAATCTGCAGCAGGCCCGCGCCGATCTGAAGGAGGCGGCCGCGCTGGACCCCGGCCTCGCGGAGTCCATCCTGCTCCTGGCCGAGCTCGACATCCAGGCGGGGGCGCTCCAGCCGGCGATCGAGAGGCTCGAGGGGCTGGTGGCGCGGGCGCAGGGCAAGGCGGCCGAGGGGCGGAGGTTCTTCGAGGCGGCGCTGGAGATGAGGCCGGGCTATGCCGAGCCCCTGGGCCAGCTCGCCGATCTCGCCGTCCGGGACGTCCCGGCCCTCGTCGTCTACCAGCCTGACCTCGTCGGCGGGGCACATCGGCCGGCCGACCGTCTCGAGCCGCACCTCGTACGGATCGTGAAGCCGCACGAAGGTGAGCAGCCCTTCGGCATGGCCGAAGGGCTCCTGGACGGTGGCGGCCGGCAGGAGCGCCTCGGCCCGGGGCTTGACCTCGGGCTGGAGCCGCTGCCCGCCGCACTGGATCACCCGCACCGACGAGAGGTCGTGGGCGCCCAGCGCCGGGTCGTCGAACCGGCGGATCAGGACCGCCGGGACGATCCTGGTGATCGTGTCAGGCCCCGATCGCGTCGACTATGACAGCGATCTTGAGCAGAGCGCTGCCGAAGACGAGTCCGAACACTCGCTTGCTGCTCCACCGGTCCTACCCTGCTGTGTCGTATTGATCTGTGGGCCGTATGGTGGGATAATCCCACCATGATCCTGACCCTCGATGCCAAGCGCCGTCTTACCGTCCCGGCCGCCCTTGCCCCGGCGTCGCCCGGGGATGCCTTTGAGGCGCGGTTCGATGCGGAAGAGAACGAGATCGTGTTCCGCCGCATCGCGGGCGCCGGCGACTGGCTCGCCGTGCTGAGCGAATGCCCGGTCCGCATGGACGATCTGCCGCGTCGCCGGAGGGAGCCCGCGAGGCGCCGCCGGCTTTGAGCTGGCTGCTGGATACCGACGTGATCTGCCAGCCGGCCAAGCGGCACGGCGACGCCCGCGTGATCGATTGGCTGCACCGGGAGCGCGACCGGTGCTTCACCAGCGCCATCGTCATCGCCCAACTCGCATACTGGGTACGGTCGAAAGAGGGTCGTCAGCGCCGGGATCTGCAGGACTGGCTGAGGAGGCTCGTGGACGCACTCGGCGGGCGCATTCTCGGCTTCAACGTCTCGGTCGCTCACGTCTGGGCTGACCAGGAGCACCTCTTACAGAAGCACGGGCAGCGCATGCCCGTGGAGGACGGCTACATTGCCGCCACCGCCCGGCGTCATGGCCTGACGATCGTGACGGGAAACGACAAGGACTTCGACCGGCCCGGCTTGACGGTGTTCAATCCGTTCAAGCAACTGCCTCCAGTATGACGCGGCAGACGGGCGGTCGAAGTCGAATTGCCTCCCGTCACCTGAGGAGGCGCGGAATCCGGGACCGACCGGGCCCGGGGCACGGGGGGACGCCGTCGCGGCGCGACGAGCGCGCCCGGGAGCAGGGCGCCGCGCGGTGCAGCTAGGCCACCGCGTGGTCCGGGGTATCCCGCAGGATCATCAGCTTGCTGGCAGGCACCGGCAGGACGGCGTACGCGCGCCCGTCCTGTCCCGCGAACTCCACGTCGACCACCGTGCCGTCGTAGGTCATGACAACGGTGCCGACCTGCCCGCGGCGCAACCGCAAGGTGGAGTTTCCCCGGTTCCGTGGAGGGTGAACTCCTCTCGGCCTCAGACAGGCGTTGGCCAAGCTGGCCGCCGGGCTCGCCGTCAACCCGAAGAAAGCGGTGGCTGTTGGCGATCACCAAAAGTGCGCGGCATTTACGACCGGCTTGGCGCCGAGCTGGTTGCCGAGGGGTGATGAGTCGAGGTAGATCGTTCTCGCCGACGGCCCCGATGCGCGCCCTGCTGGGGCGCGTGCACCTGGCCGGCGGGAGACGGACCGGGCCGAGGCCGCCTTCCTCCAGGCGCTGGAGCTCGAGCCCCGGCTGATCGAGGGCTACATGGAGCTGGGGCGGCTCCATGGCTCCGCCCGCAAATACGACCAGGCCCTGGCCAAGCTCAACGCGGGACTCGCCGTCAACCCGAAGAACGTGGTGACGGCGAACAACCTGGCCTGGATCCACTCCGAGCACGGGGGGGGAGCCGGCCAAGGACAAGGCGCTGGCTCTCGCTCAGATGGCCAGGCAGGTGGCGCGCGGGGTGTACCAGCGGGCCCTGGCGCTGCTGCGCGAGGGCGCGGTGCGGCTGCCGGACAACGCGGAGCTGCAGTACCACCTGGGGATGGCCGCGGCCAGGACGGGCGAGAAGGACCTGGCGCGCAAGGCCCTGGCCTTCGCGGCGGCCTCCCCGGCGGCGTTCAAGGGCAAGGACGAGGCGAGGAAGGCGCTGGCGGAGCTGAAGTAGCCATCTCCTCGGATCAACGCAGCCGCGACGCCCGAACTCCTCCACTACCTCGATGCAACCCCCTGGGGCCCGCGCCTGAATCGTAAATCTTGCGTTTCACGACCTGACCCCAGCCGGCCGGCGCCGCTGGCGCTGCCCGCGGGCAGGACGCCGCCGCATCCGCGCCAGCAACTGATCCACCGAAAGTCTCCCGAGCATCCGGTGCCGCCGGCCGGCGTACTCGCCATGGCCGCGCTCGGTCTGCATCGCGAAGCGCAGCGCCCCGGACGGCCCCAGCCTCTCGACGAGCGCATCCCACCCGCGAGCGCGGATCTCCGCGTTGGTCCACCGCGCGCTGTTCATCGTGTCCCCCTCCCCGAGGCCGCGATCAACGCTTCCTGTGGGGTGACCACCCGCACCCGCAGGTCGCGACCGGCCCGTCCGGCATTCCGGATCATCCGGTCATCGGTGGTGATCAGCAAGTCCGCGCCCCCCGCCTCCGCGGAGGCCACGTGCAGGGCGTCTAGGCCGCGGAGGCCCGCGCTCTCGAGAAGGCGGGCGCGCGCGACCACGGCGCGCGAGATCGCGACGCGCGATCTCACCAGGCGCAGCAGGCTCCGGACGCGCCGCACCCGCTCGCCGTCGGGATCCTGCTCGATCTCGAAGTCGAGATACGCAGAGCCGACCCACTCTATCGTCCCGCGCTCCACTGCGGCGAGTAACGCGACCACCGCCTCGGCCTCGATGCGCACCCGGTCGGACGACAGGTCGTCGAGGGGGCGATTCAGGGCGCTGGTGTTGAAGTAGATGCGCATGATGATCTGCGTTCATTCTACCAGTGACCGGGGCCAGGTAATCACCGCCGGGGCCCTGGGGTCAGGTCTTGCAATCCAGCACGCCCCTTGCAGGCGCGGGGGTCAGGTCCTGCAATCCTCGGTCAGGACGCGCTCGTCGTCGGTGTGGTCGGCGAGGATCGGCCCCCGCCCGTTGCGAGGGGCCGTCACGTGATGGAGCCTCTCCGGGAACTGCTGGCGATGCGCCTGTCCCACGCGCTGAGCCTGCCCCGGCAGCGAACGGGAGCAGCTGGGCGCCGGCGGCCATGCGCTCGTCCCATCACCAATGTCGTAATGCAAGACCTGACCCCGGACCCCAAGGACCGGCGTATCCGGGTACAGCTTCAGGCGCACGGCGGTGACTTCTCCTCGCTGCCCTCAGGATAGAGGGGCGCGGGGGGATTGGCAAGGCGCCGGGGGGACCAGACCCCTCTGGCCACGGGCCACAACCCTACCCGCGCGAGGTACGGCGGACCGCCGTTCCCCGCCACGCGACCATGTCCTGTTGCCGGACCTGAGGAAGCGCGGAATCCGGGACCGGCCGGCCCCGGGGCACGGGAGGGCGCCGTCGCGGCGCGACGAGCGCGCCCGGGAGCAGGGCGCCGCGCGGTGCAGCTAGGCCACTGCGTAGTCCGGGGTATCCCGCAGGATCATCAGCTTGCTGGCAGGCACCGGCAGGATGGCGTACGCGCGCCCGTCCTGTCCCGCGAACTCCACGTCGACCACCGCGCCGTCGTAGGTCATGACAACGGTGCCGATCTGTCCGCGGCGCAACCTCAAGGAGCGCCCCGTCTCGACATGCCGGGCGTGGACATCGTCAAGAAGGGCCACGAGTGCGTGCATCATTGGCTCCCCTTGGCCGTGCTCAGCGGAACCCGCAAGACGTACATGTTCCCGAACCCGGTGTCCCCCCACGCTTCCGCTTCGTCCGACGCCGCCGCATCCAGCAAGGCCCGCCGAAGCACGTCGACGCTGCTCGCCGTGACCCCGAGAACGGAGTCGAACACACGGGCCTTGTGGCGTCCCTCGCGATGCGTCACGTTGAGCACTTGGAGTTTCCCCGGTTCCGTGGAAGGTGAACTGCTTTCGGGCTCATACAGGCGCTGGCCAAGCTGGCCGCCGGGCTCGCCGTCAACCCGAAGAACGTGGTGACGCTGAACAACCTGGCCTGGATCCACTCCGAGCACGGGGGGGAGCCGCCCAAGGACAAGGCGCTGGCGCTGGCCCAGATGGCCAAGCAGGTGGCGCGCGGGGTGTATCAGCGCGCCCTGGCGCTGCCGCGCGAGGGCGCGGTGCGGCTGCCGGACAACGCGGAGCTGCAGTACCACCTGGGGCTGAGGGGGCCCTCCTGCTCCGCACGGCCCCCGGGGGGCTGTAACTGGCTGCGCCGGGCGGCCTTCGGGGCTGGCGGCGGCCGCGGTGTGAACGCACGATCAGGCTATGCGCAGCCGCGCGCCGGGCTTGTGCACCACCCTTCACAGGCGGGCAGCAAGGTGAATCTCGCGCCTGCCGGCCCTTGGCGGGACCGGGACCGAGGGCCCGCCCGCTCCTGCCCCAGCGTGCTGATCACGCCGCGCGGGCCTTCTTCCGCCAGCGGCGCACGGCGGCGAGCCCCACCGCCGTGGTGCCCAGAGCAGGAACATCCACCGGGGCGGCCGGCGTGCGGCGCCGCTCGGCCAGGTAGGACCCCTGCTGCCCGGTGACTCCCGTGAGCAGGGCCACTCGGCCCCGGCTTCCGTCCGGATTCGCCTGAGCAGAAGCGCGTCCATCCGCGTCCTGAGGAGGCGTCCCCAAGGAGCGTCGACGAGTGCCACCCGATCCGGCGCACCCGGTCAGAGATCCAGGGGAAGCCTTCGGCGGAAGGCTCGGAGGAACTCTCCGGGCGTCATGACGGCGAATGGACCGAACGCGCGCACCGGCGCGGTGCGAAAATGCCGGGTATTCCAGGTCACCAGGTAATCCACCCCCGCCTGCCGAGCTGCCGCGAGAATCGGCGCGTCCTTGTGATGAATGACCCGGGCGGCCTCACGCACCTCCTGCGCGCTGGGATCCTCGACGATCTGCAGGCCCAGGTGCTCGAGCAGCAGGCGATAGTCGCCCAGGACGGTGGGCAGCTTGGTCGCGATGTTGCGGTCACCCTCGGTGAGCACCTGCCGCGAGACCACGAGATCGATGACGCGCGCTTCGCCGAGTCGCAACACTTCCCGGGCGGCGCCGCTGGTCGACACGACCCCCGCGATCAGGGCGCTCGTGTCCAAGAACACCTTCCAGCGCCTAACCTCCATCTCGCTCGCGGTGATAGCGGTCGCGCTGCCGATCCAAGTCCGCGAACAGATCCTGAAGCTGCAACCCGGCCTTCTTCATGGCCCGCGCGGCCTTCTTCGCCACCGTGTCCCCCACCAGCACGCGCGGCGTGAGCACCAACACGTCTCCCACCTTCACGATCGTCAGGGTCGTCTCTTCCTGCAGGTGCAACTCCTTCCGGATGGACGCCGGAATGGTCAATTGCCCTCGACCCCAGACCTTCACCGTCGGCATGGCACACCTCCCAGGAATCGGCAACTCGCTGATAATCAGAGTATCTCAGATGGGGTCGGATCTTGCAATCCGACACGCCGGCGGCGCGACAGGGCGTGGCCCAGCACCAGCGCCACCGCGCCCAGCGGAATACGGTCCACGTGTCCTCGGCATGGCGCCTTCCTCCCTCCCTCGGAGGATAGCTGTCGACCAAACCGGGTCAACCCCACAGCGGGCGCTCGAGATGCTCCTCGGGAAGAGCCCCTCGGATCTGGACGGCCACTTCCTGCGCGGCCGGCTCCACCTGGCGAAGGGAGAGAGCACGGAGGCCATCCAGGACTTCCAGAAGGTGTTGAAGCTCGAGCCGGGGCTGGCCCTGGCGCGGCATCGGCTCGCGCTGGCGCAGCCGCAGGCGGGGCATCTGCAGCAGGCCCGCGCCGACCTGAAGGAGGCGGCCACCCTCGACCCCGGCCTCGTGGAGTCCACCCTGCTCCTGGCCGAGCTCGACATCCAGGCGGGGGCGCTCCAGCCGGCCATCGAGAGGCTCGAGGGGCTGGTGGCGCGGTAGCCGCGCGCGGTGCCGATGCGCGCCCTGCTGGGGCGCGTTCACCTGGCCCGGCGGGAGACGGACAGCGCCGAGGTGGCCTTCCTCGAGGCGCTGGAGCTCGAGCCCCGGCTGATCGAGGGCCACGTGGAGCTGGGGCGTCTCTGTGGCTCCGCGCGCAAGTACGACGAGGCCCTGGCCAAGCTCAACGCGGGGCTCGCCCTCAACCCGAAGAACGTGGTGACGGCGGCGAACAACCGGGCCTGGATCCACTCCGAGCACGGCGGGGGGAGCAGGCCAAGGACAAGGCGCTGGCGCTGGCCCAGATGGCCAAGCAGGTGGCGCGCGGGGTGTATCAGCGGGCGCTGGCGCTGCTGCGGGAGGGCCCGGTGCGGCTGCCGGACAACGCCGAGCTGCAATACCACCTGGGGATGGCGGCGGCCGGGACGGGCGACAGAGACTGGACCTGGCGCGGAAGGCCCTGGCCCTCGCGGCGGGGTCGCCGGCGGCGTTCAAGGGCAAGGACGAGGCGAGGAAGGCGCTGGCAGAGCTGAGGTGAGGCGCGGGGCCGGGCGGCTTGTAGCCGGGGAGATCGGAGGTGTGGCTGCGGCCGCGCCCACCCCCTTCCCCGGCCAGGACGAGGCGCGCAAGGCGCTCGCAGCGCCTCGGTCGCCAGCGTGCAGATCACACATTTGATTTTTGATTTGACTGATGAGAGGCTGACGACATGGCTGGCTATCTTCCCCGGCGCCTTGCCGTCACCGTCCGGCGTGCCCTGGAGACGTTTCCCGCCGTGCTCGTGACCGGCGCGCGCCAGTCGGGCAAGACGACGCTGCTGCGGACGGAGTTCGGGGCGCGCTTCGCCTACATCTCACTCGAGCGCCCGGACGTGCGCGCCCGGGCGCTGGCCGATCCGCTGGGCTTTCTCGCCGAGCACGCGGCCCCGCTGATCCTCGATGAAATCCAGTACGCGCCCGAGCTCCTCCACTACCTCAAGGACCAGATCGACCGGGACCGGCGCCCCGGCCAGTGGCTCCTCAGCGGATCGCAGAGCTTCCCGCTCATGCGCGGCGTGAGCCAGACGCTCGCCGGCCGCGTGGCCGTGCTCACCCTGGATCCCCTGTCCGTGACCGAGGTGGTCCGCCATCCCGCGCCGCCCGACGTGGACGGGCTGCTGCAGCGGGTGTGGGGCGAGGCAACACCCGGCGTCAGGCTCGCGAATCGCCCCGACCTCGGCGACTGGCTGCTGCGGGGCGGGTTCCCGGAGATCTGCCTCACACAGGCCGTCGATCGGCAGCTCTGGTTCGGCAGTTACGTCCAGACCTACCTCGAGCGTGACGTGCGCGATCTCCTCCAGGTGGGCGACCTCGGCGCCTTCGGCCGCTTCGTGGCACTCGTCGCTGCGCGCACCGGGACGCTGCTGAACATGACCGACCTGGCGCGGGACGCCGGCGTCACGGCCCCGACGGTCAAGCGGTGGCTGTCGGTGCTGGAGGCAAGCCAGGTGGTCTATCTGCTGCGGCCCTTCCACAGCAATCTCGGCAAGCGGATCACCAAGAGCCCGAAGGTGTACCTGATGGACCCGGCGCTGGCGGGCTTCCTCATGGGCCTGCAGAGCCGGGAGGCGCTCCTCGGCGGCCCGACAGCCGGCGCGCTGGTGGAGACCGCGGTGGTCACCGAGTGGGTCAAGGCCTTCCGGCAGTCAGGGGAACTGCCGTCGCTGTTCCACTGGCGCTCGACCGGCGGGCTCGAGGTGGACCTCATCGTCGAGCGCCACGGCCACCTGTACGCCATGGAGGTCAAGGCCACCGCCACGCCGGCCCCGCCGCACGCCGAGGCGCTCGCGCGCTGGCTCGCCCTCGCGGGCCCCCGCGCCCGCGGAGTCCTCGCCTGCCGCATCGAGGTGCCCACGCCGCTCAGGCCCGAGATCCGCGCCGTCCCCTGGCACCTCGCGTGGTGAGAGCCCGGGGCACCGCGCGCTCGATCCACGATGGCAGGGATCCGCCGCTGGCGGCGACTGGCCCGCTGAACCGCGACGGCGGCAAGGTAGGCAGTGCACGCCGGGGGCCAGCCGGGGTGCCTGGGGGCGAGCGGCAGGAGGCGCCGGAACTGAAGGTGGGGGCCGGGGAACCGGCACCGCACGCTCCCGCCGACCCAGCGCGCGGCCGGCTCCCTCCGGCGTGGTTGACTGTATGTACATCTGTGCATATGATGGTGCGTGGAGTGCGAATGGGATCCGCGAAAGGCTGCCGCCAATCTCCGGAGGCACGCCGTCGATTTCGCGGACGCGGCGACCGTGCGCCACGACGACCTGGCGATCACCATCCCGGATGCCCCTTCTGACGAGGAGGAACGGTTCATCACGCTCGGGATGGACGCGCTCGGCCGGGTTCTCGTGGTCGTCTACACCTGGAGCGAGGATCGCCCCCGGCTCATCTCGGCGAGACGGGCGACTCCGCGCGAACGACGCCAGGACGAGGAGGCGCGATGAAGAAGCAGTACGACTTCAGATCCGGTCGGCGCGGTGCTGTCCTGCGGGCTCCGTCCGGCAAGACGCGCATCACCATCCGGATCGACGACGACGTCCTGCAGTGGTTCAGGGACGAGGTTCACAGGGCCGGCGGCGGCAGCTACCAGACGCTCATCAACGACACGCTCCGCAGCGCCGTGGGCTCGGCCGCCCGGACCCTCGAGGACGCCCTGCGGCGGGTGCTGCGGGAGGAACTCCCCCGGTATCGCGCCACGTCGAAGACCTCCTCGGCTCGGCGCTGACGCGCCCCCCTGGGGTCAGGTCTTGAAATCCAGCACGCGGTGCGTCACGGGCGGGCGCGCCGGGCTCCCGCATCGCCTCGATCTTCACCATTTGACTCCTCCCAGCGCTTCTGCGCCTCCAGCGCCTCAACATCAGAAGACCCCGAAATCCGCGTCGAACCGGTGATGCGGTGAGGCGCCGCTGTTCATGCGGGTTCTCACCGCTTCGGCACTGAGCGCGCTCACTCGATGCAGAAGTGGTGAGGCCCCGCCATTCATGCGGGTCCTCACCACATCACCGGAACGCACCGGATTCCAGCGCTGGTGGAGTGGACCCCTGGCGCCGGCGACCGGCCTGTCCCCGGCCCTCCCCGGCGGCCCATCGAGGCGGCGGCGCCGGGCCGGCGGGCTTGAGGCGCGAGGGCTTGTCCGTGCCCATCCGGGCCAGATGGCGGTGCGGCCTCGCGCCCTTACCGGAGCGGGAGGTGGTGGTCCGGGCCCCGGAGGACCCGCACGTTGCCGGGGCCCTCGGCCGGATCCCCCTGACGTCTCGCGGCCGCCTCGCGCCGCGTCAGGGTCGGGGGCGGCGAATCTCACCCGGCCAGACACGCACACGATGGCCGCGCGCCTGCC